>Ga0206686_1000564_pt1 | contig 10519 bp, 9 predicted proteins | sample M250012015metaG_FD_155447 | JGI IMG/M metagenome (GOLD analysis project Ga0206686, IMG submission 155447) | Ammonia-oxidizing marine archaeal communities from Monterey Bay, California, United States - M2 500m 12015 | ecosystem: Environmental > Aquatic > Marine > Intertidal zone | place: USA... | reverse complement strand
TAATAAGAGATAATTAAAAAAAATTATTTGCTATTTAATTAATAACTGTTATATAATACCATTGTATTACCAATTAAAAACTAAACTAATTGCGAGCTAGCTGGTATGAAAGTAGTTTGCTTAAATTATAGAAAATTTATGATGAGTGCAGCTGATTTTGTGATGGCAACATCTATCGATTTAGATAATTACTTTTGCTCAAAGCTTACTAATAATAGCAAAGAGCCAATAGAGAGTTTTTTGTTTTGTTTTAGTGTTCTAGCACCCATTAAGGCTATTGAAAATTGTAGCATATTTAATAGTACTGGTGGTTATACAGAAATCTCTCACTTTGAAGGGTTCACTTTAAAACCTGGAGAAGAATGGATTTTTAAATATGCCTATGAAGATTCTAGACACAAACCAATGAATCACAGATGGTCTCCCCAAGGCGGTTTTTTAAAACAAAACAATGGAGACATAATATATCTCGAAATGATTGATTTAGAGCTTAAAAGAAACTCCTCCGTGGCACCGATTTCATATTTTTCGGAAGATAAATCAAATTATGAACCATTTAGATTGGTGCCACACCCTTTTTCATGGACTCCCAGCGCAGGTGTGTGTAATTTATCCACACCTATTAATGTAGTATTTGATGATAGTGAAATAATAATTAGTGCCTATAAATCAGCATCAGAACTTGGCAGCCGATTAAATCTTAATCTTTTTTCTGGCACTGCAAATGAAAAGAATGCAAAGGCAGATACTTCAGTAAAGCTTAAACTTCAAGACCTTTCAGATGACTCTTCATACCAAATTACTATCACCAGTTATGATATCGAAATTACAGCTGGAGATGAGGTAGGCTTTCATTATGCTCTTGTTTCTTTGATGCAATTAGCGCAAACATATCATAAATTAATACCATGCGGCACCATCTTAGATAAGCCTCGTTTTAGTTGGAGAGGACAACATTTAGATACAGTTAGGCATTTTTACTCGGTCAACAGTTTATTGAAATTACTTGATTTAATGAGTCTCTTTAAGCTCAACAAATTTCATTGGCATGGGGTGGATGACGAAGCCTTTCGTTTCAAATTAGATAGACATCCAGAAATTGCCACTGCAACTGCTAAAAGAGGAAATAATTTGTTAGTGCCTCCTGTTTTTGGCTCTGGACCAGATGCAACTGGCGATTGTTATGATAGGGATGATATTCATAGAGTCATCAATAGGGCATCAGCTAACCATATTGAAGTAATGCCTGAATTTGATTTGCCTGGACATAACATGTCTTTAGTTAATCTATTCCCAAGCATGCGTGACCCTGAAGATAAAAGCTATGAGGTCTCAGTTCAGGGTTACTCAGAAAATACAGTAAATCCTGCAATGCCTGATACTTTTAAGATTATTGAGCCATTAATTGATGATTTATGTGACATGTTTCCGGGTGATTATATCCATTTAGGCGGTGATGAGATTGCACCAGGGGCTTGGAAACAATCTCCTGCAATTAGAGATTTGAAGGGAAAGCATAATCTTAACAATAGTAAAGATGTCGCTTCTTGGTTTATTAATAAGCTTTCTAAGAGAGTAGAGCTTAATAATAAAAAAACAGCTTCTTGGCAGGAGGCTGAAGATGGCCAGCATCACGATGATAAATCAGATAAGCTGTTATTTTGTTGGCAAAATCTAGAGTCTGGTATTAATTTAGCAAGAGAGGGTTATAAAGTAGTATTGTGTCCAGCTGAGCACATTTATTTTGATATGGCGCAGAGTGCTAATTATGCAGATCGTGGTGTAAATTGGGCAGCAGTGGTGCCTTTTGAGAGTACTGTAAATTGGCAAATTACTCCTAAAAATGAGCCAGAACTTGAATCAAACATACAGGGAATTCAAGGTCATCTTTGGTGCGAAACGATTCTCAAGGATAGCGACATGGAGTCAATGTTATGCCCAAGAATTCTGGGGCTATCAGAGAGTGCATGGACGAGTGATGCAAACAAACTAAAAGGCTCTGAGTTGGGTGATTTAGCTAAAAAAAGCTTTAGAGAATTGTTTGATAGGATTGGATGGGACTATTATAAAGCTGAGAATTTCGATATGACGTCAGATCCAACAACGAATGAGGAGGCTTTGGCCAGTGAGTAATTTGATACAAAAGCTTAAACCAAAAACTAAAGCACAAACAACAACGCTTTTTGCGTGGTTATTAATTGCTCCTGCTACATTGGTTATGTTATTAGTTGTTGTTTGGCCTTTGTATGAAACGTTTCGCTTGTCGTTTACCAACTCAAATCTTGGAACTTTGATGGGTGGAGCTGATTATGTTGGTTGGGAGAATTATGAGAAAGCAATAGGAGGTCGAAAGTTCCCTGCTATCGTAACTCGAACTTTTTATTGGATGTTTCTATCTGTTGGTTTGAAAATAATTTTAGGTTTGATTGGGGCAACATTATTAGCAAGTAATATAAGAGCAAGAGGGATTTTTCGTGCATTAGTTATGCCTCCATGGATAGTTCCAATAGCTATAGGCTGTTTTGGATGGTTGTGGCTTTACAATGGTCATTTTGGCTTAATCTCAAATTTCATAGAAATGGTTGGCATTACTGACGGCCCCTTTAGTTTTTTAGCCTATAAGCAGAGTGCATTTTATTCGGCAGTTGTAACTGATGTTTGGATTGGCACACCGATGGTAACCTTATTCTTTTTAGCTGCAATTCAAGGTGTGCCAAAGGACCTTTATGAGGCCGCATATGTTGATGGCGCTTCACGCTGGTATCGCTTTAGAAGAATAACTTTGCCGCAAATCATGCCTACAGTAATATCTATGGCATTACTTTCAGCAATATGGACCTTTAATTCATTTGAAATTATTTGGATATTGACTGAGGGGGGTCCACGAGGAGCGACTACCACATTGATTATTGACACCTTTAAGACAGCTATATTTAGTTACAAGTTTGGTGCTGGTGCAACACGGGCAGTTCTGGTTGTTTTAATACTTGGGGTTTTTTCAATTGTCTACTTAACAGTTCTGGGAAGACTTGGAAAGAAATATAGCTCTGATGGAGTTCAAAAATGATGGATAAGTACTCTTTACTGCAAAAAATTGGAATTTATGCTTCTATTGCACTTTTTCTTTTATTTATGCTGCTTCCGTTTGTTGAAATGTTTGTTGCTTCATTAAGGCCACTAACGCACTTATTTAGCAGACCAGATGTGCCGCTTGGTGAAACGATGACCTTTATGGATTTTATGAGTCGGTTTTGGTCTGAAAATATGAGTTTTCAGGCATACAGAGATATGTGGGTTACGGTTCCACAATTACCTCGCTATATCTTCAACAGCGTATTCTTATCAACCGCTGTTACGTTTTTTTCAATGTGTTTTATTGTCCCAGCTGCCTATGCATACGCACGTTTCAACTTTCGCGGTAAGTCAGTCAGTTTGACGCTTTTTTTGGCGGTCAATATGTTCGCAGGAGCTGTTTTACTGATTCCTCTTTACAAATTACTGAGGCTTTATGGGCTATTGAATACATATTGGGCAATGATTATCCCGGGCGTAGCTTTTCTAATACCAACTGGAATTTGGCTGCTTAAGTCTTTTTTAGAGAAGATCCCTTATGAATTAGAAGAGGCTGCTTTTGTAGATGGTGCTTCCAGGCTTTACACATTCAGACGTGTCATACTGCCTTTAGCGGTACCTGGATTAATTGTTGTTGGTGTTGCCATGTTTATTGGAGCTTATGCGCAACAATTTTTATTTGCGATTACATTTAATCAGAATCGTGACTATATGCCGCTACCAGCAGGTATTTATGAATTTATTGGTTATCAAGACGTGCTCTGGAATGAAATGATGGCAGCAAGTCTTGTAGGAATTCTGCCCGTGTTGTTAATTTTCCTGTTTATGCAGAAACATCTCATAGCAGGTTTAACTTCAGGTGCAGTAAAGGAGTGAGAATTAATACGCTCACATATAGTGTTACTAGAGCATTTTTTGATTCTAGTAACTTGTTGTAAAAATATAAGGAGAAAATAAATGAAAAATCTAAAAAAAGCACTCTTCTTGGCGCTAATTGGAGCGGGTTTAATTGCTCCAGTTCAAGCTGAAGAGGTACACATGATAATGTGTGGCGGTGAAATCCGTGTAGCTGATCAAACAGTAATTTCTGCGTTTGAGTCAAAACATTCAGGCGTTACTGTAAATGCTGAAGCAGTTCCTTGGGGCACTTGTCAGGATAAATCTATGACACTTGCTGCAGCTGGAGATCCAGTAGGACTTGCTTATATGGGTTCACGCACACTTAAGCAACTAGCTCGTAGTGGTCTAATTGTTCCAGTAAGTATTTCTGAAGAGCAGCAAGGCATGTATCAGCCAGGTATTCTTAATACGGTTACTGATGGTGGAAAAACTTGGGGCTTCCCTCATGCATTTTCTACTAAAGCACTCTTCATCAACTGTGGTTTAGTTGAAGCAGCTGGCGAAGCTTGTGTTGCTCCTAGAACTTGGACAGGGCTTTACAATATGGCTAAGGCTGTTAATGACAATACCTCAGCTGCAGGTATTGGCATAACTGGAAAGGACTTTGATAACACTATGCATCAATTCTTGAATTACCTGTATAGTAATGGAGGATCTGTAAATGATTCAGCTACTGGCGAGATAACTTTCAACAGTCCTGAAACTATTGAGACTCTTGAGTTCTATGGCAAGTTAGCTGGTGTAGCTCAGGAAGGCCCTATGGGTTATGAGCGCTCTCAATTAACTCAGCTTTATAACGATGGCCAGATTGGAATGTACATTAATGGACCATGGGGAGCTGGACAGCATAATGATAACATTGCTGAAATTGTAGTTCCTATTCCTGCAGGCCCAAGTGGCGAGAGTGGAACATTGTTGATTACAGACTCAATTGCAGTATTTAAAGGTTCTGCTAATGAAGGTCTGGCAATGGAGTTAGCTGCCATGCTTTCATCTGGTGAAGCACAGTATGACCTAGATAAGAGCTGGGGTTTAACACCAATCATGCAGTATGAAAAGACGATGGATGATGTGTACTACACTACTGACTACTGGCAAACGTTTGTTGCGTCAATTGGTAGTGGTGGTCCAGAGCCAATGTTTGAAGACTTTAAGGCACTTCAAGCGGGAATTAACGGCGCAATCCAAGGTATGATCTTGGGTGAAGGTTCTGCTGCTGATCTAGTTGCAGAGGCTGCTGAAGTTTTAGCAGAAGGTAATTAAGTCGATTAGTTGACTATTTTCAGGGGTAATGAAAAATTACCCCTGATTTTTTAAGGCTAACCCTAAAAGTATGTTGACCTATCAACACACTTTCAAGGTTTGCTTTATCTAAAGCAGAAATAATTATTTGAAAGGCGTAAGAAAATAACGCTATTAATTAGGAAAAGAGTATGGCGACGGTAAAACTGGAAAATATCTATAAAAGTTTTGGTGAAACAGAGGTTTTGTTCGATATTAATCTTGAGATTAATGATAAAGAGTTTGTTGTTTTTGTGGGACCATCAGGGTGCGGTAAAACAACACTATTGCGAATTATCTCAGGTCTAGAGGAGGTAACGAGTGGGGGTGTTATTATCGATGATAAAGATGTCTCTAATTCACCGCCGGTAGAACGAGGCATCTCTATGGTTTTTCAATCCTATGCCCTCTATCCACATCTGTCAGTATTTGAAAATATAGCATTCCCACTTAGGGTCGCAAAAGTTAATGAGAAGGAATTGAAAGAAAAGGTATTTAAAGCTGCTGATATATTACAGTTAAGAGATCGTTTAGACTTCAAACCAGGCCAACTTTCTGGAGGCCAACGGCAAAGGGTTGCCATTGGCCGTTCTATTGTTAGAGACCCAAAAGTATTTCTTTTTGATGAGCCTTTGTCCAATTTAGATGCAGCTCTTCGTGGAGATATGAGGGTTGAACTGGCAAAGCTCCATCAAAATCTACAAACAACAATGATTTATGTTACCCATGACCAGATTGAAGCGATGACCATGGCTGACAAAATTGTTGTTTTACGTGATGGCGTTATTGAGCAAGTAGGTCCACCCATGGATTTATATCACAATCCTAAAACAAAATTTGTGGCAGGCTTTATTGGTCAGCCAAATATGAACTTCCTTAAAACAAGCGATACAGATATTAATAAGAAGAAGCTAGTTGCAAATATTGGTGACTTGACTTTGGACTTACCTGTTGATAGCTCAAACACAAAATCAGGTGACGAAATAGAAATTGGAATTAGACCAGAAGACCTCAAAGTCTCTACAGCAAAGGGAGGGATCCCAATGAGCGTCGATGTTGTCGAACATATTGGGGCAACAGTAATCTTGTATGGCTCTATTTTGGGCAATAGTAATTTCTGTGCTGTACTGTCAAGTGACTCAGTCATTAAACCAGGTGATACTGTTAACTTAACTATAGACCCTCTAAAATGTCACGCTTTTAACTCATCAGGTCAAGCACTACGTCGAAACTAAATAAAATTAAATCAAGGAGAGCGTTCATGAGAATTGGCATTGTTGGTTTAGGTCTTAGAGCGGGAAATGTTTTAAAGATGATGATGGCAGATATGCCAGAGATTGAGTTGGTTGGTTATGTTGATCCAGATCCGTGCGGTTTGTCCTTACTTCAAGATTACTCTAGTCAATTAAATCAATTTGAAGGCCTTGAGTCAATGATCGATAAGTGTCGTTTAGATTTATTGTGGGTCGCATCCCCTAATCATCTTCATTTAGAGCATATTAAATTAGGGCTTGAAGCTGGACTGAAGGTTTTTTCAGAAAAACCAATAGTGACAACAAAAGTAGATAGTTTCGCTCTTGCAGGGCTGATAAAAAAATATGGCGAAAGTCAATTAATTGTTGGTCTCGTCTTACGCTATTCTGTTCATATGAGGGAAATGAGACGAATTCTAGATGCTGGAACCTTAGGCAATATTACTTCGCTTGAGGCAAACGAACATATTGCTCCTTATCATGGTTCATTTTTTATGAGAGATTGGCGCAGACTTGAAAAATATTCTGGCGGTTTTATGCTCGAGAAGTGTTGTCATGATATCGATCTTTATAATTGTATTGTGGGTGAAAGACCTTTAAAAGTCGTAAGCTTCGGAGGTCGTAATAATTTTATTCCTTCAGAAGCCCCTTTAGGTAGTGAGTACGATGATGTTTACCAAAAAAAACAATCTTACTGGGAAAATGTTGATAATCCATTTACAAGTAATGCAGATATTATTGATCATCAAAATGCACTAATTGAATACCCTAACAATGTAACTTTCTCTTTCCACACAAGTATCAATGTGCCTGATGAGCAAAGGCGATTCTGCATAATCGGATCAAGAGGAATGGCAGAAGGAGATTTTGGTCGTGGCGGTCTTCGAATCTCAGATGCTAGAACGGGTAAATGTCTTGAGGATCATGATTTCAGTTTTCCAGCTTCCGCCGAGTCTGGAAGCTATCCTTCGCACTACGGAGCGGATAAGCTGATGTGTGAAGATATTGTAAGTTTTCTTAGAGGGGATTTAAAATCGTTGCCTGTTGGGCCAAAAGAGGCAGTTGCTGCTGGTTTGGTTGCTATGGCAATTGACGAAAGTATGAAAACAGGACAAATAGTTGATATGACCAATACTTGGCAAGAGCTTGATTCACTATATTAAAGGAGAAATGTTTTGATTAAGGGTATAAGTTATCTTTCGTTTGAGAATGGTCTTTCTAACAATGAATCTATTGAGTCTGCCCTCAGTCAAACCAAAGATAATGGTTTTGATGCTCTAGAGTTGTCGGTTTCCAATGAAGGTGTAATTAATACAAATACCTCAAAAGCTGAATGTGAAACTATACGTCAAAAAATTAATGAATCAGGTGTCTTTGTTGACAGCATAGCAACCGGAATGAGTTGGGGTATTAGCCCAACCAGTGATGATGAAGTTATAAGAAAAAATTCTATAAATCTTCATCAAAATGCTCTCAAGGTTGCTAGTAATCTTGGTTGCAAGGCATTATTATTCGTTCCTGGAGTCGTAAAAAGCCCGATATCGCCAGAAATAGTCCGTTATGACAGAGCGTTAGATCGATTAAGAGAGGCAATTAATCAAATACTACCAATTGCAGAAGATTTAAACGTTGACTTGTGTATGGAAAATGTCTGGAACGGTTTTTTCTATTCTCCAATCGAACTTAGAGATTTTGTAGATTCTTTTGATTCTGATAGATTAGGAGTCTATCTAGATATTGGTAATTTAATTGGTTATCAGCAATACCCTCCGCACTGGATAGAGCTCCTTGACTATAGAATTAAAAGGGTTCAAATAAAAGATTTCAAGGAGAATTTTGACTGGACTGGAAGCTTTAGTTTTTGCGACATTGGTGCAGGAGACGTTCCATGGAAAGAAACAATTGCAGCCTTAAATTCGGTGCAATACCAAAGCACTATTATTGCTGAAATGTTGCCATGGGATGAGACAATATTGTCTCGAACTTCTGCTGCAATGGATCAGATATTTGATTTTAAATAGACCCTTTAATTAAGATATGTTAAATAAACTAAAAGTTGGAATAATTGGGCTTGGTAGTATGGGTTCAACACATTTAGATATTTATTCAACAATAAATGATGTCGAAGTCATTGCAGTTGCAGATTCAAATCAAAGCCGACTTGATGGCTCAAGTAAAGCTGAGGGCAATATAAGTGGCCAGGCTGAAGGAGGAGTGCTAGGCATTAGTGCAAAAAAATATCTCGATGGAATGGATCTCGTTAATGATCCGGAAATTGATCTGATTGATGTTTGTGTCGGTACAGATCTTCATTATATTTTTGTTGAGGCCGCACTTGCTAAAAATAAACATGTATTAGTAGAAAAGCCGTTAGCAAGAAGTTACGATGAAGCAAAAAAAATAATTCATTTAGCAGAAAAATCACCTTGCAATATTATGTCAGCAATGTGTCTTCGTTATTGGCCTGCCTGGGTTTGGCTTAAAAATGCAATAGAAAGCAATGAGTTTGGAAGCTGCCTGTCTTTAAATTGTAAGCGACAAACCAGCTTCCCTGGAGGCTCATTTTATTCTGATCATGAGCAATGCGGGGGAGCATTATTGGACTTGCATGTTCACGATACTGACTTTATTAATTATTGTTTTGGATTGCCAGAAGCTGTTTTCAGTCAAGGCTATAAAGGACCTAGTGGTGGTATTGACCACGTGGCTACTCATTACATTTACGACCAATCTCAAAATGCCCCTTTAGTGACTGCTGAAGGGACATGGACAATGCAAGAGGGTTATGGATTTAATATGTCTTACACAGCAAATTTTGAAAAGGCGACGGCTTGTTATTTATTAGATGATGAAGAAACACTAACATTATTTCGATCAAGCTATGAACCTGAAATCATAAAGTTGGATGAAGGAATGGGCTATGAATTCGAAATCAGATCTTTTGTAGCTGAAATTCTAAGAGGTGAAAAAAGTGACATAACCTTATTAAATCAGGCCGCTAAATCAATTGCAATTATTGAAGCTGAGCAAGTTAGCATTAGATCTTGTTCAGTTGTTGCTTTAAGTGTTTAATTGAAAAAAACTAGATTTGGTGGAGATGCTACCTGTTAATTGGAACCAATTATACGACTACATACTAGACTCCGCTAAGATACTAGAGTTAGAGCATCAAGCTGCTTAGCTATAGAATTGCACAGTATCACGTGAGAATCATCCAAATCCCTTTTAGGGCATATATTCTTCCCACATGTAATTAATAAAACCAATAAATATGTTAGTTTTTAGTACTTGTGGTATAGTAATGTGAAACGTTTATTTTATAAAGATCTATGAATATAAATCTGAAAAATAATGAAATAATAATTCGTGAAATGCATCCAGATAGTAGTCTCTTATTGCTTTGGATATTTACCAAGTGCCTAGCTGTAACTTTATTTTCTTTTTGGATTATCTTTTTCTTCATCTTCTTTAGTGTTTCTATGAGTGGAGGAGTGATGGGTATGGAATCATTTATGAAATTTTCAGATGACCTAGCTTTATTCGTCATTATTGCATTTGGAATAGTAATAATGTACCACCATTACCTTAGAAAGACATATGTTTACTACATAACAAACCAAAGATGCGTTTTTCAGGGCGGCATTATTAAGAGAATTAGGCGTTCAGTAAGTTACGATAAAATAACTGATGTCGAGATTAGTCAAAATATTTTGGAGCGGTTTCTTGGGATTGGGCGAATTAACGTACATACTGCCAGTATGGGTACTCAGAAATCTGAAATTTCCTTTGTCGGGCTTAAGGATGCCGAGGCACCATTGACAGATATCAATAGCAATATGGAAAGTGGTGGAGATGGCGGGAATTGAACCCGCGTCCGAAAACCTTCAGTCAAGAAGTCTACATGCTTAGCTTGGTCTATTAGTTTAGCAATTAACCACCCGGCCATCAGGGATGTTAGTGCGATTTCAGATTAAGTTTTAACCGAATTACCCTGAAAAAATAATCCTAGCGAG
>Ga0206686_1000555_pt1 | contig 10630 bp, 11 predicted proteins | sample M250012015metaG_FD_155447 | JGI IMG/M metagenome (GOLD analysis project Ga0206686, IMG submission 155447) | Ammonia-oxidizing marine archaeal communities from Monterey Bay, California, United States - M2 500m 12015 | ecosystem: Environmental > Aquatic > Marine > Intertidal zone | place: USA... | reverse complement strand
TAGTCATACAACCCGGGATCAGCGGGGTCCGAGAACGGTGTTCGAGAATCAGGCATCGCCGGTACCGGTTTCCAGGTAATCAAGCACCTCAGCAACTGGCACCACGTCGGCGTATTTCAAAACGAGGTCGCACAGGTTCGAGAAGTGCGGAATCTCGTGCTTGTCGGCCACGCACTCTTCGGGAACAATCGTTCGATATCCCCGGGACAGACTGTCTATTGCAGCAGCTCTAACGCATCCGGAGGTTGAACCTCCAGTCAGGATGATCGTGTCTACCTGATGCCATACGAGGAGACTTTGTAACGGCGTCTCGAAAAATGGGGACGGCATCTTCTTCTCGTAGATGACGTCAACGATTTGATCAACATCGAGTCGCTCGTCGAGTTCAGCGCGGCGTGAACCACGCTTGATGTTCTGGAGCGAATTTTCGGTGTCGGTTCGGGTGCCCCAAATGCCGCAGTCCTCCCCCGACTCCATGTAGGCGACGTAAGTCCACACCACTGGCCAGCCGCGCCCTCTCGTTGCGCCAACGATTTCGTTGACGAAGCCGAGTTGGTTGGGGTGGGTCTCATACGCCGTGGCGAACTCCCCCACCTTGGTGTATGCGTTCTGGATGTCGATGTTGACGACAGCGGCTTTGCGGCCGAATCCAAACCGAGCCCGGTTTGGATTGGCCTTAATCTGCTCGTAGTACTGACGAGGGGTTAGATCAGAAGACTCCATGGTCTCTCCTACTAGACGGCCGTTTGGTATGGATGGTCGTGATCTGCGATGGCACTGTCTGCCAGAACATAGAAACGAAAGACTGTCCCACCGGTGGGCCCACACTCAGGATCAATTGGGTGTTCCGCAATCCACTGCGGATAGAAGTCGGAGTTGAGACACCAGGAACATCATGAGTGAGCTCCGGTGAACTTGGCTGCCAGATAGCTTTCCATCCCACCTGCAGTAAGGATTTCGCCAACTTCCGAAGGAAGCGGCACTGCTTCTAACTGCTGACCCGTATCCACAATGGTGACGATGCCGGTCGCGAGATCAATCGAGACTCGCTGTCCTTCTTCGATGACACCTGAACCAGCACACTCGACGGGGGCAAGCCCGACGTTGATGCAATTGCGAAAAAAGATACGTGCGAAGGACTTGGCGATTACCGCGCTAACTCCCGCAGCTTGAAGTCCGCGTGGCGCCATCTCGCGACTCGAACCCGTGCCGAAGTTGTTGCCACCAACAATTATGTCTCCTCTTTCTATCAGTGGTGCAAGATCTGGTCGGATTCCTTCCATCACATGCTTTGCTATTTCAGGAAGGTCATGGACAAGGTATTTGCCGGGAACGATGGCATCGGTGTCTACGTTGTCTCCGAAGGTCCAGACGCGACCTTCGATCCGTGCATCTTCGATCACGGCAAGTCACCAATCATTTCTCGAGGGTCAACGATCTTCCCAACAACCGCCGCTGCGGCAACGGAGTAGGGCGAGCCTAGATACAGACTCGATTCAGGGCTTCCCATTCGACCTGGAGAGTTCCTACTGGTCGTCGAAATCGACACTTCACCAGCAGCCAAGATGCCTGCTCCGATGCCTGGACACGCGCCGCAACCGGTTGACAGGAAGTGGGCACCTGCTTTCATGAGCGCTTGGGCTGTTCCGTCGTCCATGGCCTGCTGGAGCGCCTCTCTCGAAGCTGGAGCTATCTGCAACAAGACCGTCTCGGCGACATGTCGACCCTGCAACACCGCTGCAGCCATTGCGAGGTCTTCATACTTTGCGCCGGTGCACGACCCGATGTAGGCGCGGGTTACCGCAGGCTCCCCGAGCGAAGAAATAGGGATGATGTCGTCATGACAATTTGGCCGGGCGACAACCGGCTCAATATCGGTTGCGTTGTAGTTCCATACCTGTTCATAGACCGCATCAGAATCACTTGTGGGTCCCTCATCAGCATCGACTCCAAGGGCAGCAAGATGCTTCACAGTTGTGCGGTCAGAAGGAACAATCCCCGTCTTTGCACCCATTTCGGCACACATGTTGGTCAGGACGCTCCGTTCCTGCACGCTCATGGTGTCAATTGCGGAACCTCCAAACTCAAGTACCCGGTATAAACCGCCATCCATACCTTTGTCGCCAATGATGGTGAGGATGAGGTCCTTAGCCGTTACTCCGGTTGAGAGTTCACCGTTGACCTGTACCCGAATGGAATGTGGCACCCGAAGCCATGTCTGGCCGGTAACAACGATTCCCAGCATGTCGGTCGAGCCCACACCAAGAGCGAGGCAGCCCAGGACTCCAGCTGTGCACGTATGGGAGTCAGATCCCAAGTACATCATCCCTGGCTGAACGTAACCCTGTTCAACCATCAGGGTGTGGGCAATGCCATCCGCTTCGTGGAATCGCCTAATCCCGAATGTGTTGGCAAACTTTCGGGTGGTCTCGAGAATCTCCGCAGCGGCAATGGTGTTGGCGGGCACATAGTGGTCGCATACCAGAACAACTCTGTCTGGATCCCATATGCCCATCTCGAGTCTTTCCAGCGCTGGCCAGATCCGCCTTGGGCCACTGGAGTCGTGCATCATCGCTAGATCAACGTCTACCCAGAGGATCTCGTCTGGCTGGACCCTGTCCCTATGGGCAGCGCGAGCAACGATCTTCTCCGTCACTGTCATACCCATTTTCGACTACCTTCCGCGGATCGATTTCGACAGCTCGCTGCTACAAACTCGCCAAACTACGGCCTCCAGGATCACTGCATTGGATATGCCGAGTATCACCGTAGGTTGACCATCCGTTACCGGGGCTGCACTTCTGCTCCACCAGGCTGCGATTCGTCCCGGAAGCGCAGTCGGTCGGGGAGGCGATTTTCGGACCATCCGCCGCCGAAAACGTGACATCGGGCGTGACATGACCGTCAACACACCAAAATGCGATCCGCCAGAAATGTCGTCTGACCTGCGATTTTCGTTGTCGGGCTGGGGAGATTTGAACTCCCGACCTTCGGTCCCCCAGATCAAAGAAATCTGTCCAGGACGCCCAGTTGGACCGCTAGTGCCCGTGGATTCAAGGATGTGTGTCTGTCTGGTATGCCTGCGTCCGTCTGGTGGTGTGCATTCTGTGCAATGAAGTGTGCAACGCATCGACCGACTAGCAGCGCCGCAGGGTCTCGATGATCGTGTCGGGAGCGGACCAGGCGTGCAACACCACTTCGCGGAGGCGCTCGAGCGATGCCGGTGTGGTGACCACATGGGCGCCGAGGAGCAGGTCGGCATCCCGGAAAGTCCTCTTGTCGAGGACCTCCACGACCATCGGGTTGCGAGGGTGCCTGCGGCGCATCGAGAGAAAGGCCTCGCGTCGCTGTGGGCTGCACTGGTGGCCGGTCCGGCGATCGTTCTGGCGGAACGAGAAGAAGATCACGTCCCGGCGTCCGACCTGGTCGGCGGTCCCGTCACACATCTCGGAACCGTCGTCACGGCACTCGCAGTCGACGACCGGAAACCCGGCTCTGTCGAGGGCGTCCATCACCGAGTCCCGGAGTGCGTCGTCAGGCCCGGCAACGATGACCCGTGGATTCGAGACGTCGGGTGCGTCCTCCTGGCGCCCGTCGGCGTGGCTGTCGGAACCATCGTCCGGTCGGTGGGCTGATGGGTGATCGGTCCTGGAATGGCAGGTGTGGTCCATGGGACCGATCATCCCTGCGTCCGAGGGTGACCGGTAGGGACACTCGTCCCCTCTGGGGGAACCGCGCAGATCAGGACGAAAGTCCTGCCCGCCGAGCAGGTCTGGACGAGACTGCCGCTCTACTATCCACGTGTGGGACTGAAGCCGGACCGGGGCACGGCATTTGGCATCACCGTCGAAGAACTCTGGGAGAACTCCCCGGACGCCCTGGTGATCGTCGGAATCGGCGGCGTCATCCGCTCGGCCAACACCGCTGCCCACCTGCTGTTCGGTGTGCCTGCCCGAGGCCTCGTGGGGAGGTCGGTCGAGGACCTCCTGCCCGAGTCGGTGCGTGACCAGCATCGTGATCATCGGACCTCGTTCGAGGGGAACCCACGTCCGCGGCCGATGGGAACCGGGATGCGACTCGAGGGGCGCCGCACCGACGGCTCGCTGTTCCCGGTTCACGTGAGCCTGGCCCCGATCAGTGGCGAGGGCATCACGCTGGCCGCGGTCCGGAACATTACCGACTGGGTTGACGCCGAGGACCGGCTTCGGGATGTCGAGTGGCAGCGAGACCGTGCCGAGGACCACGAGCGAATCGCACGCGAGCTCCACGACACGGTGATCCAGGAGTTGTTCGCCGCCGGCATCGGCCTCCAGACCCTCCAGGCCCGCAGCGCTGAGCCCGACCGGCTGGGCGAGATCGTGGCCTCACTGGACGCCACGATCCGGACCATCCGTTCGGTGATCTTCGACCTCAGCTCGCCGGTCCACAGCACGGGCGGTCTCCGTAGCCAGGTCAACGACCTGTTGGCCGAGTTCTCGAAGAACCTGAGCATCGAACCCCGTTGTCACTTCACCGGCCCCCTCGACGCCGGCGTGCCCGACCACCTCGTCGAGGAGGCGCTCGCCGTGGTCCGCGAAGGCCTGACCAATGTGGTCCGCCATGCGGAGGCGTCGACGGTCGATCTCCGAATAGACGTCGGCGAGTCGCTGGTGGTCGAGGTCGTCGACGACGGGGTCGGGCTGGCCGATGATCCATCGATGCGGAGTGGTCTGGCCAACCTTGACGACCGGGCGACCCGGTACGGCGGAGCCTTCGAGGCCTACCGGAGTCCTCTCGGCGGGACGGTGCTGGAGTGGTCGGTGCCCATGCCGACCGAGCCTGACTGATACTCGCGGCCGAAGGCCGCTGACAACCGCTGTGGGAATCGCCGGGCTACTCGGAGGTCAGGTCGCCTCGTCGCTCCGACAGCCGGGCGGCAAACGCCGCTGCCTCGGTTCGCCGTGTCATTCCGAGTTTCTGAAAGAGGCTGGTCACGTAATTCTTGACCGTCTTCTCGGCGATGTACATGCGGTCGGCGATCTCACGGTTGGAAAGACCGTCACCGATCAGCTCGAAGATGCGTCGCTCCTGTTTGGACAACTCGGCGACCGCTGCCTCGCCGGACTCCCGTAGCCGGCGCAGGGCCAGGCGGGTCGTCGCCGAGTTCAGTGGCCGTCGACCACTGGCCACGAGGCGGATCGCCTGGAGGAGCTCGGCGCCCTGCACCTTCTTCAGGACGTAACCAGCCGCCCCCGCCAGGCTGGCCTCCACGAGCGCCTGGTCGTCCTCGAAGGAGGTGAGAATGAGGCAGGCGATCTCCGGGTGGGCCGAGCGGATATCGCGGCAGACCTCGACCCCGCTGCCGTCACCGAGTCGAACGTCGAGGATGGCCACGTCGGGTCTGCAGGTGGCCACTACCCCAGGGGTCTCCGAAGCCGAACCGGCGGTACCCACGACCTCCAGGTCGTCCTCAGCATCGATGAGCGCGGCCAGCCCGCGACGGACCACGTCGTGGTCGTCGACGAGGAAGACGCGGGTGTTCATGACCCCGAACTATCACAGCTGACGACGCTCCGTCTGATCGCCGGCGGTCTCATCGGTCCCGACGCTCGGCGCGGTGCTCGTGGAGGCCGTTGCCGATAGTGGCGCCGGCCATGATGGCCGACCAGAGTGCCACCATTCCGCCGAGCGCGAACGCCGGCACCCACCCGTGTTCCGGGGCGATCAGGTGGGTCGTCACGGCAAAGAAGAGGGTGATCACCAGACCCGAAGCGAACGTCGCCGCGGCGACCGACCGGAACCTGCGGTGCCCGTCGGCGTCCAGGAGGCGAGTCTCATGCATGGTCATGGCTGTGCTCCTGAGTGCCGTGGGAGTTCGGTACGAGGTTGCGGGCGACGAACGACATCGACTCGATGCCTTCGGCCTTCCCGAGTCGCCGAACCGTGCCGCGACCGAGCTTGAACGGGTAGCGGAGGCTCAACGGTTGGAGGGTGGTGTCTGCAGGCACGACGTTGTTCGACGGTGAGCCGGGAAACAGGAAGTAGGTGTAGGTGACGCCCGGCGGTACGGCGTCGGTCGGATAGGCGACTGCGACGAATTCGCCGGTGGTCTCCCGTCCCAGCTGGTCCAGGACGGAGTCGCATGCCACCCTCACCAGATCGCCGGCGGCGACTCCCCATCGTCGGGCGTCGTCCGGGTTCATCTCAAGCGGGTTGGCCGGCCACCTCTTGGCGGCGAGTGGCCGACGGGTGAAGTCCGACAGGTTGTTCCACAGGGCGTTCACCCTGCCGTTGAGTACCCATACCTCTCCCTTGCGGGCCCGGGGGGCGAGGATCGCGTTCCGCTTCTTGACGGCATCCCAGTCGGGGAGGACGAAGTTCGCGTGGCCGCTGTCTGACTTGAAGCGGAGGTTGGCGTGGAGTCGCACCGTCTCGGTGATCGACTCTCCGTCGAGGCCCAGCGGGGCCTGCAGGCCGGTCGTTCCGTAGGAGGCGAGCAGGTCCTGGGCCCGGACACCGTCCTTTCGGGCCTTGTCCACCAGTGCCCGGTAGTCCTTCCGGCTGCCTGCGGTTCGGGCTGCGGATTCCTCGAGGATCTCGTTGGAGTCCGTCCAGTCGAATCCCTCGAACCCCATTCGCCTGGCGACCTGAGCGAAGATCCACCAGTCGGGGCGGGCGTCACCCGGTGCGTCCATGAAGCGCTGGTAGAGGCGTATGCGCCGTTCGGCGTTTGCCCTCGTGAAATCCTCCTCGCCCCACGTCGCGGCGGGGAGAACCAGGTCGGCGTACCGGGTGCTCTCGTTGGCATAGATCTCCTGATGGACCAGCACCATTCCGCCGGCGTCGATCCGCTCGATGAGGTGGGCGACGACGGTATCCGGGTCGGTTGATGCCAGTAGGGGTCGCTTCGTGGTGAGGTCGGCAACCTGGCGTCGAAGTGCGCCGGACGCGGCCATGGCCCCGAGCCAGTTGGTGCCGACCACCCACCGGAAACGGGTATTTCCCTCGACGAGCCACCGTTCCGTGTCCATTTCGACAGGGTGGCCCTGCACGGAGTGGGGCGACTTGTCGATCGGGTATGAGGCGGCCTTCACTCCGCCGCGCTGGTGGCCTCCGAGACGGCTCGTCGTCCGTCCCTCCCGGCCGGTCGCTCCGAGGACCAGTCCGAGATTGGCTATCGCCGCGGTGTTCTCGTAGTTGTGGGTCCAGTACACGCCCTTCTCGAACAGGACGCAGGTTCTGGGCTGGGGCCCCGTGCCTCCGCTGAGGAGAAGGGCGGCGGCTCGGATTGTCTCGGGGGGGATCCTGGTGATCCGAGCCGCCGCGGTCAGTTGGAAGTCGGGGTCGCTTCGGAGGTAGTCGAGGAGCTCGTCGCGCGTCCGACCGAACTCGACGCGTCGCCACTTGCCCTCTACCGCGAGTTGAGAACGGCTGGCGGTGTGGTCTCGAATGAAGTCTTCGTCAGCCCAGCCGTTCCCGAGGATTTCTAAGACCATCGCGTTGTAGAGACAGGTATCGGTGCCGGGCGCCAGTTGCAGGTGGATGCCGCCGTTGGACTCGGCGTACCTGGCGGTGAAGGTCTTCCTCGGATCGACGACGACGAGCTTGGCACCGCCGGTGGTCTGCCACTGGGTGAATCGCACCGACTTGGTCTCGTACGGGTCGGTGCCGGCGATGAGGATGACCTCAGCCGCACGGTCGTCCGCGAATGCCGCCCCGAACGCGTCGATTCCCGCATCGCTGAGACCCGGAACGTCGTCTCCCTCGGCAGGAGCGTGGTGAGGCGACCAGTTCGGCGTGCCGATCGCACCGAGGGCCAGTTTGCTTGCCGCATAGGTGTTCTCGAAGAACTCGTAGGAGTAGATCTTCATGCCCCACGCAAGTTCGCCGTAGTGATCGACCACGTAGCTGGAGATCCTGGCGACGAGATCGAGTGCGGTGTCCCATGGCACCGGCACGAGGACACCGTCGACCCTGAGCAGGGGCGTGGTGAGGCGATCCGCTGTCGGACCGTCTTCGCGGTGCAGCTTCTGGGCCAGGGCGCCGCCCCTGACCGAATGCCCACCACCGACGTTGACGACGGTGGCGTCCGGATCCGGGAGGACAACGCAGTTGCGGCGCCTGCCGTCGACCCGAACCACCGTGTGCATGTTCTCCGAGATCCACCCACCGGCGAGAGGTCCGATCGGTAGATCCCGGCCGAGGGCGTTCTCGTCGGCGGCAGAGCCGCCATCGCCACCCAACGGCCAGGTGAAGACTCGATATCCGCAGGCCACCGGGCAGTACTCGCAGCAGGTGGTGTGCGATGTGGCTCCGATCGGCGGGATCGGAACGGAACTCGTCTGGCTGCTACGCGAGTCCTCGGTCACGTCGAGGCCAGGACGCGGACACCGACCCCGTAGAGGGGGTCGGCATGGCCGTAGATGGGTCGATGAACACCGAAGGCGACCACCTCGCCGCCGTCGAGGCGGATGAGTACCCGTGGAAGGTTCTGGGTTGCCTGTCCGAACGCCGGAATGCCATCGTTGGCGAGGTCGAAGACCGTGAAGTGGCATGGACACGGGCCGAGGATCGAACCCTCGGAGGTGAACTCCGAGACCGGACATCCCATGTGTGTGCACGTCGAGGAGTAGGCCACCAGGTCCTGGTCGGGCCCGATGCCGTGGTTGACCGGTCGCTCCAGGCGAACGGCGAGATTGGGTTGGCCCTCCGCCGGATAGTCGAATGTCACGGGCTCGCCGATTGCCATGTCCGTGTACGTCGCCACGACGACGTCAGGGAACCTCGCTGTAACGGCGGCGATCTGGCCGTTACCGTCGCGACTCCAGGTGAGGCCGATCGGAACGACCACGCCGCCGCCGAGAACGGCACCTACTGCGGTTCCTGCGATCATGAACTCACGTCTGGAGAGGGGCATCCGGGGTCCATTCGAGATAAGGGAGGGCCAGAGGTGAAGGTACGGAGCGGGACTGGTGGCCAGCAGGGCCAAAGGTCCCGTTCGGGGCGCCGTCAAGTCCATGAACAGGACCTAGGGCCCTGCTGGGCAGCGTCTGCCGTCCTTACCTTGTGGTCATGGTCAAGAGTGCTCGCAGATCTTCAGGGACGGGATCGAACCCGGGAGACTCCTGGCATTACGGCATCGTCAGTGCCTTCGTGGGGCTGTTGGTCGTCCTAGTGTTGGGACTGGGAATCCTCGTCGCACGAGGGAGCTTCGCCGAGCGACCAGATCCGGGAGCGGACGCCGCCCAGGTCCAACAGGCCAGCGCCGGTGAGGCGTTGCTCATCGCCGACGAGTTCTCGTTCACGCCCAGACGAATCGAGTTCTCCGCAGATGACGCCCTCTCGCTGAGAAACGAGGGGGCGACCTACCACGACCTCGTGATCGAGGGCATCGACGGGTTCCGCCTCACAGCCCATCCGGGTGACTCCGATTCAGGAAACATTCAGCTTCCGCCAGGCCGTTATCTCGCCTATTGCAGCATCCCGGGCCACCGGGAGGCGGGAATGATCGCCGAGTTGGTGATCCGATGAGAAGGGTGATGAAAGTGCTCCGACACGTCTTGACGGACCGTCGATTCCCGGCTCCGAGGTTCAGCCGATGGCGAAACGATCCAAGGGTCCTGGTCGAGGAATCCGACGGAGCGATCCGCGAATCAGTCGTCAACCTGCTGGAGGACGCCGGATTCGAAGCAGTGGGTTGTGGTGGCCCGGGTGAGAACCACGGAGCGCGCTGCCCGTTGTCGGGGACGACGGGTTGCTCCGCTGCGGCCGATGCCGACGTGATCTTCTTCTCGTTCCGTCTAGCCGATCCGGAGAATCAACAGATCCTGCGGATGCTCAAGCGCCAGCACCCGAACACGCCGATCGTCGTCGAGGTGCCCAAGCCCAAGGTCATGACCTATCAGGAGCTCCTGGTGGGCACCCATCCGGTGTATACGCCGCTGACACGCAGGACCATCACCCGGGCGGTACTGAATGCATGGGCAGCCGCGACCCCCTCGCGAGCATCTCCGAGCGAGGCCAGGGGGCATAAGGAGATGGTGGCACGGCGGGTGCGCCCCTAACGTTCCTGGCGGTTGCCGAAAGAACGCCTAGTTGTCGGGCTGCCGAGATTTGAACTCCCGACCTTCGGTCCCCCAGATCACAGAAGTCTGTCCAGGACGTCCGTCTGGACCGCTAGCGCCCGTGGATTCAGGGATGTGTGTCTGACGGGTACGCCTGTGTCTGTCTGGTGGTGTGCATTCTGTGCAATTGCGTGTGCAACGAAGGCCTAGGTGAAACGGTTCTTCGGTCCCATCCGAGTAGGCGACCGAGGGGGCTATTCACCGGTCGGCCTCAAAGATGGCCAGCGGTTGGCCGAGCGCGGCCTGGTCGGGAACCGCACCGATGCCTGGGGAATCCGGTGCGGTAGCCGTACCCCCGTCGTTGGCCACACCTCCCTCCACCGGGTTGTCAGTCAGGTGGCCGACACACAGCCAGGTGGCCCGACGCAACGGCTCAGGAGTCGCCTGGGCCAGATGTACCGTCGCGCTGGCCGATAGGGCGGTACCCCCGGTGTCCTCGATATTCATCCGGATCCCCGCAGCCGCCGCCACGTCCCGGATGCGACGGGCCGGGGTGATCCCTCCCACTCTGCCGACCTTCAAGCCGA
>Ga0206686_1000554_pt1 | contig 10636 bp, 9 predicted proteins | sample M250012015metaG_FD_155447 | JGI IMG/M metagenome (GOLD analysis project Ga0206686, IMG submission 155447) | Ammonia-oxidizing marine archaeal communities from Monterey Bay, California, United States - M2 500m 12015 | ecosystem: Environmental > Aquatic > Marine > Intertidal zone | place: USA... | reverse complement strand
TGATAAGGCTTTGCTTGAAGGCGCAATAGAAATGGCATTGCTTAATCAGCCAGTAATCTATACTCCTTTTACTTTGTCTGGGGCTATGGCCCCAATAAAGCTCGCTGGTGCCCTTGTCCAACAAAATGCCGAGGCTCTTGCTGGGCTTGTTTTTCATCAGTGTGTAAACAAAGGCGCCCCAGCAATGTACGGAAGCTTTACCTCTAATGTTGATATGCTTTCTGGTGCCCCAGCGTTTGGAACTCCTGAATATACTCAAGCAACAATAGTAAGCGGCCAGCTAGCCAGAAGGTACAATATTCCGCTTCGAGCCTCAAATGCAAACGCTTCAAATGCCCCAGACGAGCAGTCTGTTTATGAATCGCAGATGTCTTTGTGGGGTTGCCTGTTAGGAGGTGTTAACTGGGTCAAGCATGGACTTGGTTGGCTTGAGGGAGGCCTATGCGCTTCCTATGAAAAGGTTATTCTTGATGCTGAAATGGTCCAGATGATGATGGCTTTTATGCAGCCACCAACAATTTCAAAGGAGTCTCTTGCAGTGGAAACCATTCAAGAAGTTGGCCCGGGAAATCATTTTTTTGGAGCCTCACAAACCTTACAACATTATGAGGATGCCTTTTATACTCCGCTTCTTTCAGACTGGCAAAACTTCGAAGCCTGGAGGGATTCTGGATCCTATACCGCAACTAAAAGAGCTAACATTATATGGAAACAGCTACTTAAAGACTATGAGCAACCTTATTTAGAGAAATCGATCGAAGATGAGCTCAGCGCCTTTATTGAAAAACGAAAACAGGAAGGCGGAGTAAGGCCCACATAAAACTGGCAGTACTTATCTTTGCACCTAAAGGCCTAAATTATTACTAATGATTTAAGCGTAATGGTATTATTGGCCATACTTAGCAACATAACTGAGGAAATACATGTCAATTAATTTCAAAATGTATAGCGACTTGTGGGTAAGCGCTGTTAACGATAAGGAAACACAGGGTTTATCTGAAATATTGTCTGATGACTTCGTGTGGTCTAACGACAGACTTGGTTTTGTTGTAGACAAGCAACAAACAATAGACTGGTGCAATAGCACAGATCTTAGAGGTAGTGACTTTGTTGCTTACTATGAAAATGATGGTGTTATGGTAGGCATACACACTGCAACAGAGCCAAACGAGCCAAATTCAAGCGTAATGTTTATTGCCAAGATTAAAGAAGGTAAGGTTATATCACACCACTATATTCGCGAATTTGATAGAAATAACTAGCTAGTTTGCTGTTCTATATTTCGGTTATAGTCTCTCAATATTACTTTCTACTTTGTCGCTACTATTCTGATTAATTTTTATTGCTCGCCATGACACAAACAGACCACTTATAATTATCACTATCATTCCAATTATTGCGTCTTGTTTTGGTATAAAGTCAAAGGCTACATAACTTACAATTATTGCTCCAATTATCTCGAAATAATTAAACGGACTAATTTCGGATGCCGAGGCAAACTCAAAAGCCTTTACAATTAGAAAGTGTGCCACAGCAGCCACAAAACCCATTGATATCATCAATATGGCTGAAATTAGGTCTGGCATCACCCACTCGGTTAAAGCTACCGGGGTTAATACAATTGTGCCGACTATTGCGGTATAAAATAGAGTGATCAGTGGTGGAGCACTGAGGCTTAGTTTTCTAGTCAAAACTATATATATGGCATAGCAAATACCTGCTCCAAATGCAAAAATAAGGCTTGGACTAAACTCCTCTGTATTTGGCTGCAATACAAAAATTACCCCAACAAATCCAACCAGCACGCCAACCCCCATACCAAGATCAAACCTCTCTCCTAATAGAAATGGCGCAATAATTGCTACTACAAGTGGAGATATAAATAAAAGGGTTAAGGCATTTGGTATTGGGTTTGACTTAATAGCCGTAAAAAATAGTACAGTTGCACATGTTAACATCAAACTGCGGAATACCTGCAAGCCCGGATTTTTTGGTAGATGCCACCACTTCAAATTACGCCAATAAAGAATCGGCAGAAGCCACAAAGTGTGGAAAAAAAACCGTGCCCACGAAACTTCCATTACAGGATAACTCCTGCTCAGAATTTTAGCCATGACATCAAGCACCGGAACAACCATCATAGCGATCAACATTAGGGCTATCCCTGTCAATAGGCGTTTATTTTTACTGTTCATGTTTTTAGTTCAGAGATAATTCTTCATTAAAACATTAACACTGAACAAAATCAAGTTATATTTGGTGCCGAAGGAGAGACTCGAACTCTCACAGCTTGCGCTACAGCCCCCTCAAGGCTGCGTGTCTACCAATTCCACCACTCCGGCGAGGAACTTACTCAGGCACGTCGCTTATCTTGGCGTCTATCATAGGCACATCAGAAGAGATTGCCTGATCAGTCACTTGGCTCATTATGCTTTGAGAGTCGTTAGCTACCCTGGTTTCGTTGGTTGCCAAATATGCTAACGTCAGGCTTGTAAGAAAGAAAGCTGTAGCAATTCCTGCTGTTAATTTATACAGAAATGAATTTGCTCCTCGTGCGCCGAAAACCGAGCCAGACGCGCCAGCACCAAAAGCAGCCCCTGCATTAGCGCCTTTTCCGTACTGCATAAGTATAAGGGTTATCAACCCTAAAGCCAAAAAAATATGAAAAATTAAAATAAGTTGAAATGACATAATTACCCCGCTCTACAAATTTGTAAAAAACTCTCAGCTTGCAACGAAGCGCCTCCGATTAAACCGCCATCTATGTCGGCACATCCAATAAGTTCTTTCGCGTTGCCTGGATTCATGCTGCCACCATATAGTATTGGCGTGCTTTGTGCAATATTGCTATCGTGCTGTGCAAGTATACTACGAATAAATGCGTGTGTTTCTTGGGCCTGAATGGGTGTTGCTGTAACGCCCGTACCTATTGCCCAAACAGGCTCATATGCGACAATAATATCTCTAAAAGCTTCAATGCCAACACGGTCTATAACCGCCTCAACCTGCCTTCCTACTACTGCCTCTGTGTTGCCGCTCTCTCTATCTGACAACAGCTCGCCAATACAAAATAAAGGTGTTAGCCCGTTCTTTAAGGCAACCTCTACTTTCTCAGCAACGATATCATCAGTTTCTCCGTAAAGGCTTCTTCGCTCGGAATGGCCAACAATTACATAGTTTACATCGAAGTCTTTTATCATTTCTGCACTTATTTCACCGGTAAAAGCGCCGGAATCATTTACATTTAAGTTTTGTGCGCCAATACTTAACTGGGAGAGCTTAGTTAAAGCTTCAGCCTGATCTATATAAGGAAACGGTACGCAAGCAATAACCTTAGCACTGACATCGTGCATTCCTGAAACAATTTCCAAGACAAGGCTATTAACCATCTCTTTGGAGGCGTTCATTTTCCAGTTACCTGCAACTATAACTTGTCGCATATTTAATCTCACATAAAAAAGGTGTGGATGATACGCTATTTAGGGGGAAAAATCAATCAGGAGGACGATTTAGAGCCAAAATAAAGAGCCAATGAAATCATTAAAATACCTAACGCAAAATATACCAAATCTAGCGCTCCAGTAAATGACATAGATAGTGAAAACTCAAAAAAAGTCACTACCAATATCATAAGAATTACTTTTGCTAGTTTTGACTTTAAATCGTCCAAAGAATTAATTACTAAAACTTTTGCTGACTGGCCGCTATTCTTTGCTTCGTCTATATCACTTATGAATAACTCATACAAACCAAGAGAAAATATTAATAAGATTGTAGCCAACAAAAAACCATCAATCGCTCCAACCGTATGGGCAACCATCTCAATTTTTAGCACTTTTCTGTCGACTTCTGTTGCCACAATATAGTCTGTAGCATGTGCTATTATCCCGGCTACATCGACAGCAGTAATAACAAACAACAACAAAGACAGTAGCAATGAAGATATAACAGCTGCCATAACCATATGCCTTGAGCCCCACAAAAGTTTTTCAAAATATCTCTCTAGCAAATTCATAAATTAACTCCCTACGCGCAACATTGTGCTTTAGTATATCATTATTAGTTTTTAATTTTAGTTTTATGTCTCAAACTTGGAAGAAGTGTCTTAAAACACTAAAAAACTCTGTCACTCTTTCTCAATTTAGTGTTTGGATTCAGCCACTTAAAGCAGTAGAAGAAGGAAACAAGCTCTCATTGCTTGCGCCAAATAGCTCAGCTTTAAATTATGTAAATAAAAACCTAAAAAAAGAAATAAAACAGGCCGTAGCCCAGCAAAATAAAAAAATAAAAATATATATTGGCATAGCTACACCCAACACTCAAATTAAGAAGAGTATAAAACGCCATAGCACACCTCTATTCGATGACTACACATTCAATAACCTAGTGCTAGGTAACGCAAATCAAATGGCCGCAAGCGCCACGAGACAAATTGCAGAAAATATTAAAGGGTCGCCATACAACCCTTTTATTATATATGGCGAGTCGGGGCTTGGAAAAACTCACCTAATGCAAGCGGCTGGCCATCTAGCTATTGAAAGAAACGCAAATGCAAAAGTTATTTATGTGCCTTTAATGGACTTTGTTAGAAACATAACTAGCAGCTTGAGACACAACACAATTGAGGATGTTAAGGCTTTTTATCAGTCTGCTGACCTACTACTAGTTGACGATATACACCTGATTGCAAATAAAGAAAAATCGCAGGAAGAATTTTTCCATATTTTCAATTTTCTATTTAGCACAAAGAAACAAATTATATTTACTTGCGACCAGCCCCCGAACGACATCAAATCTCTCGAAGATAGGCTAAAGACAAGGTTTTCACAAGGGCTTAACCTACAACTAACCCCTCCTGAACTAGAAATGCGTGCTGCAATTTTATTAAAAAAAGCCCACAGTGACAAAATCAATATTGAATTAAGCGAAGATACGGCGTTATTCATTGCAGGACACATAACCTCAAACGTAAGAAATCTAGAGGGGGCCCTGTTGAAACTTAAGGCGTATGTCGACTTCTCTAAAATTCATAGCTCTTTTATTTCGAAGGAAGTTGTCGAAAATGCACTTAGCGACCTAATAAGGCCGCAAATTACTGCTGTAGACATTAACGACATACAAAAAGAAACAGCCAAACACTACGCTATTATGGTTTCAGACTTAAGCTCTAAAAGCCGCAAACAACATATCGTCACTGCAAGACAAATGGCAATGTTTATTTGTCACGAACTAACCAGTCTGTCGCTTGCAAAAATAGGAAGGAACTTCGGAAACAGAGACCACTCAACTGTACTACATGCCTGTAATAAGGTTAAACTAAGACTGGAAAATGAAACACAAAGCAAAAACAACTACGACATTATTAAGCTCAGACTAGCAAACTTATGAACATAAATACATAAAATTGTATAAATACGAGGTTTATAACTTTAATAACCTTACAAAATTAACAAATCTTTACACTTACGCACATTTTTTTACATAAAATAACAACATAAAACAACACAACTTAACAAATTGTTTTTTAACTAAAAAAAATAGTTATCAACTACAAAGAGGCCCACTAATAATAATAATAATTATTTAAATAAGGATTCTGATGCACATAAAACTAAAAGTCAAAGAATTGTTAGAGCCGCTTCAAACTGTAATCGGGGTTGTTGAAAAAAAACAAACTCTCCCTATCCTCTCTCACGTGCTTATACAAGTTCTAAAAAACCAAGTTGTATTAACTACAACAGATATGGAAATTGAAATAAAAGCATCCCACAAGATCGACAACCAGGATAGTGAAGGAAGCTTCACCGTATACGCCAAAGACCTGATAGATATTATAAGAAAGCTTGATGAAGCATCAATCCTAGAATTTATTATCGAGGATTCTAAAGTTTATATAAAAGCAAATAACAATTCTTTTGAACTCAACACCTTTAACCACCAAGATTTTCCAGCACTTCCTAAAGTCGAAAACAGTGATATTGTCACAATAAAAAGAGCTGTACTGAAAGAACTAATAGAAAACACTAGCTTCTCTATGGGAAATCAAGATATCAGAGCATATTTAAATGGTTTATATTTTGAGGTAGATAACAACAATATAGTTATTGTTGCAACAGATGGCCACCGTTTAGCAATAGGTGAAATAAATCAAAATAATAACCTTAAAAATAAGAAGACTGTCATTATTCCTAGAAAGGCTGTGCTAGAGCTAACAAAAATACTCAACAAAAATGAGCACAACGAGGTAAGCATTAACTTATCGGACAACTACTTTTACTTAGATAGTGATAACACAACTATAATCAGCAGACTAATTGACGGCAATTTCCCCAACTATTTACAGGTTATACCTACAGATTTTGAAAACACTGTGACTATTGATAGAATTGCATTTTTGAATAGTCTTCAGCAGGCCTCTATTTTTGTTGAAGAAAGAACCAAAGGAGTCAAGCTATTATTTAAAAATTCAGAGCTACATATTTTCTCTCACTCTGAAAGAGGTACAGCTAAAACACAAATTAGCACTGTTGGTCTAGACAAAGAAATTGAAATAGCTTTCAACATACACTATTTGATTTCAATTTTAGAAAAACTCACGGCCAATAAAGTAAGCATGGTAGTTCCTGGAAACGATAACCAGTCTTGCCTTCTTAGTGGTATAGATGATGAAACTTATCAATATGTAGTAATGCCGATGAGAATTTAATACTAAGATATACCTTACAATAATCATGGCCATTATTAAGAAACTTATAATCGACCAGTTTCGTAATATAGAAAACCAATGTATTGAACCAGCTGAAAATATAAACCTTATAACGGGCCCAAATGCACACGGGAAAACAAATCTATTAGAGGCAATTTACTATATTGGACATAATAGATCTTTTAAAACATCAAAACTTAAAGAAGTAATTGGATATGGACAAAACTATATTAAGTTATCCGCAGAAGTTGATAATCAAAAATTAAAACTCCAAAAATCGACTAAAAAAACATCGATTCATGTCGATGATGAAAAAATTATAAGCACAAGTACACTAACAAAAATTTTACCAATACAAACCATAACGCCGGAGAAGGGGTTTATTGTTAATGGAACGCCTAAAAGCAAAAGATCTTACTTAGATTGGGGTTTGTTCCACGTGAAACCAGACCTTTTACCGGTTTTTAAATCTTATAATAAGGCCTTAAAAAATATCAATGCCCTACTATACAACAAAAACACAACAGAGATGGATGGGTGGCTTATAGAGCTTTCGAGGTCTGCAAAAACAATAACTCAGAATAGGATAGAGTATATTAAATCATTACAACAAATAACAAAACCCAATGATTTAAAAGGAAATACAAAATTAAAACACGAGGGGGAAGAGTTTGAATACGTTCTAACTACTGGGTGGCCAAGTGAGGTTGACCACAACAATACAGAAAGCATATGTAATTATCTTAGTAAGAATATACAAAGCTTTATAAAAGCAAAATTCTTAAATTGTGGTCCACACAAGGCAAGTATAAAATTTTCTCTTGGGGGTAATAACGAGAGTTTTTTGTCGAGGGGACAGCAAAAAAAATACTCTATAATTTTTTGGCTAGCACAAGTAGATTTGCTAACAAAAAAAAGTATAAACCCTATAGTTATTATTGATGATATGTCCTCTGAACTAGATGCAAACAAGATAGAGGAGCTTATATTGTCTTTAGAAAATCTAAATGTCCAGGCCTTTATTACAGATATTGGTCACAATTTAGACAAAGTAATAAACCCTAAACGTAAGGTGTTTGAGATTAACAATGGCACAATAAAACACACACCAATCTAAAGTAATATTGCAACAAATTTCCCACTGCAATTATGTTGCTCGTGTTGGCGTAAATAACGTTGTCGTGGTATAATAATTTTATTTTTATTAGCCAATATGTCTAACAATACAGAACAAGAATATCAGGCCTCAAATATAAAGGTTTTAAAGGGCTTGGATGCGGTTAGAAAGCGCCCTGGTATGTACATTGGAGATACCGACGATGGCACCGGATTACACCATATGGTGTTCGAAGTTGTTGATAATTCTATAGATGAGGCTTTAGCTGGACACTGCAATAAAATCAAAGTAACTATTCATGAGGACAACTCTATTTCAGTGTCTGATGATGGTAGGGGAATCCCAGTAGATATTCACCCCGAAGAAAAAGTCTCTGCAGCCGAAGTAATTATGACTATTTTACATGCCGGCGGTAAGTTTGATGACAACTCATATAAGGTTTCTGGCGGTTTACATGGCGTTGGCGTTTCTGTGGTTAATGCCCTTAGTGAGTATGTGCACCTAACAGTTTATAGGTCTGGAGAAGTTCATGAGCAAGAATATAAATTGGGAGTTCCTGTTAAACCACTCACAGCAACAGGTAAGTCTAATAGTACCGGAACTACTATTCATTTTAAGCCGAGCTCAGAAGTATTCACCATAACTGAATTTAAATACGATATTTTAGCTAATCGTATTCGAGAGCTAGCCTTCTTAAATTCAGGAGTAGACATAGAAATAGAAGAAATATCAACCGGTCGCAAAGATGTTTTCAAATATACCGGAGGGATTGTTGCATTTGTTGAGCATTTAAACAAATCTAAAAACCCTATCCATAGCGACATAATTAGTATTACAACTGCAAAGGAAGATATTGGCATAGATGTCGCACTACAGTGGAGTGATGCCTATCAAGAAAGCATATATTGCTTTACAAATAACATACCGCAAAGGGATGGTGGAGCTCATTTAGCCGGCTTCAGAGGGGCGCTAACAAGAACCCTAAATAATTATATTGACAACTCTGGTATGGCCAAGAAAGAAAAGGCAGCAATCACTGGAGAAGATACACGAGAAGGCTTAACAGCTATTATTTCTATTAAGGTTCCAGATCCAAAATTTTCATCCCAAACAAAAGACAAGTTAGTTTCTTCAGAAGTTAGAGCGCCTGTAGAGTCTGCTCTCAATGAGAAGCTTGGTGAGTATTTGTTAGAAAGTCCTAACGAAGCAAAGATTATTGTTGGCAAGATTTTAGATGCATCTAGGGCGCGCGATGCAGCAAGAAAAGCACGAGAAATGACTCGTCGTAAAGGTGCTCTTGATATTGCTGGGCTGCCTGGAAAATTGAGCGATTGTCAAACAAAAGACCCTGCTGAATCTGAAATTTTCTTGGTTGAGGGTGACTCTGCAGGAGGTTCAGCTAAACAGGGCAGGGACAGGCGCACCCAAGCAATATTACCACTTAAAGGTAAAATATTGAATGTAGAAAAGGCTAGATTTGAAAAGATGCTTTCGTCTCAAGAAGTAGGGACATTAATTACAGCCCTTGGCTGTGGAATAGGAAAAGATGAGTACAATATTGAAAAGCTTCGCTATCATAAAATTGTAATCATGACGGATGCGGATGTGGATGGGGCGCATATACGCACCCTACTACTAACTTTTTTCTACAGATATTTGCCAGAGCTGATAGAGAAAGGATATCTTTATATTGCACAACCACCTCTTTATAAAATAAAAAAAGGCAAACAAGAGCGTTATTTAAAAGATGATGTGGAGCTGAATGAGTATTTATTACAAGAAGCTGTAAGTGATGCGTTTTTGTACACAGATACTGATGCACCACCAATTTCAGAAGCTTCTCTTGAAAAGTCTGTAAAGAGATACTATAAAATAGACAAACTAATTGGTCGCCTTTCCACTAAACATAACTCGCAACTTTTAAAGTCAATATCAATAACTGCTGCAGATAAAGATGTGAAGGATGAAAAGTCGTTGAAGGCCTGGAGTAAAGAGCTAACTCAGTTATTAAATAAAGGCTTACCACCAACACAAAAACACAAAGTTTCTGTCCTTTCTAAGACAAAAGAGGTTGAACACACGCTTAGTGTTTACGGTGTGGAGGTTGAAAGAACAGTTCTAAACCAGTTTCTTTTGTCTGCAGACTTTAAAACTATTCAGAAATTCTCTAAAGAGGTTGAAGGACTATTAGGGCCCAATTCTTTTGTTGAGAAAAAAGCTGGTAAAGTTAAAGTTGAAAGCTTTTCCGAGGTTGTTAACTTTCTTATTGATGATGCTAAAAAAGGGCAAAATTTCCAACGCTACAAAGGCCTAGGAGAAATGAACCCTGATCAGTTATGGGACACCACCATGGACCCAGACAATAGAACACTCTTAAAGGTTAAAATTGAGGACGCAATTGTGGCGGATGAGGTTTTTTCAACACTTATGGGAGATGAGGTTGAGCCTCGAAGAAACTTTATTGAGACGAATGCTCTGTTAGTTGAAAATCTAGACTATTAATAAAAAAATCAAGGAGATACAATGTCAAAAAGACACCCAGTAATAGCGGTTACAGGATCATCTGGGGCCGGAACAACTTTTGTTAAAAGTGCATTTGAACATATTTTTCTTCGTGAAAAACTAACCCCATTGATTGTAGAGGGAGACAGCTTTCATGCACTAGATCGAGCAGCAATGAGAGCTGAAGTTGCAAAAAGGGAGGCCGCTGGAGATAGCTTTTTTAGTCATTTTGGACCAGAGGCGAACTTGTTTGATAAGATAGCCTCAACTTTTAACGAGTATGGCAAGAGCGGGCAGTGTGACCGTCGCTA
>Ga0206686_1000550_pt1 | contig 10714 bp, 9 predicted proteins | sample M250012015metaG_FD_155447 | JGI IMG/M metagenome (GOLD analysis project Ga0206686, IMG submission 155447) | Ammonia-oxidizing marine archaeal communities from Monterey Bay, California, United States - M2 500m 12015 | ecosystem: Environmental > Aquatic > Marine > Intertidal zone | place: USA... | reverse complement strand
TCGGCGGGTGCCGCACCAATCGGACACTCATTACAGTAAAGAATAAAACCCGCCTCGATGCGAAGTGTATCCAGTGCCCCAAACCCAGCTACAGGAAATACCCTGGCCAGTGAACACCACAGAGCTTGAGCATCGGCGCGTCTAGCAATTAACTCAAATCCCCGTTCTCCGGTATAGCCCAGACGTGCCATGCGAACTGGTAAATTCGAAACATCAACATCACAAAACTGAAAATAGTCAAGTCGTGCAAGATGATCAACATTGCACAGCTCTGCAAGACGTAATAGGGACTCCGGGCCCTGAATCGCAAAAACACTGTGCGAATCTGACATGTTCTCAATACTGCAATCAGGGCCCTGCTGTGACATTAATTCCGTTATGTCTCCGTTGTCACCGCTCATCACCTCGTAGGCACCTTCCGCATGTTTCCACACTGTCAAATCACTTTTGACATAACCTTTTCGACTTAGCCGTAGGCAATAAAATACGCAGTTCTCCGGTAAAGCAGACACATCCCGGGAGACAAAACCATTCACCAACTGCTGAGCTCCGACACCACTTACGCGAACCGTTGACATAAAAGAAAAGTCAAACAGCGCCGCCTGTTGTCGACATTGGGTCGCCTCAGTCCAAGGATTGCCTGGATCGTCTCGCCACTTATCTAATGACCTCATCAGATGAATAGCTCTAATCAGACTAAGGTAGTAATTGTTCGTACTAACATGGATGCGCCCACTAGCAACAGAGCAACGGCGATAAATCGCTTTAAGGTAACGCGGGATACTCGGTGTGCAATGCGGGCGCCTACAATTACACCCAGCATCAACAGTACCGCGACCCCGATGCCGATAAGCCATTCGATACGACCGAACATCAAGTTTCCGGTCGTCGCTAACAGTGCAATCGGAATCTGTATAACCTGACTTAGGCCGACCGCAGTGAGGATGGGCACTTGCATCCAGATCAGTATCGGAATCAGCACCAAAGGTCCCCCCGTACCAGTAATAGAGGAGCCAAAACCTGTGACCACTCCGATAACGACCAAAGGTAGCGGGCTCAGACTGGCTACTGAGTCTGCCGCACCTGACGGTCCACGCAAAGCTTGCAAACCAGATAATAGAACCAGTAGGCCGATGAGTCCTTCCAGTATCACCCCGGGTGTTACCCAGGTCATAGCGGCACCCAGATAGGCGCCTGGCATACCTCCTAAGCAAAGCCACAATGCCATTGACCAGTGGATGGAATCCTGACGCGCATACTCAAGAGCGCCGACTGCACCACTGAATAAATAGGTGAACATCGCTGTAGCAATCGCTACGTGAATTCCCAAACCTAGAATATAGGTGAGCGTTGGAACCAGCAAAACACCCCCGATACCAATGGCACCAATCAAGACACCGACGATTACCGCTACAAAAGTAGTCAGAATTAATGTGATAGTTGTCAGCACAAGTTAGTCCCTGTCTGGAAATAGCTATTAATCAGAAAGCCTTGTCACTCTACCGCTAAGCAGCATTGGAGCCTATCTGACCGCTCTCGGCGGCAATTTATAGTGAGTGACATCCTCGTGTACACAACCTAACTCGGTCGCTTAAACATGTGGTGGAGAGAGGCTAGCCAACTAAGGTCAGTCAATAAATCAGGAAGAGATGTCAGTTTATACATTTTGGTTAAATCCAGTGACTGAGCCGGCAGCGGACGCATGCCAGGCATGCCAAATTATTACCTTTTGTAGGGTTTAAGCCTTTCACCGAATTAGAACCTATAGATAGACAGCTTGAAATGTGTAAAATAATAGTTTAATCCTATCACTACTTTACCCAGTAGGGTCTTAAGTCTTTGCTGGCGCTATAGGGGGTTCGATGTTTCTTCGCCAATTTGAATACCTGGTCGCACTTGAGAAAGAGCGGCACTTTGGTCGTGCGGCAGACGCCTGCCACGTCTCGCAACCCAGCCTTTCCAGTGCCTTACAGCAACTAGAAAGCGAACTGGACGTGCCTATCATTTTGCGTCATCAACGATATCAAGGTTTTACGCCCGAAGGAGAGCGTGTAGTCGGATGGGCCAAACGCTTACTAGCAGACAAAAAAAGTTTGCTAGAAGATCTCGCCATTATGCGCCGCAATCTCCGAGGCAAAATACGTATCGGCGCCATGCCAATGAGTTCACCGGTGCTGCCGTTGGTCAACCAGTTATTCTCCGAGAAGTACCCTTCCGTACAAGTAGACATACAGTTTGTTGGCTCAGACAAATTAGTCAATGATTTACACAATTTTGAGCTCGATGTCGGTATTACCTACATGGAAGATCAAGCACTTGATAAGATGAATGGGGCAACTCTCTATGAGGAACAGTTGAGCCTCATGGTGCATGAATCAATGCTGTCGACACGAAAGAAAACTATCACCTGGAAAGAAGTTGCAGAACTTCCCCTGTGCCTTTTATCGCCGTATATGAAAGAACGTCAGGTGATGGACGAGGCTTTTTCCCTTGTTGACTGTAATCCGTCGCCCAAGCTTGAATGCAATTCAATTTTTCAACTGGCATTTCATGTCATGCAGGGCACTCTCGCAACCATTGTGCCTAGCGGTTTCAGTCGCGCAAACGATGCATTCCCCGGCACGCGGGAAATTCACCTGACTGATCCAGTAATCAGCAAACCAGTTGGATTAGTCTGGGAGAAAGTTAACCCACCGTTGCCCATGGCCCAGGCATTTGCGGATCTACTCATCGCCTCGAGTGACGACATATCTGCGAGTCTTGAGATGTCAGTCGATCAGTCAGTCAGCACGAAAACTGTAGCCTGAGATTTCGGCTAATTACATCTGGTTTCGGCAGGGGACCCTGCCGCCACCAACTGTACAATCTCTAAATTGGTGCCTGAAAACGGAGTGATTGTACCCTGCGTCTGCGAAACACTGCCCATGCCAGGATGAGCACAATCAATGGACCACACAACAAGTTAAAAAGGGTAAGGTTTCGGGTAAGGCTATCGACTTCGGCGCGAATACCAGCTCGGATCTGTCGCAAATTGCGCCTTGCACTAAGAAGTTTTGGTTCAAACTCGCGTAACTGCTTTTTTATATTCTCTGGCAGCTGCTCAAATTCTATGTCTCCCAGTCCTTTCGATACTGCACCAATCTTGGTCTCAAGCTCAGCAATCTCACGAGTAAGATCCGCTTCCTCATCCTTGAGTCGCGATTGTGCATTCCGAAAAAGCGCAGCAATCCGAGTAAACGGTCTTTGTAGTTGACCACGGGAACGAATTTCCATCAGTGCTTGATCCCCAGTGGCGTACTCCACCATGTTGAGTAGGAAGGCAAGATTATCGTTTAAGGGTCTTACGGCGGTCTCTCCTTCCAGCTGGGTCTTTTGCAGTGAAAATGGATCAAATAACCAGTCCACATCCGCAACAATAAAAACCGTTGATGCGCCATCTGACGTCCCTAGATGTAAGCCGTTGGGAAATCCATCCGGCGCATCCGCAAATGCGCTTTTAAATGGTGCTTTGATCGCGGCTGCCAGAACTCTCTCACCACCTTTAGCAACGAAATCTAAGGCAAGTTTTCTAGGCGTTTTACCATCAAAACCTTCAAGCGAATAACTGCCGGCCTTAGGCGTTGTCACAACTAAAGGGGTATTCCCTTTTGAGGCTGCTAGTAGTAGTGCACCGGGCTCTACCATTAATACTTCGTTAAGGTTGGCAGTTGCCGGGTGTGTGGATGACAGTCCGGATTCTCGGACCCGAAGCCAGAACGGATAGCTCAAACGGCCCTGCTGATCATCAGACACGACCGACGCGAGGTTTGCATCGCCAATCACCGACTTACCCTGATAGGTCACACCATACCGTTGAAGCAGGTCGGAAATGTCGTTAATGTCCACCGATGGCTGGGCGTTGGTTACGTTATTTGCAGGCTTAACTCGTGTGTAGGGGTCAATCATGACAATCAAGCTCCCTCCTGACATGACGTACTGATCGATTTCATAGAGCATGTCTTTATGCAGGATATCTGCGTCGATCAGCAACACGGCGTCGAGATCATCAGGGAGGTGAGTCTTGAAAAATGGTACAACCGCAACATCATAAGCCCGCTTAAGCTCAGCCATGAACGAGAGGCCTTCGCGCTCAAACATTGCAGATGTTGAAGGCAGAAGAGGACTGATTACTGCAATTTTTGGTGTTTGCTCGCGGGTCAGACCATTCAAGGCTAATGCGATGTCGTACTCCAACAGGCTGTCGCGACGTATATCCAGATAAGCTATGTGCCCTACCCGATCTTCATGCTCGACCGTCAATCCAAGGAAGAAGTGGTCTCCTGAGGACATTGGCACACGATGAATCCCTTGCGAAAGAGCTTGCAACTCCTCCTGGGTATCGGGCCGCGGGTCCACTTGTACTAATTTCACATGGGATGATGCCGCCATCGTCGACAGTAAACGCTCAATACGTCGCGCGTGTGACTTAATTAAGACGGGTACCGTGTCTTCACTGTCACTCCAGTAAAAAGTCACGCGAACGCCCTGCGGTAGCCTGTCGAGCACTGTCCTGGTACCTGCATGCAGACTAAATTCACTCTGCGCTGTCAGGTCTACCTGGCCGGGTACATAAGATGACAGCGGTATCCCAAGCAGCCATAAAACACCAAGTGCTAGCGCCATTACCATCTGCCTGCGCGTAACCTGACGACGGACGCCGCCAGCTCGATGACCTCGAACAATCCATAGCGTAGCAACCAGTGAAATAGCTATGGTCGCAAGAAAATAGAACAACCCCTGGGCGTACAGAACACCAGCCCCAAGGCTACTCAACCAAGTCACCGGGCTATAGGCGGCTAACGATTCCCAGGCCCACTGCGGCAAGGTCGTGCGTAACAGACGACCGAAAACATCCCAGCCACACAGCATAATGAAAAACAAAAGAGCGACTCCGGTCACAAAACTACCGACCGGTTCTCGAACCACTGCAGCAGCGAATAACGCCAGCGAAAAGCACACACCCATCAACAAAGCACATGCAAGGTAACCTGAGACTATGACACCTGGATCTGGATCACCCAGGTAACCAAGAGTTAAAACAAAAGGAAACGTCAGACCAAGTGTCAGCAACAATAGAACATAACCTGCCGCAAATTTTCCCAACACAACAGCGGCCAGGCCAACTGGCAACGTAAAAGTCAGTTCAAGCTCTCGATCTGCCTGGCTATCCATCCAGGAAGACATAGCAAGGGAAGGAATCAGAATCAACGAGATCCAAGGGATAAAAACCAGCAACAGGCGTATGGTCGCTTCATCGGTCGCGTAGAAGTCAGTGACTAGGAACACACAGGTAGAAAGGCCCAGCAAAAACGCGATCTGGAAAAGGTAGCTCAGCGGAGCGAAGAACAGCATGCGCAACTCGTGACGAAACACAGCGGAAAACCCTAACAAACTTTGAGCAATATTTTCCACACACTTAGCTCGGGGAATCTTGGCCATGATCCTGTATGACTGGACCATCGTTGGATGTCAGGCGAGCGAATGCTGGTCCCAGACGACCTGAGTTATCTAGGAGATTACTTACCGGATCATCAGCAACCAAACAACCATTGGCCATTACGACCACATGGTCACACAGTTCCTCCGCCTCTTCCAGGATGTGTGTTGACAGAACGATGGTCCTGTCAGCCGATATTTCTCTAACCAAGCGGCGAACTACTTCTTTCTGATTGGGATCCAGACCATCGGTTGGCTCATCCAACACGAGTACCGGCGGCTCATGCAAAATAGCCTGAGCCAACCAGGCACGTTGGCGCCAACCCTTCGAAAGTTCCCCTAGGGGCCGCCGCAACGCCGGGCCAAGATCTATCCGTTGGCAGGCCTGATCGATTGCCAGGCCCAAAGATTTCCGATCAAGACCTCGTGCTTGTCCACAAAAAGACAGAAACTCACGCACAGTCAATCGAGAAAACCCGTTTGGCGCCTCAGGCAGATAGCCCAGGCAAGCCTGAGCTCTTTGCCGATCCCGGACAATATCCCAACCACAAATCCTGACCGTACCACTATCGGGGAAAAGATATCCTGACACCATCCGCATTGTTGTGGACTTGCCAGCGCCGTTCGGCCCGAGAAATCCGACGACTGAACCCTGAGGAAGATTTAGCGAAATCTCGTCAACAGCTAGCACATCGCCAAATCGTTTAGAGAGTTTCTCAATCTGGAGCACGGCGCTACTTATCTCTTAGTGACTTTCAAGTTCATGTCTAACTCTGTGCGACTCGCGAATTGGATCAGCGATTACCAATAAAGCCTGCCACAATGAAAAAGCCCACACTGACCCACGAAAGTGCGTAACCGGTGCGTGTTATCACTCGTGCCAGTCTAGGGGAGGTAAGCCCGAACTTTTTTAGTAAATAAGGGCCCAGGCTGGCAATCAACGCACCACTGACGGCAAGAGAGACAATGGCCGGCCTATATAGGAGAAATCTCCAGTCATCCACAACTTGTTCCACAACAATGCACTGTAGTTCAACACTACCACAAGGATTATTAGGCGTGTTGCGTGTAGCTTTTCAGAAATTCTGATTCAGATTCGGTTCCACTGAAACTCTTTAGTGCCTCTTCATGAAGCATTTCCATAGCATGACGTTTGTAATCGTAGGCCTCTGGCGAACTCAGCATATCCAGATTTCTAGGCCGCGGCAAATCAATTTGGACAACCTCTCGCACAGTAGTCGGTCGGTTGGACAGCACCACAAGACTGTCTGCCAGAATTATTGCCTCTTCGAGTTCTGAAGTAACAAATACATTGGTCCGTTCCTCTTCTTCGCATAAGCGCAGGTAAAACTCCTGCATCAACTGGCGTGTCATAGCATCCAATCCACGGAATGGCTCATCCATGATCATAACCAGCGGCTGATTTATGAGTGCCCGAGCCAATTCAGCGCGACGCTGCATACCGCCAGATAACTGCAGTGGATACTTGTCTTTGAACTCGCTCAGACCCACTGTATCAATAATTCGGTCAGCAGCGATTTTTAATTCCCCCGCTGGCATATCACCTCGTAATTTCGGACCAAATGTAACGTTCTGATAAGTATTTAACCACGGCATCAGAGCAGTTTCCTGAAATACGACCAGTCTATCTTTACTGGGTCCCGACACTGTCTCACCTTCCAGAACGATCTGTCCGCTATCTGGAGATTCGAATCCCGCCAATAGATTGACGACCGTTGATTTTCCACAACCCGAGGGCCCAACGATCGCGGTCAGCTGGTTACGTTTTATATCTAGACTGAGATTTACAACCACTTGCTCACGCTCCCAGTCTTCACCGAAAGCTTTCGAGACGTTCCTCACTTCCATCAAGTTAGATGTTTCTGTCATCGCTCGCCCACCGCATACCGGTTTCCATATTGGCCTGAAGAACGTTTCCTGTTTTGATCCATCTGCGGTTCCCAATTTTTCTAGAACATACGACGCCAAGGCATACAAGCATGACCTACGTACCTTATAAGACTACTCGAAATGTATCCGGCCAAACCAATGCTGATCATGCCAACTATTACCTGGTCCATTACCCCGCCCATATATGAACTCCAGATAAAGAAACCCAGGCCACCACCACCTTGCTGCCCACCTCCTGATATCATCTCCCCTGCCAGCACCACCTCCCAGGTGATGCCCATCCCAACCGCTGCACCAACAAATATTGATGGCAAAGTGCCAGGCAGGATTATTTTGTAGAAAAGATCCCACTGGGACGCTCCCATGGACTGTGCTGCTCGCAGATACTGAATATCTATTGAGCGGGCGCCACCGAGCACATTGATCACGATGGTGTAGAAAGCACCGAGGAAAGTTACAAACATAATTGACAGTTCTGTGGTTGGCCAGAAAATAATAGATGCCGGCACCCATGCCAGTGGTGGTATCGGCCGCAAAATCTCAAACGGCGGGAAAAACATACCGCGAAAGTACTTGTTGACGGCCATCGCCAGACCAAACGGTATACCAATCACCTGTGCAACAATGAAGCCCAGAAATACCCGCCCAGTACTCAGATACCAACTCTCCCAATATCCTGGCCACCCGGCAACCTCCACCCAGCGGACCATGACATCCGTTGGTGGCGCTAGCTTGCCCACAAACGGCACCATGAACCCGAACCAGTTTTTAGCTTGCGCTCCTATCTCCCACAACACTAGAAAAACAATTATGGCGATAACACCTCGCCAGAATGTCAAATCGAACAAGAGTTTGACAATTTTGGACTTTTGCTTTCCTGTTTTGACTACCGCTTGTTCCATCGCCTGTTTCCTAATCCTACTGTTTCTGAAGTTCGCTTTTAAGCAAGCTCTCGTTCGCCTGCCTCAAAGGCCTTAACAGCCTCTTCATGCACTGCTTCCTTGGTTTCCTCCACCAACACACGAAACTCTTCAGAAGACAACAGCCGATAGTCCCTTGGCCGCTCGATTTTCACGTCGACTATCTTTTTCGTCCTTGCCGGGCGTGTGGTCATTACGATCACACGGTCACCGAGGAATATTGCCTCCTCCAGATCGTGGGTGATAAAAAAGATGGTGACCTTTGTTCGGTCATATACCTCTAGCAACGATTCGTGCATGATTGACTTGGTGAGTCCGTCCATTGCCCTATAGGGTTCATCGAGCAGCAGTACCTTCGGATTATTAATCAGTGCACGAACGATTTCCGCCCGTCGTGCCATACCTGACGAAACCTCGCCGGGAAATTTTCCTGCAACATTCGATAATCCCGCCTCTACCAGCATCTCTACCGCTTTGTCGCGTGCCTCCGTCTTCGTCATAGTACCCTGCACGACCGGTCCGAACGCAACGTTATCCACGAGTGTCTTCCAGGGAAATAAAGCGCCATTCTGGAATACGACAACCCGGTCGGCGCCTTGGTCAGCAAGGGGTTTGCTTGGTCCACAAAGCATCTCCCCGTCGAGGTCTATCTGACCAGAGGTGATCGAATGAAATCCGGCGATTGCATTTAAGAGTGTGGTTTTGCCACAACCCGAAGGCCCCACAATCATACACACCTCACCCGGGGCAATCTCCAAAGAACAGTCTTCTACAGCGAGTACATTTACGCCGCCTGGGTCATAGACTTTGGTCACGTTCCGAATGCTGATCGCTCCTTTGGTCTTCGCGCCGGCTAGCGGATTAGACACGGGTTGTGCGGATGCTGTATTCATTTATGCACCCTCCTGACCCAGGGCCCTTTCGCGCCACTGCATCATGCGGTTACCCGCAGCACGCACCATGGCCGACGTGATCCAGCCGACAAATCCTAGCGTCAGCATCGCCATCACCATCGTGGTGTATTTATTCACCATATACGAAGCCATGATCATGTAGCCAAGGCCGAAGTCTCCAGAGATCATCTCAGCGGCAACCAGTGAAAACCAACCCACACCAATACTGATCTGTAAACCGGTAAAAATAAAAGGGAGTGACCCAGGTACGACCACATGGATAAAAACATGGCGCCGCTTAGACCCCAAACACCCCGCAGCCCGAAAGTAGGATTCGTCTATGGATTCAACACCCAGCATCGTATTGAGAGCAGTCACAAAAAACGAAGCAAGTGTGGCGAGAAATATTATCGGTGTCTCAAAGCCAGCAAACATCACGATGGCGAGAGGCACCCAGGCAAGAATGGGAATTGGCCGGAGAGTCTCAAGCACTGGAAAGGTGTAGTCCTTGAACTTCCTCGACCAACCCATAAAAAGCCCTAACGGAACACCCAGTCCTGTTGCAAGAGCGAATGAAATAAAGATTCGCCTGCAACTGACCCAAATATTGATGTAGTAATCTTCAGTGAAGAGCGAGGTGCCCCATATTGGGTCCGAACTAATCCACTCCGTGACAACCTCAACAGGACCTGGCAGCTTATAGAACGGGAATACTTTCCAATACTCATTCAAAAGAAAGTAAGTTAACAACCACAAGCCAATACCCACGAAAGCCAGGTATGGCATAGGTGTCTTGAGCGACTTTTTCGTTTTATAAAAAAAGAGGTAAAGACCCGATGGTCCTTGCCCGGTAACCCCCTGATCGCTCATCTACAGCGCTCCTCATTACTTATATCCATACACTTGTACGATCCAGTACCCGATAAGCCGTCGGCTGTTTCTTTCAAGGCGGTTCCTGAAAGAAGAATATCGAATCTGGTTACTTTAACTCTTAAACGACGTTGAAATCAAAAACGGGCCCCGAAAGAGCGGGGCCCGTGATTTAATTGAATTTTTGCAAACTACTCGTGCTTTTATTCGTATGCAGAGTCCGGTTGTTCAGCCACAAATCCGATGGGCGCCGACAAACCTCGTGATGTCAGCACTGCCTTTGCTACATCATCCATGATGGCTTCTGGTCGCAATATCGCATTCGGGACCACCTTTCGACCATGGAGGAACCTTGTGGCTGCGGTTACCAACTGTCGCGCTGTATCGTCAAATACATAACGCAGAGTCAGTTTGTCTTCACCACCACCAATCGCTTCAGGATTCTGACCGTACAGCGAGGCCCAGAGAGTGCGACGATCCATACCTTCAGTCTGGTCATCTGCCATCTGAGAGACGGCAGTAGCATTCCCTAGATCCTTGAGAAACAACTGCGCATCGAGTTCCGCCTCCAGCCAACCACGCTGTACATCGGGACGATCACGAATGATTTCGTAGAGCATCGCGAGGAACCCGGCATCGCCGCCT
>Ga0206686_1000546_pt1 | contig 10732 bp, 10 predicted proteins | sample M250012015metaG_FD_155447 | JGI IMG/M metagenome (GOLD analysis project Ga0206686, IMG submission 155447) | Ammonia-oxidizing marine archaeal communities from Monterey Bay, California, United States - M2 500m 12015 | ecosystem: Environmental > Aquatic > Marine > Intertidal zone | place: USA... | reverse complement strand
TTGAGCATCAAGGAGTGCTCCATGTCTAGTTCGTGCACTAGTATCGATACCGAAGCGTCGACATAAGGCATCAAGGTTATGCATTGTGCCAGGACGCTGCTCTTTAGATAATTCTAATGTATCAATTACAGGACATAAGTCTTCAATTTTTTTCTTTATGCCAATCATTTTAAGTTCGTTATTAAGAAAGCCTAAATCAAACGGTGCGTTATGAATTATTAACGTTGCACCATCGATAAAAGAAAGAAGGTCTTCAGATATTTGATTAAATTGAGGTTTATTAATCAAAAATTTATCTGTTATTCCATGAATGTTAACAGACTCACCAACATTTCTATTGGGCTGAATATATTTATGAAACTCTGTATTTGTTATTTCTCTATTTAGAATCTGTAGGGCACCAACTTCAATAATACGGTGACCTTCTTTAGGGTCAATACCAGTTGTCTCTGTGTCAAGCACAATAAGTCTTTCCATGTTGGGCATAATAACGTAAAATTGATTCATTTTATCATCTGATTTATAAAGGTTAATTAAGATTATGGCAAGAGTAACGGTAGAAGATTGTTTAGACAAAGTAGAGAATAGATTTCAATTAGTTTTGATTGCTGCAAAACGTGCGCACCAGTTAAATTCTGGAGGATACAGGACAACCCTTGATGTTGGGAAAGATAAGCCAACGGTATTAGCCCTGAGAGAGATAGAGGCTGACCTAATTGATGCGTCTATTTTGACTGATGATTATGCAATGGAAGAAGAGCTTAATGCTCATGATAAGCTCACCCAAGAAGTTAAGATGAGTGAGGTAGAAGCCGAGCTATCTGAAGTAACTCTTGATGCTAAAGCAGAAAGTGATGATTTGTCAATAAAGGAAGAGGACGAGTAAAACTTTTTTCTTTAGCTAATAAAAAATGACGCAAATGCGTCATTTTTTTTTGTTTTATCATATTATAAAAAATCATTGTATTTGGTCATATTACTTACCTCTGATTTGGTAACATAATTCTTCAATAGTAAGAGAATTAAGGGGAGAAAATGACATATCCAATAGTAAAAAGTGACAGAAAACCATTAATAGATGCTGATACTTATCAGTCAATGTATGACCATTCAATTAATAACCCAGATGAATTTTGGGCAGAGCAAGCCGAGACTTTTATTGATTGGGATAGAAAATGGGACAAAGTTTCTGACGTTGATTTTTCTAAAGGTAAGATTGCTTGGTTTGAAGGTGCAACTTTAAACGTTTCATACAATTGTCTCGATCGTCACTTGCCTGAGCGTGCCAACCAAGTGGCAATTATTTGGGAGGGCGATGATCCAAATTCTAGTGAATCAATAACCTACAAAGAGCTTCATAGTAGGGTTTGCAAATTTGCAAATGGTATGAAAGATTTGGGGGTTGTAAAGGGTGACCGCATTTGTTTGTATATGCCTATGATTGTTGAGGCAACTGTTGCTATGCTAGCATGTGCAAGGCTCGGCGCAATTCATTCAGTTGTTTTTGGTGGGTTTTCACCTGATGCCTTACGAGATAGAATTCTTGATAGTGAGTGTAAATTAGTCATTACTGCTGACGAGGGGGTTCGTGGTGGTAAATCTGTCCCATTAAAAGCTAATGTAGATATAGCTACAAAAGATTGCGATTGTGTTGATTTTATTGTAGTTGTTAAAAGAACTGGTGGAGAGGTAAGTTGGAATGAGAGAGATGTTTGGTATCACGATCTAGTAAAAGATGCATCAGATAATTTTCCGTGTGAAATGTTTGACGCTGAAAATCCTTTATTTATTCTCTATACCTCAGGCTCAACAGGAAAGCCAAAAGGAGTTCTTCATACTTCGGGTGGTTATTTGCTCTATGCGGCAATGACTCATAAGTATACTTTTGACTATCAAGAGGGTGATATCTATTGGTGTACTGCAGATGTTGGTTGGGTAACAGGCCACTCTTATATTGTCTATGGGCCACTTGCAAATGGCGGGACAACTTTAATGTTTGAAGGAATTCCTACTTATCCAGATGCGTCAAGGTTTTGGCAGGTTGTTGATAAGCATCAGGTTAATATTTTTTATACTGCTCCAACAGCAATTAGAGCTTTAATGGGTGCGGGAAATGAACTTGTTCAGAAAACTTCTAGGGCTAGTTTAAAGATTTTAGGTACTGTCGGAGAACCTATAAATCCTGAAGCATGGGAATGGTATTACAACGTTATAGGTGGAAAAAAGTGCCCAGTTGTTGATACATGGTGGCAAACTGAAACAGGCGGCCATATGATTACACCGATGCCTTTTGCAACTCCTTTAAAGCCTGGTTCGGCAACTAAGCCATTTTTTGGAGTTGAACCACAAGTCTTAAGTGAAAGTGGTGAAGTATTAGAAGGCGAAGCTTCAGGAGTACTTGTGCTTGCTCGCTCTTGGCCGGGTCAAATGAGGACCTTATATAACAACCATGAGCGATTTATGGAGGCATATTTTACAACCTACCCAGGGAAATATTTTGCAGGTGATGGTGTTAAGCGCGACTCTGATGGCTATTACTGGATCACTGGAAGAGTCGATGATGTTTTAAACATATCTGGACATCGTCTCGGAACAGCAGAAATTGAATCTGCCCTAGTTCTTCATAGAAATGTCAGCGAAGCTGCAGTAGTAGGTATGCCTCACGATATAAAAGGACAAGGCATTTATGCTTATGTGTCGCTTATGACAGGTACTGAGGGAACAGATAGCCTAAAGCAAGAATTAGTTGCTCTTGTTAGAAAAGAAATTGGACCAATTGCAACGGTTGATAAAATTCAATTTGCACAGGGTCTTCCAAAAACTAGGTCAGGAAAAATCATGAGACGTATCTTAAGAAAAATTGCTGAAGATGATTATGGCGATCTTGGCGATACCTCTACTTTAGCTGAGCCTGGTGTTGTCGATAATTTAATTTCAAACAGAGTTTCATAGGCTTTTCTATTTGTTAATTGAGTGATAGAAAATGAATGCGATTCTTTATTTTATTGTTCTTCTTGCTTGGGGTTCTTCTTGGTTTGCGATTAGTTTTCAGTTGGGTGATGTTGCACCTCAGGTTTCAATAGCATGGCGTTTTTTGCTTGCATCGTTTATGCTGTTTGTTTGGTGCTATGCACGAGGTCTTAAACTTTCTTTTTCATGGCGTGATCACTTCAGTTGGCTTTTATTAGGTTTTTTTCTATTTTGTGTTAACTATATTTGCGCCTACTTTGGAAGCTTCTATTTGGTTTCTGGTATGGTGGCTCTTATTTTTTCAACGCTAACTTTGTTTACAGTGTTTAATGGGTTTTTATTTTTTAAAAAACCTATTAGATGGCCAATTTTATTTGGCGCTGTAGTTGGAATTCTTGGTTTATCTATTATATTTTCTACCGAGATCAGTAACACTGATTGGTCATTAAATTCAGGAGTTGTAAAGGGGTTTCTTTGGATGTTGCTAGCAACTTTCTTTGCTTCAATAGGCATGCTTTTGTCCGGTCAAATGCAAGCTCGAAAAATGCCACTAATTCAGAGTAATGCCTTTAGTATGCTTTATGGTTCGCTTATCATTGTTACTTATGTAGGTTTTAGCGAAGTTAGTTTTAGTTATAGTACCAGTTATAGTTACGTTATCTCTCTCATTTATTTAGCGTTAGTCGCTTCTGTAATTGGTTTTGGAGTTTATCTTAAATTAGTGGGTAATATAGGTGCTGACAAGGCTTCCTATGTTAATATTTTTACCCCAACGATTGCATTACTTCTCTCAACTTTATTTGAAAACTACCAGTGGAGTTGGACCGGTCTAGTTGGCGTTGCTTTGATCATAATTGGAAATATAATAGTTCTTTATGCGAAGCCAGTCCAAGTATAGTTAAAACATGGCGACTTGCAATTTGATAATGCTAACTCTACTATTTGTCTGAGACGTTATTATCATTCATTTCAGATTCAATTTCATCCATCATAGTGTTATGAGCTTTATCTGTCCAGTCGTTTGCTTCAGTTTCGCTATTGTCAATAATTGGAGTGGTATTTTTTATGCGGACTCTAAAGAAAGATGAACAAAATAGTCCAGCTTCAAAAAGTAGCCACATAGGAATTGCAATGAGAAACTGAGAGATAATGTCTGGAGGTGTTAATATCATTCCGAGTGCAAATGAACCAATAATGATATAGGCCCGATTTTTTTTCAGTCGTTCAGCTGTTGTAACTCCAAACATAATAAGTAGGATTGTTGCTATAGGTACCTCAAATGCAACTCCAAAAGCAAAAGAGACCTTTAGAATAAAATCTAAGTAGTACTGAATATCTGGAGCAAAGTCGACTGAGGAGGGGCCTACGCTTGATAAGAAATTGAAAATAACAGGAAAAACAACATAGAAAGAAAAGAGCAAACCTGTATAAAAAAGAATTGTTGATGATATTACGAGTGGAAGAATTAATTTTTTTTCATGTCGATATAGCGCTGGTGCTGCGAACATCCATAACTGATATAGTAAATAAGGCATAGCAATATATATAGCAAGAATTAGCGACATTTTTAAAGGTGTTAAAAATGGTGAAATAACACCAATAGCAATAAGGTTAGAGCCGGGTATGGCTTGTACAATTGGAGCCGCTATAAAGGTATATATATCATCTGCGAACGGAAACAGTGCTAGAAAAAAAATTACTATCGCAATAACGGATCGTAAAAGGGTACTTCTTAGCTCTACAAGGTGTTTAACTATAGACATTTTTTCAAGTTGTACTGATTCTTCAGGCATTATTTAAATTATTGGAATTAATGATCAGTATCCTTTTTTTGTGGTCCAGATTTGATATATTCTTCTATGGAAAAGTCATTTTTTTTTGCCTCTTTATCTTCTTGCAAGTCTTCTGGAGGCTGGGGATTTGGATTAGTAGGCTCAATTATTTCTTTTTGGTATTGTTCAACACTAGTCTTAACATCATCTACTGCTTGTGACAGAACTGACTCTTCATTCTTGATAGAGAGTTGTTCTTTGAGTTCATCGACCTTTAACTCTTCATCAATATCAAATTTAATTTTTTTAACAAATTTATTGAGTTTACCGGCATAAATACCGGCCTTTCGAGCTAGCGAAGGCATTCTTTCAGGGCCAACAACGATAAGAGTGATGATGCCAATAATAGCAATTTCCCAAAAACCGAAATCAAACATAGTGTTCTATATTAGACGAAAAAAATAGGTTTTTTATTTTTTATCAGTGCTGTCATCTGTTTCTTCAAATTTAGCTTCAATGATATCTTCTTTCTCGTTTTTTTCAGTTTCTTTCATGGAGGATTTAAAGCCTTTAATTGCTCCTCCAAGTTCGCCACCAATATTCTTGAGGCGCTTGCCACCAAAAATAAGTAGATTATCAAAATAATAATCAGTTCAAATGGTCCTGGCATACCCATATGTATACTCCTTAGTTAGTTAGTTAGTTGTCTTTATTGAGTCATTAATGTAGTAATGACTCAATACATTTATTAAATCGTCCTTCAATTTTTTTTAAATCGTCCTTCAATATTTATTAATACTTATATAGCCTTAAAAAGGGAACGATATACAAAAGTTTTAGGTTAGCCTTTCGTGAAAGATTTTAACACCATTTCATTAATTGGGTTTTAAAATAAGTTATTCCTAGCTGGTCTCAACATCATCATTCTCTATAGAATTACTTGAAAATGAAGGGCTATAGAGTAAGTTATTGACTCTAATAGTTAAAGCCCAAATTTAATCATGCTCGTTAATAAAACAATCAGCAAAATATACTAAAAAATTTTCAAATTGCCAAATATTGGTGACGAAGTTCTTTATTATCGAGTAGCTCCTGCGCAGTTCCATCAAAAACAATCTCACCAGTATCAAGAATTAATGCTCTATCTGCAATACGCAGCGCAGCGACGGCATTTTGTTCAACAATGATAGTGGTAATGCCGAGTTTTTTAATACTTTTAAGAATCCCTTCAATTTCACGTACTATCACCGGTGCCAGCCCTTCATAAGGCTCATCAAGCAGTAATAGCTTAATATCACGAGCCAGTGCACGGGCTACAGCAAGCATTTGCTGTTCGCCGCCAGAAAGAGTAATTCCTTCCTGATTTCGACGCTCTCCAAGACGGGGGAAATGCTCGTAAATACGCTCTAAAGACCAGCCGATTGGCTCTTCAATTTGGGCCAAGAGGATATTTTCTTCAACGGTTAAGCCACCGATAATGCAACGATTTTCCGGGACCAGCGCAACCCCCAGTTGCGCAACCTGATAATCTTGCATGGTGTGTAGAGGTTGGTGGTCTAGCCAAATCTCTCCACTTCTTACTTCAGGTTCAGCTGCGCGTGCAATGGAGCGAAGAGTGCTGGTTTTGCCTGCTCCATTTCTGCCAAGTAGGGCAACAATTTCGCCTTCGCGAATATTAAAATTAATGCCTTGAACGATGTAACTTTCACCATAATACGAGTGCAAATCCCAGCAAGAAAAAAATGCTGGATCCGAGCCTTTGGAAGTAACGGGCTCAGTGTGTGGTGCGTAGGGTTGATTACTCATAATTCTACACCACCAAGGTAAGCTTCTTGAACAATGGGATTGCCGCGAATTTCATCGGGTGTGCCAGAGGCAATAATAGCCCCCTGGGAAAGTACTGAAATCGTATCAGCAAGACTAAAAACAACGTGCATATCATGCTCAATAATAATTTTAGTCATGCCGCCTTCTTTAATTTGCATCAGCAGTTCGATTGTTTTATTGGTGTCGTGTCTGGCCATGCCAGCTGTCGGCTCGTCTAATAACAGTAAATCTGGGTGCTGAATTAAACACATTGCTAATTCAAGGCGGCGTTTATCGCCACGTGACAAGCTACCGGCTGTCTCCTCAGCTTTAGCCTCCATTCCAACACTTGCTAATACCTCTTTAGCCTCTTGAGTGATTTTTGTTTCACTAGCAAGACTGCGAAACAACTGAAAATGAAAGGCACCATCACGCTTTGAAAAGGCCGGTATCATCACATTATCTAGCAAGCTCAAGTCGGGAAATATTTCTGGAGTCTGAAATACTCTCGCCAACCCGATCTGGTTGATTTCGTGTGGGCTTTTGCCAATAACGTTTATACCGCCATTAAATGTAACTGAGCCTGAATCCGGTTCTAATAAACCAACCAATACATTAAGCAAGGTAGATTTCCCAGCGCCATTTGGACCAATAATCGCATGGACTTTGCCTTTTTCAATTTCTAAGTTGATATCTCTTAAAGCTTGTAAACCGCCAAAAGATTTATTCACATTACTTATTTTTAATACAGGTTTAGACATAACATTACTCCTGTTTAGTGGTGCTTTCACTGTCTTTCATACTTATTGTTAGATAGCGCCTCTTAATCTTCTGAAAACCCTCCATTAAGCCGCCTGGTAGGAAAATGATAATTATCATGAATAGTATGCCAAGGGTTAAATGCCAGCCTTCACCAACAAAAGGCGCAGTTATTGCTACAAGTAGATTTTCAGCCCACAGTGGCATGAATGAAAAGAAATTGTGAAGCACTGCTTCATTAATAGCAGAAAAAATATTTTCTAAGTACTTAATAACTCCAACGCCAATTAGTGGACCAAATAATGTGCCAACACCACCAAGAATGGTCATCAGGATGACCTCGCCGGACGCTGTCCATTGCATTCTCTCAGCACCTGCTAGTGGATCTGTGACTGCCAGCAATGCGCCAGCAAGGCCAGCAAACATTCCCGAAATTATAAAAGCAGTGATCAAATAGGGGCGTGTATCACTGCCAATGTAGCGCATTCTATGCTGATTCGACTTAATTGCCTTCAGTTTCATGCCAAACGGGGAGCGAAATATCTTCATTGCAACGTAGAAGGCTAGGATTAACACCACTGCGCAGAAGTAGAAGCCAGAATAACCATTCATTGACATGCCAAACAACTCTGTTGAGGGTAGACCTGGAAGTGGATCAGAAAAATAATTGTCTATAATTCTAATGTCGTGCATTCTTAATTGTAGTCCGGTTTCTCCATTGGTGATTGGAATTAATACTGAGTAGGCTAGGTTATAAAACATTTGTGCGAAAGCCAGCGTTAAAATAGAAAAGTAGATTCCTGATCGGCGCATGCTTACAAAACCAATAGCTGCAGCAATTAAACCAGATATTAAAGTTGCAAATAGCATTGCAGGAAGGACATTCATGGTGAAAAGCTTAAATGACCAAACAGCCGTATAAGAACCCACCCCAAGAAAGACTGCATGGCCAAAGGACAGATAGCCGGTGAGTCCAAATAAGATATTATAGCCAACAGCAAAGATGCCGAAAATGACAAATTTTTGCAGCAGATCTGGATAGTTTGCACCAATCGGATCTAGCCAGATTGGCATCGTCAGAACTCCGGCAGCGAACAGCAAGATAGTTGTTAAATCACTCTGTTTTTTGAATATGTTCATCAGCCGCTTCATCATCAATCCTCCATCACGCCTTTACGTCCCATCAAACCCCTTGGGCGTGTTAATAAAATTACAACAGCAACTAAGTAAATAATAATTTGGTCAATGCCGGGAAATAGTGAACTAACCACAGTCATCGAAGCTAATGACTGGAGGATGCCAAGCAAAAATCCTGCTGCAACAGCACCTCTGAGAGAGCCCATACCACCAACAACTACAATAACAAAGGAAATCACTAAGAAATCCATGCCCATATGGTAATCGGGTGGTAGAATTGGAGCGTACATCGCCCCAGCGACTCCAGCAACAACTGCTGCTAAGCCAAATATAATAGTAAATTTTCTTTGTACATTGATCCCTAGGAAAGCCACCATTTGACGATCAAACATACCTGCTCGAACTACCATTCCAAAGGTTGTGAGGTTGAGAAAAGCAAAAACAGATGAAATTATAGTGATTGATGAAGCTAAATAAATTAGTCTCCACCAAGGGTAGACAAAATTTTCACCAAGGCCTATCCAAGTGCCAATGGCTGCACTTCCAGACACAATATCCGGTGCTGGTGTCGGGATTGGGTTGGCACCAAAAAAGTGGCGAATGATTTCTTGCAAAACAATTGCCAAACCAAAGGTAACTAAAATTTGTTCGGCGTGAGTGCGTTTGTAAAAGTGTCTGATTAGGCCGCGTTCCATCGCTAGGCCGACCAACAGCATAGTCGGTATTGTTACGATTATAGATAGTGGTACTGCATAATCTATGATAGCAAGTCCTGTTTCTCCAAACCAGAGTTCTAAATAGGGTTGTTCTATATAGGCATCAAAAAAAGTGATATTTGGATCAAGCACCTGTTTTGAAAAAGTGAGTATCTTTTGAAAAGTGACTGCACAAAATGCGCCTATCAAAAAGAGTGCACCATGGGCAAAATTGACGACACCTAAGGTGCCAAAAACTAATGTTAAACCTAAAGCGATTAGTGCATAAGCACCACCCTTATCTAGGCCATTAAGTAACTGAATTAATATTGAATCCATTTTGTTGTCTATCTCCTTTGCATCAATGTCCTTAAACTAAATATTGACCATCAGCAGTAAAGCTGATGGTCAATATAGATGTAACAAAATGTTTACTTACACTATGTAAGGTCCTAACTCGCCTCCAAAGATTGATGCATCATACTCGACATCTGCACGTGGCACTTCCTTAACAATATCAAGCAAGTCGTAAGAGCTTGATGGATTTTGTTTTCCACGCACAACAAGAACATCTTTGAAGCATTGATGATCTTCAGCGCGATACTCAGTTGGTCCATTACCCATACCATCAAACTTAAACCCTTCAAGTTGCTTAATAACTTTAGGTGGGTAAAAAGTTCCAGCATTTTCACAGGCATTAGCATACAACAAAGTTTGTACATAGCATGTCTGTGCTGCCATCGATGGTGGGAATCCATACTCACTACCAAACGACTTCACAAAAGCTCTGGAGCCTTCGTCCTGTAGTTGCCAATCCCAGTTTGCTGTACCAAGAATACCTTCTAAGTTTTTACCTGCACCCTGCGCCATTAAACGGGAATACAGAGGAACGATAATTTCAAAGTTTTTGCCATTCACTTGCTTATCACGTAGACCAAATTGAACTGCCTGTGTGAGAGAGTTAATCATATCTTTACCATAATGGTTAAGGATAAGAGTATCTGCACCCGAGTTTAAAACAGGTGTTATAAACTGAGAAAAATCACCAGCACCAACAGGAGTTCTTACTTTCGCTGTTGTTGACCATCCAAGACCTTCCGTGGTTTCTTGGATTGACTGTTCTTGAGTCCAACCCCAAGTATAGTCAGCCGTTAAGTGGTATGCTTTGCGCTCAGTACCCATTTCCTCTTTTAGCACAGGTCCTAAAGCAGATCCAGACATCTTAGCGTTAAAGAAGTGGCGGAAACCATAGCGACGCTTATCTTTGCCAGTGGTATCGTTGGAGTGTGTTAAACCTGCCATAAATAACACACCTAACTCTTGTGCAAGTCCTTGTACAGCAATTGCAACTCCAGATGAAGAGCCACCAGAGAACATAATTACTCCATCTTTTTCAATCATACGTTTTGCAGATGCACGTGCGGCGTCTGATTTGGTCTGTGTATCACCAGTTACATAAGTAACTTTTTTACCTAAAATACCATTTCCTGTTAATGACATAGGTTTCATGGTATTCATTAAGCCTCCATCACCTTCACCATTTAGATGTTTAACAGCCAATTTAAATGCTCTTAATTCATCAGCACCTTCATC
>Ga0206686_1000541_pt1 | contig 10767 bp, 16 predicted proteins | sample M250012015metaG_FD_155447 | JGI IMG/M metagenome (GOLD analysis project Ga0206686, IMG submission 155447) | Ammonia-oxidizing marine archaeal communities from Monterey Bay, California, United States - M2 500m 12015 | ecosystem: Environmental > Aquatic > Marine > Intertidal zone | place: USA... | reverse complement strand
TTCTGAAGGATGTCCTAGTATTTCATGTGTAAGTAATGATACAAAATCTGGATTCATTACAACGGTTGATTTTTCTTCTTTTACTGGATTTGCAAAAATTAATTCTGACGCTTTTTTTGCAATATCTGTTGCACTTTGTTGAGCTTTGTTCATAATTAATTCTAATCCTCCTCTTCCACCTTCTGTAATATTCACTGACTGTGTTTGACCTGATTCATGTGCTGTTGCTATCATTTCTATAACTGTGTCTGTAAAATTTTGTAAAATTTCTGAACCTTCACTATTTACAAAATATTTTGAATTAATTGTATATTCTGGGTTAGTAATTGATTTAATTATTTTTGGTGTTTTTTTAATAATTTTATTACATTCTAATCCTATTTTTATTAATTCATCAATCTCTGGTTTTTTCATAACTGGAAAATTAATTTCTTTTTTGTTAATTGGACTTTTATGTAAATTAATTATATTTTTTTTATCCAAATTTTTATAATTTGAATTTTCTATTGTATTATCTAAAATATCTTTTATTTCATTAAATGATTTTGGATTAGTTATCGAACAAAAACTCCATGCTCCGTTTTTTATTAATCTAATTCCTATTCCTCTATCTTCACTATTTCTAATATGTTCAATTTCCCCATTTTCAATTAATACTGATTTTTTTTCTTGATGTTCTGCTCTAACATCACAATATTGTACTCCTGCTTTATCTGCATATTTTATTATTTTATCTGCAAAATCTTGTAAATTTTGATCCATATTTTACATATTTTGATGAGTTCTAAATCTTGTACTATTGATGATTTGATATTGCAGGCATGGTGAAATAATATTCATCTTCAAAATCATAATCGACGATGCTTTTCTTCCTTAAAAATTCAAAATATTGTGTACAATTTTGATAAAATTCTGTATTTTTTGCTAGTTCCTGATACATGTCTGGTCTTTCTATATTTCAATTTTTTATGGAGAGTGAGTGATTTTAGTTCAGAATGTTTGTTTTCTTTAGCTAGATTTTGTTGGATATTTTTTATACTAACACATTGACTAAATTTTATGAGTATTGTAATTGTTGCTGATACTAGTGTTATCATAAATGGATATCTTGCTGATCAAATTGAATCTGGGTTTGTCAAAAATTCTGATATTATTATTCCTCAAGCTGTATTTGATGAATTACAATCTCAGGCTTCTAATAATAAGCAACAGGGGTTTATTGGATTAGAACAAATTCAAAAACTTAACAAATTATCTGTCAATTATGGATTAAAAATTATTTTAAAAGGATCACATCCTGCTATTGATGATATCAAATTTGCTGCTAGTGGAAGAATTGATGCATTAATTATTGACATTGCAAAACAAAATGATGCAATTCTTTATACTTCTGATAAAGTACAATATCTAGTTGCACAAGCTGAAGATATACAAACTGTCTTTTTAAAACCTGTAAATACTCATGAGACACTTGAATTTTTAAAATTCTTTGAAAATGACACAATGAGTGTCCATCTTAAAGAAAATCAATATCCACTTGGAAAAAAAGGAAAACCTGGTGAATTTTTACTTACCCGATTAAGTGATGAACTTCTTTCTAAAGATTATTTGAAAATGATTTCTTCTCAGATATTATCTTCTGTAAATATTTCTGATTCTAGCACTATTGAAATTTCTAAAACTGGTGCATCTGTAATTCAACATAACGATTATCGTATTGCCATTACCTATCCGCCATTTTCTGAATCTTATGAAATTACTATTGTTCATCCTACTGTGAAATTGTCTCTTGAAGATTATGATATTTCTGAAGCATTGATGAATCGTTTAACTGATAGAGCTGAAGGAATTGTAATCTCTGGTTCTCCAGGTTCTGGAAAAAGTACATTAGCTTCTGGATTGGCAAATTTTTATCACAGTCAGGGAAAAATTGTTAAAACATTTGAATCTCCTCGTGATTTACAAGTTGATACAGGAATTACTCAATATAGTAAACTAGATGGAAGTTTTGATAACACTGCTGATATTTTATTATTAGTTCGTCCTGATTATACTATTTTTGATGAAGTTAGACGACGAGAAGATTTTACAACTTTCTCTGATTTACGATTAACTGGTGTTGGTATGGTTGGTGTAATCCATGCTAATTCTCCTTTAGATGCAATTCAACGATTTATTGGTAAAATCGAACTTGGAATGATTCCTAGTGTTTTGGATACTGTGGTGTTTGTAAATAATGGAAAAATTGAAAAAGTATATGATTTAGAATTAAAAGTTAAAGTTCCTACTGGCATGACTGAATCTGATTTAGCTAGACCCGTAATCGAGATAAGAAATTTTGATGATAATATTTTGGAATATGAAATCTATACTTTTGGAGAAGAAAATGTCATTGTACCTGTTAAGAAACGTGGTGAAAAAGCTGGTATTGAAAAGTTAGCTGAGAATAAAATTAAAGAATATTTTAAAAGATATGATTCTGATTCACAAGTTGAAATTTTGTCTGAGAATCGTGTGAAAGTAACTGTCCATGAAGATTGTATTGCATCCATTATTGGAAGAGGTGGTTCTAACATAAATGAAATTGAGAAATTCCTTGAAGTTCACATTGATATTGTTGCTAAAGATTCTAAATTACTATCTTCAACGTCAAATGAAATACCTTTTAGTTTTTCAGAATCTAAAACTGCTTTATTACTAACTGTCAATAGAGAATATGCCTCTATGCATGTTGATATTCATACAAATGAACGATATCTTGATTCCGTTAGAATTGGTAAAAAAGGACAAATAAAAATTCCAAAACGATCTGATGTTGCAAGAAATCTTATGAATTCTACTGCATCACAAAATGACATTCAATTATTTCTTAAAGATTTTTAATTCATTTACTTTCATTGAAGAAATTATTTGTATTTAGAATTATTTTTTGATTATCTTGTTTTTTTAACTTAATTTCTTTAACTTTTTCATTTTTGAGACTCTGAAATCTCGTGATTTAAAATTAAATAATTTTCAATTATTAATTTAGTGAATTTTAAATTCATATGTTTTTTAACCTTTAATTGCCATTCATTACCGCTGAAAACCAATAGTATATATACTAATTTTATTTCTGTCATATTATGAGTACACAAACAGCAAAAACAACTCAAAATACAAATCAGTCAAACAATGTATTTGCAATCTATCAACAAAATGTACAAAAATGCTTTGAAAGTATCACAAAAAATACTCCACAGTATTTTCAAGCAACAACACATTTTCAAGAAGAATGTATGAAAGCTGCTCAAAAATCATTTGATGCTGCAATCACAATGCAACAAGAATTTGCACAAAAATCTGGACTATCTTCTGATGTTCCTGATGCTGCAAAATCTGTAATTGTTGATTTCAACAAACAAATTATTCAAGCCAGCTCAATTCAAAACCAAATTGTAAAAACTACTGTTGATACAACTACACAAAATGTAAAAGCATTCAATGACAATGTTTCCACATTTACTGATTTGAACAAAAACATTATCCAATCTTGGATAAGCGCATTCACTCCTACTAGAAACTAGGATATTTTTTTATTTTATTTTATTTATAAAATAGACTTTTTGCAGCTCTATCTATAATTTCATGATCTATGTTGTGCAAACTTTGTGCAATGATTGCTATTTCATCTTGGTTAACTGCATGATTTATCGTAAGGTATACTGTAAACATTGGAATGTACACCATTAGTTGCTGCATTTTTTCTCGCATGATGTGAATGTATGTTGTTTTTCCATAAGCATCATCAAAATGTTCTCGTCTGTTTCTCCTTGAACTGACTTGATAATAAAATAATACTCTGTCACGATCTGGATCATTTGGTGTGTTAGCTGTTGCAGCTTTGTCTAATGATACATGCCCTTCTAAATCAATTAATCCTAAATGCTCAATTCCTGAATGGATTTCAAAAATATGTTCTGCTAATTCATTAATTTCTTTAGTTGTCATAAATTTATTTAATTTTACTAGTATAAAATTAATTTGTACAATTATTTTTAAACAAGTATTTTTACTTCATTAATTATTTTGATCATCTTTAATTAACGAAGATTGTTAATCTCTTTTTTAAAATTCTTTTATTGTATTTGTAATGTCTGTATGTCTAAATTAGATATTTTTAAAATTTTCAATAACTTTTGGATTTGATTTTAGAAAAGTAATAAATTTTCTTAACTGTTTTATTGTTTTTGGATTAAGGTGATGTTCGATTCCTTCTGTATCTTGATTTGCAGTATCATAACTCACTCCTAAAATTTCAAAAAATTCTAATAAAATACCATGATTTTGACGAATTCCTTCTGCAACCTGTATTCCTTTTTTTGTAAGATTAATCCCATGATATTTTTCATATTCTAAAAATCCCCCTTCATCTAACCTTTGAAGCATCTTTGTTACGCTTGGGGCACTCACATTCATGTATCTTGAAATATCTAATGTGGTTGCATACCCTTTCAATTCCACTAATTCTGATATTATTTCTAAATAATCCTCCATTCTGGAACTAGATTTTGTTTTTTCTAATTCATGTGCAGCTTTAATTGATTCCAATCTTTTAGAATTTTTTGTTTTCATCTGTTTTTGTAACTAACTTAAATCCACTATAATTTAGTGTCTGTTTGACTATCTTAGTTATTCTTTGTTGACTTGAGGGTAACCATTGTTTATCTTTGAATCTTAACTATTTTTTTATAGAATGATGTTGAAATGAATGATCCGTTAAAGGCACGACTAGCAAAATTACAAAAATTTTCGGATTCTGCTAAACGTAGAGCTAACTTGTACTCTGATATAGCAAAAATGGATGATACTCATACTGCTAGATCTTTAGGGGCTCTTCAAAAAGCACCTGCACCAGGTAAAAAATTACAAAAAATTGGATTTTTAATGTTATGGATTCCTGAACCTACAGGGGTAACTTGTGCAATAGGCGGCCCTATGATAGTTGCTGGTAGATATTTGGATAAAAAATACAATGGTAGTACTTTACATGATGTTGGCCATCATACTAAACACACTATTTCTTCAATTAATGATTTCAAGAATTCAGTGATCTAACACATTCATTTTTTAAAAGGACTATACAAAATTAATTTATGACCACTAGAGCTCAAGCAATAATTCCTATTTTTATTGCTGCTGTAATTATTGGTTCAATTGGATTACTTACTTTACCAAGTGAAATCAAATTAGAACAAGTAAAATTTCCTAGAGGTATGATAAAAGTTGATAATATTCCTCTGGAGGTACAAATTGCTGATACTGAACCAAGTCGTGTTCGTGGTTTGATGTTTCAAGATACTTTACCTCCCGATCAAGGAATGCTTTTTGTATTTTCTGAATCTGGATTGTATTCTTTATGGATGCTTAACATGCAATTTGAATTAGATATGATTTGGTTTGATAATGATGGTAAAGTTGTACATATTAAAACAAATGTTCCTCCATGTGTAATACCTGTTGAAATTGCTGCTGGATGTCCTAGTTTTGTCCCTACTGGTGAGGCAACCTATATTCTTGAAGTTACATCTGGTTTTGTTGAACAAAATAATATTACAATTGATTCTATTTTAAAAATAATATCCATTTAACATTGCAAAACCTTATCTTGTAATCTATTTCTAAATTATTTGTGAATAAAAAAATTTTCATTTCGATTATTGTTATAATAATATCTGCTGTTACTATTTTTTTAATTCCTGAAAATTCTTCTATGCCTTCTTCTGAAAATCTCTATCAATATGGTTTTACTTTCTATGATGTTGAAAAAATAAAAGCATCTTTATCCGAACAAAATATTTTTATGTCTACTCCTACTCCCATCACAGATCATACTATTGAAAATTACTGTGCAATTCGCGATGATATTTTGTCTACTATCAATTATTGTACCACTACTGCTATTCAAGGTCCTGATGGTAAATCTCTTGGAAATATCAACATGGGTGGAAGCCCTGATAATCCAATAATGGCTATTGCCATAATTGATTCATCCCCATTTTTAGATACAAAATCTATTGAAATTGAAATTGTTTTTGAAATTATGATTGAAACTTTGGTATGTGATTGTTGGAATGAAAAACAACCTGGGGGCTTTGAATCTGTTAATGGTTGGTTAAATGCTGCAAAAATAAAATATGCTGAATCTTCTCAAACCATTCCTCTAAAATCCACCATCAATGGGTTGGGCGATGAAACCCTAATTCTTGAAATTACTTCTAAAAATGACTCTTATTTGTGGACTTTAATTGTTCTAAAGTAGTCTAATTATATATGATAAAATTATTTGATTGGAGATTACGATGATTGATCAATTATGGCTAATTCTTTTGGGCTTTGCTGCAGGAATATTGGGTTCTATGATTGGTCTTGGAGGGGGAATAGTTGTTGTTCCCGTTTTAACATTTTTGGGGTTTCCACCTACTGTTGCTGCAAGTAATAGTCTTTTTGCAGCTTTAAGTAATTCTATTGCATCCACAATTTCATATTCTCGACAAAAAAGAATTGAATATTTTTTGGGATTAAAACTTGGATTACTTGCAATACCTGGAACAATTTTGGGTGCAATAATCTCTACTGATATTGCTCCTGATGTTTTTAAAATTTTATTTGGATTTGTATTGGTTGCATCTGCAATTTACATTTTTTTGAGAAAACAAATTGAATCTAGAGAAAAAGTAATTTCTAAACAAATGATTATTTTTGCAATTGGTTCTAGTTTCTTTGCTGGAATAATATCTTCTTTCTTTGGAATTGGGGGTGGAATTATTTTTGTGCCGTTAATGGTAGTTGGAATGGGGATGTCTATGAAAAAGGCTGCACCTACTTCTCAATTAATTTTATTCTTCGCATCATTGTCTGGAGTAATAGTTCATAGTGTTTTAGGACACCCTGATTTTCTTCAAGCAGGATTTTTAGCTATTGGTTCTTTTTTTGGAGGATTGGTTGGTGCAAAATTATCTTTAAGTGTCAAAGAACGAAATTTAAAAATTCTTGTATCTGTTGTTATTTTGATAGCTGCCGGAAAACTCTTTTTTGATTCTTTAACCAATAATTTATTTTCATTTGGATTTTAGCCTCAACTTTTTTGGTATCTTTTTATACAAATTTTTTGATAGATAGTGTTCATTGGATCTTTTGATCTAATGGCTGAGGAGATTAGTTGGCTCCTCTGTTTTTATTTTATTAAAATAGTCATGTGCTCTTTTTTCTATATTCTATTGGCCATCTTTAGTTGTGCAATTGTAACCAGTCCAATTATTATCAAGATACTGCCAATGGGTAAAAGAAAATCAAGATCAATTTCCCCAACCCATAGATACGAAAAATAGACAATTAATACAACGATACCTGATAGCAGAAAACCAACTATTCCATTTACTGCTAAATTAGTCATAAATCTTCATTTAGTCAATTGGTTTTATCTTTAGTTATTTTTTTTAATTCAGAAAGAATTAAAACCAATATTTCTTTTTCACTTAGTTTCAAAAGTTCTTTTGTTTCTTCTTCAGTAAATTGAATATCTTCATTCAATTTATCGTATGTAGTCAAGGAATCTGTCATGAATTATTATGATAATGTCGAGTAATTATATCGTATGAAAGAAGATTCATGGCTAAATGATGCTGAAATAAAGTATCTAAATAAGTCAAGACTATGTTATTCCTAAGTTTTATTTTTAATAGATTATTGTGGTGGTTATTTTTTTATTCTGTAAATATTCTTTTTTGAAATTATGATTAATTCATTATCTTGTGTACTTCCTTCATAATCAATTATAATTTTTCCAAATTCATCATCAATGTTTTGTTTTTCTGACACAGTAAATTTCAATTTTAAAATTTGATCTGTATGGAATGGTTTTAGAAATCTTGTGTTTCTATTTTTCCAACTTGGATCCCCATCTGTTCCAAGAAAAATAATATGATTTCCATAAATTTGACTCAATCTTGTGAATTCTCCTTCCATTCTTGATAATATTGCCCTCCCTGACACTAATCGTTGTTCATCTTTTATTTTATCTTCTAGTAACACGTTTTTAATTTTTGAAAATTTAAGATACTCTTCTAATTCTTCCTTTGAAATACTACATGTGGCATAAAATGATTCTCCTACTTTAAATTCTGAAAACTTCTTCATCCTTATCTTGTTTCATCAACACAAAATGTGACTTCTGCTGATGAAAGTGCATTTTCTGTTACTAGGAAATTAAATGCATCTGCAATTCTTTGATTGTTTGGTTCTGAACCTGTAACTGAACCTGGGAAAATTGTAAACATTCTAATTTTTGATTTTAATACATCACTTAGTTCTTGATTGACTGTTGTTGTAAATGGTCTTAGTGCTCCTCTGAAAACTTCTACTTGAGCTCTTTGTATGCCTGAAACTTTTCTTCCTATTGGTAAATCTGGTCCAACTATCATAATTGCACCTTTTGCATCCTTATACAAACGTGGATCTTCTTTTCCTCCTGGTACAAACTGATCTAATGCTCTTTGTGCAACTGTAGCTGGTGTTGAAATAAACTTTTCAGTTAATTCTTCCCATCCTGCTCTAGTTAGTTCAGTTAATTTTTCAATTTCTGGTAATTTACCTGTGATGTGAATTACTCCTAAAATTTCTCCAATATTCGTTCGTGCTGTATTTAACCATCTTTGAACTTCTTCTGGATTTTTAATATCTACTACATGTGAATGGAATTTACTGCTAATGTATTCTTGAAGGTTTGTTGGAGTTGTTTGTGATATGAAACATGCAACTTTACCTCCATTCTTTTCAACATGTTGAGCTAAAAATTCTACTCTTTCTGCATCTGTCTTGTCTGTTGCATCTATTGTAAACACTATTGCCTTTCCTGTAAAATCTGGCTGATGAACTCCTGGTGTTGTAGTTCCAATATGTGGTTTAACTGGATAAAATACTCTGTCTCCTGGCATTACTTTGCCGTTAACAATTTTTGCAATTTCATCATCACATAAATTTAAAACTGATTCTGCAACTTGTCCTTGAGATAGGAATTCTTTATTTGCAATCATATGTGATGTGTTGTTTTGAACTTTTTCTGCAATTGTTTGAATTTTATTTAATAAATTTGTGAATGTTTCAGTTAATTTTGCAACATCCTTTCCATTTGCTAATTTTGTAGCTGCCTTTGAAATTCCTTCTTTGATTACTGCTTCATCTTCACCTAATAATGGGAGAAGTTCTTTATTTGCTGTATCTACTTCTGTTGGGATTAGATCCTCAAAACCTCCAACTCTCATAAATTCTGCTGCTGCTTTAGGGTAGACTGTTTTGTAAATTCTATCTGAATGTACAGGTCCTGGATTTGTTGCAATTGATATTATTCCTTTATCTGTTAATTCCCATGACATTAATTCTGCTAATCTATTTTTTGCACCTTGAGCAGCTGTATATGGACTTCTAAACCTGTATGGTCTTTGCTCTAATGGTTTTTCTTCAGTGAAAAATGTTGAAATTGTGATAATCTTACTGCCTTCTTTCATTACATTAAGTGCTTGAACAGAGCCCCAAAATGTTCCTGTAAGGTGAATTCCAATTGTACTTTTGAATTCATCTAGTGATGCATTTGGGAAACATGTTACTGGGCCTGATACTCCTGCATTATTGATTATATTATCAATTACAACATTATCATTTTTTAAATCCTCAAACATCTTATTCATTGCGTTTTCATCACTAACATCAACCCCTGAAAAAATTCTTACTTTTGCTCCACTGTTTTTTTCAGCAATTATTGACTCTAACATTTTTGATGTTTCCTCTAATGGTTCTCTTCGTCGTCCAAGTATGATTACACTTGCTCCATTTTCTACGAATTTTTTAGCTATGGCTTGTCCAATTCCTGTACCACTTCCGGTAATTAATGCAGTTTTATTTTGAAATTTTAACATAAGTAATTGTCTAAATCTTTTGTGATATTTATTTGGATTGATCTATCTGATTAATTTTCTTGATATCTTTATTTGTGGGTATAATCTAAGAATTTTTATGCATGATGCCGAATCTGATACATTTCTTTATCAAACATGGCCTGAAAAATTTAGTACCATGTTAAAAGAGATCGGTATAGATTCTGAGTCTAAAGATATTGGAACTGATGCTGTTGAAAATGATGATTACTATAGTAGATATTTTGCTCAAACTCCTAGAATGGTTACCAACAAGGGCTGTCTTGATATTAAAAATTCTAACATTGACGTGATACAAATTATTCAAAAGGGATAATCATGCAAGATCCAAATCCACTTCCATGGGGCGCATTAGATAGATATCAAGCACATTTTATTGTGAGAAAAAATTCTGGTTCATCTTTTGCTGATAATACTGCAAAAACTGTAATAACAACTAAGGGTCATTTTGGTTCAAAAGTTGTTACTAAAGTTCAGTGGAATGGTTCTGGTGAACTATCTTTGAAATTAAATGCTGATAATGAACTAAATGAAATGATTGCTAAACAAACTGTTAAGGATGCAACCATCTATGTTGAACCTACTGATACTGCTGTTAGAATAAGAAGTAAATGGGACAATCATATTTCATTTGGCATTACTAAGGAACTCTTTGAAATTTATGATCGAATTGCCGGTCACATAAAATCTGTTTAAGCTTTCCACCAATCTAGCGCAAGAAAATCTACTTTATCTTTTCCTTTTGGAATTGCTAAAATGAATTGTTTTCTTACTGTTGTTGCTAGTCGACCTGCTA
>Ga0206686_1000535_pt1 | contig 10808 bp, 7 predicted proteins | sample M250012015metaG_FD_155447 | JGI IMG/M metagenome (GOLD analysis project Ga0206686, IMG submission 155447) | Ammonia-oxidizing marine archaeal communities from Monterey Bay, California, United States - M2 500m 12015 | ecosystem: Environmental > Aquatic > Marine > Intertidal zone | place: USA... | reverse complement strand
AAGTGGGATATGGTTGCGATCGACTTCGTGGATCTGGCACGTAAAATGGGCTGTTAGTCTGATTTGCCATTCGTCGCGGATAACAGAGACGTCTTACACAAGATTGGAGTTACGGGCGGGAGCCCCCTTTGACCTCTCGGAGATATATGTACACCCTCCCTCACACATCAAACGAAATTTGGACTTTAGCTAAGTTCAAATTGAAATATAATCATAATTTTAAATTGAGTTGCTGTAAATAAGGAAAAATGAAACGCTACCACCCACTACTGATAAGTTTGCACTGGTTATTGGCTGTATTGATTTTGTTTTCATTGTTTGCTGGTAGTAATATTTTGGCAGATATGTCTAATGACAACCCTGAGAAGATTGCAATACTTAAAGTTCATATTATCTCGGGTTTGGTTATTCTTGTTTTGATGTTGCTGAGATTGTTCGTTAGAATTAAAACGGGTAAACCTGAGGCAATTGACACTGGTGATGTTTTCATCAATAAGACAGGTAAATATATCCATATTTTTATATATGTATTGGTCTTCTTGATTGTAGGCAGCGGTTTAGGCATAGCCATATTGTCGGGTTTGTCAGATATTGTATTTTTTGGAAGTGGTGAAGCATTACCAGAAACTTTTGACGACCTTCTGCCGAGAATAGTACACGGCATATTAACAAAGATTTTGATTGTAACCATAGCATTGCATTTCTTAGCAACGATTTGGCACCAATTCATCCGCAAAGAGAATGTATTTTCCAGAATGTGGTTTGGGAGACGGTAATAGTCAATTCAAGAACAAAGAAATAATTTTACACCTAACCCAGTTTCTCCGATTGACTAGGTTCAAGTTAGAAATAATCTAATACCATCTAACCATACCAATAATTCCTGCTGTTGCATAAAAGAATTGAAGAAAAAGTATCCCATTATGTCGACCAAGGTATGCCCAATATCCAATTGAAAAGGCTGACACTAGCAATAAAAGAAAGCCAGTAAATTCGACTCCAATATTTAATGCTACTAACATTGAATACATTATTGCTGTAACAACTCCAAACCATTCTAATGTTTTACTTTTCATAATAGTATCTCCCAAGTTCAATAAATAGGAACAATATGCTCCTTAAATAAAAACATAGAATTATAAAGCAATAGATTGAGACGGACTCATCTTGTGCTTGGAGATTTATTAATATAACCTCTCTCTCACATCAAACGGAATTTGGATTTTAATTTATATAAGTGACTCTATAAGGGAATAAATTATGTATAATTTCCCCGTTGCCCCAATGATGGTGGTAACAATTAACATTGACGTTTACTCTGATTTTTAATAGTTAAAAATTGAGTAAGCGTTTTTTTTTCACCAACGAAAAGTTGCGTTGGTCGAATCTCGGTAGTGCAGCCTAACATTTTTTGGCCCTGAGGCCTGTAGGGATTATTACGTTCGTAGTAATCACCATAGGTCTTTTTTTGGAGTTTTTCGTGAAAGACAGACTAAAGTTGTTTTCTTTTCAAGGTAAGTACCGCATTTTACATTTGACATGGTTTGCTTTTTTTATAACGTTTGTTATTTGGCTAGGTTTAGGGCCTATGATGCCCTTTATCCAGGAAGCATTAGGGTTGACAGACCAACAGGCTAAAGTATTGTTGATTCTAAATGTTGCAATGACTATTCCGGCAAGAATCTTGGTTGGGATGCTGGTTGATAAGCTGGGTCCAAAAGTTATGTTTTCCTCCATTCTAATACTTGGTGGACTTGTTTCAATTGCATTTTCTTGGACGAGTTCGTATGACCAGCTGGCGTTTATGCGATTCCTGTCAGGTTTTATTGGTGCTGGTTTTGTGGTTGGCATTCGAATGATTGCTGAATGGTTCCCCGCTAAACAAACAGGTATCGCGCAAGGCATTTACGGTGGTTGGGGTAATTTTGGCTCTGCCGGTGCTGCGATGACATTGCCTTTTATTGCTGCAAGCTTTGGCGATATTGATGGCTGGCGGTATGCAATTACATTAGTAAGCGTATTAGCCATTTTTTACGGTGTTTACTATTACTTTAGTGTCTCTAATACCCCCAAAGGGTCCACGTATTTTAAGCCTAAAAAATCCGGCGCTATGGAGGTTAGTAGCTTGACCGATCTTGTTATGTACGTCCTAATGAACATCCCCCTTTATCTTGCCTTAGCGCTATTGACCTGGAAATTATCGCCCTCTGGAATGGGGTTGATTTCATCGACAGTGGAGTTTACAATCTACGCCATACTGATTGTAATCTATTTCTTTCAGGTACTCAGAATTTGCAGTATAAATGCCGACTCTGTAAAAAACCCCGCACCTAAGAAACACCAATATAAGTTTAAGCAGGTAGCAATTCTAGACTGGGCTTATCTAGTTACTTTTGGCACAGAATTGGCTGTGGTTTCAATGTTGGCGATGTTTTATGTGGATTGGTTTGAGTTGCCAAAAATAACAGCTGCTCTGTTGGCTGGTGTTTATCCATTTATCAATCTTTTTGCCAGACCGGGCGGTGGTTGGTTGAGTGATAAATTTGGTCGCAAGCAGATATTAATTGTAGCTTTTTCAGGCGTTACTTTAAGTTTTCTATCTTTAGGTTATGTTGATAAGGACTGGTCTGTATGGCTTGTGGTTGGGTTAACTGTCGTCGGTGGTATATTTTCTCAAGCTGGATCAGGAGCGGTTTTTGCAATGGTGCCACTGATTCAAAGACGATTAACAGGGCAGATAGCTGGCATGGCTGGAGCCTTTGGTAACGTTGGCGCTGTAGTGTTTCTGATAGTGAATTCTCTAGTGAACTACGATCAATTTTTTACGCTCATTGGCACGGTCAGTGCTCTGGCACTGATCATGATTGTAGTCTTTTTGGAAGAACCAGCAGGGCACATGACCGAGGTCTTAGAGGATGGCACGGTCGAGATTATTAAGGTGAGTTCTTAATGAAGCAATTGCAAGTAAAAATTCAATCCCACTCCGTTGCCGGAATCAAAGATGAAAATCAAGACGCCTGTGCTTGCTATGTGCCACAAGATTATCTTTTGGAGCGTAAAGGTGTTGTCAGTGTTATTGCTGATGGTGTGAGTTCTTGCGAAAGGGCAAAAAAGGCCAGCAATGATTGCGTCCAAGGCTTTTTGACTGATTACTATTCAACACCCGACTCTTGGAGTACAGAGCATTGTGCAACCAAGGTAATTACAGCGCTAAATAGTTCTTTGTATTCGCAGTCAATGGTCATTGATAAAGTCTCATCAATGTTATCTACCATGAGCGCTTTAATTATCAAATCAAACACTGCTTATTTGTTTCATATTGGTGATTCTCGGATTTATCGTTACAGGGATGGTGTTTTAAAACAATTAACGAAAGATCATGTAACTAATGTCAATCAAAAAGAAACTTATCTATCAAGAGCGATAGGTTTTGATTCAAATGTGCAGATAGATTTTCAAGCACTCGATCTTAAGTTAGATGATCAATTCTTGATGACCACGGACGGCGTCCATGGTTACCTAGATCATACAGAAATGGCAACATCAATCGGCCAAAAGACAGCGGTCGAGGATTTGGTTGAGATGGCAATTACCAAAGGAAGTCAAGATAATGCTTCGGCAATAATTTGTACTGTCAATCAACTGCCAGAGAAACATCTTAACGAGGCCTTTGATGAATTAACTCAAAGACCAATACCGCCAGACTTAGAAAATGGCATGAAAATCAATGGTTTTGAAATTGAATCATTGATTCATGCCAGCAATAGAACTCAAATTTATCGTGCCAGAGACATTAACACCAATCAGTTGGTGGCACTTAAAACACCCTCAATTAATTTTGAGGACGATGCCCAATATTTAAAACACTTTATTTACGAGGAATGGGTGGGGTTAAGAATCCACTGCCCCAATGTTGTGCAGATTCATAATGGTGGGGAACAAAGTAAGTTTTTAGCTTACGCAATGGAATACGTTAAAGGGCAAACACTTAGACAGTGGATGAATAACAATCCGCAGCCGAGTATTGAGGCGGTAGTAAAAATTGTGAAGCAAATTGTCCAGGGGTTGAGAGGGTTTCATCGTCAGGAAATGCTTCACTGCGATTTAAAGCCTGAAAATATTATGATTGATCAGTTTGGTCAGATTAAGTTGATTGATTTCGGCTCTGCAAGGATTGCGGGCATAGCAGAATTGGCTACTCCAATCAGTGTTGTTGGTAATCAGGGAACTCAGGGTTATACAGCCCCTGAAGTTATATTAGAACACAGAGTGTCCCGATTGTCTGACCAATTTAGCCTGGGCGTTATCGTTTACGAGATGTTTTCATCCAAGCTGCCCTATCAAGAGAAATTAGATAAAAGCTTAACAATTAAAAAATTACTAAAGCTATCTTATGGGTCAGTATTGCAACATAATCCACATGTTCCAATATGGATTGACGGTGCAATTCACAAGGCTTGTAATCTAGAGGAATCAAATCGTTACGAGGTCTTGTCAGAATTTTTATTTGATTTGGAACAGCCGAATTCGCAGTTTTTATTAGTAACACGAGCCAAGCAACCAATAAATTCCATACTGAAGAAATACAGGTTATTTATTGCGTTGTCTTTCGCATTGAACGTTTTTATGTTGTTGTTGTTAGTTAGTTGAGGGAGAAATAATGAAAAAGTTGATATTGATTGGTAATGGTATGGCCGGTGTTAAAACACTGGAAGAGTTATTAAAGGTGACAGATGAGAAATTTGATATTACCGTATTTGGTAGTGAACCGTATGGTAACTACAATCGTATTATGTTGTCTCCGGTACTGGCAGATGAAAAAACCATTGATGAAATCATGATTAACGATCTTGATTGGTATACAGACAATGATATTACCTTACATACTGACAGCAAGATTACTCATATTGACCGCAGCAGTAGAACTGTGGTTGATGACAAGAGTAATAGCTATGATTATGATAAGTTATTAATTGCAACCGGATCTAACCCATTTATTCTACCAATTGAAGGTCATGATTTAAATGGTGTCATTGGTTTTAGAGATATTGCTGATGTTAAGAGGATGGTAGATGCTGCAAAGCATTATAAAAATGCCGTTGTAATTGGTGGTGGCTTGCTGGGTTTAGAGGCGGCAAACGGTCTAATTAAACAAGGCATGAATATCACCGTAGTCCATCTATCAGAGGATTTGATGAATATGCAGCTAGATTCAGCAGCATCACAAATGCTACTGCTGTCACTGAAACAGAAAGGCATGCAATTCAAGTTAAAAGCACAAACCCAGAGATTAATTACTGGCAACAGTGGTCGTGTGGAAAAGATTGAGTTTTCGGATGGTTCAACCATCGATACCGATTTGGTGGTGATGGCGGTTGGCATTCGACCCAATATTGAACTGGCACAAAAATCTGGTATTGACTGTGAACGGGGGATAGTCGTTAATGATGCGATGCAGGCTTTTGAATCCAGCATATATGCAGTTGGTGAGTGCGTGCAACATCGTGAACGTTGCTACGGTCTTGTAGCGCCATTGTTTGAGCAGGCCAGAGTTTGTGCAAGTCATATCGCAGAATGTAATACTGAGCTGTATGAAGGCTCAATCACTTCGACCAAGTTAAAGGTCACAGGGGTGGATTTATTTTCTGCAGGTAACTTTACAGGTACTGATAGCAGTGAAGACTTGATTTTTCAAGATCAATCTCGTGGCGTCTACAAAAAAATTGTCATTGAAAATAGGAACATCATTGGCTCGGTGCTATACGGTGATACAGTTGACAGCGCTTGGTATTTACAATTAATGAAGGACAAAGTCGATATAGCAGAGATCAGGGATAGCTTGATTTTTGGCCAAGCTTATACAAGTCATTGTGGCGATGGTCCAATTGATATGGTAGCTGCGATGGCAGATTCTAGTGAGGTCTGTGGCTGTAACGGTGTCTCTAAAGGTAAGATTGTTGATGCCATTAATGCGGGTGGCTTGTCGACCTTGTCAGAGGTCCGCATACAGACTAAGGCGTCGAGTTCATGCGGTTCGTGCTCTGGTTTGGTGGAACAGGTAATTGCCTCAACGTTAGGCCCTAACTATTCGAATACTGCGAACAAGGAGTCACTTTGTGGCTGCACTGAGCACAGCAAACAAGAAGTGCATGATTTCGCTTTCCAAAATGGTCTTGATTTTGCTACAGTATTTGAGGTCTTTGCAGCAATGTCTTGGAATAACACAGACGGTTGTCACATCTGCCGCCCTGCACTAAATTATTATTTACTGGCCGCAAATCCCAATTATAAGGATGATGCACAATCTCGCTTTATCAACGAAAGAGCACACGGCAACATCCAGAAAGACGGTACTTATTCAGTGATACCGAGAATGTGGGGCGGCGTCACCACTCCGGGTGAACTCAGAGTGATTGCTGACGTTGCTGACAAATACAAAGTTTCAACGGTGAAAGTAACTGGTGGTCAGAGGATTGATTTATTAGGTATTGTGAAAGAAGACCTGCCAAAAGTTTGGCATGATCTTAACAGTGGTGGTCTCGTCTCTGGACACGCTTATGGCAAGGCCCTGAGAACGGTTAAAACTTGTGTTGGTAGTGAATGGTGCCGTTTCGGCACGCAAGACTCGACGGCCATGGGTATTAAGCTTGAGCGAATGACTTGGGGTTCATGGATGCCACATAAATTTAAGATTGGGGTTTCGGGATGCCCCAGAAACTGCGCGGAAGCAACGATCAAAGATTTTGGCGTGGTTGCAGTGCAATCCGGTTGGGAGCTACATATCGCTGGTAATGGTGGCATCAAAGTTCGTGCCACCGATCTGTTAACTCAAGTCGAGTGTGAAGAGGAGGTGATTGAGTACGCTGGCGCCTACATTCAACTTTATCGCGAAGAAGCTTATTATTTAGAGCGAACTGCGCCTTGGGTTGAGCGCGTTGGAGTTTCCTTTGTCAAACAACAGTTGGTCAAAGATGAAGAAAATAGAAAGGCATTGCACGCAAGATTCCTGGTTTCACAGCAGAAATCACAAGACGACCCGTGGCAACAGCGCGTTGAAGGGGTAGAGGCACATCAATTTGAAATAATTACTCAATCATGATTAAGGAATAGCTATGACAAACTGGATACGTGTATTAGAACTGGAAAATATTCCAATATTGGGCTCAAGAGTGTTTCGATCGGGCGAGCAAGAAATTGCCATTTTTCGTACCCGAGAGGATCGTGTTTTTGCTGTAAACAATGCCTGCCCCCATCAAGGAGGGGTTTTATCTGAAGGCATTGTCCATGGTAATAGTGTAACTTGCCCACTGCACAACTGGGTGATTGGTCTGGAGGACGGTGAAGCACTTGGGGTTGACGAGGGTCGGACCGCTTGTTTTGAAGTGCAAGTGAGGCAAGGAATCGTCTACATTAATTTGTAGTCATAAACCAAAGTGGTCAAATAAAAGGATAAAAAATGATATTTGGAAGAGGACAAAAAAACCCGATAAAAATTACCGACAAGAAAATTGTAGAGTGGAAGTATGCTACTTGTGGTTATTGCTCTACAGGCTGCTCTATGGAAGTTGGCTTCAACAAATCCAATGAGGCAGTCTCTTCTAGAGGAGTAGCTGCTGCTGATGTTAATCGTGGAAAGTTATGCCTTAAAGGTATTATGGAACACGAATTATTCACTTCTGCCGGTCGTGGTAATAAACCCTTAATACGTCAACATTGGCATCAGGATTTTGTAGAAACAAATTGGGATGCTGCACTTGATGCCACAGCAGCCGAGCTTAAAAAAATACAACAGAAATACGGTCGAGATTCTATTGCAATTATTTCAACAGGACAAATGCTCACTGAAGAGTTCTATACCCTAGGTAAGCTTACCCGTGGTCTGATAGGCACCAATAATTATGATGGTAATACAACCCTGTGTATGGCGTCGGCGGTGTCAGGCTACAAGCGCTCGTTTGGATCCGACGGTCCACCAGGCTGTTATGAAGATTTTGAGCATACCGATTGCTTGATTGCTTGGGGCTCTAATCTTCCAGAACAACACCCAATCATCTATTGGAGGATGAAAGAGGCGCAGGAAAAACGCAACTTCCCATTAATTGTAATAGATCCACGCGTTACCATGCTGGCGCAAAATGCCGATATTCACTTAACGATTACACCGGGCACCGATGTGGTATTGCAGAACGCCTTAATGCACGTAATCCTTAACGAAGGTCTGCAAGACCGGGAGTATATCGAAAATAATACCAATGGCATTGCCGCCCTTAAAACAGAGGTCGATAAATACGACCCCACGACTGCCTCTAAAATTTGCGGCATTGACGAAGACACCATTCGGGTGGTTGCCAGACTGTTTGCCAAAGCAGGTGCGGCAATGCAAATCTGGACCATGGGCATTAATCAATCAACCCATGGCTCTGATGGAGTAGTGGGCATAAATAATTTAGCGCTCATTACTGGCAATATTGGCAAGCCTGGCGGTACCAGCTTGTCGATAACGGGTCAGTGTAATGCTATGGGTACACGAGAGTGGTCATCATGTTCAGGTTTACCAAATCATCGAATGTTAGAAAACCCTGAAGATCGTGAAGAAATAGCGCAGTTTTGGAATATCGATGTTGACTTTCTACCGACAAAGCGTGGCCTGTTCCAAACTGATATTTATAGAGCCATAGAAACAGGGGAGATTAAAGGTTTGTGGTTGATTGCCACCAACCCTTTGTCATCACTGCCGAATACGGGCCGTGTCAGAAAAGCCATGGAGAAATTGGAATTTTGTGCTGTTCAGGATTGTTACGAGGACACTGAAAGCGCTCAATACGCCCATGTATTTTTACCTGCAGGCACTTGGGCGGAAAAATCCGGTGTCATGACCAACACTGAGAGACGCGTTAACTTGGTGAAACCCATTATCAAGCCGATTGGCGATTCGAAGCCGGATTTCTGGATTTTTACAGAGATGGCGAAGCGTTTTAATGTTGACAATAAGGTAGATTTTCCAGCTAATTCGGAGGCTGTTTTTGAAGAAATGAAGCTGTTGTCAAAAGGTCGCCTTTGTGACATCTCGGGTATGGATTATGAAAAAATTGAAAAAAATCGTGGTATCCAGTGGCCTTATACAGAAAAACAGGTACAAAACAATGAGCCACCGCCAGCAGGTGGCAAGCGTATTTATACTGAAGAGGCAAGTTTCAGCTACGCGGACGGTAAAGCAAAGCTCATCCCCCTGCCTTTTATTGATAATAATGAAGTTCCTGATGAAAAATTTCCGATTTGGTTGAATACCGGGCGTTTGGTTGAGCATTGGCATGGTCGCACCAAGACTGGAAAGGTGGCCAATAATAATAAATTCAGCCCCATTCCGTTTATTGAAATTAACCCTGATTTAGCGATTCAACTGGGCGCTGAAAATGGTAACTATGTGCGTTTAGTTTCTCGACGTTCGGACGCGATTGTGATGGCAAAATTCACCAATCGTGTGTCAAAGGATATGGTGTTTCTACCTTTCCATTTCCACGATTGTGCTAATCGACTGACACTGGGTTTGTTGGATCCTCATTCCAGGCAGCCTGCCTATAAACAGCAAGCCGTCAGAATTGAAACCATTAAAGATCAACAAGCAGCAGCACAGTTAAGTATGGAAATGAGAAAATTTTAGGAAAAGATTATGTTTATAGTCAGAGAAGATGAGCCACAATATGCATTATGTTGGGACAAACAAACCAAGCAAACGAATTGCTATGGTGATTCAATTGAAACAGTGGGCGAGGGTGACTTAAGACGCAATACCAGCCTAAATATCAATGCTGATGGTCACATTGGTGACAATCCAAATCGCTACAAACAGCACGGCTTTTATTTTAGTGCGGATGATTGTATCGGTTGTCACGCTTGTGAAACAGCTTGCAGCGAGAAGAATGATGTGCCATCGCATTTAGCATTTCGATCCGTGGGTTTTGTCGAAGGAGGCTCGTATCCCGATTATCAGCGTCTCAATATTTCCATGGCCTGTAATCACTGTGATGATCCAGTATGCCTGAAAGGCTGTCCAACACGCGCTTATACCAAATTTGCAGAATACGGTGCAGTGTTGCAGGACCCTGATATTTGCTTTGGCTGCGGTTATTGTACTTGGGTTTGCCCCTATAATGCTCCACAGCTTAATCCCGTTAAGGGAGAAGTAAGTAAATGCAATATGTGTGTTGATCGACTAGAAGTGGGACTCAAACCCGCCTGTGTCAGTGCCTGTGTCGGCAATGCGCTAGATTTTGGCGTGATAGAAAATATACCGGATAATAGAGAGCAGGCAAAAATATCGATACCAGGTTTTCCAACGCCTGAGATTAGCCACCCCAATATTCGTTTTCAGCAAACTAAGACCACGCAACGGGAGATGGTCAGGCCCGACGGCATGCCGGTTAAGTACCAAAAGCAAGAAGATGGCAATTTTAAGTCGGTGTTGGATGACAAAAAACATAGCCATAAAAAAAATTGGGGCATGGCAACATTGCTTCATTCCCATGAAAATGCGCACGCCATTTTTACCCTCTGTGTTCAGGCTGTTATGGGGGCTACGCTGTGGTTAATGCTGTCCGATTTGTTCAATATTGGTGCGCTAGCAGCTTTTAGTGGTAATGCTAGGATTGCGATTTTGCTGGTCTTATTGGTATTAATGAGCTACGGTTTGTTCAATCTTACTATGCATTTAGGAAAACCTCAATTTTTCTATAGAGGTTTTTACAACTTGAAATTTTCTCCTGTGAGCAGAGAAATTGCAGGGGTGAGTTTATTTTTTGTCGGTCTTG
>Ga0206686_1000531_pt1 | contig 10845 bp, 9 predicted proteins | sample M250012015metaG_FD_155447 | JGI IMG/M metagenome (GOLD analysis project Ga0206686, IMG submission 155447) | Ammonia-oxidizing marine archaeal communities from Monterey Bay, California, United States - M2 500m 12015 | ecosystem: Environmental > Aquatic > Marine > Intertidal zone | place: USA... | reverse complement strand
CTCGCCCATCTTTTGGCGTGAAGGTGAAGAACCCCTTGCGCATAGGTGGTAGTATGGGGGAGCGCAAGTCGTCATCATACATGTTGACAAACATTGTTTGCATCCTCCTAATTACTGTAATATTGGCGCCGTTAGTTTCCGCCAATGGAGGCGGCGCAGTGATTGAAGTAAGCACCATTCAACTTAGTGAAATGGATACTTTTGAGAATAGTGATTTAGAAGTCCCATTTACAATTGTTGAGCAGAGTGGAATAGATGCAGATATCGAAGTTAATGTATTGATTTCTACGCTTGAAGGTACGGTACTCCACAATCAATCAACCAACTATACAATATTGGCATCGGGCAGCACCCCAATCAATTATTCATTTCCAAACATGCCGTATGGATTTTCTAATCTCATTGTTACCATGACCGGTGATACTGGCACTATTGATTCCAACTATGTGACAGAATTTAACAGAACAATCCAACGACTTCGTCCAGCACAATTATCCATTGAGGAAATTACAATAATTCCAGTCAATAGTGCAGGAACTCCAACGGGTAATGAGAGCATAAGAGATGGAGATTATGCCATTATTAGTGTATCTGTTGAAAACCTCGGTGACTTGCAGTGGTCGAGTGATATTGGGGCCTATATTGTCGGCCAAGATATTATTGAGTCACACCAGACAAGTACTACCTTTGCTGCTGCGACAGTAACGACAACTCAATTTTATTCCTCTTCACAGTTTAATGAAAGCAATTCTAATCTTAGTTCTCACTTCTCGGTAAATGTTTCAATTTCTAGCCCGCCACCATCTCAAAGTGAATTATTCCAAATTTATACATTTGAGGTTGGGCCACCACCTTTGGCGAGAATTGACATGGATCTATTACATCTTAATCCAGATGTTGACGCAGGTGGAATAGCATTGTGGAATCTGTCGATAGAGAATAATGGGGAGACGGATTATATCGGAACAATCACCTGTATTTTTAGCGGTGGAGAAATAGAATATTCCAACTCAATAGACCTACCTCCTGGCAATAATACTACGATTTCAATAAGCGCATCGGCTCGTCCGGGGATATTATCTTGCCAAACTGAGGGGCAAAGGATTTGGGATAACTCAATCAGCCCAGTTTCCTCAACTCTTTCTATGACTGCTGCTGCATTTGAGGCAGCCGGTTCATCCTCTCCAGCCGCACTGGGTGGCCCTTGGCATAAGGGCGATGTAGCGACCTTCTCAATGTTGGTTAGAAATCATGGAGATAGTGATGGAATGGTTCAATTGCGCTGCGAAATCAACGGCATCGTAAGTTTGAGTGAATCGCTGAGTTTAGCCATCGATGCAGCGGGTGAAGTCTCAGTAGCGATACAAATGATTACTACAGGTCAAAACCAAGTCAATTGGTCATTGGTTTCTTCAAACGGCGCGATAGATACAGGATTAGAAGGAGTGCTAAACATACCAGTATCTGACCAGCAAAGTATTGCACCACAGATTAGCACAGTAGAATGGAGTTCAGCGCAAGGGATTTCATTCACATGGCAAGTTGAACTTGATACCGGTGTTGAAAGAGAAATACAATTAAGATTGGGTTATGATTTAGGCGGTTCTGAAACTTATCCATATGATTCAATAATTTCAGTATATCCAGGAATGACTACAGGGCAATATGTGATTGGCCATGTTGATGCAGAAAATGTCGTTATTCGCGTTAATTCGGTGAATTGGACGTTAGGCCCAGGTCCAACATCGGCAACAAAATCGGTGCCATCGGAACGACCTGCATATTCTATTCACCTGAATCCTCTTTCTTCTCCACGAGATCCAACAGAAGGTGATGAAACTAGTATTACTGTAGATATTTCAAATACAGGTTTGGTTGATGGAAATTCTGGGCAACTATTTTTGGTAGATGCAAGTGGTAACTTATTGGCTCAAAGTGAGACTGATATTTTACTTTCTGAGGAAGAAAGGGAAATTATCCTCAGCATTGTTTGGCCATCTGGTTCCGATGTCACTTTGACCGCAAAGTGGAGCATTGGTCAACAGATTGTTACTACAAGCCAGTCATATTCTTCTGGAGTGGCTGTTGCTTCTTCCCAATCATATGACATTCCGTGGATTGGAATGATATCTGGAATTGCTATTGCTGGCGCAGTAATTCTCGTCATGAGGCTCAAGAATACATCAAAAGAAAACACTTCTACAAGTCCTCAGCGCAAGGATAGAACTCCAAAAACAAAGAAAACGGTCACGAAGTCAAAAACCACTGCATCCAGTAATGATAGAAAGGTGCAAGTTGGTTGTCCGGAGTGTGCAAGACAATTACGTGTTCCAGCATCGTATTCTGGTAAAGTTAGATGCCCAGATTGCTCAACACGATTTGATGTAACTTCAAGAGATGAGCCTCGCCAAGAAGAAGTTGAAGAAATAGTGGAGCAAGAAAAGAAGGAAATTTCTTGCCCTGACTGCGCTCAGTCCTTGATGGTTCCAACTGATTATGCGGGTTCAGTACGCTGTCCAGCTTGTAAAGTTGTGTTTAAAGCAAATTCTGAATAAGCAAGGGTTGATGGATGAGAAGGAACTGGGCTTATCATGAGTGGACATTTTCAAGAGTTTGAAGATGAATACTTAGAGTCAATGTATGGGTATTACGAGCATGACCCGCAAGCACTTGTTAGAACTGGGGAAATAGCAAGCGCCCTAAAAGTCTCACCCGCATCAGCGACAGAAATGATTCAAAGATTGGCATCAAAGGGATTAGTCGATTATTTTCCGTACAAGGGTGCTAGTCTAACAGAATTAGGACTTTCGATGGGGCGCCAGATGAAGAGACGGCATAGATTAGCTGAAGTGCTATTAGATAAGTTGCCTTTTTATGGCAATGTTCATGAAACTGCATGTAGACTTGAGCATGCAATTGATGATGATTTAGAAGTTGCACTTTCACTATTATTAGACCAACCAAATATTGACCCATCAGGCCGGAACATACCGGCGGCAAGAGATGAGTTGGCATCGAAAATAAGTAATTTAGCAAAGGGATTGCGTCCAATGAGCGCCCTTTCCGATAATTGTGAAGGCGAAATTAGAATGATGGTAATTAGTGATACTGGTTTGACAGCATTATCGAAATTGGGAGTGGTAATTGGCACACGGGTTAAGAAAAGTGAAGGTCGGTGGCAAACATCAGATGGTGTTTACCTTGAAATGTCTGAGAGTATAGCTGAAAAAATATTGGTGCGTTGTTAAAACCAATTCAATTAAAGTCAACAATAAAAAGCAATAACCTTTTCCTATTACTATGGAGGAGGCTGTTGTGATGAAAGAAGTTCCCTCAGATGTAGAGTCCGGAGGAAAAACTGGCCTTATTTCTAAACTATTGGCAGTTTCACCAATCGGGGAAAAGGCAACGGTCAAAGATTGGGAGGCAATATTCCTTGCCATCGATAGACAAATCATCACTTCTGGCCTTAGAATAATCCTATTTTTACCAGCATTTGCGATATTCACATATTTCATCGCATGGGCATTTTCTACTGGTTCACCAAGTTGGTGGCTAGACAATATAGAGCCGACTATAGGACTAAATTTTTCAATAACATTAGTTGCGATAACATTCGTAATTCTTTTTGGATATGTTTTGTCCCTCATCGTCCATCGTCATAGAGTTGGACTTTCCATACGTGTGTTTAACGATGAAGTAAAGTTATCAAATGATGCACACAGACCAGTGCAATCACTACAAGGATATGATGGGCTAATAGATAGGATGAATAGAGCGGCAAGTAAAACAAATACTAGTTTGCTATTTGCCATTATTAGTGCATTTCTGTTGAGTATAATTTTCTATATTGGTTCTGAACACAAATCGGGAATGATACTGTTGCTAGGTTCATTTTCTTTGCTGCTATTATCAATTGGCCAACACTTGGCAACTAGGTCGCACCAATTTAGCATGGTTGAACGGACTGGGCTGCTCGATGCATACGACCCTGCCATTCATCCTTCAACCATAAATTCCGTATTCAATGACCTGCTATTAACTCACATGGATCCTTTGATGAGGGCGCAATATGTTGATTTCACAAAAAGTATTGATGCAAATGTCCATGCAAATGTTGAAATTGATTTTGCAAGAGAAAAAATGTTGCTGACACTGTATAGGCACTCTTGTGGCCTAGATAGAAATACAATGATTTCTGAATTGTCAGAGGTATTGAATGACGATGGATTGAACTTAATTGTTTCACATCAAGTATTCACATTGGAAGTTTGGCTTTCATTGATTGACCATGTATCAAAGTCATGCCCTGCTTTCTTTAGGATGATAGACCGCTTGGAGCATGAGATTGAAGTCGGAAATAATCCAGCATTGAAAGACTTAGTATTCGAAGTTGATTTGGAAAACGTGGTCACGAATAGAGCAAATTTGTTTACAATAATTCACAATCTTGGTGAAACTGAAAGGATAGTTGTTTTTAGAGTTCAAACACCTGATTTCCGTCCGAATGATGTAGCATTGACTTACAGATTAATGCCTGGGGAAAAATATTGGTGGTCTGACCGAGCGCTGCCAAGTCACGCTCAAGGTGATGACGATACTTTGGGTGTAATGAGTGGATTGCTAAAAGATGGAACTGTCGCTTGGCAGTCTTTACTGCCGACCACAACTGGAGAAGCAACAGTCTCAGTTCGTCTTGAACAGCAAAGTGGAGAATTATTAGTCGGCAGGCAGATAAATGTAAGAGTAAGATCTGAATTTAGAGCAATGGTCCGTTCTTCCGGTTCACTATCTGCTAATATAATCGGAACTCTTGGATTGTTAAGTGCAATCTTTATGCAAATGTATGCATTATTTGGCCAATAGTACGGGCGAATAGTCGTGCCGCGCCATCCATAGCCTTGAAATGGTAAATGCTGTGGAAGATACATGCGCGGAATGAAAGACGATGCTGAGGAGAAGCCCGATGCGGCGCTTCAAGAAGAACTTCAGACAATGGAAGCGAAAGTTCGTAAATTGCGTGAAACACGTAATTCATTCAGTGATTCTGCTAAGCAGACTGCTGATAAGCGCAATGCAATCCAAGCACAATTCAAGGAGCACAGAGAGAAATCATCTCTTGTCCTATCAGAAGTAAAGGTCATCCGTGCTGAGATAAAATTGTTCAAAGAGAAGAGAAATGCGATTCAAGACCAACTCCGCCAACTAATCTCCCAAGTAAAGGGTCGTCGTGGAGAAAAGAACGAGAAGCGTTCTGCTACTGCAGAATTTGCTCAACTTAAGCGAGAGGTTGACCATTTGGAGACGACTTTCGAAACATCAAGTGTTGGTCCAAAGAAAGAGAAAGAAATGATGGCTAGCATCAAATTGAAACATCGCCGTATTGCTGAGTTAGAACCAGAAGTAGTGCAATTTGAACTTGTCAGTGTTGATTTGTCTGATCTTGATGGCTCAATAAAAATTCTAAAGATAGAAGCAGATGCAGCACATTCAGCAATGATAGAAGCAGTTGGCCGTGTAACTGAAAAATCTGAAGAATTGGATGAAGTATTTGCCCATCGTGATTTCCTCAAAGCAGAAGGCGACAGATTCCACGAGGAATATCTTGACTTTAGAAAGAAAGCTGATGAGATGCATGAAAAGACTGTTGAATTGATGAAGGATGTTGACAAAGCACGTGACCAATTAAAACTCGCAAAGAAAGAGAGAGCGGCTTGGATTACCGATCACAATAAATCCGTTAAAAATCAGGTGTCAACAGGTGCTAGTTCAGAAGAAGTTGCTAACCAATTAGTTAGTGGCCTAATATCTTCTGGCTCTTTGAGAATTGGAGGAACAAGTAGCAAAGATAGTGGCGGAACATCACGTCTTGCAATAGGAAAATCCTCTAAAAAAGCGGGAATGCGTCGAATTGACATGCAGAACCGACGCCGTTGAGGTGGAAGAGATGTATGGGGTCATCATGGCTGGTGGTCAAGGTTCAAGGCTCCGTCCTTTGACTTTGACTCGACCAAAACCGATGGTTGAAGTTCTAGGTCGACCAGTGATTGATTTTGTTAAAGATGCGATGCTAGAAGCCGGCATTGACAATGTTATTGTCACTACGGGTTATCGCGGCGAGCAATTACAAAAACACGTCTCTACTTGGCCAAAACAGGCATTAGAACAGCACTCTAGGGAAATATCAGCACGCATTAATCAAGAACATTCGCCTATGGGTACAGCAGGAAGTGTTCGTCTCCTAAGTGATTTGTTAACAGAAACATTTGTTGTTGGCTCTGGTGATTCCGTAGCATCTTTTGACATATCGGGATTATTGCAAGCACACAAACAAAGTGGCGCAAAAGTGACAATGGCCCTGTGGGAAGTAGAAGACCCAAGCGATTTTGGTATCGTAGGATTATCAACAATCCATAATGGTCAATTGGATGGGAAATTACGCGAGGGATATATTAGAAAATTCAAAGAAAAGCCAAGTCCGCAAGAAGCATTTAGTAATGTGATTAATGCTGGATTATACATCATTGAACCAGAGGTACTGGAATTAGTTCCTTTGGGGGAAAAGTTTGATTTCAGTAAACAATTATTTCCTATGGTTCTAGAAAAGAATTGGCCAATGTATGCTAAGACAATCAATGGAGTTTGGTTTGATGTTGGTAATCCTATGGAATTACTTAATGCTCAATCAACTTTAGTAAAGCGGATGAACGAATTACCATTCTCTATTCCTGATGGTTCAATCCTTCCAGGTGATGGTTTCTGCATGGAAGGTTCTGTCATTTTGGGTGATGTCACCAGCAGCGTAATATCTTCTAACTGTCAAATACAAGAGCAAGTGAAAATTTCTAATTCATTGTTAATGTCTGGTTGCAATATAGGTGCGAAATCATCTATCTCAAAGTCCGTCCTCGGTCAAGATGTAACTGTTGGAAATGGTTCAACATTGCATAATGTCGTAATAGGTGATGGAACTACAATTGATGCCAATTCCAATCTTAGTGACCAAAGAATTCCGTGATTTAATGAAATGTGCCGGCGTATCACTCATATACCCTTGCTTATCCGAGTAGATTATGACTCTCCCTCATAACGGCCAAGCGGCTGAAAGAACCTATGACAGAACTTGGGATGAAATTGAACAAATGCTCGCAAATGCTGAAGCAAAACGTAAGCAGTGGAAGGATTGGTTTGCGGAGTGCAAGAATTCGGGGGATAGAGAAGGAATGAAGGAAGCCGCAAAAAATCATAAAGCGTTAGATGGAGTAATTAAGACACTTCGTTGGACATTAGGTGAAGTCGGAGTCTCTGACCCACTGCAGTAATTATTCTATAGAATAGATGTTAGAAGACTAATACTTCAAAGACCACGTTGGTCATAACGAACTTCGAGAGTTTCAAGTTCATCACCCTTCATGGCTGCTCCAGCCATCATTGCCATTGCTTGTGTTACTTTTTCTGCATCATCATAATGTGCAGTTGCAAGGACAATAGCATCCGCCATCGTTTTCGGGTCTTCTGACTTGAAGATGCCAGAACCAACGAATATACCATCCATGCCAAGGCGCATCATATGTGATGCATCTGCAGGTGTTGCAATACCACCGGCAGAGAATGTCACTACAGGTAATCGGCCCATTGTTCTAACTTCATCTAGGATCTCTTTGACTTCAGCATGCATTTTTTGGTCGATTGCTCCAAATGGTGTATGCTGATAATTTCCTGGCAATTTTGATTGGTTGGCCAATACTCTATATCTGTCAATAATTATTTCTGCTGTTTCATCAAGTCCTGAATCATCAAGTGTTTGCAACTGCTTTATCTCTTGGTCAATCAATCTAGCATGTGTGACCGCAGCAACTACATTTCCAGTTCCTGCTTCACCTTTAGTGCGTATCATTGCAGCACCTTCCCAAATCCGGCGGACAGCTTCACCTAATTCTGTTGCTCCACAAACGAATGGAATGCCAAAATCTTTCTTGGAAATATGGAAAAATGGGTCAGCAGGCGTTAGAACTTCGCTCTCATCTACCATATCAACTCCCATTGATTCAAGAATTCGTGCTTCACCTTCATGACCAATTCTTGCCTTGGCCATCACTGGTATAGATGTACAATCAAGGATTCCCTGAATCATATCTGGGTGACTCATTCTTGCAACTCCACCATCTCGGCGAATATCAGCAGGAACTCTTTCCAAAGCCATCACTGCAACAGCACCAGAATCTTCTGCAATAGCCGCTTGGTCTGGATTGACAACATCCATGATGACGCCACCTTGTTGCATACGTGCAAAGCCACGTTTTAGCAAATCGCTACCCATCCTAAATTTAGTGAAATCAGTTTGCTTAGCCATTACAATCAACCTGTCTAAATTAATTTTCTTCAATTTATTAGCAATTCCAATTATGGGTGGAGTTTGACTCTCTGATATTTCTCAATCAGCAAGAACAGGTGAATCACCTTCGGCAATTTCAGCGTCAATAGATTCTGCTGCATTGCGTTCTTCCCAAGCTTCTTCTCCTTCCGGAATATCAGTATCCGCGAAAATCGCATCAACTGGACATTCAGGGATACAAGCACCACAATCAATGCACTCATCAGGGTCAATAACTAGGTACGTGTCTGCTTCTCTAAAAGCCTCAACTGGGCAAACAGCAACGCATTCTTGGTACTTGTGGTCGACGCAAGCAGTTGTTACAACATGTGTCATGGGTATTCCTCAAACCTGCTGATAGGGTAGGCATACATGAACCGTTTGGATAAACAATCTCAAAATATTTTGCTGAAAAACGGGAAAAACTCTCAGTTGGACAATTCAATCGCATTATTTATGGTGATTTGAGCCTCTTCTAGAGGGTCTTGGCCTGGATATACTTGAATTTTTGTTTGCCCTTTTACAGTTGCTTGGCCGCCGGGTTGTGATAGCGTTAGTATTCCACTAATCAAATCACTTTGATCCAATCGGAAATGAATTACATTTACCTCATCCAATCGGGTGACTAATTCAGATAATATTACCTGTAAATTCTCTTTGCCAATATTGGCAAGAGCCTTTTGTGCAGGCCCAGAACGAGTTAATTTCGCAGTAACCATGTGGATGAAAGAGCCGTGATAAGAACTAGTGCGTTCAATTTCCACAGCCTCTTCATCACCAACTAGGGTGGCTAATGCTTCGGCGAGAATCATTTCATCTTCTAGGCCGCTGGCTGTCGCTCTCCAGGTGAGTTGGTGAACTGCCATGAGGGAGGGTGCTGGCGAGATGGATTTGATATTAACTCCAAATCAGCATGCAATCATCCGTTTTCTATGTCCGAATTGGAGGGGGCTGTTCATATAGGGGTGGTTAGTCGGCGGAATGCTAGTGGGGTAGCCCCCGCAAGACAACACCGAGAGTGAATCCAATGGCGAAGAAAGTTAGTGCAAGAGCACGTGCAGTAGCACGTAAGCAACGTGATAAGTGGAAGTTAAAGCGCTGGTACACAATTCGTGCGCCTCGTCATCCATGGGATTTCAAGCAAATTGGAGAAACAATCGGTGAGTCAGATGAACATATCATGGGCCGTATCTATGAAATGACGCTACAAGAATTCAATGGCGATTTTACTAAGATGCATATCATTCTTAGATTCAGAGTTACTGAAGTAGTTGGCCAAGATGCATTGACCACCTTTATCGGTCACCATCACCAAACAGACCACACACGTCGTCAAATTCGCCGCTACCGTGGTAAGGTCGACGATGTTGTTGATGTAGTATCAACTGATGGTTACTTAGTTCGCTTGAAGCCGTTGATCATTACTCAAAAGCGAGTTCAAACTTCAGTTAAGCAAGCAATGCGTGCAAAGGCAGCAGAAGTCATTCGTGCATTCGCATCTAAGAATACCTTCTCCAAAATACAAGAATCAATCCTTGGTGGCGAACTGGAAGGAGAAATCCTCAACGCAGTTAAGCCGATTTACCCAGTTAAGTCTGTAGCAATTCACAAGAGTCAACTATTACAAGAGGGTGTTGTCAACGAAAGTGGACCAACCTTGGACGATATCCATGCAGATGAATCTCGTCAAGAAGCGGAATTAAAGGCCAAGAAGGCTGCAGCGATTGCAGCAGCAATGGACGGAGAAGAAGTAGAGGAAGAAGCCGCAGAAGAGGCACCTTCAATTCTTGATGCCGCAGAGGCTCTAGAGCCAGCCAGCGAGAAAACCGAAGCACCTGCTAAAGAAGCACCTGCTGCAGAGGAAGAAGTTGTTGAAGAAGTTGTTGAAGAAGTTGCTGAAGAAGCACCTGCTGCTGAAGCCGACTATAGTTCAATGACAGTTGCAGAACTCAAGGAACTCTTGAAGGCTGCAGGAAAGCCAGTCTCTGGAAAGAAAGCAGATTTGATCACCCGTCTTAACGAGTGAGAGTATTTGAGAGCCCAGTTCTCTTTGAGTGCCAGCGAAAGCAAGGTCCCAGAAGGTTTGCGGCCGCAGGTTTGACAATGTAGGACAATAGGCGATTATTATGCAGAGGTTAGCAGTTATCGGTGGAACCGGTCTGATTGAAATGACATTTGGCCAACAATTGGCCGATGCAGGATTGACATTGGAGCGTAGAGATGATGTTATTGTTGAAACTAATTGGGGTAATGTACCACTGACCTGTTTAAGACTCAGTAGCAGTGAAGGAGAGAAGGAATTATTATTTTTACAGCGTCACCATAACCATGGAAATGTCAGTAAACCACCTCATATGATAGAACATAGAGCAAATATCAACGCTTTGGCCGACAGTGGCTGTGATGCTATTATGGCAGTATGCTCAGTAGGTGCAATATCTGCTGATTTTCCACCGGGAAAAGTTGCCCTT
>Ga0206686_1000529_pt1 | contig 10866 bp, 10 predicted proteins | sample M250012015metaG_FD_155447 | JGI IMG/M metagenome (GOLD analysis project Ga0206686, IMG submission 155447) | Ammonia-oxidizing marine archaeal communities from Monterey Bay, California, United States - M2 500m 12015 | ecosystem: Environmental > Aquatic > Marine > Intertidal zone | place: USA... | reverse complement strand
CACCTTCTTTTCCTTCTCCATCTCCTTTTCCTTTTCCTTTTCCATCTGCTCCTTCTTTTCCTTCTGCTCCTTCTTCCCCTTCTGCTCCTTCTACTCCTTCTTCTTCTTCTTCTTCTTCTTCTTCTTCCTCAAGGGCACCTCTAGACACTTTCACTGAAATTACCATGGCACTTGCAGGGTCCAAAATGGTTACACCCGGGATGATAATTTCTGAAATTTTAATTCCCTGTCCAATTCTTATGTGTGCAACATCAAGGGTAATCGAATCAGGAATGTCAGAAGCAAGTCCAAAACACGATAAAGTTCTAAAAGCCATATTAAGCCTTCCTCCATTCAATACTCCTCGAGCTACACCCGTAGTTCTAACCGGGAGGCTAACTCTAACCTTTTTTTCTTCATTTAATTCGTAAAAGTCAACATGTTGCACAGTGTCTTTAACAGGGTGCTGTTGGATTTCGCGAATTATTCCTTTTGTTTTTTTACCCTCAATGTCTAGTTCCACTAGAAATACATCGGGGGAAAAAACAAGTTTATTCATTTCTACTGTTTTTACAGAAAAGTGAGTTTGTTCACCTTGTCCATAAAGTACACACGGGACCATGCCGGCATTTCTAAGGCTGGCAGCGTCCTTCTTCCCTACGTTCGCTCGGAGCGAACCGCTCAATTGTGTTGTTTTCATTATATGTTTAAGTTTAAGATATTACAAAATGGGAGCTTATTGACTGATTATTGATTAGTTTTTTAATTACATCCGAAAACAAATCAGCACATGTTATCACACGTATTTTATCGCTTTTTTGTTTCATTGGAATCGTATCAGTAACTATAAGCTCAGTTAATTTAGAGTTATTTATTCTATCGTAGGCAGGGCCGGATAACACAGGGTGCGTACAGAATGCACGAACACTTTGGGCCCCTTTTTCAAATAGTAGATCGGCTGCCTTTGTTAATGTTCCTGCAGTATCACACATGTCGTCAATAATGACAATGTCTTTTCCATGAACATCCCCTATAACGGTCATCTCTGCAATCTCATTTGCTTTTTTTCTGTGCTTATGACAAATCGCTAAACCGCAATTGAGCCGCTTACTATATGAATTTGCTCTCTTTGCACCGCCTACATCTGGTGCTGCAATCACAAGGTTTTTTGAATCTAGCTCTTCAATTTCTTTTAAAAATAAAGTAGAGGCATATAGATGATCGACAGGCACTTCAAAAAATCCCTGAATCTGGTCAGCATGAAGATCCATAGTCATAATCCTGTCAACACCTGAAGCCATAAGCATATTAGCGACTAGCTTTGCTCCGATAGCAACTCTGGGCTTGTCCTTTCGGTCTTGTCGCGCAAAGCCGTAATAAGGTATAACAGCAATGATTTTTCTTGCAGATGCTCTTTTGGCAGCATCAATGAGCAATAATAGCTCAAAAAGATTTTCAGTTGGGGGCATTGTCGATTGCACAATAAACACATCCTGACCCCTTACAGTTTCTTCCAGTGAAGGCTGAAATTCTCCATCACTAAAAACATTTACATTTATATTTCCAAGAGATTTTCCATAGCAAGAAGCAATATTCTTTGCTAAGTGCTCTGAAGCTCTACCCGTAAAAATTTTAACGCCCATGTTTCACCAATTGAAAATAGAGGGCAAAAGTACATAAAATATTAAATTAGACAAAGTCTATAGACCACGTATATTGTCACCTATCGAATAAATACAATGAGATGTTTTTTCGAATAAAATCAAGGGGATGAAATCTTTTGAATTAAATTTGTGGGTTTATGGACAATAAAGGGGTTGACTTTACACTGTTTAAGAGGCTTATTCAATATGCCAGGCCGTATAAAAAAATCTTTGGATTCGCTGCGGCATCTATATTACTCCTTTCATTTCTCAGCCCATTTCGTCCGTTTCTAATTGGCAAAATGGTAGACGATTATATCGTTGATACCCAAAACCAAGAAATGCTTTTGAAATGGTCAATTGCCATTATTGGACTCCTTTTTTTAGAAGGGTTACTTCAATTTGTTTCCAGCTATTTTTCGAATTTATTGGCACAGTCTGTAATTCGAGACATTAGGAAAAAGCTGTTTGCACATATTATTTCTTTCAGAATGCGGTATTTTGACAAGACTCCAATAGGAGCCCTTGTGACAAGAGTAGTTTCCGATTTAGAAGCAATAACTCAAGTGTTCTCATCCGGAATTATGGAGATTTCAAGAGATCTAATTTCCTTGATTATGATCCTAACATTAATGTTTGCCACAAATTGGCAGCTGTCATTAATGACCCTGGTCCCAATTCCTTTACTTGTAATAGCATCTCGGGTTTTTGCCCGCGCAATGAAGACGGCTTTTAAACTTGAAAGGCAGCAAGTTACCAGGCTAAACACCTTTGTGCAGGAGCATATAACAGGAATGTCTGTGGTCCAGCTTTTTAATAAAAACAAGGAAGAGTACGGTAAGTTCGTGGAGATAAATAAAGGACATCGAGGAGCGCACATCAAAGCCGTTTGGGCAAATTCCATTTTTTTCCCTGTCGTTGAGATGCTTAGCTCCCTGTCTATTGCATTTTTATTGGTGTGGGGCGCACTGAATGTGGGGGGTAAGTCTAACATGGAAATTCAGGCAATGTATGGTCAGATTATAGCATTTACTTTATGGATATATCAACTTTATAGGCCAATTAGACAACTTGCGGATAAGTTTAATGTCCTTCAGAGAGGAATAGTCCGCGCCGAAAGGATATTTGAAATAATAGATCATGAGGATCAGCGCCAGATAGCCGGAAATATAACTAAACTTGATTTTGGTGTGGATATTCATTTTAAAGATGTTTCTTTTTCATACGTTGAAAACAATCAGGTACTTCGAGACATTAATTTAACCATAAATAAAGGCGAGATGGTCGCAATCGTGGGCGCAACTGGAGCAGGAAAATCTACAATTGTTAATATTTTAGGCAGATTTTATGAACAGCAATCAGGAACTATAAATATTGGCAGTATAAACATCAAGGATATAGACCTTTCTTACCTGAGAGAAAATATTGCTATTGTATTACAAGACATCTTTCTTTTTTCAGATACTATTCACAATAATATTACACTTGGTGATGAAAAGATTTCTAGAGAGGCGGTTATAATGGCTTCAAAAGCGGTTGGAGCACATGACTTTATCTCAAAACTTCCTGAGGGATATGATTATTCAATTGGAGAAAGAGGGGCTGTTTTATCTGTCGGACAAAGACAGCTATTGGCATTTATACGAGCGTATGTATACAACCCTCAAATATTAATACTAGATGAAGCGACTTCAAGTGTAGATAATGAATCTGAAATGCTCATACAGCAGGCTACAGAAAACCTGACAAAAGACCGCACGTCAATTGTTATTGCACATCGCCTGAGCACAATTCAAAAGGCAGATTGTATCGTTGTATTAGATAAAGGCAAAATAATTGAAAAAGGAACTCATCGAGAGCTGTTAAGCACAAAAGGAAAGTACAGAACATTATATGAAAAACAAATCTTTAAAACCGCTTAAGAATATCGGACTCAAGGTAGGCGGGGTCCCTGAACATTTTAATTATCCGTGGCGAATTGCCATTGAAGAGGGTCTTTTTAGAAAGGAAGGAATAGCACTCCACTGGGCTGACATGAGTGGAGGTACCGGTCAGATGATTAAAGGATTACAGACGGGCTCACTTGATGTTGCAGTCCTTCTAACAGAAGGGATTACGAAATCTATTTTGCAGGGCTTAGACGCTAAAATATTACAAATTTATGTTCGTTCACCCTTGTGCTGGGGAATTCATGTACCCTACAAATCAAGATGTATAGACAGCAATGAGCTAAAAAACCGGTCTTTTGCTATTTCTCGAGAAGGCTCTGGCTCACATTTAATGGCCTATATCTTGGGCGATAACCATGGGTGGGACCTTAAAAAAATACAATTTAATGTAGTAGGAGATCTGTATGGTGGTTTATGGGCAATGGAAAACTTAGAAGCTCAGGGTTTTTTATGGGAAAAATATACGACGCAACCGTTTGTTGATCAAAAAAAATGCAGAAGAATTGGAGAGGTAGTTACGCCATGGCCATCATTTGTTATTGCCGCAAGGAATGAAGTGCTTGAAAAGCATCCTAAAGCCATCGCAACAATGTTAAAAATCATTCAAAACCGCGCGGCTCTTGTGGAATCGAATGACAATACTGCTGAGATCATATCATGGCGATACAATCTGGATTTATATCAGGTAAAAAATTGGATTTCAGAGACCGAGTGGAATAAAAACAATAAGGATATGGAAAAAACCATAGAAAAGGTTGTATATTATTTGGCTAAGTTGAAATTGTTGTCTGATTCAGAAACCGAAAATTGGGTAAAAAAACTATTTATATAAGTATTTTATGCTTAATCCCTCTGCTCGTAAGCGGGCAAGAAGGCTGCACGGATCCTTTAGCCAACAATTTTAACCCTATGGCCAGTATAAATAACGGGTCGTGTACATATGACCTTACAAGCTATACCCCACAGGAAATTACAAACCTTTCCAGCCCTCTTTTAAATGAAAATTCCGGGCTAATTTATTTTAACGGGCATTTATGGACTATTAATGATGGAGGAAACCCAAGTTTTATTTATCAGCTTGACACACTTGGAAACCTTATAAGAGAAATATCGATTGCCAATGCTCAAAACATTGACTGGGAAGCAATAAGTCAAAATAGCACACATGTATTTATTGGGGACTTCGGAAACAATTCTGGTTCGAGACAAAATCTTTGTATTTACTCCATTAATAAGCTGGAAATTCAGGACACGCTGATCACGGAAATAAACGCTGAAAAGCGATATTTTAACTATGAGGACCAAACAGAATTTATTTGGAGCACAAATGGGCATAATTATGACTGTGAGGCATTTATTGCTATGGAAGACTCACTTTATTTATTTTCTAAAAACTGGCTAGATGAGCACACTAAGCTCTATTGTCTTCCTGTTTCTTGGACAGATACAGCTACCGCTATACTAATGGATTCATTTTATGTAGATGGATTAATCACCGATGCGTCAATCCATACTTACTCCGGAAACCTGTTTTTACTGGGATATAAGAACAATGGGGGCAATTTATACACCAGCTTTGTTTGGAACCTTTGGGATTATTTTGGCAGAGATTTCTTTACAGGGCATAAAAGAAGGATTGAGATAGGATCTATGTTTAGCGTGGGCCAAACAGAGGGAATAGCCGTGCAAAATTCAACAAATGGGTATCTCAGTTCGGAACAAATCAGCTCAGTAATCACTATTGACCCAAAACTTCTCAAATTTGATTTTAATCAGTATCTAACAAATGGAACGGCACACTTAATTGAAATGAACTCAAATTCAGCACTTTATGTGTATCCAAACCCGGTGAATGAGAAGCTTAAATTAGAGGGACATGGAGAGCATTATTGGATCTATTCATTTTCCTCTAAAACCCTTGTATATAAGGGCCTTGTAATTAAAAGTGAAGTAGATGTTTCACAGTTAAAACCAGGGGTGTATTTAATCCAATCAGGAGGTGGGACCAGGAGATTTGTTCGCTCCGAGAAGTAACAGTGTTTCTACCCTTATGACTTCGTTTTCAGACAGTTTGGTTGATTTTGATTCTTGTTTTCTTGTTTATTTAATGTTTAATTGATACATTAGGGGTGACTAATAACTAAAACTATGGATGCTACAATTTGGATAGCCGTAGGCACTATTGTATCAATTGTGCTTGTGATTTTTTTAGCTTTTACTGCAGAAAATCGAAAAACCAAGAACTAGAAAACGCAGCCTTAAGTGTATTATGGAAGTAATAATCAATAAGATAATCATTTATTTCTAGCACGATATTGCCGTTTTTGTTTTATGATTTTTTGTAAAAATGCAAAGCTATTTTGCTTCAGGAAGTTTCTGGAGCGTAAGAGGTATAATTGAAATTATTCAAGGCGTAGCGAATGCGAGCCCGTACTTTGGTACGGAGGAGCTGCCAAAACAAACTTATCAAGAGGCGTGACTAGTATCACGGGACATGCCGAAACTGTAGAAGTAACTTTTCACAGGAAGAAAGTTTAATATGTAAGTTTATTAGAAGTGTTTTTAAATCTCATGAGCCTTCTGCTTTAAATCAGTAGGGACATAAGACAGGAACACAATGTAGTTGGCCTTAATCTGGATGAGTTTCAGGATGTGAAGGCCAATGAGTGAATAGAGTGCTTAGTAGTGGAAATAAAATTATTAAACGAATTAAAAAACTTAAAAGAATTAAATCATGTCTAGACTCTCTTATTTCTTATCCGTTACTGCAGTACTCTTTATTTTAAGTCAGTTTTTTATGGCTTATAGATTCTCAAAAACCGAATCTCCAAATTACACGGTGATCAAAAAATACGAGGATTTTGAATTGCGCCAATACGAATCAATGGTGGTGGCTCAAACTGTAATGAAGAATAAATCATTTGTCAGCTCATCAGAGGAGGGGCTTAAGACTGTTTCTGGTTATATTGATGGGAACAATTCTCAAAACAAGAAAATTGCAATGACCACACCAGTTATAATGGAAATTGGAGAAAAAAACAAAATGGCTCTTGTAATGCCTAAAGAGCATGCATTGGAGAATTTACCTAAACCGAATTCGAATAAAGTTGAAATAATCAAGGTATTACCTAAAAAGTATGCAGTGCTCACTTTTCCGGGGTATACAGATGATAAGAAAATTGAAAGATATTCTAAAAAGCTATTAAAATATGTTCGAAACGAGGGATTTCAAACAATTGGAAATGTGCACTTTATGGGGTATAGTGATCCTTGGCAGGTAATCGGTAGAAAGAATGAGGTAGCTATTGAAATCAAATAGCTAATTATCCAGTGAACCCATTGCTTTTAAGAATTCTTGATCTGTTGGATTGAATACATTGAAAAACCCGTTTTCAAGCCAGATCTGTCGGGCAATTTCCGCTTTAATTCTTGTTTTTAATTTGTTCTTGCAATGTGAGAGCTCTTTTAATCCATTCGCCTGTATGTTTAATTCCTCTTTCGCATATTTTTGAAACTCGAGTATTACTCTATCATTAACTATAAATTCAGAATCGAAGACCTTTACAGATCCCCAGCTATTGTTATAAAAGTATTTATTGCGTTTCACGTAATCAAAAGCAAACTGGTTAAATGCACCACCCCATAATAAGGAGGAATAATAGGAGTTCGTTCCGGCAGTATCCAATGAAACAAAAACGTCTGGGCTTATACCCCCTCCACCATATACAGTTCGCCCACCTATGGTCGTATATTTTAAAGAGTCGACATAAATCGATGAGTCTATTTTGAACATGGATTCCTCAGTTCTTGTAAGATCTTCATAATACTCTTCATACTCCCCTGAATACGGCCTTTGAATACACCTTCCCGATGGCGTATAATACCTCGCAATGGTAATTCTTACAATGCTACCGTCTCTTAGCTTCTGATCCTCCTGAACAAGTCCTTTGCCAAACGATCTCCTACCCACAATAAAGCCTCGGTCGTTGTCCTGGATGGCTCCTGCCACTATTTCGCTTGCCGAAGCTGACCTGGAATTTATAAGTACCGTCAAATGGATTCCTTCCAATACTCCGCCCGATTTTGCTTTGTATACTTGAGACCCAATTTTACGACCATCTGTTCTTACGATGGAAAGACCTGATTTCAAAAACTCGTCAGCAATTTCTATAGCACCTTGCAATACGCCTCCTCCATTGTCTCTAAGATCGAGAACCAGACTATTCATGCCTGCATTAAGTAATTGAGTAGCCGCACTGCGAAATTCACGTGATGTACGCGCTGAAAACTGATTGATTTTTATAAATCCAATGTCTTTGTTTACCATATAAGCAGATGATACGGTTTGAATTGGAATAGTCCCACGTTTAATTTTAAAAGGCATTAATTGTCCGTAACGGTTGACTGTAATGCGTACAGAGGTGCCCTTTTCCCCTTTGAGTTTACCCATGATTTCTTCATTTGAAATCCCTACTCCGGCTGCATTGATTCCTTTTATTTTTACAATTTGATCCCCTTTCATTAATCCTACTCTCGCAGATGGCGAATTCGGAATCACTGAAGAGATACATATGGTGTCTCTTAATTTAAAAAAGCGCACTCCTATCCCTCCAAAATTTCCCTCTATGGATTCTGACATTAGCTTCATGTCTTTGGCCGAGATATAATTGCTGTGAGGATCGAGCTTGTGCAGCATTTCAGCAATCGCTTCTTCGAGTATTTTTTCCTTGTCAATTTCATCCACATATTTGTTGTCCAATAAATTGATTACATCTTCCAGCTTCTGTGCTCCTGGTGATTTTTTCTGGGAATCGAAAAAATCTCCCAGGAGAGTGAAACACGCCATAAATCCTGCACACAAGGAAACAGCAATGACTATTGGAAGTACAATGGAAAATCTTGAATTATTCATTAATGTCGGAGATATGTAAAATTTCAACACCCGCATTTTTCAAAAAATCAACCCCCGAAGGGTCTTTATATGCTTCTTTAAATACAACACGCTTGATTCCGGACTGAAGGACCAGCTTACTGCATTCCCTGCAAGGAGAATGCGTCAAATAAAGAGTAGAGCCCTTACAATTGTTGGTAGACTTCGCCACTTTAAGAATAGCATTGGCTTCGGCATGCAGAACATACCAGTAGGTTAGCCCGTTTTCATCCTCACAGCAGTTATCAAAACCTGCAGGAGTGCCATTAAACCCATCAGAAATAATGATTTCATCTTTAACAATAATGGCTCCAACCTGCTTTCTATTGCACTGTGAAAGCTGCGACCAGCTTTCAGCTAAACGAAGATAGGCTTTGTCGTATTTGAACTGTTTTGAATTGTTTTGAATCATTGCTGTGCAAAAGTAATCAAATCTCAGGCCAAATAATTAACTAAGGAAGTGAAATATTCTAATCGACTCATGAATAAAATTCATAAAATATTTATAAATTTGTCGCCCGCTGTGTAATCGTATACAGTTTGTTAATATAAGCGAGAGTAGCTCAGTTGGTAGAGCACAACCTTGCCAAGGTTGGGGTCGCGGGTTCGAATCCCGTCTCCCGCTCAATTTATACCGGTTCTGGATATAGAACATTTGCTCGAGTGGTGGAATTGGTAGACACGCCGGACTTAAAATCCTGTGCTCTTTGGGGCGTGCGGGTTCAAGTCCCGCCTCGAGTACAAAAAGCTTTCTCTTAACTGAGGAGGCTTTTTTTGTTTTAATTCCATCCTCTTTTTTTTTAAACCCTTGAAAATATTCACAATTATTTGTTGATAAAGCGTGCAGTATTTATAGCTATTTTTAATAAATAGTATGTAAATTGTGTGATAATAATCTAAAAATATAAATTATGGAAGGGTATTGTGTAAAATGTAAAGCAAAGAAAGAGATCAAAGATGGTGCAGAAGTGACAATGAAAAATGGAAGAAAAGCAATGAAAGGGAAATGTCCATCTTGTGGGACTGGGATGTTTAGAATCCTTGGAAAGGCAAAATAGGTTCAAAGTACCTTCACAATTACACTTAGCCCTATAACCGTTATGTTGCAGGGCTTTTCACTGGTTTTTCCTATTATGATGGGAGTACGTAGAGGTGGCTTATTTCAGCCCCTCCTTACTATTCCCTCAATTTCCTGTATTTAGTAGATGGAGCTTTTAATGGAGATCAATCGTTTTTTAGCGTATGGTCCTTTAATCGTCTTGCTTCTTTCAGTTGTGGCTACTGCTGGCTTTTCGCTTCGCGCCGTGACTGAGTTGAAAAAAGGGAATGAAGCTACTCAATACACCTAGCTTTCTCTTGTGGGAATAAATCTGAATGTTGTGTATTTCGCGGCGTTTATTGTACTCTCCCAATGTATTGTGGGCGCGATTTATACCTGGTGTTTTTAGCATGGAAGAAGCGCAGCTCAACCCAAATTCTCCGTGTTTTTCTATCTTTAGTTTCTAAATCTTAGTTATGAAATATGTATTCGTGTTTTTGTTTGCTGCTCTATTGGTAAGCTGTGGTGATGATGCCTCCTCAGAGAAACAGGTCCAGACCAGATTTCATGCTGATGAAACAGACTTCAAAAAAGACGGAAAAATTGTCCGTATACGAAGCAACAACAAACCACTAACGGGGGTGGTATTCATGAAATATGATAACGGCCAGCTTGCGTACGAAAGAAATTTCAAAGACGGGCTCCTTGATGGATTAAGCAAGAGCTGGTACGAGAATGGCCAGTTGTCATCTGAAGGGAGCTTCAAAAAAGACCAGCTCAATGGAGTGGTAAGGGCGTGGTTTAGAGATGGGGGATTGGAATACGATCGTTTTTACGAAAAGGGAATCTGTATTCGCGGAGGCCCATAATAGAGCTGTTTTAAGAGCCTTCTTTATGAGCTAGGGGACATTCTTCGATAAATGAGCTTTATTACACCATACGCTAATAATAACCCCGTAATTACGTCAAATACGTGATGCTGATGAACCAATACTACAGAACAGCAGATTAATAGAATCCAGGTTAAAAGAATGCCGTGAAATATTTTGCTTTTGGTTTGATCAACCATCGCAAAAGCAGTAAGTACGGAAAAGGTAATATGAAGGGAGGGATATAAATTGAATGGGTGATCAATCTGATGAAGTAGATTAAACATAGGCTCATAACCTGCGATGTTCTCTGTTCTTGAAAAGCCTAATTCACCAGGGAAGACCAGAAAAACGATTACAGCAATCAAAGAGCTGCACATCAGGCTTATGGTAAACGCCTTTATCACTTTTGGATCCTTTATGATAAAGAAGTTTAGCGCTAGAAGCAGGTGAAATG
>Ga0206686_1000511_pt1 | contig 11063 bp, 13 predicted proteins | sample M250012015metaG_FD_155447 | JGI IMG/M metagenome (GOLD analysis project Ga0206686, IMG submission 155447) | Ammonia-oxidizing marine archaeal communities from Monterey Bay, California, United States - M2 500m 12015 | ecosystem: Environmental > Aquatic > Marine > Intertidal zone | place: USA... | reverse complement strand
CGATGTCGGCTTTTCCTATCCTGGTCCTGCAGCAGGGGCCAAGGGTGAGGCTGCTCGCCTATTAAAAGGGAACATGAGCTGGGTTTAGACCGTCGTGAGACAGGTCGGTCTCTGCCTGATGGAAGCGTGAATAACTGAGGGGAAGTTGCTCCTAGTACGAGAGGAACAGAGCAGCGTGGCCACTGGTTTACCGGTTGTCTGATAAGGCAGGCCGGGCAGCTAAGCCGTTTGGGCTAAGTGCTGAAAGCATCTAAGCACGAATCCCATCCCGAGACAAGTTATTCTTTCGTAAGATGAAGGTCGGCAGCAAAATACTGCGTTGATAGGAAGGTGGTGTAGATCACAAGCTTCGGCGAGTGGTGAGCCAGCCTTTACTAATAGACCAACACATCAGTTCAGCCACTTACATAGAGACTATGCGCGATGAATCATTTTCATTCATCAAGTGGACAACATATACACGACTTGTACGATGATTTCATTTTAAATCACACATAGCGTTAGCTATGCATTGTTGATTTCATTTTAAATCACACATAGCGTTAGCTATGCATTGTTGATTTCATTTTAAATCACACATAGCGTTAGCTATGCATTGTTGATTTCATTTTAAATCACACATAGCGTTAGCTATGCATTGTTGATTTCATTTTAAATCACACATAGCGTTAGCTATGCATTGTTGATTTCATTTTAAATCACACATAGCGTTAGCTATGCATTGTTGATTTCATTTTAAATCACACATAGCGTTAGCTATGCATTGTTGATTTGAATATTTGTTGACTAATCTTTAATGTATTTGATATTTGTAGAATTATCACTTTCTTTGATTTTTACAACCAATGTTTCTCCTAATTTATTGAATATTCTTTGACGTTTTTCATTTGTTAATACCCATCCTAAAATAACATCTATTGGAAGTATGAATGATTTTCCTAAACTACTGATAATCACTTCTTTCAAATTTGGTTTTTTACCCTGAATATTTGTAATTTTTAGATTAAACATTTTTTTTCCAACTGTTTGACCTGTTTTATATTCTAAAATTGTCCAATATAAAAAAAACATAATGCTTGTTGGAACATACGTTCCATCATTCATAATAAAATTCTCTAATTCATAATCTAATAATTGAAATGATGTAAAAATTACTAATGTCGATATGGCTGAAATAATGATAAAATCCACTACCCATGCAAAAAATCTATCTTTCCATTTGGCAAGTATTATTTTTGATGATGTATGATCATCTATGTTATCCAACATTTGACTTTCTTTTCTAGCTAGTAAAATACGTTAATCATTTGAAATACTCTTATAATTTTTTAAAAACTACCTTAGAAATTAATAACCCTAATTTTAAATAAAATTGAAATTATTTTTGGTATCTATAAATCCGTTTGATGTATTCCTTTGGACATTTCGTAAAAATGAAAAAGATGTGATTAATCTTTACAATACATTATCCCCCGTAATGCAACTTGCTACTGGTGGCACTATGCTTAATTTTGGTTATTGGTCTCCAAATCATATAGATCCAATATCTGCTCAAAATAATCTTTGTAATGTTTTTGGAAATTTATCTGAATTATCTACTGCTACAAATGTAATTGATGTTGGAAGTGGTTTATCTGCACCTTCTAAATTGTGGAGAGATTCATTTCCAAATCTTAATCTTTATGATGTAAATATTAATTTTAAACAACTGTGTTTTTCTAAACATCAAAAAAACATTGAATTTCTAAATTCCACATCTACAAAATTACCTTTTGCTAATAATTCTGTAGATCGTGTTTTGGCTTTAGAATCTGCACAACATTTCAAACCTTTACATGATTTTATTACTGAATCTAAAAGAGTTTTAATTCAATCAGGATTTCTTGTAATGGCAATTCCAATAACTGTTCAAGATACATCCTTTGGAAAATTAGGATTATTGAAATTTACATGGTCATCAGAACATTATAGTTTGGATTATTTGAAAAATCTTATCGCTTCTACTGGATTTAAAATAACTGATGAAATACATATTGGTTCACATGTGTATGATCCCTTAGCTGATTATTATATCGAAAATAGAAAAACTCTTAAAAAAAATATTCTTGAACGTTATTCCACATATGTAGAAAAAATACTTTTTAAATCCATATTAAAAATGAAAAAAGCATCTCAAGAAAATATAATTGATTATGTTCTTTTGAAATGTGTTATAGAATCTTAATAATGATCGTTTTATTCTTGATGTATTGAAATTTTTATATTTTTAGTTCTGTATAGGTTTTTATCTTGATATTGGTATGTTTGATATGATGACTGATTCTAATAAATTTCAACTATATGATGAAAAATGTAAGCAATTACATGGTGAATCTGAAATTAGATTTGCTGGAATTGTTGATAAAGATGGTCAATTAATTGCAGGTGGTTTCAAAGAAGGACTGGTGCCTTATGAGGGGGATGAAACTAGATTACACTCCTTTTTAGAATTTGTTTCCAAGGCTTCAATTAGAAAAGAATATGATGAAAGTTTAGGCCCAATTAATTATCTTGCAGCAAGACGTGACAAGGCTGTTTTAGTTAGTTTCCCTTTTCCTATAACTCAAATCTTGTTATTGATCTCTGCGGAACCAAGTGCAAATATTGAAAATTTAGCAAAAAAAGTTGTTGAAATTTTCACTGATGTGAATTAGTTTTTTATTTTTAATCAAATCCTTTTAATTTGGTATTGTAAAATATTTGTTGAATTGAAAGCAACATTTGGTGCAGGATGTTTCTGGCATGTTGAGGATTTACTTAGTAAAACTAATGGTGTGACCTCAACGGCTGTTGGATATATTGGTGGACAATTACCAGATCCTACATATGAAGAAGTATGTACTGATAAAACAGGGCATGCCGAAGCTGTTGAAGTAGAATTCAATCCTGATGAAATATCTTATGAAGAACTACTTGATGTGTTCTGGCGGAACCATAATCCTACAACATTAAACCGACAAGGACCTGATGTTGGAAATCAATATCGTTCTGCAATTTTTTATCATGATGAAACACAAAAAGAAATTGCTGAAAAATCCAAACAATCCCTTGAAGACTCTAAATCATTTACTGATCCTGTTGTTACTCAAATTATTCCTGCACCTGTTTTCTATAAGGCTGAGGAATATCATCAAAAATATTTTAAAAAACAGGGATTTTAAAATAATTATTTTACAATAACCACTGGAATTTTTGATGTATGTACCACATAGTTTGATACACTTCCAAAGAATATTTCTTTTGTAGTGCTTCTACCTCTTGAACCCATTACAATCATATCAAATTTTGTTTTTCCATGTGATGCTTTGATTATATTGTATCCAATTTCTCCTCTTACTATTTTATTTGTAAGCATAATTCCATTTTGTGCTGCTAGGGTTTTGGCTTCATCCATCCATTTCTTAATTTTAACATTGAATGCTTTTTCAACTGAACCTACACCTTTGAATTCTGAGTGTGGTGGTGCATAAATTGAGTAAATACCTGTAATTGTTGCACCACAATTTCTTGCTAAAGTTATTGCTGTTTCTAGACCTCTTCTAGAATTTTTTGATCCATCTAATGGTACTAAAATTTTTGAAATTTTCTTTTTTATCACAAAATTACTTTTTTTTGATCTTAAAATATAATACTATTGTGAACATTCTTGATTTTGAATTCCTATAAAATCAAAAATCCCTTTGATTTTAAAATCCATTATACTTATCTAGTAATGTGATTGACGCTAAACCGTTGGAAGAAAAATTTGTTGAAGTTGATGGAAATAAAATTCGTTATTTTGAATCTGGTTCTTCTAAACAAACTCTTATACTAATTCATGGTTTGGGTGCTTCATCAGAAAGATGGAAATATGTTATTCCTCTTTTTGAAACTGATTTTCATGTTATAGTGCCTGATCTTATTGGATTTGGTCATAGTGATAAACCAATAATTGATTATACTCTAGATTATTTTTCAAATTTTCTAGAAAAATTTTTGAAATCATTGGATATTAAGAATACTTTCATTATTGGTTCTTCACTTGGCGGTCAAATAGCTGCAGAATACACTTCTACTCATTGTGAATCTGTTGAAAAATTAATTTTGATATCTCCTTCTGGAATGATGAAACAACCTACCCCTGCACTTGATGCATACATAATGGCTGCATTATATCCAAATGAACAAAGTGCAAAAAATGCATTTGAAGTAATGGAAGGCTCTGGAAAAAGTGTTCCTATGGATATTATTCATGGATTTGTTACTAGGATGAAATTACCTAATGCAAAACATGCTTTCATGTCTACTCTGTTAGGATTAAAAAATTCTGATTTAATAACCAAAAAACTTGTAAATATTTCCTCACCAACTCTAATAATTTGGGGAACTAATGATCCTGTTATTCCAATTACATTTGCTAATGACTTTGTATCTTCGATAAAAAATTGTCAATTCTATGAAATGAATGAATGTGGACATACTCCATATGTTCAGGAACCTGAAAAATTTGCTTCTTATGTCTTAAAATTTTTAAACAATTAAAAAAATTTAAATACACACTTAGTCTACAATTGGTAATGAATGGTTATAACAACCAATATGATCCTACATCTATGTTCAAAGATTGGATTCAAAAAAGCGGTCAGGCACAAGCTGAATTTTTCAAAAATTTTGGTTCTTTAATGACTACTCAAAATAACCAAACATTCGATCCATTAGAAACACTAAGAGATGTTTCAGATAAAACTAGACAAACTCAATCCAATATTATGGATAACATGTCTTCCATGCAAAATAAAAGTATGGATACTATGTTTAACATTGGTCAATTACTCCCATCTTTCATGAATTGGGGTGCATACAAAACAACCATTAGCAGTAATGGTAGAATTTCAATTCCTGAAGCTGAACGTAATGCACTAGGTTTAGGTGACGGTGACTTGATTCAAGTCATAATTTTACCAATTGCAAAAAAATCTAAAAATAAGGAATGAAAAATTGAGTAAAATTAACACAACGCCAGTAAATTCTAAAGATATATTTTTTAAATATCAAGAAAATATGGATAAAATGTTTAACAATGTTAAACGATCAGTACCAGTATATCATCAATCAACTACTAATGTACAACAAGAATTTTTACAATCTTTTGAAAATATGGTGAATTTGTCTATTCCAATCCAAAAAGAATTTGTAGAGAAAATGGGTATTACATCAAACATCCCTGTCCCAATATTGCATGTAATTGATAATCTATCTGAAGAATTTGTAAAAGTTACATCCGTACAAAACCAAATAATATTGACAATATTTGATGCAATCCAACAAAACATCAAAATATCTAACGATAATGTAAAATCATTTACAGATTTGAACAAAAATATTCTATATTCCTGGATTTCTGTATTTACTCCAAAATGTAATTAGCGATATTTTTTTATTTTTATGATCTTTCAGCTAGCCATGATCCCAATTCTGGTAAAACTTTTTTCTGTGATAATGAACTAGCAATCATCCCTACATGACCTGTTGGGTATAATTTCAAAGTTTTATCTTTACTTCCTACCGCATAATGTAATGGCATGCTACATTCTGGTGAAACTAAATGATCTCCTACCGCTACTTGTGTAAACATTGGCATGTCTATTTTTTTCAAATCTATGTGTTCTTCACCAACATACATTTTATTTTGAATAAGTAAATTATCTTGATAAATATCTTTAATCCACTGTTTGAATAACTCTCCTGGAATTGGTGGTGTGTCTCCTAACCATTTTTCTACCCTCAAAAAATTATCGACATATTTTTTATTATCAATATTTTTAAAAAATTTGACATATTTTTCAATTCCTTGCTCAAATGGTTTTAGTACTGAAAAACAATAATACATGAATTCTGGAGGCATATTTCCAATGGTTTCTACCATTTTATCTACATCCATGTGTTTTGCTAAATTACTAATTACTGTGGTATCTTTCCATCCATCAATTACGGGGGCTGTTGCAATGTAGTTTTTGACACTTTCTGGATGTAGTGTGGTATATGCTGTTGCAATTGTTGCCCCTGTACAGTAACCTTGCAATGAAATTTTTTCTGTAGATGATTGATTTTTAATATATTCTACTGACGAATCCAAATATCCGTTTACATAATCATCAAAATCTAAATATTTATCCATACTAGTCGGTGTTCCCCAATCTAACATGTATACGTCAAATCCTTGCGATAAAAGATTTCTAACCCAACTTTTTTCTGGATGTATGTCTAATATGTGAAATCTATTAATCAATGCATATGATATTAACAAAGGCGTTTTGAATTTAATTTCTGTAATTGGCTCATAATGTAATAGTCTTGTTTTATCAATTTCTTGAACTACTTTATGTGGCGTTACTTCTAAATTAATTTCATCAGGTGCTGATACAAATTGTGGAGCTTCAATCATATTTTTACTAAATTTTAAAATCTCTTCTATGATTTTTGGATCTATGTTTGACTCATTGTGCATTTTTTCTCTTCTCTTTTTTTAATTCCAATTCTAATTTTGATACACGTTTCTTTAAAGAATGAATTTCTTTATACACTTCATCAATTTCTTCTTTACTTGGAAGATTAACTGATTGTAAAATTACATTTGAAATGTTATTCCAATGTTTTGTTAATTCTAATTCTTTAGATACTAATTTTCCATAATTGCTTCCAAATTTTTTAGAATCAAATAATTCTGTAAAATCATTATCGAAAATATCTATCCATACTCTTTTGATTGCTTCTATTTGTTCAACATCTTGAGGAATTTCTGGTGATTTTTGATTTACTTTATTTTGAGCTACCCCCCATGTATCTGATAATTGTTTGTAATATTCTGTCATGTATTGATTGAACCCTAACAGACTTTCGTTAATCTCGATTAATTCTACAGCTATTTTTTTTGAATTTGTAGCAAATGCTCTCATCGGACCAACTGATGTCAAAGCTTGTGGTTTACTTGACATCAAATGCATGATATCTGTCCAAAATAATGACAAATGTTTGTAATAATCTGTCATTTTCTTTTCTGGTTCTGTCGTTTCTTTGACTGATTTTGGAGTCTCTTTGACTGATTTTGGAGTCTCTTTGACTGATTTTGGAGTCTCTTTGACTGGTTCTGTCGTTTCTTTAGCTGATTTTGGCTGCACTCTTATCAATGAAATCAGATCGCAATAAATAGTTCTATTTTATAATGATTCTATGCCCTCTGTAGAAGAACTTGAACAAATTTGTCAAGATATTATTGGGTTAGATCCTAAAATACGCTCAGCTAGATTCATCAGTGCTAGAGGTCATTTAACGGCTGGTGGTATGAAAGATGGATTGCTTTCATTGGAGGCTAAAAAACAAGACGAGATGATGTTCATGGAACTTGCATTACGTGTTAGAATGAGACATGAATTTGACACTGAATTTGGTATTGTTCACTTTTCCTTATCTTATAGGGACAAAGTAATTGTCATGAGTTTTCCATTAAGTAATGATGATGTATTATTAGTATCTCGTGAAAAAGATACTGATTTTGGCGATATTCCATTTAAAATTCTAAAACTTATTGAATCAATTAAAAAAACACCTCTCAAAACATTTTGATCATAAAAATTTAATTTCTGTTACTTTTTCTTGTTAATATGGTCTCAAGTCAAGATGTTAGTTGGAATGATATTGAATATTTAGTACAAATACTCTCTGAAAATATTTTAAAACTACCTAGAACTTTTTCTAGTATTACAACATTAAGTCGAGGTGGATTAATCCCTTCTAGATTATTGGCAGATTTCCTTGGAATAAAAAAAATATTTGTTGATCAGAATAAAATTTATTCTAATTCATTATTTGTAGATGATATTTTTGATAGTGGTAAAACCTTTGATGATGTATTTTCTAAAGTCGATGACACTTCCAATTTTATTTTTGCTACTTTATTTGCAAGACGTGGAATGAAATACCCTTCACAATTAATTTATGGTGATAAGACAATTGATGATTCTTATGTTGTTTTTCCTTGGGATAAATTAGAATTTCAAAATAATTTAAAATAAAATTTTTGACAAATTATTTATCCGTTAAGCATTTTTTTCAAACCTGCACATCTATTTCTAATTGTTACCTCTGTAATTCCTGAAGCCATGGATATCTCTTTTTGAGATTTTATTTCTCCTGTGCTTATACATGCTAAATATAATGATGCAGCTGCAAGTCCCATAGGATCTTTTCCTGCAGATAAACCTGTTTCTTTTGCCTGATTTAAAATTACAATTGCTTTTCGTTTACTCTTTTCAGTCAATTTTATAATACTTGCAATTCTGGAAACCCCTTTGACTGGATCAACTACTGGCATTTTTAATTCTAATTCTCTAAAAATAAGTCTGTAACATCTTGCAATATCTTTTTTCTTAACATTCATTCCATTTGCAATATCTGAAAGTGTTCTAGGTGTTTCTGTATTTCTACATGCTGCATATAGACACGCTGCAACTAATCCTTGAATTGAACGGCCTCTGACTAATTTTTTTTCTAAAGCTTTTCTATAGATGTATGCTGCTTTTTCAACTACTGCATCTGTTAATGCTAGTTTATCTTTCAGCTTACTCATTTCATTTAATGCTTGTCTCAGATTTCTATCTGATGATGAATATGCTTGACTTCTACTATCCCAAGTTCTAAGACGTTCAATTGTACTTTTCATTGATGTGGATAATGGTTTTCCAGATGCATCTTTATTCACAGCGCCTATGACTGTTGCAAGTCCTCTATCGTGCATTGTCAATGATGTTGGTGCACCAGTTCTTGTTGGATCTGCTCCTCCTTCTTTTGAAAATGATCTCCATTCTGGACCTGCATCTGTAATTTTATCTGTAACAACTAACCCACAATTCCCACAAAATAATTCCCCTGTATCTTGATCCGTTACCATTTTTTTTCCTAAACACGCTGGACATTTTGGTCCTAAGATGGTTACTTTTTTCATCATGTAAAATTACTATCTATTATTTCATTATTAATTATTTTACCAAATTTCTGAAGGTTAATTGTGTGTAGGTTAAGCTAACATTGTTATATTTTTTCAAAACTTTATTTTATTTTCATGATTTAATTTAACAGGCAATATGCATAGGAAGGTGTGTATGATGGATACATTATACTTGCTTTATCGTTAGTATGTGGTAGACCTATTGAATGACCTATTTCATGAGTCATTATTGTTTTAACGCTCTCTACATCGTATAACTGAAAACTACCATCGCAATTATAATCTCCTAAAGCTACTTCCACAACTCCTTTTCCAATATGTGCGTGTCCTAAAACCCCTTCACCTATGTTTCTAACTACCCATGTTATCCATACATTTGTATTTGCTTTTGAATTTAAAATTTCAAATTGTATTTGTGCATTTTTATTATTTGTAATTAATTTTTCATTCTCCCAATATTCAAAAGTTTTTTGTAATGTACTTACATGATCTAATGGAAGTCCTGTTGGCTGATCATTTATGAATATATTATATTTGATTATGTATATCTCGTCTATTATTTCATAAGTGGGATCTGGAAATGATGATGATGACATTTCTACTTCTTCTTGAAAATTCCACTTTACATAATCTCTAAGAAATTTTTTAATTACATCCTGGCTTGGATTTGGATATTCTATGTATCTTTTTTCGTTAATTACATTTTTTGAAATATCTGCTAAATATTTATCAAATAACCATTTTTCATAGTTTAATTCTTCTATTGATTTTTTTACATTTATGTTAATTAATTTATTTTTGATTAACCATTGTGTACTTTTAAAAAATCCCTCATCAGATGATGCATTCTGACTCCATATGCTTAAATTATTTCTAATCCATGACATCATTTTCAATTCATTTTCATTTTCAGATATTTTATTTTCAGGAATTTCAATAATTTTATTTTCAATCATGTATTCTAAACTATTTAAAAAATCTTGATCACTAATTTTTGTTAGAGTCCACCAATTGGTTGAATCTTTAACCCACTCTGGTACATTCCCTATGTTTTGTTTTTTATAATCAAATGGTTTGTCTGTTGGAATGTGTGGATATTTTGTGATAACATCTTCAATGAATTTTTTATAATTTTTAATAATTATGCTATTTGGTTTTTCTGTGTATGCCTTGTCAAAATAAATTAATGATTCTTCATACTCTCCCAAATTCCCAAATCCTACTCCCATTCCAGATAATGCTAACGCATCTTTTGGATTATTCTGTAATACTTTAAAAAATTGTTTTAATGATTTTGTATGATAGTCAATATTGCTTAGTGCAACACCTTTCATTTTTAATGCAGTCATACTATTTGGTTTAATTTCTAAAATCTGATCATAGATTGTTATGGCTTGTTTGTATTCTCCTTCTTGAAAATGTTCTTTAGCATTATCTAGCAATTCATTCACTTTTTTTTCTGTTTGAGCAAATACGTTGTTATCAAAAAAATATGAACTTGACATGATAATTATTGCAAAATAAAATAAAAATTTTATTGAAAATTGCATGTATTGATCTTTTTAACTTGATTTCTATACTTTTTCATTTTAAGATTGATTTTGTTGTTAATTTTTTTAAAATCCATGACAATCTTTAATTCATTCATCATAACGTCTTTTTATGTTGACAGAAATTTCAATTTCTAGTAATGTTTCTGAATTACAAAAGAAAATATCTCAAATTAGATTTGAAATAGATGAATTAGGTGAACCAGCTCAAGAAATTCCTGAAATAATTTCTTCATCTAATTTATTACGCTCAAATGAATTTCTTTTAAAATCTGATGAAAAGAAAACTACTTTACTTTCTATCTATGCTCAATATTGTGAATCTTTAGAGCAACTACTTTCATCTGTTTTTGAAATTCAACATGATCTAAAAAATATTTTAATTGAACAATCTTCTATGATTGAATCTAAACCAAAATCTAAACCAAAATCTAAACCAAAATCTAAACCAAAATCTAAACCAAAATCTAAACCAAAATCTAAACCAAAAT
>Ga0206686_1000506_pt1 | contig 11110 bp, 6 predicted proteins | sample M250012015metaG_FD_155447 | JGI IMG/M metagenome (GOLD analysis project Ga0206686, IMG submission 155447) | Ammonia-oxidizing marine archaeal communities from Monterey Bay, California, United States - M2 500m 12015 | ecosystem: Environmental > Aquatic > Marine > Intertidal zone | place: USA... | reverse complement strand
GCCCGGTCCACGGGAACCAGCGGCATCCAGGCCGAGCAGGTGTCGAAGCCCTCCACCGACCAGTACGGCTCGTCCTGGTGAAACGGGGTCCGGAAACCCACGCCGGCGGTGCGCGTGAAGGCCGAGTCGAAGAAGAGGTTCACCGACGTGGCGTCGAGTAGACGGCCGGCGATCTCCGCCAGCGGCGACGACTCCACGAAGTCCCGGTACTCCTGGACGTGCAGCCAGCACTGGCTGTCGTAGGTGGTCGTCCCACCGCTGTCGTCCACGTTCCAGACACGGAACCGCCCCGAGGGTTCAGCCGCCGAACGCTCCATGCCCCGCCTCAGCGATTCGATCCATTCCGGACTGAAGGCGGCCCGCAGGCAGACCACGCCATCGGTGGCGAACCTCCGGACCTGCTCGTCGGTGACCATCCGGTGCCCCACGGGCACGGACTCTAGATCCGGCTCTGGTGACCTGCCCAGTATTCGTCCTTCAGGAGGCGCTTGTAGAGCTTGCCTGTGGGATGCCGGGGCAGTTCGTCGCGGAAGTCCACGCTGCGGGGGCACTTCACGTCGGCCAGCTGCGAACGGCAGAAGGCCACCAGCTCGGCAGCCAGCTCCGGGCCGGCGGCCGCCGGATCCACCGGCTGGACGACTGCCTTGACCTCCTCGCCGAAGTCCTCGTTCGGGACGCCGATGACCGCCACGTCGAACACCGCCGGGTGCATCGTCAGGACGTTCTCGGCCTCCTGCGGGTAGATGTTCACCCCGCCCGAGATGATCATGTACGCCTTGCGGTCGGTCAGGAAGAGGAAGCCGTCCTCGTCCAGGCGGCCCACGTCGCCCAGGGTGCTGGTGTTGGCGTTCAGCTTGGCCTCGGCGGTCTTGGCTGGATCGTTGTGGTACTCGAAGTCGGAGTTGCCCCGGAAGTAGACGCCGCCCTCGGTGCCGACCGGCACCTCGTTCCCGTCGTCGTCCAGGATGACCACCTCGCCCAGCAGGGCCCTGCCGACCGTGCCCGGGTGTTCCAGCCAGTCCTGCGAGTTCGTGTAGGTGAGGCCGTTGCCCTCGGTCCCGGCGTAGTACTCGTGCAGGACCGGACCCCACCACTCGATCATCCGGCGCTTCACGTCCACCGGGCAGGGCGCGGCGGCGTGCACCGCCGAGACCAGGCCGGACACGTCGTACCGGGACCGGACCTCGTCGGGGAGCTTCAGCATCCTCACGAACATGGTCGGCACCCACTGGCTCCACGACACGCCGTACCGCTCGATGGCGGCCAGAGCCGCCTCGGCCTCGAAGCGCTCCATGGCCACCACGGTGCAACCCATGCGGTGGGCTCCCAGGCAGAAGCGGAGCGGGGCGGCGTGGTACAGGGGTGCCGGCGACAGGTAGACGGACCCGGGAGTGGCCCCGAAAAAGGCCTCGGCCATCATCGTGATGGAGCTGGCCTGGCCCAGGGGCTGACTGGTGAGCGGCGACTTGACGCCCTTCGGGCGACCGGTCGTACCGGACGAATAGAGCATGTCCTGGCCCTCCGTCCGGTCGGGCAGGGGGTCGGACGACTGGGCGGCCACAGCGTCCTCGAAGCAGGCATGGCCGTCCACGTGGCCACCGAGCGCGAAACGGGCCTCGACGGCTGGCGTAGCAGCGTTGATCTCGGCCACCGCTTCTCTCTTGTATGGCGTGGTCACGAACGCACGTGCCCCACAGTCGTCCACGATGTAGGCCATCTCGTCGGCTGTGAGCCTCGACGAGATGGCCGTGTAGTACAGCCCGGCGTAGTGGGCACCCCAGGCCAGGGCCAGGAACTCGATCCGGTTCTCAAGGCAGAAGGCCACATGGTCGCCGGCCTGGATGCCGAGACTCCGGAAGAGTCGCGAGATGCGGTTGGCCTCGGCGTCCAGTTCTCCATAGGTCATGGTCTCGCCGGTTCCGGTCATCACGATCGCCGGGCGATCGGGGAACTCGGCGGCCCATCGGCCCGGGTACTGGAGCGCGCTCTCGTCGGTCATGGCGGCGAAACCTACCGGTCCGGTGGTCGGTGCCCGAAAGCGGGCGGAGGTGGAGGACCTGCAGGAGGCAATGGATGCCCGACCGGCTGTCACATGGGCCGTCTACCTTCTTGAACCATGGCGGCGAGGATGGTGCGGGCGAACTACGGGAGGGCGGCCACGGCCGCCCTCGCCGAAGCTGTGGCCGAGGCCAAGGGCGATGACCCCCTGGCACCGGTCAGCATCGTCGTCACCGACCACGGGCAGGGCATCCGACTCCGGCGCCGCCTGGCGGCCGGGTCGGCCGGGTCGGCCGGTACACCTTCGAGCGGCGTGGCCGCGATCGACATGGTCACCCTGCTGGACCTCGCCCGCGACCTAACGGCCGGCGCTCCCGAGCTGGAGGGACGCCGACCGGTCTCCGATGCGGTGGTGCTGTCCGCCACCCGCCGGATCCTCACCGAGGATCCCGGCGTGTTCGGGTCCGTCGCCGAACACCCCTCACTGGAACGGGCCCTCGTATCGGCACACCGCCAGCTCCGCGAGGTCCCTGCCGGGGGAATCGACCGGCTGGCCGGCCTGGGAAGACTGCAGGCCGCGCTGGTGAAGGTCCACCGGGCGCTGCTACGCCACCTGGCTCCCGACTTCCACGACGAGCGGGAGCGCACCGACCTGGCGGCGTTACGGGTCGGTTCCGGCACGGCATCCATCCCGCCGCTCGTCGTCCACCTCCCCGGGCACCTGCTCCCCTCCGAGCGGCGACTCCTGGCGGCGTTGGCCTCCGCCGTGCCGCTCACCGTCATCTGCGGCCACGCACACGGACAACCCGACCCCGACGCCGAGGCCCTCGCCGGTCTGTTCGGAACCGACCTGCCGGGCCCGCCTGAACCGGGCACCGGGACCGGTCGGCTGGTGGTATCGGTCCCCGACCAGGAGGAGGAGGCGCGGGTCGCCGTCCGACAGGTCCTCGAGGCAGCCAGGTCCGGTACCCACCTCTCCGGGATAGCGATAGTCCACCCACCAGGCAGCGACTACGCCCGCCTCCTCCACGAGCGACTCCGGGCATCCGGGATCGCCTTCAACGGCTCGTCGGTCCGACGCCTCGACGAGACCATCGCCGCGCGATTCCTCCTGGGCGCACTCACCCTGACGGATCGCGGCCTCCGACGAACCGACCTCGAGGCGCTCTTCGCCACCGCACCCCTCTGGGATCCCGACAACCACCTCGTGCCGGACAGCACCTGGGGTCGACTCGCCCGCAGGGCAGGTGTGGTCGGCGGCCTCGAGGACTGGACCCTGCGACTCGAACGCCTGGCCACCGAGTTCGAGACGCAGCGCGACGAGGAGGGACGCTCCGACGAGCGGCAGTGGCTCATGGACCGTCTCGAAGGCGATGCGGAACAGTGCCGACGACTCGTCGCCTTCGTCACCCGACTCGACCGGGACCTTCGTGGCATCACCGGCGCCGGTTCCTGGTCGGCCCGCTGCCGACTGACGAACCGCCTGATCCGGCGGTACCTCGGAAGCGATACCGCTCGTGCACTCTGGCCGGCAGAGGAGTTGCTGGCATTCGAATCGGCGGCAGCGGTCGTGGATCGCCTCGCCCTGCTGGACGACGTCGAACCGGACGCCTCCTTCGCCGGCTTCCGTCGGGCGCTGGTCGCCGAACTTCGGCATCCGATCGGACGCGAGGGCCGTACCGGCCGGGGTGTCCAGGTCCTCGGGATCGAGCAGGCACCAGGGCTCGACGTCGAGGTGGTGATCCTGCTCGGGCTGGCAGAGGGGGTGATGCCAACCCGACCCGCCACGGATGCCCTCCTGCCTGATGCCGACCGCATCACCGCCGGAACCGACCTCCCGATCCGCCACGACCACACCGCCAGCCAGCACAGGGGGTTCGCCGCCGCCATCACCGCCGCCTCTCGACTGGTGGTGCTGGTGCACCCCCGTGGAAACCTCCGACGGTCCGGCGAGCGGCCGCCGTCCCGGTGGTTGTTGGCCGAGATCGAGGCATTCACAGGTGTGCGACCGGATCCGGCCGGGCTCGCCGACGTCGGCGAGCCCTGGTACAGGCACGTCGCCTCGTTCGCCCAGGCACTGGCCCTCGACGAACCGGCCACCGACCAGGAGTACGAGCTCGGGCTACTGCTCGACAGCGGCCGCGACGGAACGGGACTTCGACAGGTCGACCCGGTCTTCGACCGTGGAGTCGACCTGGTCACCAGTCGACTGGGTCGGCGGCTCACGAGATTCGACGGCAACCTGGCGGGAGTTGACCTACCCGCCCTGGATGTCGGTGAGATCTCGGCATCCCGGCTGGAACGCTGGGTCGCCTGCCCATTCGCATTCTTCTCCGAATACATCCTCGGCGTACGGACCGAGGAGGAACCGGATCCGAGCCTCCTCCTGACGGCGCTCGTGCGCGGAAACATCATCCACAGGAGCCTCGAACTGCTCGTCGCCGAAGGGCTCAGGTCCCACACGCTCCCCGGCCCCGGCGAAGCCTGGACGGATGCTGACCACCAGCGCCTGGTCCAGCTAATGGATGAGGAGTGCGAGCGGGCCGAAGCCCGTGGCGAGGCCGCACACCCGCTGTTCTGGCCGGTTATCCGCTCCCGGATGGCCGCCGAGCTCCGGGGCTTCCTCCATTTGGACTCGTCGGCCAGGGCCGCCCAGAAGGCCACCCCGGTGGCAGCCGAATACCGGTTCGGTGGGCCGACCGCCCTGCACCTCCCGCTCCCGGACGGTCGGGTCCTCAGATTCCGGGGAGCCATCGACAGGATCGACCGCCAGGAGGACGGCAACCTCGTCGTGCTGGACGTCAAGAGCGGAAAGCCCGACCGGTACCGCAGCATCGGCGACGATTCCCCGTTTCCGGACGGGACCCGACTCCAGCTGCCCATCTACGGATTGGCGGCCTCCGCAGCGGGAACCGACTCGACCAGCGCCGTCGCCTTCACCTTCGTCGGAGGCAGCCGGCCCGACGACCAACGGATCGGCTACGAGCTGTCACCGCAGGTCCTGGAGGCCTTCGACGTCGTGCTGGCCCGCATCGTGGCTGGGATCGAAGCAGGAGCATTCCCCCACAACCCACCGGCGCCGACACGGTTCAGCGGCTTCAGCTGCCCCCACTGCATGCCGGACGGACTCGACGCCCGGCACCTGCACGCTGCCTGCGAGCGAAAGGCCGACGACCCGGCGATGCAGCTCCACCGCCACCACATCGCGGATCCGAAAGCCGCCTCCGGCGGACGAGCCGCCGAGGAGGTGGCATCTCCATGAGCCTCGCCCGGATCCCAGCCGACCAGTCGGCCCGCGACGCCATCTCCTCACGACTGGACGACAACCTCTTCGTCGAAGCAGGCGCGGGGACCGGCAAGACGACCGCCCTCGTGGGTCGGATGGTGGCCCTGGTCCTAAACGGCCAGATGCCCGTCGAGTCCATCGTGGCGATCACCTTCACCGAGCTGGCCGCCACCGAGCTACGCGACCGCTTCCGACAGGCGCTCGAGGACCGCTCCGGCACAGAGACCGACGAGCACCTGCTCCAGTTGCTCGAACTCGCACTGGTCGACCTCGACCTCGCCCCGATCTCGACGCTCCACGGCTTCGCCCGTCGGCTTCTCGCCGAACACCCACTCGAGGCGGGCCTCCCTCCCGCCTTCGACCTCCTCGACGAGGTCAGCAGCCGCCTGGCATTCGACGACCGTTGGAGCGACCTCCGGATCCGCCTCCTAGATGATCCGGACCTCTCCCACACCCTCCTGCTGGCCGCCGACCTGGACATCACGCTGGACCACCTCCGCCAGCTCGCCGCCAGGCTGGACGATCGGTGGGACCTCCTGGATCCGGGTCTCGTAGCACCACCGGAACCAACCGTGGACCTCGGACCGCTCATCGAAGCGCTGGATGCCATCACCGTCCATGGCCGCCCCGACCTACCACCCGAGGACAGGCTCCAGATGCGACTTGACCGGGTCTCCGGACTCCGCAGGGACCTGGCCGGAACGACCGACGACTTCGATCGGCTCGAGATGCTCCGCACCAAGGCGCTCCGGTCGATCATCGCGTTCGGAAATGCCGGGTCGGCCTCCGTCTGGGGCGAGACCAAGGACGAGGTCATGGAAGCCAAGGAGGATGCCCTCCTGGCCTGGGATGCCACCCTCGTCGACGTCGCCGACCAGGTCCTGAGGCGGCTCCTCCATGAGCTGGTCATCGGGGCCCGCTCCGCAGCGGCCGAGCGCCGACATACCGGCACCCTGACCTTCCACGACCTTCTCGTCAACGCCCGGAACCTCCTCGCAGACCCGGTCACGGGTCCTCCCGTACGGGCCGCCCTGCATGCTCGCTACGGCGCCGTCCTGCTCGACGAGTTCCAGGACACGGATCCGGTGCAGTTGGATCTGGCGCTGATGATCGCCGACCCCGTGTCACCACCCGGCTCTCCGCTGGACCAGGTGAGCCCCTCCGGCGGATCCATCTTCGTGGTCGGTGATCCGAAGCAGTCCATCTACCGCTTCCGCCGGGCCGACATCGCCCTCTACCTCCGGGCCCGCCACTCCCTGCCCGCGGATGCCATAACCCTTACCCGGAACTTCCGGACCACGGTCGGTGTGCTCGACTGGATAAACGCCGTCTTCGGATGCCTCATCCAGGCAGGTCAGGGGCAGCCGGGATACGTCCCACTGGAAGGCCACCGTCCCTGCGCCTCCACAGGGCCGGCGGTGACCCTCCTGGGCAGCGCTGCCCACGGCGAACTCAGCGCCGGTGAACTCCGCGTCCTTGAAGCGTCCGACGTGGCGGCAGCGATAACCACGGCGGTCGCGGACGGGTGGACGGTCGAGGACAGGGACGGCACGGAACGGGCATGCAGGTTCTCCGACATCGCCGTGCTGATCCCCTCGCGCACCTCGCTGACGGACCTGGAGGATGCGCTGGACGATGCCTCCGTCCCCTACCGGGCAGAGTCCAGCTCGCTGCTCTTCGGAACCACCGAGGTCCGTGACCTGTTGATGGTGCTGCGCGCCATCGACGACCCCTCCGACGACCTGGCCATCGTGCATGCACTCCGGACCCCCTACATGGGGTGTGGCGACGACGACCTGGCTCGCTGGCGCGTCCACCACGGCGGATCCTGGAACCACCAGGCCGACGCACCTGCGGCCGTCCCCCCGGGGGACCCGGTCGCCTCCGGGCTGGCCTGGCTGGGCGAGGTCCACCGGACCCGTCACCATGAGGGCCCCAGCGCCATCCTCGAGCGCCTCATCGTGGACCGTCGGGTCCTGGAGCTGGCCACCGCCACCCCCCGGCCGCGAGAGGTGTGGCGCCGTGCCCGGCTCCTGGCCGACCGGGCACGGGCCTTCGCCGAGGCCGACGGCGGCTCGATCCGGGCATTCGCGGACTGGTCCCTACAACAGGCCGAGGACGGCAGCCGCGTGACCGAGACCGTCCTTCCGGAACTGGACGACGATGCCGTACGGATCCTGACCATCCACGGCTCCAAGGGTCTCGAGTTCCCCATCACGATCGTCTCCGGGCTGTCCGGCGGTGGCAATCCGGGTGGCAGCGGCCTCGACCTGATCTTCCCGGATGGAGGCGTACCCGAGGTCAGGATCCGGAAGGCCCAGGCGACGAACGGCCACGCAGCAGCCGCAGCGGTGAACGGTGACTTCGATCGTGCCGAACGGCTTCGGCTTCTCTACGTGGCGGCCACGAGGGCACGCGACCACCTCGTGGTCTCACTGCACCGCACGGAGGACGTGGATCCCTACGACAAGCCGGAGAGTGGTGCCACGCCGGCACGACAGCTGGCGTCGGCCATTTCCTCCCTGGGCACCGACGTGCCTGCAGCCGACCTTCTCACGACCACATCACGGGCCCTTCCCGTCCCGATCTCCCCGGAACCGCGAATGCGTCAGGATCGGGATTCATGGACGGCGAACCGTCAGGCCGCCATCCACGCCGCATCGGGCCACCAGACGTTGGCCGCAACCCGGATCGCCGCCCACGCGGCACCGGACGTACCCGTCGACCGGGCCCGACCCGGAGAGGCCGGACGACACGGCACGGCAATCGGGCGCGCCGTCCACGGTGCGCTCGAACATGCCCCATTCGACGATGCCGACGTCAGCGCCCTTGCCAGGGAACATGCCATCAACGAAGGAGTGGCGGACGAAGCACCGCTCGTCGGATCCCTGATACGGGCGGCACTCGCCTCCGATGTCGTCCGGGCTGCAGCCGGGTCACGACACTGGCGGGAGCTGTACGTGGCCGCACCGCTGGTCGACGACCCGGACTCACCGGTGGTGGAGGGTTTCATCGACCTCGCCTATCTCGATGGCAGGCCCGACGAACCCGGGCTGACAATCGTCGACTACAAGACCGATGCCGTGGTCGACGCCGCCGACCGCATCGCCAAGGCCTCCCGCTACCGACTCCAGGGGGCGACGTATGCCCTGGCAGCCGAACGCTCCACCGGGCTGACCGTCCAGAGGGTCGTGTTCTGCTTCCTCTCAGGCGATGGCTCCGTAGAGGTCGACATCGAGGACCTCCCGGCCGCCATGGCCGAGGTGGCCGATGCGGTCAGGGACATGACCGGCGTATGACCACAGGGCTGACGCCTCCTGGTCGGGACCCACGGTCCGGCTACCGGTAGCGTCGCCGAGGTGTCCGCACCAGCCGCCTTCGCCATGCGCAGCCTGCTGTTCGCCCCCGGCAACCGCCCCGAGGTGCTCGCCAAACTGCCCAGGTCCGGTCCCAGCGCTGCGGTGATCGACCTGGAGGACGCCGTCCCACCGGACCGCAAGGTCGAGGCACGTGCAGTGGCCCACCAGGTCGCCCCCGACCTCTCCACCGAGGTCCGCCTGTTCGTCCGGGTGAACGCACCCGACACCATCCACTTCATCGACGACGTACTCGATGGGCTGCCCGAAGGCCTCGCCGGCGTGGTCGTCCCGAAGCTGGAATCGACGGCCGACGTCGCCGCGGTGGTTGCCGCCCTGGACTCCGCCGGCCGCCCTGCCGATCGTCGCCGGCCTGGAGACGGTGGCAGGCGTCGTCGACGCCCGGACGGTCACCACCCACCCCCGCGTCGGCTGGTGCTACTTCGGTGCCGAGGACTACGTGGCCGACCTGGGCGGCGTGCGCCGGACGGACAACTTCGAGGTGCAGACCGCCCGGGCACAGGTCGCCCAGGCTGCGCGACTGGGTGGCATCCCGGCCATCGACATGGTCGTGGCCGACTTCGGCGACGCGGAGCGGTCCCTCCGGGTGGCCGAACAGGCCCGCTCGCTCGGATTCTCAGGAAAGCTCTGCATCCACCCGGCGCAGGTCCCCCTAGCCGACCGCTCCTTCCGCCCGTCGGACCAGGAACTGGCCTGGGCCCGAATGGTGGCCGATGCCTACGAGGAGGCCCTCGGGCGCGGCGACGCAGCCATCTCCGTGGGCGGAGCGATGGTCGACGAACCCGTAGCCCGCCGGGCCCGTGCCCTGCTGGCCGAGGCTGCCGGCTGACCCTCGCAGCCGACCACTCACCGACCGCACCCGAACCAGGAGGAGACCATGGCGAACCTCGTACCGGAGGGTGAGGCCTTCTACGGCATCCAGCTGCCGATCCAGACCCTCACGCGCACGCTGGTCGATCCGTGGGAGGACGACGCAACGCCCGACGACCTGGTGAAGGTGGCCCGGGCAGCCGAAGCGGCGGGCCTCGACTTCATAGGCGTCTGCGACCACGTGGCCGTACCCGACAACGACTATGCGGCCAGCATGCGGACCACCTGGTACGACCCGGTGGCAACGCTGGCCTGGCTGGGCGCCCAGACCACGTCGATCCACCTCCTCTCAGTGGTCTGGATCGCCGCCTACCGTCATCCCCTCCTGACGGCCAGCTCGTTCGGCACCCTGGCCCACCTGACCGGGGACCGGGTCATCCTCGGCGTCGGTGCCGGACACGTCGAGGCCGAGTTCGACGCCCTCGGCGTTGACTACCACCGGCGGGGCCGGCTCCTTGACGAGTGCATGGATGCCGTGCGTGGCGCATACGCCGACACCTACGTGAGCCACGATGGCGAGGCCTACTCATACGCCGACGTCGGGGTCTCCCCTGCTCCGGCGTCGCGGGATCTTCCGATCTGGGTGGGCGGCTCAGGGGTGGCCGCCTGGCGGCGGGCCGGCAAGAGGGGCGACGGCTACATCCCGATGGGCGCTGCCCGTGACCAGTACCCGGAGATCATCGACACGATCCGGCGGTCGGCGGACGAAGCCGGGCGTGGCGGGGTGGGATTCGACATCGGGATCATGCCGGGCTGGGCCTACATCGGAGAACCACCCGAGGGCCTGCCTCCCGCCTGGCTGACCGGCCCCCCGGAGAAGATCGCCGAGGAGCTCCGGGCGGACCGTGGGGTGGGCGCGAATGCCTTCCACCTGAAGTTCCGGGCCCGCACCATGGACGAGTACCTCGACCAGTTGGCCGCCTTCGGTGAGCAGGTCCGCCCACTTCTCTGACCGGAAGCACCCTCCGGCAAGAGCCGCCCTCCCGGACAGGAACCACTGTTCCAGGCAGGAACGGCCGGGCCGCTCTCCTGACCGGAACGGAGAGATTGCGGCCAGGAGGGTGCGAGTCGGCCGCCGACGGGCGATCATGGTGCCATGGTCAAGATCGACGACGACACCCAGCAGGCCCTCCTCCTCTTCAATCGCCGCGCTGAGGCTGCCGAAGCCGCCAAGGCAGCCGAGCGGAACCTGGTGAAGGCCGCCAAGGCCAAGGACGAGACCGCGGCCGCCCTCAAGCAGGTCCAGGGGGGTGGCGCTGAGGTGGTTGCTGCTGCCGAGGCTGAATGGCGCTCCGCCGTCGACGTCTGGCAGCGCCTGCGCGACGGCGAGGAACTCCCCGAGGAGGCACCATCCGAGGATGCACCCGTCGCAGACGAGGACGCTCCAGCAGACGAGGATGCACCAGCAGACGATGCACCCGTCGCAGACGAGGACGCACCCGTCGCAGACGAGGACGCTCCAGCAGACGAGGACGCTCCAGCAGACGATGCACCCGCCGCAGACGAGGACGCACCAGCAGACGATGCACCCGCCGAAGACGCAGCCGAGACCGACGAGGCTGCAGCTGACGACGCACCC
>Ga0206686_1000498_pt1 | contig 11168 bp, 9 predicted proteins | sample M250012015metaG_FD_155447 | JGI IMG/M metagenome (GOLD analysis project Ga0206686, IMG submission 155447) | Ammonia-oxidizing marine archaeal communities from Monterey Bay, California, United States - M2 500m 12015 | ecosystem: Environmental > Aquatic > Marine > Intertidal zone | place: USA... | reverse complement strand
TAACGACCATAAAGATGACGTACTATCAAAGCCGCATAACCACAAAAACGCTGTTCAGCAGTTACAGCTAAGTTCAGGTAATACAGTCACTTTCCTTACAAGTTTGACTCTTTTAAACACAAATACACACAATATACAAACAATTGTAGAAACTTTCAAAGTCATATTTAAGCAATTAACCACAAAACAGATTGAAAACTATCTAGCCAAGGAAGAGCCATACAACTGTGCAGGGAGTTTTAAATCAGAATCTTTGGGGATCAGTTTATTTGAACGATTTGAGGGTGACGATCCAAACGCATTGATAGGGTTACCGCTCATTAAACTTGTAAGGATGCTGGAAAATGAAGGCATTGATGTGCTTTCATAACGAATAACTATAAATTACTGAATACTTAAAGTGTATCACCTATACAATCAAGATACGATATCTTTTAAGGTTGGGAAAAAATTTCATTGCGGCTCTCTGTATGGTAGCGCTAAATCATTAGCTTTAATAGAGTTAGCAACAACACAAAACGAGGTGGTATTAGTTGTAGCTGAAGACATTGCACACTACAACAAACTTTGTCATTCACTTGACTTCTATAACACCGAACTCCCGATCCTCAGGTTTGATAACTGGGAGGTGCTGGCATTTGATCACTTTTCGCCACACCCAGATATAACCTCCAATAGGTTATCTACCCTTTCACGGATACAGAACCTAGAGCGCGGCATTGTCATTACCACTATGGAATCTTTGTCCCAAAGATTGTGCCCATTAGAGTACATTAAAAGCCACAGTTTTAATATAAATACTGGTGACATGTTGGACACTAAGCGCTTCTCTGAGCAATTACTTAAAATTGGCTATAGCAGAGTCAACTCAGTGATGGAGCATGGCGAGTTTAGTATAAAGGGTTCTTTAATTGACCTCTACCCAATGGGATCCAAGGTGCCCTATAGAATTGATTTATTCGACCAAGAAATCGAATCAATCAGAACTTTTGATTCATCTACACAGCTTTCAATAGGCCTTACAGATCAAATATATTTACTACCTGCAAGAGAGTTTTCAACTGACAGGCATAGCATAGAGTTATTTAAGTCGAACTATATAAATATTTTCAATAACACTAAAGGCACAATATTCAGTGATATAAGTGAAAATAGATTACCTAGCGGAATTGAGTTCTATTTGCCGTTATTTTTTAATGACACTAATACACTTTTTGACTACTTGCCAGAAGGCTCGATAGTTGCTACTCATATAGGATTTAGTGAACTAGTAGATAACTTTTATGACGAAATCAATAATAGACACAGTCATGCTAAGACTAGAATCGATAGACCGCCACTACCTATTAATCGTGTTTACTTGAATAAAGATTACCTTTTCAGTGAGATAAAGCAAAGGAAGCAAATAGTCATGTGTTCTTCTAAGATTGAGCCAGGCAAGGAAGGTATTAATTTTTCTTCTAAAGTCTTACCTCCTATGCTGATTAGCGCTCAATCTAGTAACCCATTACTAAAGTTATTAAGTTTTGTTAAGAATTTTGATGGAAGAGTATTGATAGTTTGCGAGTCAAAGGGTCGGCAAAGCGTTCTAACAGATCTTTTATCAAGCAATGGGTTGAGCCCCCAAAGTATTGAAAGATGGGGCGACTTTACATCTTCTAATAAAACTATATGTATCACTAACGCGTACCTTGACGATGGTCTTTTCAGTGAAAACTTTGCTGTAATTACTGAGAACAATCTATTCGGAAAGGATGTAGTTAAACAGCACAGACGTCGACGTGCCAAACATAAGGACTTCGACGAAGCAATTAAAAGCCTGGTTGAGATTAAGATAAATGACCCAATAGTCCATGAAAATTATGGTGTTGGGCGCTACTTAGGCCTAAAGACACAGATATTTGATGGTCTATCACAGGACTTAATCGTGCTGGAGTATGCTGAAGGCTCTAAACTGATGGTACCGATAACTTCCCTTAACTTGATTTCGAGATACTCTGGAGCAAATTCTGACAATGCGCCTCTACATAAACTGGGCACTAATCATTGGACAAAGGCGAAGAAAAAGGCCAGCGAAGCTTTGCACGATATTGCAGCAGAGTTGCTAGAAATATATGCTAAACGCGAATCACAGAAAGGCTTCTCTTTCCCGAAACCTAACGACGCGTACTCTTCATTCGTCTCCAGTTTCCCGTTTGAAGAAACCACTGATCAGTTAAAAACTATGGAAGATGTTTTGACGGATATGACATCTTCAAAGCCAATGGATCGTCTTGTGTGTGGTGATGTCGGCTTTGGGAAGACTGAAATCGCTATGCGCGCAGCGTTCTTAGCAATAGAAGCAGGAAAGCAAGTTGTAATACTTGTTCCTACAACACTCCTAGCAAACCAGCACTACCAGTCATTCGTTGACCGATTCCATAACTACCCAGTTGAAATTGCAGCACTCTCCAGATTTCAAACAGCAAAAGAACAAAAACAGATTACTTCTAAACTGGAACAGGGCACCATTGACATAGTTGTGGGTACACATAAGCTCATACAGGGCAATATAACTTACAAGAACTTGGGTCTGATAATTATTGATGAGGAGCACAGATTTGGTGTGAAGCAGAAGGAAGCCTTAAAAAGGTTGCGAGGACAAAGCGATATTTTAACCATGACAGCCACACCAATACCTCGCACTTTAAACATGGCTCTCGGATCGTTAAGGGAGCTCTCAATTATTGCCTCACCTCCAAAAGGCAGAAGCGCTATTAAGACATTTGTCAATGAGTGGGACGATGAAACTGTTAAAGAAGCATGCTCTAGAGAGCTCCACCGTGGAGGGCAGATTTTTGTTTTGCACAATGACATAGATTCAATCGACAATATGGCAGAATATATCAAGAATCTAATCCCGCAGGTACACGTAAGAATAGCACACGGACAAATGCCCAGCAGGGAGCTTGAAAATATAATGGGTGATTTTTACCATGCACGATTCCAAATACTAGTATGCACCACAATAATCGAGACAGGTATTGATATACCAAACGCCAACACCATTATTATAAATAATGCGCAAAATTTTGGCCTATCGCAATTACACCAATTACGTGGCAGAGTAGGCAGATCGCACCACAGGGCTTATGCGTATTTTGTTATTAAGTCCCACCAGTCTTTATCTAGTAACGCAAAAAAGCGCCTAGACGCTATAGAGTCACTCGAAGAGCTAGGTGCCGGGTTCATGTTGGCCAACCATGACCTTGAAATTCGTGGAGCAGGAGAGCTGCTCGGTGAAGATCAGTCAGGAAAAATCAGTGAGATTGGCTTTAATCTGTATCACGATTTACTTAAACGTACGATAAATGCTATGAGGGCAGGAAAAACAATAAATCTGTACGATCCAATTAGTCATGAAATTCAAATAGACCCCGGTATTGCAGCCATAATTCCGGAAACATATTTGGCTGATGTGCATGAAAGGTTGGTGCTTTACAAGAGGATTGCAAGCGCAAAAGAAGATAATCAGCTTGAATCTTTACAGGTAGAAATGATTGACAGATTCGGACTACTGCCTGACGCCACAAAAAATTTATTTGCTACAACATCTCTCAAAATTATAGCTGAGAAAATTGGAATTAATAAAATAAGCATATACGACGATAAAGCCCACATAACTTTTTCTAATAGTACCTCAATTAATCCAGCGACAATTATAAGGCTTATTCAAAAACAGCCACAAATCTATCAACTAAAGGGTCAGGACAGATTAATATTCAAACAGGAAATGCCGGAAAGCAAAAAAAGGATAGAGATGGTTGAGAGCTTAGTGAAGAGTCTTTAGTGTTAAGAGGGTACTTATTTGTTCTTATTTATGTGAATATTAAAGTATTTCAAAATAGGTGAAAATATTAGAGCAAGTATAAAGATAAACGCAATACCTCCCACAATGTCGCCAACTAAGTAGGACTGGATAAAATCAGGAATGTCAATGACTCTAGGGGGAAGATCAGGATAAAGAATAGAGTTTCTAAATGTAGTGTTAACAAATAATTTTAGTGATGTGTTGAACAGAGCAGCCAAGATAGCCAGAAAAATAACGTGTTCGAAAATAAGCTTATTGCCTGCAAAAAAATTAGACAACTTAAATAACTTCATACACTGAATTGCAAATAAAGGGGCAATAGCGCCTGCAAATACTTGTGAATAATTCAAGACTGAACCAGGCCATAACCAGACAAAATAGCCAGACAAAAGTGAGCCAATTATAACTCCAAAAAAGACTTTATAACCAAAAAGCAAATAGGCCATTGTGATTGCACCTATCTGTAGCCATATTGGCTGCCCAACCAGATCCTTGACATTCCCAAAAATAAGTGCCGATAAGTAAACTACAACAATTGTAATTATATTAGCTATCGCAAATTCTGTTATAGAATCTATACTAGATGCTTTATACATGCTAGGCATTATATATTTTGTAGAGGCTAATATTTATAATAAACACACAACTATGCATATGTTGCTATGGTTATTTTTGAAGTCTAGGCATCATAGCAAGAATAGGCACTAAGACCTTCAATACTAAATAAACCACAACAAGACTACCAAACACATCGCCTAATATATAGTGAGTGATAAAGTCAATTGTGTCAAGATTTAAAGTGACACTTTGCATGTAAACAAAAAACTTCAACACTGCGCTTATAACTGAAGAAAGAACAATCAGTAAAAGTACATTTCTAAAATCTATATTCACTAAATTACTAAAATTGCAAACCCTTAGAAGCCTCATTAAAAGCATAGTAATGATAGGAGCAAGGACCCCTGCACAGGCTGCAAGCGTACCTAAAACTAGGTGATCATTCCAAGAATTAAACAGTACGATCCCACTAAAAACACATGCAAATAAAATACCTGGGAGCACTGTAAAACCAAACAACAGGTACATAATGATTTTAGCGCCCAATGGCAGATATAAATAATGCCCGATTTCAATGTCGTATTCACCAAATAGCGTCATCGTATAAGCAGCAATAAAGACACCCAGAAAAGCAATAGCATTTTCTGCTGTGTGGTCTTTTAAATTGTATGGCAACATTTTGGAGTGATATACTTAAATTAGTATAGGCCAGGCTAATTGTTGTATCGTAGAGTCATGGATCTCTTGTCTGTATTCGACTGAGTTGATGTAATAACTTCACTATCAATCAGGCTAGCTACTGCCCTTTTGATTGTGGACAGTGAACAATCATTAAAGTAGTTGTCTTTAGTTATGGATGTTATTGTCGATTCGTCCTTATGAATAATGAATTCAAGTACCGCCCTCTCCACATCTGATAGTTCGTGTAACCCTAATTCTTGTTCATATTTGTATAGCGATTCACGTAATTCAAATAACTTCGATAATGTGTTCATATTTTAATTAAAGCTTTACTGAAAAAAATTATATAGTCAGAGTCGCCTTACACTCTGCTTGTAGTAGTTTTGTCATTTACTGTGTATGCAGTGTAGTGCGTGTACTAGCTCTTTAAACAAAACGACAAATTCATCTCTCTTTTGTCTTCATCTGAGCGCTCAGATGAGACAGCTCCATCAATCTGCAGTTTTGCTACTACACGGTTAATAGTTGACAAAGAAATACCAGAAAAGTACGGTTGCTTCAGAATTTTACTGATAGTTGTATGGCCCTCAAATACAATGAACTCTAGGACGGCACGTTCAACTTCTGAGTAATCGTGAATTCCCAGTTCTTGCTCATAATCATACAGAGATTGCCTTAATTTAAATAAACGACTTAGTGCCTCCATAATACCTCCAAATTTTTATTTGACTTAAATCATTAATTATACATCAACATAAAATATAATAACATTAATAATAATGTGTCAAAAGAAACTATATTTTATGTTAAACTTAAACTGTCTTGGTGGAGTGACTCATATATAGAACGTTTATAATATATTGAACAACTTTTTATCTTTATCTCCTTAATGCAAAGTGCCATTCCATCAAGACCTCAACACTGAACCATATGACATGTAACAATGCCTTTAGAGTTACCTTAATGGCTTTGGAACTGGAAAACGAGTTGTTTCCCTCATGCCATCAATTTCAATTACCTCTCTGCCTCCAAAAGACAGTAACAAATCTAAAACCTCTTGAACTAATATCTCTGGTGCCGAGGCACCAGCAGTAACACCAACAGTTTCGATACCATCAAACCATGCCGATTGTATCTCTTTTGCACCATCAATTAAATAAGAAGGTTTGTGCATATTTAAAGCTATCTCGTTCAGTCTATTCGAGTTAGATGAATTTTTTGACCCAAGAACTAACAACATATCGGCCGACTTCATTATATCTTTGACTGCGTCCTGACGATTCTGGGTGGCATAACATATGTCGTTCTTTTTAGGTTCGTGAATCTTTGGAAATTTATCCTTAAGTGTACGAGTAATCAGTTCTGTGTCGTCTACTGATAGTGTTGTCTGGGTAGTGTATGACAATTTATTATTTTCACTAAATTGTAGTTTTTCAACGTCAGTCACTGTTTCAATTAAATGGATCTTTTGGCCTGGCACTGACTGGCCTAACGTGCCATCAACTTCGGGGTGACCATAGTGCCCTATTAGGACTACACTGTGCCCCTGCTTTTGATTTTTTATTACCTCTTTATGGACCTTGGTTACCAGAGGGCATGTAGCATCATAGATGGTATTACTAACCTCATTTGCATTATTACGAACACCCTGAGATACTCCGTGCGCACTAAAAATTATCACCCCATCCTTGGGAATATCCGATATATTTTCAACAAAAATTGCGCCTTTACTTGCTAGCCTTTCAACAACGAACTTATTGTGCACTACCTCATGGCGAACATATATAGGCTTGCCGTGAATCTTTATCGCACGCTCGACAATTTCAATTGCACGCTCGACGCCAGCACAAAATCCTCTTGGATTGGCTAAAAGTACTCTCATAAAATATATATTTTTCTGCAAATTAAGTTAGCATTGAGGGTAAATTTTAGCATACAAAGATGGTTATCTTAATTGTTCAGGTATGGCAATGTGTTGACTTATAGTGGAGCTCTTAAATATAAATAACGATAATTATTATTCCACTTCTTGCCAAGGTATATAATCAATTAACCCCTATTATCTTTTTGGGGTTATTAATTACTATAAACAGGAGAATATAATGGAAACAACTTCAATTAGTAAGATTATTAAGCAATCTAGTGTAGCACTAATTGCTGGGTCTTTACTACTATCTGTAACTACACTGCAAGCTGAAATTAAGCCTGCCGTTGTGTATGATACTGCCGGTAAATTTGATAAGTCTTTTAATGAGGCTGTGTTTAGAAACGGAGTACAAAAATTTAAAGCTGACACTGGTATTAGGGTTACCCAAATCGAGCCTAGTAACAGTTCACAGAGAGAACAAAGTTTGAAAAAGTTAGCTAAACGCGGAAACGGCCCAATCGTTGCTGTTGGTTTTGCTATGGCTAGTGCAGTAGAGGCTGCCGCAAAAGCATACCCCGGTACTCAATTTACTATAATTGATATGGTGGTTGGTGAGCCGAACGTTCAAAATGTTGTATTTAAAGAGCACGAGGGATCATTCCTTGTTGGTGTATTGGCAGCCATGAAATCTGAAACTGGCGTGGTTGGCTTTATTGGTGGAATGGATATACCTCTTATAAGAAGGTTTGCTTGTGGATATGTGCAAGGTGCTGAATACCAAAACAACAATATAGAAGTTCTACAAAATATGACTGGCTCAACAGGAGCTGCATGGAACAACCCAACTAAGGGTGGAGAACTTACTCGTAGCCAGATTGAGTCTGGAGCTGATGTTGTCTATGCTGCAGCTGGTGGTACAGGTATAGGGGTATATCAGACAGCTGCTGATATGGGTAAATATGCTATCGGCGTTGACTCTAACCAGAACTATATGCAACCTGGAACCATGCTAACTTCAATGGTTAAGAGGGTTGGTGATGCTGCATATAATAGCTGGAACGCAGCTTTAAATGGTAACTGGAAACCTGGATTCCAAGCTCTTGGATTAGCTGAGGGCGGTGTTGATTGGGCACTCGATGAGCACAACCGTGACTTAGTCACAGCTGATATGGAAGAGCGTGTTAACGATCTGAAAGCAAAAATTATTGCTGGAGATATAGTTGTACACGACTACATGTCCGATAACACTTGTGCAAAATCCGGAGGCATTCAATTCTCTAATTAAAAGTTAAATTTATAAGTCACCCCAGGTTATCACATAATCTGGGGTGATTATTTTGTGTACTTATATAATTACAACTTAGTTTAGTGCAAAAACACAAATACGCCATTGAACTTAAGGATATAGACAAACGCTTTGGGCCAGTCTATGCCAACAATAAGGTGTGCCTTCAAGTTGAAAAAGGCAGCATACACGGAATTATTGGTGAGAATGGTGCAGGAAAGTCAACCTTGATGAGTATATTGTATGGGTTTTATTTGGCTGACTCAGGCGAAATAAAGGTTTTCGGTAAACAATATAAATTCAAAGATTCCCATCAGGCAATCAAGTCTGGTATAGGTATGGTGCACCAACACTTCATGTTGGTAGATAATTTCACTGTTCTTGAGAATGTAATTTTAGGAAGCGAAGGCGGAGCTCTATTGCATGAAGGGTTAACTGCGGCCAGAAAAGAGTTGACAAGGCTAGGCGAAGAGTACGGCCTAAAGGTCGACCTAGATGCAACTATTGATTCCTTGTCTGTAGGATCTCAACAAAGAGTTGAAATTCTTAAAGCGCTCTACAAGGGTGCAAAAATACTAATTTTAGACGAACCAACTGGGGTTCTTACGCCACAAGAAGCTCAAGACCTGTTTAGAATATTTACAGCTCTAAAAAAAGAAGGCGTAACCATAATACTCATAACTCATAAGCTACATGAAATACTAAATGTTACCGACAATGTGTCAGTAATGAGGGACGGAGAAATGGTAGCTCATCGAGAAACATCAAGCACCAATCGCGAAGAATTAGCGCAATTAATGGTGGGACGGAAGGTCTTATTTAAGGTAGATAAGGTTAAAAAAGATATCGGTGAAGTTTTACTAAAGGTTAGTAATCTTAGTGTACGCGACAAGAATAATACATACCGCCTACAGGACGTTAGTTTTGATGTTCATGCTGGAGAGATTGTTGGAATTGCAGGAGTCTCTGGTAATGGTCAGAGCGCTCTACTTGAATCACTATCAGGAATAATTCCTGTTTCAGAAGGATACATTGAAGTTCTTGGTCATAGAATGGACTCTGACAATTTGATTTATCCTGACAAGCTCAGAGAATACGGATTATCACATGTACCAGAAGACCGACAAAGAATGGGTCTTATAAGTGAATTCACTGCAAGCGAAACCTCAATTATTGGCTATCATAACGACAAAAAAATTAACTCTAAAGTAATTCTAAATAATACAAAAGTCAGATCAAATTGTGAAAGCTTGATGGCTGACTTTGATGTTAGGCCGAATGATCCTAGATTAAAATCAGAAAGCTTTTCTGGAGGAAACCAACAAAAACTAATTCTGGCCAGAGAATTTACTCGCGACCCTAAAATATTACTTATAGGTCAACCAACTCGTGGGGTTGATATTGGCGCAATAGAGTTCATTCACAAAAGAATTATAGCTATGCGTGACTCTGGCAAGGCTGTCCTTTTAGTGTCAGTAGAGCTAGAAGAGATTATGTCTATAAGTGACAGAATTGTTGTGCTCTGTGATGGGCAAGTTAGCGGTCGGATTGATAGTAAAGATGCAGACGAACGTACCTTAGGCTTGATGATGGCAAATGCATTTAACACATCTGATAATTTTGAACCATTAACCACGTAATACACTTTATATACTAATGAATCGCAACTCTCGTATAAATTGGATTAACAGACTGTTATTACCGATACTAAATGTTCTAACCGCATTTATTGCAACTGCATTTGTTTTTGTATTTATTGACGTTGACCCTATTGAAGCTACAGAAATATTATTGTATGGAGCGTTCGGTTATCAAGAGGGAATTGGATACACTCTGTATTACGCTACAAATTTTATTTTTACAGGATTGGCAGTAGCTGTTGCCTTTCATGCCGGTCTTTTTAATATAGGCGGAGAAGGGCAAGCTTATATTGGAGGCCTAGGAACATCACTTGTAATACTTATGATAGACCCCAATACTAGCCCATTGATATTCATATCTGGAAGCATTTTAGGTGGTCTAGTATTTGGCGGTTTATGGGCCCTAATTCCAGCATATCTTCAAGCGTATCGTGGTAGCCATATTGTAATAACAACCATAATGTTTAACTTTTTGGCATCTTCGCTTATGGTCTACTTGTTAGTTAATGTTTTAAGACAGACAGGGCAAATGACACCAGAAAGTCAATTATTCCCACAACAGTCTTGGTTGCCATTTATTCACAATATTGCTGGGAATATTGGGTTTGTTATAGAGGAATCTCCACTAAATATTTCTATATTTGTGGCCTTATTTTTCTCAATATTAGTTTGGATATTTATTTGGCATACTCGTTGGGGTTATGCTATACGTGCCACAGGTTTAAATAGCACTGCAGCACTCTATGCTGGCATAAAACCTAAACGCATTATCATTCTTTCAATGTGTATATCGGGAGCTCTGGCAGGACTGGTTGGAATAAATGAGCTTGCAGGATACCAGCATAGACTAATTATGGACTTTCATTTTGGCTACGGTTTCGGTGGTATTGCTGTAGCATTGATGGGCAGAAATCACCCTATAGGTATCATAATTGCAGCAATACTTTTTGGCATCCTCTATCAGGGTGGTGCAGAGTTAGCTTTTGAAATGGAAAATATATCTAGAGACATTATTGTTGTAATGCAAGCTCTTATAATTTTATTTTGTGGCGCCCTACAGTACATGTATAGACCCTGGATAATTCGACTCCTGGCACCCATTGAAAAGGAGGTGTAATGGAAGACTTATTGTTAACATTTATACTCACCTTAGATGCCGCAATAAGGGTATCAACTCCTCTTATACTTGCATCTATGGCTGGGTTATTTGCAGAACGTTCTGGTGTTGTAGATATTGGCCTTGAAGGAAAAATGCTAGCGTCAGCATTCGCTGCTGCCAGCGCTGCT
>Ga0206686_1000496_pt1 | contig 11180 bp, 9 predicted proteins | sample M250012015metaG_FD_155447 | JGI IMG/M metagenome (GOLD analysis project Ga0206686, IMG submission 155447) | Ammonia-oxidizing marine archaeal communities from Monterey Bay, California, United States - M2 500m 12015 | ecosystem: Environmental > Aquatic > Marine > Intertidal zone | place: USA... | reverse complement strand
TCCAGAAATAGCGCTGCAGATTTGCTTTTAACCAGAAGAGATAGATGCCCAAAGTCAGTATCGTCAGCAGCATGCCTTTGAGCCAAATCCGGGAAACTTCCCTGCCCAGCCCGTCATAACTGAACGCGATGTTTCCGAAAGTGGTCTTTGTGGTCCAAAAGTCCTGAAAACGGTTAAGATAAAATGGATAATAAAATCCCAAACTCAGCACTGTCAAAATCCATCCCTTTGAAACAAGGATTACAGTGTCTTTGAAAGTACCCAGAAAACGGAAACGGATCCCCCTCCACGAAGTCCGGCTCATGCGGTAACGTCTTGCTCCAACCGAAGCTATCAGGATAAGCAGAAAAAAGATGGATAAATAAAGGAAAACCGTCAGGAACAGGAGACTTTCTGATAAAATCCCGGCAAGAATTCCTTCGTAGATAAAGTTCAAAACTGCCAAAACTACCAAAGCCTTCGTCAAACCGATAAACATCTCCCGGCCGGTTCCGTGAAATTGAAAATCGCTCCCATGAATTCTGCTGGAGCCGTAATAGTAACGCAGCTGTTTGGCTTTTGCCCAGGGGTAATAGATCCCTAAGGTCAACAAATTCAAAAAGAAATTTTTCATTAATATCCCAAACAGTTCTGCCCCATTTCCTTCAAATGACAGCGGACAGACGCCTTCCAGAACAGTTTCCTCCTCCGTACTTTCCTCATCCGGAACGATTTCGTTTCCCGCTGTTTCAGTATTTAATGCTTGCTGCCTGTTCAGTTCTTCATCAAATTCAGTTTGCTCTTTTTCGTCTTCAGCCATTTCAACCTTTTTTTGAACACTTTAACTGCATTTTTCCTGTTTACAAACTGATCCTAAACTAATACAAGACAACTATACAATTCAAAAACAACTTGAGTGTTCCTCGTTTAGATAAGAACATTAGCATCCGCATGAATCACAATTTAGCAGTTTTTCGACTTAAATTCTCTTAATTAGTTAGATGGAAAGTAAAACATCAATGTCAAAAACTATGAGAAATTTCGCGGCTAATTTTATGAATTGTAAGTTCTCTGCAAATTAAATCATACTTCGAACTTTATATTTTGACCTCATCATCCGTCAGCAAACCTTCATTTGACGTTACTTGTGCGGTACCACGCACCGGGCGCACATTACATAATTTTCTGCGTAAACTGAAAAGTTTGGACGCAAACAATGAAGAGATTGATCAAATTTTGAAAGTCTTGGCTGAAAGCAAGCGCAGGAGTACACCTGATCTGCAGGAAGCACTGAGTTTTTTACAGGAAATTTCCGGAAAAGCGCCGCACTGTTTTTCAATTTCGGTGGATCGAAAGCGTAAACAAAGGCCTTATCGTTTGGGATTCCTTGCTTATGAGTGGCAAATTGGAAAAACAAAAATCCGTGTTGAAGGAGAGGAGCCGCATAATGGTTCTTCACTGATCAAACTGGATGAGGTGGATTTCACAGTTGTTGGACTCGATGAACTGCTTTCAATGACCCAGCATTACCTTGGTGATCCTACAAATGTGACAAAATGGGGCATGTACAATTACCAGTTGGACAAGCCAACAAGTATTCGTGTGGCAGGTTCTGCGATGCTCACCAGCTACAATGATTTGCTTGGAGGAGAAGTACAAGATATGGTGGGATTTTTCCTGATTTCAAAAAAAGGCGGAAGCCGCCGGAGCCCAATTGATTTTGAGTCGCTGTCTAAACACGGGCGTCATGTGTTTGTAAAGGGACGTTACAGCGGAATCGTGATGGCCGCTTATCCGCAACTCCTGGTGGAACCTGTAGAAGACGTGGAAGAAGCAGTGATGCACGGAGAAAAGGGAAGTGTGGGGCTTGAAATAGTGCAATCAGGGAACACGCTTAAATCAAAAGGCCTGCTGCTGCACGGCTCACCCTTGTTTTTATCCGAAAGTCTTTACGTGGTTGATTATGACCGTTTTCAGCAAAATAAAGCGCTCAGAAAGCTTGTGGAGACACTAAATCCAGTCGGATATTTTGAGGATGTGCGCCTGGAAAATTTTTCCCGCTGGTACTATGCACTTGAACAAAATCTGGGTGATTCCTGGGTTCAGCGACCTCCGGTTGATGAACTGTTCTGTAAAACAGATGATATTGATTCCGGTTTGCGTCCTTACCGCCTGCGAACCAGGAACTGGAAACCCGATGACCGTTACCTGCGTGAAGAAGCCATTGCACTGGCAAATAGTTCACGGCAAAAAGTCCTGAAACATTATAAGGAATTACACTAACTTGATGGTCTTGTAATAAGCCTGAAATAGGACTAAAACAGAATTCTCCACAGAGTCAAAGATAATACAAAGGTTTCATTTTAATAATTTTTTAACTGAGACCCCTGAAGCTCTGTGGGCAGATTTTTACAATTTATTCAAACTCTGAGTATTTGCCAAAGCCATAAATTCAGCCCGCACGGTTCCATCGTTGAGGAATGACCCTTTGAGAGAACTGGTAGTCATAACACCATCATGACTGACCCCGCGCATTGCCATGCACATATGCGTTGCTTTAACTATCACTCCAGCGCCTTGAGGAGAGAGTTGTTCACACAAAAAGTTGGTAATATCGCTGGTTAATTCTTCCTGTACTTGCGGACGTCTCGCAAAATAATCTACAATTCTGGAAAGCTTTGAAAGTCCGCAAAGTCTTTCATCCGGAATGTAGGCTACAGTCGCTTCACCATAAAAAGGCAGCAAATGATGAGCACAAACTGACCTTACAGGAATATGCTGCAGTACCACCATGCTTGGTTCATAATTGTTACCAATAGGAAAAGTGGTCAGGGAAAATTTCTTTTCACCAAGTCCGGAACAGAGTTCTTCGACCCAGGCATTTGCCGCTCGTTCCGCTGTTTTTCTGTAATGAGTATTTTCCAAATCCACTCCCAAACCTTCGAGCAGAAGTTGAATGCTTTGTTGTACTTTATCTTTATCCACTTTGTTCCTACTCATGAATATTCTCTTTGACTTATTAATATTAAGAATACCATACACTAGAATAGAATTGTAGTAAAAACAGTGTTTCAGCAAGTCAATCTAATGAGAAGAAATCCAGATAGAACAACAGGTTCTGTTCCGGCTGTAAAACTTGTATGAGCTATTGTTTTACAACAGGTATCCAGGATATTTACACGATTAAATGTAAATTCAGATCAATAAAAACTTGCCAAATTTTCAGTAATTATTTACAAATAAGGGGATCTGTTTTAGATGAGAAACTTCATTCAGTCCAGGCATTTGCAGGATAGTTCATTATGACTGCTTCCTCAAAGCTCTTCGGAGGGGTGGGTGAGTGGCTTAAACCAGTACATTGCTAATGTGCCGTACGCGAAAGTGTACCGAGGGTTCGAATCCCTCTCCCTCCGCCACACCCTTTATTTCATCCTATCCTAAATACACAGTAAAACAATCCCCATAAACTTCCCAATTATTGTAAAACAAATCGATTGATGTTATATATTGGGTTCTCCTAAAACCACAAAGAGGAGGGCATTATCAACCCCAAAAGTTTTCTATAGCAAATAAAGGGAACTATAAAATCGTAGACCTGCACAAAGACTTTGCATTCACTGGATTTTAAGTTGTCAGGAGTTGACAGTGCTTAAAACTGGTAATAAATTTTCGAAATGTTATAGTGTTTCACTACTTTAACCATGAACAGAAATCATGCCGACAAAAGACGATCTCACGTATCCTGTTTCGCTGACACCACCGGATATTTCTGCCTATCGAGCAGGAAATATTGGCGTGGAATATGTCCATCAATTTGATTCAGGAAAACCTGGTCCACATGTGATGATCAGCGCGGTGGTGCATGGAAACGAGTTATGTGGTGCTATAGCCGTGGATCATCTCCTGAAAAACGAAGCGCGTCCTCTTCATGGAAAACTGACTATGGCTTTTATGAATGTGGAGGCATTCCTCAGATTTGATCTGGAAAATCCCACCGCGTCCCGTTATGTTGATGAAGACTTTAACCGACTTTGGATTACAGAAGTTTTAGATGGAAATCGTGACAGTGTCGAGTTAAGAAGAGCGCGTGAATTGCGTCCAATTGTGGATACCGTTGATTTTTTGCTGGACATCCACTCCATGCAAACCGTAACCCCACCGTTAATGATGGCCGGGCCACTTTCTAAAGGACGAAGATTTGCTGAACAGATTGGTATTCCTGAAACAGTTATCACGGATTCCGGACACAAAGCTGGACGTCGGATGCGTGATTACGAAGGATTTTCTGATCCGGACAGTCCAAAAAATGCTTTGCTTGTTGAATGCGGACAGCACTGGGAAAAAAGCAGTTCTGAGTTAGCAATCACCTCTGCTTGGCGTTTCCTTAGTATTCTTGGTGTAATTTTGGCAGAAACAGCTGCACCTCATTTACGTGTTTTGTCTCAGACTAAACAACACTTCGTTGATGTTTCCGGACCGTATACCATCCAGACTGATTCGTTCCAATTTGTTGAACCGTTTGTCGGACTTGAGGTGATTCCTGCTGCAGGAACTATTATCGGTCACGATGGGGACGAACCGGTAAAAACACCGTACAATAACTGCGTCCTCATCATGCCTTCCCGTCGACAGTTGCGGGGGGACTCGGCTTTGCGCTTTGGGAAGTATATATAGATGACCGATTTAGAAGTATATTCACCTTAACATCAAGGATCAATATGATACGAACCGGAAACGAATACCAAGAATCTCTGCAAGACGGTCGCGAAGTCTGGATTGACGGCGAGCGCGTCCGGAACATGTCCACGCATCCGGCTTTCAAGCCGATAATTGATATACGTGCCAGGATGTACGACATGGCCCACGAGGCCCAGTTCCAGGAACAACTTACCTATCTGGACGAGGAAACCGACGAACTCAATACCGTCTATCACAAGCCCCCTCGCATACGTGAGGACTGGTATGAAAAGGATGTAGCCCTGGACGCGCTGATGCAGGACATCGGAGGCATTGTAATACGTGTAAGTGATGAAACGGTTGGGGAGATGTGGTCGCTCTATGACGGGCAGGATGTACTCAACGAGGTGGACCCGCAGTTCGCCAGGAATATTGAGCGGCACATTGTCCGGACCACCCGCGAGGATCCTTTCCATGTCTCAGCAAACACAGATCCCAAGGGAGACCGCTCAAGACTCCCGCAGGAACAGGATCCGGACATGCTGCTGCATGTGGTCAAAGAAACTGATGCAGGCATCGTGGTACGTGGGGCGAAGTTCGAGACTGCCGCGGCCTATTCCAATCAAGCTTTTGTCAAACCGACCATTGGAGGTTGGGCCGGAAACGAAAAACTTTCGGATTATGCGGTCAGTTTTATTTGCGATATGGGTGCTTCCGGACTCAAACACATCTGCCGTACCGGATTCGCGGGAAGCGCGTCCATTGAGGATTATCCGCTGGCAAACAGGTTCGATGAAGTTGACACACTGCTCGTGTTCGACAATGTTTTGATTCCGTGGGAAAACGTTCTATTTTACCGCCACACCAGTGCGGCAGCATTCATTCGCGCGACGCTCCATCGTTACAGTGCCTATCCTTTCGTGTTGCGCATCCGCTACATGGCTGACATGATGATCGGCGCCGCACTTTTCAATGTCAAACAAACCGGACTCGATAAAAATCAGGCAGTTCGCGAAAAACTGGCCATGCTGGCCTGCTACCGCGAGGGAATCAATGCCCACCTTACTGCCTCGATTGCACTTGCGGAGAAGAGTCCGGGAGGCTTGCTGATGCCTAATCAATCACTGCTTTTCACCGGACGGGTGCATGCCTGCACACGGCTTCCTGAAATGATGCATATTGCCCGCGAGCTCTGCGGGGGGCAGATTTGCGTAACCCCGAACCACGCTGCTTTTCAGGATCCAGAATCCGGACACTGGCTGGAAAAATTCTACACTGTCAACGAAAACTGGGTGGCGGAGGACCGCCGCAAGCTGCTGGCGTTCGCTCGGGACTTGCTCAACTCCGACTACGCCGGACACAGGCTGACCTTCCAACTATTTGCTCAGTCGCCTCCCTTCAATCACCTTAACGCTGTTTACAATAACTTCGACTTCTCCGGACCTCTGGACTTCGTGCGTAACGCAGCGGGACTGTCGGAAAAGGTGATGCAGGAATGACAGGTATTAAAATTGTTTTATTTTAGACTATTTTTGATACAATCAGCACCAGAAAGGAGAATAGATGCCACACGAGCGAATCAGAAAATTTAACACCAAAGACACTTATCCTGATCAGAATCTTGACAACGACCTTTGTCAAGTGGTACGGGCGGGGAACATGGTTTTTTTACGCGGACAGATCGGTTCGGACTTTGAAGGCAACATCATCGGCATAGGGGATCCGGAAGCCCAAACTGAACAGGCTATGAAAAACGTCAAGCAATTGCTTGAAGAAGCTGGAAGCTGCCTCGATCACATCTGTAAGATCACGGTTTATCTTACCGACAGGGGGTACCGGGAACCGGTCTATCGAACTTTAGGCAAGTGGCTCAAAGGAGTATTTCCGGTTTCGACCGGAGTGGTGGTGTCCGGACTGGCAAAACCGGAATGGCTGATGGAGATTGACGTGATTGCCGTGATTCCTGAAGAGGACCAATGACACTTTCACTTGCTGGACGCTGCGCGGAAACAGGTATGCTCGGCGCAGCGGTTACCTCATCCAGTATTTGCGTAGCCAGTCGCTGCCTGTTCACCCGTGCCGGTGTGGGAGCGGGACTCACCCAGAATGTTACCGATCCGAGCTTGGGCGTCCAGATGCTCGACCTGCTTGAAGCCGGAGCAGACGCAGACACGGCGATTTCTCAAGTTGTCGCTGAAGCAAATCACATTGAATGGCGGCAGCTCGTGCTGCTTGACTCATCAGGCAGCTTTGCTCTACACACCGGGGAGAAAGTCTTAGGCAGACATGCCACTGCGGAGGGGAAACAGTGTGTTGCCGCGGCAAATCTTTTAGCAAATGAAGAAGTTCCGCAAACAATGATGACCGCTTTTGAACAAAGCTCCGGACATCTCGCACAAAGGCTTATCACCGCTCTCGAAGCCGGAATTGCCGCTGGTGGCGAAGAAGGGCCGGTGCGTTCTGCCGGAGTGCAGGTCGTTCACAAAGTTTCGTGGCCCGTCGTTGATTTGCGAGTTGATTGGGACGAAAATCCGCTTCCCAAACTGCGCACCATTTGGAACGAATATCAACCGCAACTCGAGCCCTATGTCACCCGCGCTCTCAATCCGGAAGCCGCTCCGTCTTATGGTGTTCCGGGGGATTTGTGAGCTATGATCATTTCTAGAAACATTGGCATCATGGGTTTTTTGTGGATGCAAAGGATGAAAAAGCAAGAAAGTATTACGAGCAATTTGGATTCATTCCAATGCAGGATAATAAGCAGCAGCTTTGTTTGGTTTGAAAATTAGTTCAGAAAACTATGAAAATCTATGGCGTGAGGACTACGAGAAACGCCTTGTGCTGTCGGCCACCATCCACCCCGACATCAAAAAGACCTTGGTTTCAATGTCAGTGCGGACAGGCATGAGCATCAGTCAGGTTACTGATGAGGTGCTTACACGGGCTTGGTTGAAATGCAGGAGCTCTGAACTGTGGGGTTGAGAGGGAATGAGGCTCAGCATACAGTCCCCGGTGGAACGCATTGGCCCCGCCCATCGATACATAAAGCCCATCGATACATAAAGTAGTTAGTCTAATTTTTGCCTAGATGATCCATCCGATGGCACCACTAATTCTTCACAGTCAGACAACCTCCAATACATTATCAACTATTCTGCACCCAACAATTCTGGTGCAGATTTCCTCTCAAATTATTAGTCCATTATTCGTAAATCCCCATAACTGGTAAAGACGTACCAGATAACCATTTATATAATTTGATTATTTTTCTTGACAAACAAATAAAACTACTATAACCTTCCACTTTTAACGAACCTTAATCTCGGGACTTAATTATTGCTTTACGTAGATATTTTTTGTGTTGATTTTCTGCGGAAATGCTATTTTTTCCCAAGCTTCAGTACTTAAAACAAAGGAGAGCGCAATGAAAAAAGAGGAAATTGTAGAACAGTTGGCAACTGGCCGGATGAGCCGTAGACAATTCAACAAGAATTTGATGGCTTTGGGGGCAACAATGGTAATGATGCCTATGGGTTCCCAAAATGCCCAGGCAGGAAGTGTTGATCACCCAACCGTATTTACCTGGGAAGGCTGGGAAGTTCCTGAACTTCATTCAGCCTATGTATCTAAATATGGTGGGTCTCCGAATATATCAATTTTTGCAGATGAAGAAGAAGCTTTTGCCAAGATGCGTGCAGGTTTTAAAGTGGATCTTACCCAGCCGTGCACCTATAAGGTCCCGATTTGGTATGATGCCGGTATTATTTTACCGATAGATACCAATCGTCTAAGTAACTGGTCCGACATAATTCCATCGCTTAAAAATATTCCTGGAACGGTTATTAATGGCAAACAGTATTTCATTCCCACCGATTGGGGGCAGACTTCTGTCCTCTATCGGCCAGATCTTGCTCCTGAATATGTAAACAATGAAACCTGGGGTATCCTCTGGGACCCCAAGTATAGGGGGCGTCTATCAATGGCAGACAGTCTCATTGACGGAGTCATGGTGGCAGCTATCTATACTGGTGCGAAGAACCCCTTTAATATGACTGAAGCCGAAATGGCAAAAACTCGAGCTGCGCTCAAGGAACAACTGCCGTTGATGCGATTCTACTGGGGAAGTTCTTCTGAGATTGAACAGGCACTTGCTTCAGGAGAACTGGTTGCAGCTACAGCCTGGAATGATGGATACGCGAAATTAAAAAAAGAAGGTATCAACGTTAAATACATGAAGCCCAAAGAAGGGGCCATGACATGGGTCTGTGGCTTTTGTCTGATGACTGACCATGATCCGGCAAAACTAGACAGGATCTACGATTATCTTGATGCATATATGAGTGTTGAGAGTGGTGTCTACGAGATTGTTGAATATGGATACGGCCATGGTAACGCGAAAGCATTTGAACAGGTCAGCCCTGAAAAACTCAAAGAACTAGGTTTTTCAACCAATGCTGAAGAAATGCTTTCATCAGGAATTTTTCAGGAACCTATGGCAAACGAACCGGCTTTACAAGCCATGTTTGAAGAGGTTAAAGCAGGGCTCTAATCCCGTCATAATGATTGAGGGTCAGCAAAGACCCTCAATGTTTTGCTGTTCCCCCCTACCCTTTGTTCAAAGTGTTGAACATTGTAAAAAAGTCATAATCTTTGGATTATCTCATTCTGATCAACAAGTAAAATGGCGAGCACAACCCGCTTCACTCCAAGGCCATTAAGCCTCCGGTTTCGTCTAGGTAGAATGTTCTTGAAAAGTGAATCCCTCCGGGGTTATTCGCTCCTCTCTCCAACTTTAGTGGCTATGATTCTGGGACTGTTAATGCCACTGGTGGTCCTGTTAACATTGAGCTTTTGGATCCAGGAATACCTAGACTTCATTCGTACTTTCTCTTTAAAGAACTATACAGATTTTTTCCAGAAGCAGATTTACATAAAAATTCTTTTTAAGTCTATCCGCATGTCAAGTCTGGTAACCATTGTTACCGTAATGCTTGCATATCCGATGGCCTATTTTATAGCCTTTCGAATTCAACGAAATAAACTGGTTTGGTTAATTTTGATCACCGTCCCCTTCTGGACCAGTTACCTGTTGCGGGTCTTTGCATGGAAGATCATGTTAGGTTACAACGGTGTAATCAACTCGGGTCTCAAATCATTAGGTCTTTTAAGTGAACCACTAGAATTTCTTCTTTATAACCCAACGTCAGTGGTCATCACCCTTGCCCATGCGTGGGCGGCTTTTGCGATATTACCGATTTATGTGTCACTTGAGAAAATTGACCGCTCACTGATTGAAGCTGCCCGTGATTTAGGTGAGAGCGCATTTATAACTTTTGTGCGGGTTACATTTCCCCTTTCACTGCCTGGAGTGATCGCAGCAAGCCTTCTGGTATTTATTCCTACTGTAGGGGATTATGTGACTCCTTCTCTAGTAGGGGGTCCCAGCGGCATCATGATTGGAAATATCATCCAGTCAATGTTCGGAAAAGCCCAGAACTGGCCTTTGGGTGCTGCGATATCAGTGATGTCCATGATTACTGTGACTTTGATGGTTTGCCTATTCCTTTGGGGGACTCACAGCTTTCGAAAGAGAATTGCATGAGTAACATTAGACTATGGCAGAAACCAGACGGGTTTCTGATCTATGCGATTTTGTACCTGACGTTTATTTACCTGCCTGTTTTGTTTCTTCCACTCTTTTCCTTCAACAACTCAACTTATATTACTTTCCCGCTTAAGGGTTTTACCCTGAAGTGGTACGACAAAATGATTCACAGCCCTAGTATGCTTGAAGCACTTTCAAACAGTATTAAGGTGGGCTTACTCGTGGCCTTCTTAAGCACCATCCTGGGGTTACTGGCTGCCAAGGCTGTAACCCGCTACCGGTTAAAAGGCAAAGGACCCCTTGTCAGTTTTATTATGATTCCCCTGGTAATACCAGAGATCATCCTTGCAATATCGCTGTTGATTCTTATCAGTCAGGCTAGCATACCCCTTTCGCTATGGACGATAGGTTTCTCGCATCTTTTACTATGCATTCCATTTTCGATGCTGATACTGATATCTCGTTTGGAGGGTTTTGATAACAGTCTTGAAGAAGCCGCAATGGATCTGGGAGAAAATGCCTGGATTACTTTCTGGAGGGTGACTTTTCCTATTGTTTTGCCGGGTATTGTCGCCAGCCTGTTGCTCACTTTCACAATTTCTTTCGATGAGTTTGTGTTGGCATTCTTTCTTTCAAGCACCGATGCCACACTTCCGATCTATATATGGAGTTCTTTGCGTTTTCCAACGAAAATCCCAGCGGTACTGGCCCTAGGCGCTAGTATTTTTGTTATATCGTTTTTTGTTGTCTCATTCGCTGAATGGGTACGCCGCCGCGGCGCCAAACTCGAATCTACTTCAGGAATTTAATATGAGCCAGGAAGCGATCATTTCATTTCAGGATGTTAGCAAGTCTTTTGGAGATGTTCAGGCAGTAGATGGAGCTAACTTTGAGATAAAACAGGGTGAATTTTTTTCCC
>Ga0206686_1000493_pt1 | contig 11197 bp, 10 predicted proteins | sample M250012015metaG_FD_155447 | JGI IMG/M metagenome (GOLD analysis project Ga0206686, IMG submission 155447) | Ammonia-oxidizing marine archaeal communities from Monterey Bay, California, United States - M2 500m 12015 | ecosystem: Environmental > Aquatic > Marine > Intertidal zone | place: USA... | reverse complement strand
AGGATCCATTGAACCGAGAATATCCGCCAAGTCTTTACCACCCCCTCGAGAAAAAGCTACAGTCTTAGGAAGCTGTTTTGATTTTTTATGTAATTTATTTGCAATTTGAACAACAGCTTCGAGTGGGACATCGTTTAAATTACCAATGCTTAAAAGCACCTGCCCTTTTTCATCTTCACCAATACGGTTTAATACCATCATACGTTTTTCGCTGGAAAGCTGAGCGATAGAAATAGCAATAACACGCGGTGTTTCTGCACTTAATAATGCAAAGATTTGTTCATCAGTTAATTCATCAAGAAATGCAAAAGGCTTTTGTGGCTCATCTGATTCTTCGCTTTCTTGGAATTTTTCACTAACAAAAGCAAAATAGAACTCCTCCATAACCTGTTTTTTGACAGCAAAAGCGACATTTCCTACACCACGCATACCAGCTCGAATTTTACGAATTTCTGTTTTATCTAAATCTTTAACAAGGTTTAGAGCGAGGCTTTCTCCAAGGATAGAAAAAAGGATGGCGACCTTTTGCAGTCCAGAAAGTCTGTTATAATCCGAAATCATATTTGCCTCTTATTTCTTCTTTTTCTTCTTCTTTTTCTTCTTGCCACCATCATCCTCTTCTGGAACTTCTGGTGCAGGTTCAGGCTCAGGTGGAGCTTCTTCTAAAATCCAGTCTTTTACAATTTTTGTAGCTGCTTGCGGTTGCCCGACACTCATAGATACAACGGCCTGTTTCATATCGTTAACTTCACTTTGAAGCACACTAATATCTTCAATACTTTGCTGTGGTTCCGGAGCGGGGGGAGCTACCGCCGGCTTTGGTGCTTCACGGTTGTTGCTGTCATCTTTTTTTTTGGGACGCGGCGGGTACATCATCCATGGTGGTACTGGCTGTTGTTTTGGTTTATTCATTAATATGAATACAAGTACAACCACAAGAATAAATACTAATGCACTAAGAAGAGATACAAAAATAACCATTCCAGTATTACTGCCACTACTGCGAGGTTGATTATCTAGATCTGATTGGACTTGATCTAACATCGCAAGTTTTTCAGCAATTTGTGAGTCGAGGCTCTCTTTTTCCTGCAGTTTTTGTTGCACGGAAGATTGTACTTCTGTAGTAGCAGAATCTGTTAAGTCTGCTGTTCCTAAAAAAGCCTTCAGGTTTTGAATTTCTTCATTAAGCGCTTGAAGCCGAACAGAATCTTGGCTCAGCATCGCTTGCCTTTCCTGATCATAAGACTGATCGCGCGCTGCTGTTTCAAATTCAGCAAGTTTAGATTGAAAATAAAGCCGATCCTCAGTTCGTCGTTCCGCTTCGGAATCTTTGTAGTTTTCCAATTCCTGTTGCCAGTCAACTTCTCCTAAACGTTCACGTTGACTTTCTAAGGACTCTAGTTTTTCAGCAATATTTTTTAGAAGAACCTGTTCAGCAGATTTTTGATCACGGCGTTCTTTAAAACTGGCTGTCATAATACTGAGGACATCTCCGCGAGGACGGTTGAAACGGGAAGCAACCATAACTACTTGGCGGATATTTTCAATTAGCTCGGGCGCCGCACCTTCTTGAATAATAATACTTATTTCCATATTGCGCACACTGGCCATTGCCGGGCGTGTTTCTGTTTGTGTACGGGACACAATATTAGGCTTGGAAGGAGATTCCATTGGAGCAGATTCATTAGAAGCAGTCGTTTCCGCATCTTTTGTAGGCGGTTCGGCTGTAAAGTCGAAACCAGGGATTGGCAGGCCAACACTACCACGGGAGGGCGTATCAGCTGAATTGAGTAGATTTTCGGCACCTTGCAATGATTCGAGGGCGTTATCATTAGCACCGCTGGGTGAATATGTAGTTTGATTTTCAATTGCACTACTAATTTCCAAATCAACACTAACATCAACGACATATTTGCGATTATCGATCACCTTTTCAAGTGCGCTTGCGATTCGTTTACGCAAATCATTTTCGATCATTAGTTTTTGGGCTAAGTAACCATTGGTCTGTCCTAAACTAATAGTAACAATTAACCCTAATGTGAGGGTAAAAACAAATACCCATTTGCTCCGCTTTACCATATCAGCTCCCTTATTCATATGAAAATGTTATTATTTATCCTCGGTATCTTCCCCAGTCCCCTTGTACGGACCGCCACCACGTGGGGCTAAAAATGTAATTTCAACACGTCGATTGCGAGATTTTTGTTGGGGATTAGAATTATATTTTTGTATTAAATCTGCTGAGATTACTTCCGTGTTTTTTCTGTCCCTTGGAACAAACTCCCCATATCCAACAGCTTCTAAGCGGGTGGGATTTACACCTAATGTAATCATCAGTCGTACAACAGCAGCAGCTCGCGCACCCGACAGTTCCCAGTTACTTGGATATTGTACCCGCAATGCTTTGGGCAACTGATCACTATCAGTGTGGCCCTCTACAGCGATTTGGAAATAGGATTCCTGAACTGTTGGAATTATTTTTTTCAGTATGTCTAAAAATCCCGGTTTGGTCTGAGCCGATCCAGATTGAAAACTGATATCAGAAGAAATCCCAATCGTAACACCCTTTGGACTGGTGGTAACCTCTACCGGTGTTTCTCCTGTCTCAGAATCTTTTTTCATTTCTTCAATCATTTCTGCAGCCGCCTTATGGATATCACCAAGAGACATGGATTGGTTGTCAAGTTCCTCCTTTTTTCCTACAGATTTACCCATTCCATCAGCCATGTTCTGTAGTTTAACCGGGTCAATTGTTGATATTGCAGCCAACAGCACAAAAAAAGCAAAAAGCAGTGTCATCATATCCGCAAAGGTACCAAACCAGCCTGGCAGGCCCTCTTCTACCAGCGACATACCTTTATTAATGAATTTTTTTCGTTCTTGCGGTGTTGCTGCCATTTAGCTTAACTGTCTTCTTTTTTCCATTCTTTGGGCGGAATGAATGAATTCAATTTTTCCCGAACAATAATGGGATGTTTTTTCTGGTGGATTAAACGCACAGCCTCTACCTGTAGATTTTGCATAGTACTTGAAAATACAATACGTGTTTTTATTTTTTCTGCCATAGGAAGAAAAAATAAATTGGCAAGTATAGCACCGTACATCGTTGTAATCAAAGCTGCAGACATACCACCGCCAAGAGCATCCGTACCCCCTTCACCAAAACCTGACAACATAACCACAAGACCAATAAGTGTCCCGACCATACCCCATGCGGGCGCCATCGTTCCCATGGATTTAAACAAACCGGCCTGTGTGTTTTCGCGTAATTCACGGTAATCAATTCTGGTGTTTAAAATTTCAGTCAATTCTTCAAGAGAATATCCATCTACGACCATTTGAGCACCATCTTTGAAGAAAAAACTTTTGATGTTTCCAACGTGATTTTCAAGGTCCGCCACACCTTTACGACCCACTTCAGATGCTTCAACCGCTTCATCCACAAGATCGCCGAGCGCATCTCCAGTTCCTTTAAATACAGCGCCCATAGCAGTTCCCAGCTGAAGCACATCTTTTAATGGGAAGGCCACAGCAACGGATGCAATCATGCCCCCAAAAACAATACCAAAACTTGAAGCTGATCCAAACATGGCAAGATCGGGAGTCATCAATAAAATACTGCCAATGATGGCTCCCATACCTAAAACAATGCCTATAATAGTTGCAATATCCATACTTTAGTCCTTAATCATACTAGTTGATTTCAAGCGATTTTCATGTAATGCTTTCAGCACGTTTCTCACATCATCATATTCCGGATCCATTCGCAGTGCTAGGTTCCAATTGATTGTTGCGCGCTGAATATCCCCCAGTTTGTAATATATAGAACCACGTCGTGCGTAAGCTAAAGCGAGGTTTGGATTCAATTCCAAGGCCGATTCAACTTCCTGCAAAGAGGTCCGATAGTTACCTGCGTAAAAATAGCGTAATGATCGGGATAGATGACGCAACGCATCGTTCATTTTCCGTTCATCTACATTAGTGTTTAGGCGGATAGCCTTTAAAGAATCTTCCAAAAATTTGGAGTGTTGTTCCATAGCAGACAAACGTGTCATTAGGTTCCGCATTTCATTTGTCATTAGCCCCATAGAATCCCGTAGCGTGTGCACCGTATAGTCAGCTAGCATAAGGGTGGTATCCATTTCAGCCATATTGATAGGTCCGAGTACTGGCGGCGCAGGGCCACCACCGGGTGTTTTCATCATAGAGACTCGAGGCGCTGTAATTTCAAAACCAATGGTCATGCCGGCATGACCTTCCCAATAACGCTCTTTCCATTTAGGTAATTTTTCTATGTGGGTGAATCCTAGGTTTAGGCGATAATCCGAGGTAAGGGGGATGCGGAGTCCCACATTGATGCCATTGCCGTCGAATTCACCCACAATATCTACACCACCCCATTTTTCTAAATATGGGGTATTAAAAATTGCACCGGCAAATACGCCGGCATTTGTACCTGTTGGTTGTTCAGCAAGCGTGTCGGTTCTTACAGTATCGATTGCACCAAAACCACCTGTGCCGAATCCAATAAAAGTGTTCATATTATATTGTCCCATTTCTTTTTGGCTGCTTACTATGCCGAAAAAAGACAATTCTTTTGGATCAAGGTTGAAACCCTTAGTACTATTTTGAAAAACAATATCCTGAAGTCCAACTGTAAATGAAATATTATTTCTAACATATACGCGGCGTTGAAGATGAAATCCAAATTCAATCGGTGCTTTATATGTGGATATTTCTAAGTTGGCTAAACCGGTAGTGTCAGCGCCTGTGGAAGTGGAAAATCCAATGGTCCAACCATTAGCTTCACCGCTGATATATGCACCGCCAGCCGTATTAAATGGCGAAAAATTATGAAGTTCAGATCCAAATCCAGCGACGAACAGATAAGGCGAAGGGCCAACTGATGTAAAGGGAATTTTCATCATTGGGCCTGGTCTTAGGTAAGCTATACGAGTCGCACTAAAAATTGTGGATAATAAAATTAATGAAATGATTATGAATCTTTTCATCTTGTTTCATCAAACTTTTTTAATTCCAACTGGGCCAAACGAAGATATTCGCTGTTTGGATGCTGTGATACAACGTCACTAAAAGCAATCATGGCCAAATTTTCGTCTCCCATTTTTCGATGTAGCAACCCCTTTTGAACCAACGCATCATCGATTCTTAAAACACCAGTAGCGGTAATTGTATCCAGAAGTGATAGCGATTTATCGTATTGCCCAGTTTGCTGGTAAGCGTCAGCCATCCAATATAAAATATTTTCAGCGGTCTTTTTAGGAGCATCATCTAGATGAAGCTCTGAAAATTTATTAAGCGCCACATGATAATCTTCTCTTTGATAAGCAAAGACACCAGTCATATATGTTGAATGATTAAAAACAGCGATCGGCTTTGCCATTGATTTAGTTAATGGCAAATTTTCTACTATTTCGTTAAGGGGTTCCGTTTCTCTTGTAGACTTCTCTAGCACAATATCTTTAGGTTTATTTATGTTTTTTGGGGATTGCTGTATTTCTGCTAAAGTATGCCTGAGTTGCACATTCTCTTGTTTCAAGGCAGTCATTTCTGTTTGGAAAGAACTTTCTAATCGTTCGATCCGCGTATTAATTCTACTTAACGTGGAAAGCAATTCTTTACTAGAAGCCATGTAAATAGAGCCACTTTCCACCTTTTTTATTTTGAAAGAAACTTCTTGGGATGGTTGTTGAACCAATCTGGAATAGGTCTCGGATCCTTTGGATGGTTCAATAACAATGCCGAGATCTAAAAAGAATATTTCTGAAAGGGGTGTTGTTTCTTGGGCGGGCAACAAACCGATTATTGTAAGGATTGTCAGTCCTTTTATAAGCGGGTTAACTCGGTTTATTGGAGCCCCAGACTTCACTTATTCGTATTCTTCCCAATCGATTACATATGAGTAACCGATAAAAGAGCCAAAATCATGGGGAACATAAAGTTCAAAAGCCCCCGTGGCTCCGGGTAACAGTGTGGCATCGGTTGTAATGCCGGAATCGAATGTATGGTAACCACCTCTTACAAATGTAGTCAGCGTTTTTGTTTCGCCACTCCAGTTTTTACGAAATACAAAATCAACTTTTACAAAATCAGATCTGCGCCCACCAATATTTTTTATCTCGCCATTGAATACAATATTACCCTGCGCATCTTTCTTTTCACTGATATTGCCAACTAGCACACAGTTAGCAGAATATTTTCTTGAGCCATCTCTTCCCGCTGAAGTATACTGAGGCTCTGCCAGTTTGGGCATTGGCGGTGGTGTATAACTATCCCGCACTTGTTCCGGTACATATTCAGCCTGCTCCTCAGTAACAACGTTATCTACAATTCTGACTACATCTTGCCGATTAATAATTAAATAACCAACCAATGTTTCGACTTTTAAAGATTCTTCATCTTGATAAACGACCTTACCAAATACAGCCGATCCATTTTTCATAATAATTTCTTTGGAATAAATAGCAAGTGGATTGACCCACATTTTACTGAGGGCTTTTAAATTTTCTAATTCCTCGTTTAGATATTTCAACTCAGCGGTCATTTTTTTAATCTCAAAACTGAGCTCATTGAGAATATAATCTTTTCCGGGATCCGGTGTGAATTCAGGGGCATTGGGGCCAGGGCCTTCCGGTGTTGTGGTATCAGTTTCACTTGCTTGTGAATCTGTAGAAGCACTACTTGTTAGAGGAACGTCTCCCAGTTTAACGTTGTCATCACCAACTGAAACAGGCATGTCGACCCCCACGTCTCCAGACTTTGCCTCCAGCCTGTAACTACCGGGCATAACCTTTTTGAACTCGAACTTTCCACCCCCACGCCCTAGGCGTTTTTTTGATGTTTTAGTGCGTTGCACCTCTGTCCCATCCTCGCCCAATAGTAATACAGTTGTTTGAATAACACTCTTTCCATCTGCGTCAACTAAAGTTCCGGAAATATTTTTTGGGTTTTGGGCGAATAAGGTAGTAGCAAAAAGCGCACATATCATCATAATGAATGAATGTTTAAATAATGATCTTTTTGCCATTTTATATTTACCTCGGATTGTGTGCGACCAAAGGATGTAAGCCAACCAATTGGCAAGGAAAGTTTAGCTCTGTTCTATTCGTGAGTCAAGTCAAAAATGGTCGAAAATAACGAAAAATAACAAGAATGAGATTGGTGCTATTTCCAAAAATCTTCGTAGGTTTTTTTGCGCGTGAGTAACGCCTTTCGATTAGCTATAACTAATGTATGAATATCTTGCGGTAGATAAAGATTCAGTGCTTTATCATAAACTTCCAATGAAAGTTCAAAATCCATTTCATCTTTTTTTTCATATGCTAAACCCATCCAATAATAAGGCTCTCCCAATGTGTCAATTGCGGTCGCTGCTTTTGCAAATGATTGTATTGCATCCCATTGTGCGTTCTTATGGCTTTTTGTGTGATGTTCTTTTCCTTCGGCCATGTGTATATGGTAGCGAGCCGATGCATTTTTGGGGTCAATTTTAAGCACCGAATGGTACTCATCTAAATTATTGGTTTTTTTTGCTAGGTTAAGCTTAGCGGAAATAATGGCTAATTTTAGTTTTGCATCATCAGGGTGAGCATTCAAAAGCGAATCTGCATGGGCAGTTAATATTTCTGGGTTGTGTTTTGCTAAAGACGCAGGAGTAGAAGCGCATGCATTATATATAACAACAAGTATAACAATTAAAATCTGTTGATTTGTTTTTTTCATTTAATAATTATTTATAGGGAAAGCGTTTAGCCTTCAAACCAAAAAAGATTTTGGTTATCTTGAAAGGCTTGATACATGTCCTTCATAGAATCAATAACATAATAACGGTCCTGCATCTCGCTGCCATTATATCGGGTGAGGACAACCTCTTCCATATCAAAATTTATAAATTGAGAATAGTCCGATTCGCCCTTTGCGCATTGGACTACATTTAGTGTTTCATCATAAGAGGATATGATCCCAGCCCCATAGATTTCATAGTCAATATCGTTTAATCGATGACGCAGAATGTTAGTTTTCTCAGAATTTTTCATTATCCCAAATTCATATGTCCACCAGGCAAAATTCTGTAGACGTTTCAGATTATGTGAAACAAGCGCTGGCCCCAAACCACGTTCATCTCTCAGTATTTCATCGCCTAAAATACCTACCTGATGTAAAAAATTAGCATATACTTTGTTCATTAAAAAAGGTACATGGGCCTGGACATCGTGAAAAATATCCGGTTCGGGCGTAAACCCCTCATCATTTTGAATATCCACACCAGAATATTTTTCTTGGAAACGAGGGGACTTACGTATGATATCTGTTACAGGAAATTTTTGTTTGGCATTTAAATCAAAAAACAATTTTTCTGTAAGAAATCCTGCTACAGGAATTAGTTGCCATTCGGTAGAATTTTCTATTAATGGAGAAATTGAATCGAACTCAGGAAAACGATCTTTTGGTATTGGTAAAGCGCGTACCCCCAATAAATATTCCCTTGATGCATATTGATCTAATAATGGATCTAAATTTGTATATAATTCTTCCCAAATTTTATTTTCAAGATTAGTCACATTGTCATAATCTTGTGGCTTTAAGTAAGAGTTATCCTCACCAAAAATTTTAATCTTTAAGTGAGGATCGGGCACAACGTTCTTAAACAGATGATCGTATTTTGTATATTTATCAGTGCTAATCATAATTGAATGTATAGATAGTAAATTTACATTATTTGTGAAGTTAGTTCAAATTGACACATTGCGGTTTTAAGTTCCATTGATGAAGAAATTATCTTACACAAGAACTGCCGTTTTTATTTGGACTTTGGTAGTAATGTTGTCAAGCTTAGTAAGCAGTCAGCCCTATCAAAAAATCATACGCACAATTTGTTATTTTTCTGATCAACCATCTACGAAAGATATAGAAAAATTATATTCATTAAAAAATCAGTTACAGACAAAAGGTTTTGTGGTTCAAACGCTACGACTAGTTTCTAAAGGAAAAGATATTCAAATACTAGAAGAGAACATAATAGATGATTCAATTATGTTGGGCATTGGAACTGTTTCATTCCATGATGCAAGTCAAAATAGAAAAACATTTTACAATTCCCGTACAAGTATGAATGTGGATTTGACAAATGAAGTAATTAATTTTAATCATGTTGAATTTTTGTTTGGAATGATGAATGAAAATCCTAGGAAAATGTTTGATTTCACATATGTTTTCAATAATCCAAACAGCACACCTTATTTTCCAGCTGCAAATTTTAAAAAAGAAGGCTTCTCCATTGGGCTTCAGCCAGTGGATATGTCAGAAGGTTGTACATCTTTAGATCAATGGCTAAATCGCATGAAAATTGCATGGGATGAAATTCATTCAATGTTTAAACGGGACAGAAAATTTTTAGGCATTGATAGCTGTACTGCCCCTTTGTACCGTGGTACCGGTAGCTTGGTTGGTTTTGTAGAAAGATTAGGGTATTCGTTCTCTGAATCTGCCACCAGTAATATGTGGGCAAAAATAACCACTTTTATTAAGACAGAAAACCCCAAACCTGTAGGGCTAAATGGTTTGATGTTACCATGCCTAGAAGATTTTGAATTGGCAGATGAATATGAAGCGGGGAATTTCAGTATTGAAAGAAATTTGTTTCTTTCCCTGCAATCGGGTTTGGGGGTGGATACGTATCCTATTGGTATAGATGAGGATCCAAAGCGGATACTTGAAATATTAAAATTAGTTCAATCTCTATCCAATAAATATGGGAAATCATTATCGGTGCGGTTTGTATCTGATGGTAAATCAAAAATAGGTATGAAAACAAACTTTAAAAATCAATATCTAAAAGATGTGGTCATTAGACCATTATAACATTTACCAAAACCATATATAAGTAATAGCGCCATTCTTACGATCCAAATCAGGATCTGGGGGTAAATCGCAGTCCGCGCGCATCCCGGCAGAATCCACATCAAAAAGATCATAGTTTTCTCCAAAAATTACGGCTTGGAAACGACCAGTCTGATTTTTGCACCATTCCCGGACTTCACGCTTCAAAGCACCGCTCCCGTGGCCATGAATGACCTTGATTGCACGAACCTTACCATGAAAAATGCAATCACTTACTACTGTTTCTAACTCTGTAAGTGCCTCATCAAGCGGCAATCCGCGGTGGCCAATATCCATTATTGTAAATCGTTCTGACATATTAGGGAGCAAGTTTCCGTAAATTTATTTGTTCATTAAAAGGATTAAAATGGAATATATAACATTGGGGCGAACAAACACAAAAGTGTCTAGAATTAGTTTGGGGACCTGGTCTTATGGAGGCGCCAGCACAGTGGGTGAAAACCAACCTGTGGGATGGGCGGGGCAGGATGATAACGATAGCTGCGCAGCACTTATCAAGGCATTTGAAACAGGTATCAACCACTGGGATACAGCAGATGTTTACGGCGATGGGCGATCAGAACAATTGATTGGTTCCATATGGGATAAAATATCTAGAGATGAAGTTTTTATTGCTACAAAGGTTGGCTGGGACAGGGGACCCTATGATTACTGGTATAACCCCGATCACATGAGAACCAATATGGAGCGCTCTTTGAAAAACTTACGAACTGATTGTGTAGATTTGATTTATTTACATCATTGTAATTTTGGGAAACAGGAACAATATTTTGATGACGCACTGGAAGTGGTTCGTCAGTTTCAAGAAGATGGGAAAACACGTTTTATTGGCCTTTCTGATTGGTTTTCTGATAAAATTATGAAATTTATAGAAAGGTGTAATCCGGATGTAATCCAGCCATACCGTAATGTAATGGATGATTCTTACGAAGCCACCGGATTGAAAGGCTATGTTGAAGCAAATAATTTGGGAGTATGTTTTTTTTCGCCCATTAAACATGGGTTGCTTACGGGTAAATACACAGAACCAGTATCTTTTGAAATGGGGGACTTCCGGGCAACGATAAATGAATTTGCTAATCAAGTTGTGATTGATAAAATGAGAACTAATAAAGAAAAACTGGAAAAAAGGTTTTCAAATCATCCACAGCCTGTCATGCATGGAGTTGTGGATGCGCTTCTTACGGATGTAGAAACTGGATGCGTACTTTTAGGCCAAAGAAATATAGCTCAAGTAAAAGCGGCAGCACAGCTAGGAGCCGCTTTGACAGATATA
>Ga0206686_1000489_pt1 | contig 11222 bp, 1 predicted proteins | sample M250012015metaG_FD_155447 | JGI IMG/M metagenome (GOLD analysis project Ga0206686, IMG submission 155447) | Ammonia-oxidizing marine archaeal communities from Monterey Bay, California, United States - M2 500m 12015 | ecosystem: Environmental > Aquatic > Marine > Intertidal zone | place: USA... | reverse complement strand
GACCATACTTCGACTTCGACATGTCAATGCTGGAAACTGGATGGGCATATAGAATCGAACTCATGTACAAGATCAACGGAGAGATGAGACAGCAACCTGAAGCTTTTAAGTTTAGGGTAGTAGAGTAAAATGAGCATTAAAGACCTTTTCGGTAAGCGTTCAAACCAGATTGTTACTCAAGCAGATCTTGATAAATTAGAAAAAGATATCGAGTCAACTGAATATGCTGAGGCCAAAGTCTCAGACAACATGCGGTTTGTCCCACGAGTCACTGTTGACTTTGAAGATCCAAAAACATTTGCAAGATACGGTTCTGCCGAGAAATACTATGAAGATGCAGTAGCGAATATTGTAAATACATATCCCTACGACGGATCTGCAAGAGAGAAGCTAGAGTGGCACAACAACTCAACCTATATTGACAATTGGATCTTCGAGAACAAATACCCCAGAACAACTGGTTATGTTTCTTTCAACACAAGCAATGCCTTTACAACTCCAGCGGCACACGCTGATGGATATATCTATAGGTCGTTCACAAACCCACAGTATGTAACTATTAAAGGTGGCCCACACCCAACACCAAATAACCCGACAGGAAAGCTCGCTAAACAATTCCCAGAAGCTCAAGGCAAGTCCAATATTCTCAAGTCCAATATTCTCGATGCATCAAAATCCAGAGAATCAAACCTCAATGTTGATCCAAGCATTGGTGTTACAATTGAATTCTGGTGGAAGAAAGAATCTACAAGCGAAACTGGCATTGAGTGTCTATTCTATTTAACAAACGGAATTGCAATCGGAACTACTGATTGGGCAAGATTGATGATTGAGCATGATGATGTTTCACACCCCTCCTCATCAGCTTCTGGCCTGTTCAAGACAACTTTAATTAGTGATGCAGGTGGCGCCCATCGACTTAATCTTGGAGTATCAGCAGACTTACCCTCTGGACTCACAATAACAAATTGGAACCACTATGCAGTTGTTATTAAGAATAATGCTGATGGCGTCAATACAGATGCGAGCCTTTATATTAATGGCAAATTTGTAAAAACGGTATCTGGAAATGCTGGTTCTGGTAATCCATCTTCAACATTTAAACTTGGAAATGGGCTTCAAGCTTCAATCGGTGCATATATTGATGCTCCCTATACGGGAACCTATCCAACTGCACCCTTCGGCGCAACCAGAAGTAAGTTTGACGAATTCCGATTCTGGAAGAAAGCAAGAACAGCAGAAGAGATTGGAAGACACTGGCATACGCAAGTTGGTGGCGGAACAAACACTGACGATGCGAACATTGAGCTTGGAGTCTACTATAAATTTAACGAAGGTGTTATTAACAGTTCTTCTGCAATAACCGCAGACTCTGCTGTCCTTGATTATTCTGGAAGATTATCGAATGGAACCATCGCCAACTATACTACGACAATTAGATCAACCGCCTCTGCTATTGAGGAATACGATACTAAAAAGAAAGAATTTAAAGATCCGATATTGTATACAGGACACCCAGATATATCATCGATGTTGTCTGAATTTAAATCAGATGGAAAATTACACGATGCTCAAAACAACTCTGCAATCTATCACACACTGCCAGATTGGATTATATCCGAGGATGAAAATGATAGCGACGGAACCCTCAAAAACTTAACTCAGGTTATTGCAAGTTATTTTGATACACTTCACCTACAAATTGAAGCCCTTCCGAAATTAACAAATTCAGAATACACACAAGCTGGAGAAAAGCCACTACCATTCGCAAAGAAGCTATTAGAGTCCGTTGGGTTTATAGCCCCAGAGATCTTTATTGACTCTACTGTATTAGAATCACTTGTTGATAGAAATGAAGATATATTATTTGAAGACAGCATAAACAATGTCAAGAACATGATTTATCAAAACATCTACAATAACATCTCTAACATTTATAAATCAAAAGGTACTGAGAAGTCTTTTAGAAATATCTTAAGATGCTATGGCGTCGGAGATGAACTGATTAAGATCAATCTCTATGGTGATAATGTAAAGTTTAAGCTTGAGAATAATTTCAAGTCTATCTCCGTGAAGAAGAATTATCTTGACTATAGCAGCACCACTAGGCACCAAGCAACATGCTTTCAATTTGCAAATCCAAGTAATTCAGATAGCACCTCTTTTATTGCAGGTTCGACAAGCAATCAATTTGATTATATTCCATTTACCCTTGAGGCAGATATTATATTTCCAAAAAAGATTTCATCGGATCATGAGAGTTTCACAGCTAGCACGATATCAACATCCTCTTTATTTGGTATGCATGAAGCTAATCCAGCAGATCCCAACGACCTAACATGGCATAGTTCTGACTCCTGCGGCTTCAGCGTTCAGGCAATCAAGGTTGGAACAAGCGACAGCCCAGATGTAAAATTTAGACTTACAACTACCACTGGTTGGGGTTCTGCATACGTCCTTGAGTCGCCAATCATGTATGGGGCATATGACAATCAACGATGGAATTTTGCTGTAAGATTAAAACCAGATAAATTCCCAGCAGGTTTGGCTTCTGACACTGCCAATGGAACCTACACTTTGGAATTCTATGGTGTTAATAGCGTCCTTGATGTTGTTCAAAATAAATTTGGGCCAATAACTCAATCTATTTCAAACGCAAATGGTAAATTTGCACTTAACGCAGCTAAACGAGTCTTTGCTGGTGCAGAATATCAGCATAACTCATCTTCCAACCCCATCGCCAAAACAGATGTTAAACTCGGCGCTATTAGATACTGGCTTGATTATCTTGATGACGACACCATCAAAGCACACGCCAGAGATGTGACGAACTACGGTGCCAAGCATCCTTCAAGACACGCTTACTTACAAACAGTAGCTGGCGCTCTTGATATGACACAAGCTGATACTCTTGCCCTAAATTGGGATTTTGAAACAGCAGCCGTTCCACAGGGATCTTCTTCTGGCTTGGTTACTATAACAGATGCAGCAGCAGGATTAATCGGAGACACCATTGGAATCACCACAACTGATGGCACATCAATCACAGCCACCGCTGATGCAAGCACGACGACCACTACAGACACTACTAGCCCAACATTTGAAGTGATTCAAACAGCAGTAGCAGACCCAGCAAATGTACTATATCAATTCAACTCGAACGACGGAGGTGGAAACCCAGTCGATGAAACTTCGACGACGACCGCAACATATGAAGGCGGTGCAGCCCTAAACACATCCTCTACGGCAAGCCCATCACACTTCCCATCTCCTTCAGGGGTTCGACTTCTAGGTGTGGCTGGATCCACGGGGTTCCCCCCCCCACAGGGCGATTCGGTAATTATTGAAGGGGTCCCCACGCTAGTTGGTGGTTTAGAATGGATGATGTAACTAACCAAACCAACACTACCCCAGGTACATGGCAATACTTGTTTGCGCCATCGAAACCGCTTACGTGGGGATATACGGGACTTTACCTACGCTGGGATTATTCTAATACTAAGTTCGAACTAATACATAGAACGAACAACACCGATACCTTCGGAGTAGAATTGGATGTGAGCAATACAAGTATTAGTAATCTTGTCGATAACACTTGGTATCATCTTGCGATAACCCGTGACTCTAGTGACAATGTTTATATTTATATCAATGGAGAGCTTGAATCTGGAAAGCCGAGCGGCACAAATATTGCTGGAGTCACTGATCTGGATATAAGCTGGATAATAAACAGTGCATCTCTCAGCAGACTGAGGTTGGGTAGATCACACTATACTAATCAGGTATACTACCCCTTTAATGGCTATATTGACGAGTTTAGAATTGTAAAGGATCAAGTGGTGGACTTCTCAGCATATAATTACTCAAGCACCTTTCCAGGACCATATAGTTTATCCTCAGTAGACGGCGAGGCGCTCACAGCGGCCAACTTAGCAACCTGTTTAAATGCTAATTCTAAATTATCAGCAACCTCCAATGCTGGCGCAACCACGATAATTCAGGCAGACCACGGAACAACCGGAAACACTGAAATTATCTTATCAGATTCTACAGAAATGTCAAAGACGAATTTCTCCAGCAATATTGGATCTTCTGCCGAAGCTTTTTTCTTCATCGAGGATGTTGCTTCTGGATCTGCCGCTATAGCTTCTGGTTCTTGGCTGGCTTCGGCATTGAAAAAACAACATACAGGCAAGGGTGATTTCTATTACTCCGACGACACAAAAGCAGTGGATAGAAACTTTATCTTTACTGCAAAACAACAACTCCCTGAATCGATCAGCAGCAGCGACACTGTTCAGATATTGGAACAAGATGACATTACTTTTACTAAGGAGTCAAGACCAATCAATCACTTCTGGGCAGTTGAAAAGAGTATGTATCAGGCAATCTCTGATGAGATGATAAACATGTTCTCGACAATCATCGACTTTAACAACTTGATTGGAAACCCAGTTAATCGATATAGAATGGAATACAAAGAGCTTGGTAAGCTTCGACAAATGTTCTTTGAAAAAGTGCAGAATGATCCAAGTGTAGAGAAGTATGTTGAATTCTACAAATGGATTGATTATTCAATTAACTCGATGATACAGCAACTCATTCCAGCGTCTGCAAACTTTTCAGATGAGATGAGAACAATGATCGAGAGTCACGTTCTTGAGAGAAACAAATATTGGAACAAATCACCAACACTGATTACTGATTCCCGCAATAAGAATCCATTACAAACCCCAGCCCTCGGCATTAATGAGCTTCTATATGATTGGGACACTGGCCTTGCAACAACTGATATAACCAAAAATAAGTTATGGTGGAAGGATCGTGCTGAGAGAGATAATTCTACAATCACTTCTGGAGATACAGATGTTGATGCCGATAGGGATCAGATCCTCCATGTTGCCACCACAAACCTTACTGGCTCTTGGATGGCAAGAACTTTTGCGAATAGAGATGGCACAACATATGAGGGAACTGCATATGCCTTAAGAAGTTTGGCAAGACCATATAGGTTCGGAGTAGAGAAAGAGCCTACCCCTGAAGATAGAATATCTCCAATAACGATAACAAATGTCCCCTCTCCACCACCTGACAGCGCCCCCTTTGGAGAGCAACATGATGGCACTTTTGTTGAGAACCCCACCTCTGTGATTGACAATCAGATGGGCAACTACAGATTCCCATATGATATTGTTCAAACCTCTGGTAGAAAAAATAATAATAGCTGGTTCAACTCAAACGGAGGATTAGGTTCTTCGATATTAACATCATCTGAATCGTCAACGGTCTACGGACACTACGATTTTGAGTTGCCAAATCGAACCGCAAAGAAGCATGTCTTCGTAGAAAGATTCTCTGCTCCAGGATCAGCAGACACCATGCAAAGAGGTATGCTTGATGTCGAGGGTGAAGAGTATTCAGCATATAACAGTTTAAACTTCAGAAACCTTGATGTTAGATTAAAGCTTGGAGATTGGCTTACGAAGCACTTTGAGTGGGATTCGTCGGGACCGAGAGAAAACTTTCACAAGATTCACAGGAATACAAAATATGTTTACCAATCAGATGGTTCCTGTGCAGCCAACCACGACAACTTCTGGTTTCAACATCAGATCCCACAAAGTGGATACCAATACTCTTGGATTAATTCATCAGTTCACTCTCAAAGCTGCCCACAAGGTTTTGCGTCTAAATATGAAAATCTTGCACCACAACATTCAGCAATTGAAACTGATCCGTCTTCTGTAAATTATGGACTTCCAGTAGAAGCAGATGCAGCTACAGTGTTGTATAGTTTTGATTCAGGATCTCCAGTAGATAAAACAGGAAACACTACCGCAACATATGGAAGCAGCATCACGCAACCCACCAATTCACCAGCACACTTTGGCGATCAATCAAGCGTCTATTTCGATGGAACCACTAACTCCTCTGTTGAAATTGATTACCCTTCAGAGTTTACACTAGATGGGGAATTTACAATTGACTTTTGGCTTAAGCTGGACACTGTGAGCGATGGCACTCATACATCCTCCCTGATATTCGGCCCCAAAGCCGCTTATGCCACAGCAAATTCCATGCAGTTGAACTGGAGTCACTCCCCAGTCAATCTCAAGTTCAACCTCGGTGTCAGAGATTCATCTGCCGCTCACTCTTCTGTTGAGCTAGATCCAGCCAACACAAGCTTAAGCAGTCTTTCAGATGACACATGGTATCACTTTGCAATCACTCGTGATACCAGCGATAAAATTTATATGTATATTAATGGTGAGCAGGACAGCACCAAAACCGCTGGCTTCCTTGCTGCTATTGATTTCGACTGGGGTGCAGAATTGAATCTAGGCGCCATCACTCCTACCACCACCTTCGGACTGCTTGGATCCATCGATGAGTTCAGAATTGTCAAGGGTCAAGTAATGGACTTCTCAGCGTATGATTACTCAAGCACCTTTCCAGGACCATATTCGCTAACTAGCACAAAAGAATACGGCTTCCCATTCCTAAACAAATTCCAATCGTGGGAGAAAGAAAGACATGCAAACAGTTACGAACTTATAAGAAGGATTGACAAAGATGGTGAAACCATCACCGATCCCCTTTGCCCTGTTTATTGGAGCGGAAGCCTTATCGTTGGTGATGACATTCTTGTAGAGGCCGACTGGACAAAATATAAGAGCGACTTGACTCTGAATGAAGTTATTCTTCATCGTGACGGCCCATACCAACATCCATCTTGGAAACAGATCCGAGGAGCAGAACGAAACGCAGTAAGGGCGATGAGAAAAATAAATATAATGTCAACGCTCGACAACAACAAACAACTTCCAGATGGTGGATACGGAAGATCTGATAATACAGTAAACTATATTGAACCAGCAATTGCTTGGAATCGACCCATCATTCACACAGTCCAACCTTTGGGAAGTGTAGCTCGTGCAGACCTTACAAGCACATACAGTAACAACTTAGAGGTATTTGCAAACCCATGGCTCCAGTCTCGATTGAATATCGAAAAGAAAGCAAACCAGATGTATGACCTCCTCCATAAGGAGTATACGAGGACTGGAACAATCAAGCTGATCGATTATGAATATTCAGAATACATTTTTCCAAAACACCATCTTGTAACGCTTTCAAGAACTAGGGACCGAAACACATATTCTGAAATTGCAGGAACAGGATCTCAAGGATACGATCGACGCTCTTCTGAAATTAAAACCTTCTGGAGGGGTAAGCCACTCGACCGACAGAGAACTCTCTATAGTGCAGACAACCATTATGCTACGGCACTCAATGCTCTCGGAGCTAGAACTAGAAATAGTAGTGTATGGGCATTAGATTATTTTAAATATACATCTTCTGGCACTTGGTGTCCCGCCACTGTCAATAGTGATATTGAACTGGTGATGCGTGGAGATCTCGCTTGGGCTGGATATTCACAACACAGGGGATTTATCTATGAAAACAATTCCCTTCTGGCAACTGCAAGTGAACATAATTCTGGAGCGTCAGCTACAGAAATAAAGTCATTAATTGCACCACGACCAACATTGCAGTTCATTCACAATCCAAACTCGCTCATGGCGAAAGAAGAGGGTTGGGCATGGAAAGCAGGAGAGTTATGGACAAATCCAGATACAGCGAGCGCCCACAAAGTAAACGCCCCATGGGAAGATTCATACGAACATTATGGGCAGGACGTTAGACTTATCGGCCAAAACTATTCATTAATCCCAGAGTATAAAGTCTCTGAGCATATGGAATTCTATATTGACAACATGGCAGGAGATTTCTTGGCAGAGAACAATAACATATTTGACCTGCCAGGCAGTGTTGATATGGCGACTACCATCTCAAGAGAGAACTTTTTTGCTCCAACGAACAACCCAACGCTTGCAACTGTTGAATATGTATTTGAGGCAAATAAAGCGACGGGCTACGGCAAGTTCTCTAAAGGATATATGCACAACACGAAGTATAGAGATATTTCAAATATCTGCATTCAAGAGCCAGCAGTGGATATTGATTCTAACGATACAAATTGGAAATGTACAAAAGACTATCCAGTCGTTTTATTAAACGCCAGTGGCAGTTCTGAATATATTAAAAATCATAGCTTAGACGGCACAACCTCTGCTGTCACTGATAAATACAGACTTACGAAAGGAAACGATCAATGGATGAGTTCTGCTATCACGCCCCAACTCTCTGAAAGTAATTTTAAATTACAGGCATCAAAAGATCTATACGGAGATTCAGAAGGTATGCCAGTTGGCTGCGGCCCAATCTCTGTCGCCTCTGGGTCTTATAATACATGGAATAACTTATATGATTGGGATCAGTGGGAAAATACATTCTTGGTATCATTCTGGGTTAATTTGGATAAAGATGCTGTTGCTGCTCACGGAGACAAAGACATTGGGTGTATTTCTCTATATTCCGAAGCTACGACTTCAGAGTTGATACCTCAAGACGTGTTTGGATTACCAGACGAGTCTATTGTTGAATTATATAATTCTTATGCAACTGCTACGCCTGCACACTCAAGTGACTGGATTCCGTATATCACGGCCTTGGGCAATAAATCACGAAAGAAAAATAGCGGTAGTGCAAAATCTTTACTGAGAAAGAGCTTAATCACCGTTGGATATGGCCATGGCCACTGGTCAAATCAGGAAGAGAATAGAGATTCCAAACGTAGACTTTCTATCTTTGAAACCATGTGGAAGGAGGACGTATATCCAAAGGATACAATAGAGCAAGCCAACTTTTATCTGTCAGACTCCTCAGATACAGATAAGCGAGCTTGTTGGGTTGATTCACTTGGCAATAAAGTTTATTTTAACGCCTCCCTCACGACAGCATATGGCACAGAGGCAGATGGCTTACCAGCACTAACAACGGGTAAGTGGAATCATGTATCTGTTTTGTATGTCGGCGGATCGCCCCACGATTCCACACCGCCATCGGCCATGGGATACGATTCAAGATATCATAGAGTTTTCCTTTGGATCAACAACAGACTTATAGAATCTGAAGCACCCACTGGCGCTATGACCACAGCATATACAAACACTGGCGCCGGAGGCCACGCACAACACGCAACAAACGGAACACTTCATATGGGTGCAGGTGTCGCAGGAACTAGAAAAATTAAATCATTTGGAGGACCGCTCGCTGGTAACTTCACCTTTGGAAAGTGTTACCCGTCAGTCTTGCCAGAAGATAGAAGCTTTTCTTATACAATGCCAGAAGCTATCCTTCCAGGTAAGGTCACAGACTTGGCTGTATTCCAAGGCGGTGAGATTGAACTCATGCTGGATCCAACCAGTCCGAACTCTTTTGACGAAACGGGCGATCATGCAAAATTAACTCTGCCATCAAAGTGGAGTTGGTTGTTTGACAATACGAAAGCATTTTCCTCCTTCAGCACGATGAAGTCTGGACTGGTCACTAAACTTTTCAACTCTCAATGTGTGGACGTAAATAAGGCATATGGGGAGTGGAGAACAAACTTCCTCGATGATCCAGACAACCCAGCGGCGATGGAAATTAATCAAGACTCTGGCACTTCAATCCAGAGGAGCACAGAGACACTCAAGAATACTTCAGACTTGATTGCTTATTATCCAATGGGAATTCCATATTGGAAAAACTCTGCCGAGGTTAAAATACTATCAGATGATTTCTTTGACTGCTATTCTTATACTGATGATATTCAGTTCCTTGGCAAGATGATGAACGATCACAAAGAGCATGTACCAACACTCAAACTTGAAGTTGACACCGTGAAGAAGCTTCTACCATATAATGGATTCTATCCATCTCAGCGAGCAGTGCAACTTGGGTCGTTATTTTATGATTCAATTGCACCAAATATTAAAGGTGTAAATAGTGAAACCTCTGTCAATGACAAAGCAAGAACTGAACAGGCAGCATTGCAGCCATTCTTTGCTCCAGGCATCTTATTTAACACAATTAAGTCTGGTATTGCTGTAGACTGGGCAACCTATAAGGGGGATTATGGAATAGCCTCTGTTGACATGAGAGATAGATTTTTAGGAAATTATAGCGACAACTCCCTCAATCAAAATGCAATCGACTCCTTTATAACAGATTCATCTGGAAAGGCAAATGCTTTCGGAGAGGCAATTCTTAATATGGCATATCGCAGCATAGATAGCCAAATCAGAAGAGGGATGGACGAATCAAAAAGAGAGCAGGTCTTGCTGCAAGAAATGGAAAGGGCAAGAAAGAACCTAAAAGGTATGGCCCAAAACCTACAGAGGACAACAAGTCAGGGTTGTGAAGAAAGAGACTTCCAAGATTGGGCGAATAAAAATAATCTGCAAGCAAACGACCCATCGTCCGTAGAAAGGTTTACAAAAGAGGTATGCAAAAATTATCGATATCGAAGGGATAGAATTAGGGTATTGTCAACAAACTATGGCTCCATGTTAAATAAGGATCAGAGAGCATCTCTCACCTCATCAAGCCCTAATGAGGTAAATTCAATTCTCGAATATATTATTCAAGAAGCTGATCGTATCCCAAGCGTCTTTAAAAGTAGCAGTCTTACGGGGAATGTCTCAGAGGCAGATCTTGAAGGTACTTATCTCGACGCCGCCCCAAACTTGAGAATTCCGTTTGAGGGGTTGATCTCCATGTCTGGTGTTCCAAATACATATAGTGTGGATGAAGAACATAAGATCTTTTATCTCTCACCATCAAATTACATTGAGAGATTCGAAACCACAACCCTCTTGGAAGACGCAGAGAATGGTGATGAGAACACATACAACAACCTGCGCTATCCATATTTTGAGTGGACAGGAAAGAAAGATGTTTTATATGAGTTGGCAATGCACAACTTCTTGGCAGAAATTCCAAACTTCTTCCTGAAAGATGGTGAGCTTTCTTCATTCTTATCAACAACCGAAGACCGATTTAAGGTTGTCACCGAGGTCGGAAAAACATATTATATGGATGTTGATCTATACAAGACAGAAAATTTCGATATGACCTTGAGTCCTCACGATGGGGACACGGTGAAAGTCACAAGAGGGTTGGATATAAATGCGCCCGAACTTACAGACGTAGATGGAAATCCATATACAACTCATGGAAGATATTATGGCCCAGCATTGCGATGTAAGTCAAATGCAAAAATGAAAGATGATGGATTTTATATTGAAGATCCTGCACAGGCTCCATATACTCCT
>Ga0206686_1000481_pt1 | contig 11385 bp, 6 predicted proteins | sample M250012015metaG_FD_155447 | JGI IMG/M metagenome (GOLD analysis project Ga0206686, IMG submission 155447) | Ammonia-oxidizing marine archaeal communities from Monterey Bay, California, United States - M2 500m 12015 | ecosystem: Environmental > Aquatic > Marine > Intertidal zone | place: USA... | reverse complement strand
TTGCCCCTCCGCCACTAGGCGCCCGACAACAAAGGGATTGTGCGAGCCCTAATTAAGATTGCACCATGAAAGGAGGAAATAAAATATGAATAATGAAAAAAGAAATGAAAAGAAGAAAGAAATGTGTGAAGACTGTGGGTCAACAGACCATGAAATAGACTATGAACGCGCAGAAAGAATTTGTGATTGTGGATTAGTAACGGACTATCAAGTGTTCAGCGCTAACGATGATTATAATCGCATGTATGGGGAAGAAGCAAGTGCTACTAAGGTTAGGACACTTGGTGTAACTGATAAGAAAACAGCATTAGGCAGTGGAACCTCCACATATGCTGATATCAGAAAGTTGCCTCCTAAAGCAAGAAGTGATTTTCGCCGCCGCATAAAGATAGAACGCGGAACTGTTTACAAACGTCACCCGTTCTTTGGCAAGGTCATAAGGGCGGTAGAAGGGCTTTATGGCCTCAATACTGCTGTTGGCATAGAACATTTGGCTCGTATGGCATGCACACCATTGACTGCTGAGCAAGGAAAAGTGCGCGAAGGTTTGAAGTCATGCGATCAAAAAAGGTTAGCCATGCCTAAACAGCAGATTTGTAGACAAAAGGCTGATTTGAAAGGTGACTCTGAGGAAAGCAACGCTAGAATTATTGCTATTGCACTAGCGGAACTTGGTGGAGATTTACAAATCACTCCTAAGATTGACCGCCGCTTCCACCTGCAGCAATATGGGCTTACGAACAAGCAGATATCATCTGCTAAAGCAATTATCTTGAAGCATTACAGAGCTCGTGTCGGGTTAAAGTGGGCCCCTGTACCTCGCAGAATCCATCCAAGTGAATTACGTTGTGATGATTCTGACCAAGTAATCGCTCATCTTGAGGAAAACCTATCTGCTTCATTAAGCGATGCTGACTTGGATGCTGTTCACAGAAATGCGGCTTACAGGTTGGACCTTCTCGGTGAGCCAGGTGATGACAAAGTATCACCATTAACTGTCAATACCAACATTCGCATGGTTATCGCCTGTGTATATTATGCTACATTACAATCGCTTGGCCTTGCAGAAGGACTCTTGAATCGTGTAGCGATAGCCTGTCGCCTTACTGGCAGTGGTGTTTCATCTCGCCTTGAACAATTCTGCAAGGAGGATGCTTGTGGCAACTTATTAGTCGATGGAGCCTTTGATGATTTCACTCAATTCTGATACGTAATATCGACCGCTATCAAATCAATTGATATTGAATCACTAATGGCCGAAATTGCCGTTAGGAGATGATGATATAGGTACTAACTGACTCCAGTTCTAATTATTGAAATAATTCTCGCAGATGATACGCGAACTGTATCATGATACACAAATGCACGACCGCGCCATTCTCTTCAAATAGGGTATCTCGGTCACGAGATAATTCCGAGGTGGCAATATGCTCTCAAATACAAGAAATGAAACAATACGCCGACGCCAAATATTATCGATGTCTTTGACAATCATCTTTTTGATGATATCAAGCCCTTTACTATCATTAGTACAACCAGATTCTTTTGAACAAGGAGATACTGAAACAGTATTTGTCAAGCAACAACTCATTGGACAGGCTCCTGCACAGTCCACCGACCAAGGTGGACAAGGTGGCTGGGCTGGCAATCAAGAATCTATTGGCCCTAATGGACATCCTGCACTAAGCGATATCATGTGGAATGATGCTGGAATTTCATCTGGAATAATATTAGATATTTCTGCTTTGGAATCAGTAATTCCATCTTATTCAACATTCTTGGAAGAATCGAATAAAGAGGACCACGACAACGATGGAATAAATGACCTCGATGATTTAGATGATGACAACGATGGAATATACGATTTGTTAGAGCGTTTTGATGGATGCTATGGAACAGACCCATACGACCATGATAACGATGGAATCCAAGACCACTTGGATTGGGATGATGATAATGATGGAATTATCGAAGGGCCGCTTGATTACGCAGCACTTGAAGGACTTGGCCTAGACCCAAGAAATGTATCAACCGACCGATATCTTGACGCTTCTACTATTCACCCTTGGACAGGACAACCAGTTGGAGCATTCTATCTCGCAGATCAAAATCCGTTTGACCACGACAACGATGGAGTTCCCGACGAGGATAGTGACGGTTCAGGGTCAGGTAGCTATGATGAAGATGATGATAACGATGCGCGAATAGACCAATTCAAATGGCCTTGTGATTTAGACAACGACGGAACACAAGATTATTTTGATGATGATGACGATGATGATGGCGTTATAGATGTTGAAGATTCACACCCATATGACTCTTCAATAACTACCTCTCACATTCAAGCTGGTAATATGTATGAAGCTTATCGTACATGGACTTTCAACGAATACAGAACTTACTCTGGCGGTGTTGATTACATTGCATATGAAGCAGCACGTGTTGCTGCAGCAGGAACACACGGAGTGACCTCTGGTTTCGGAGCTATGGGGGCGCAAGGTACTCCGTCATTTACTACAATTGTAGATGGTGACTTAGATTTAGACGGCATACCAAACTTCCTTGACCCAGACAATGATAACGATGGAACACCAGACAGTGCAGATAACGACGATGACAATGATGGAATTCTTGATATGACCGACCCAGATGACGACAATGATGGCATCCCTGATGTTTGTACTAACATTGACACCAACGGCGATGGTTTGAATGATTATACAATGAGCAATCTAACTGCACCATTCCAAACTCCTGGTGCAGATACAGACTCAATTCCGGGAATTGATTGTGAAATTGATTATGACTACGACCAAGACGATGACCGTCTTAGATTCCTCGACCAGAACTACAATGCAGTTCCAGATTGGATGGACCCTGATATGGGCGGTACCGCTTCACCAGATAACCTTGGAAATATTTTAGTTAGTGGAGACGCATCTAATTTTGAATATGACCTTGATGATGATCAAATACAAAACGAGAACGATTCATTCCCATTAGACAAGACTTCTGATGTAGCAACATGGAATTGTCCTACTATTGCAAATCCAAATCCAATATCTCCGGATTCACGCTGTGTAACACGTCGTGCTTCACATTCACAATTCAATGATTGGGATAATGACGGCATAAGCAACTGGGAAGATGTTGATGATGATAATGATGGAATTTTGGATGCATTAGATATTGATTGGGATTGTGATTTAGATAATGATGCAGATTTGCATACTATCAATGGTGCTCTCTATCGTGATGATGGACCTAATTCAGTCGATTCCGATATTGATGGAGATGGACTTGAGAATAGTATTGATTGGGATGACGACAACGACGGAATTTCAGACTTGTATGACCCTGATGATGGTAACTGCGGTGTTGTTGACCACGACATGGGCGACGCTTTTGGCAGACCATATTATCCAATGGATGATGGTGGTGCTCTGGACGGAAGTGCAGACTCACAAACATATACTGACAACACTAGTGATCACTGGAACATGGTATACATGCACAACCCATTCCAAGATGTAATTCTAAATTATAATGGATATGATGCAACAACAAATCCGGTTACAGGTGGAACAGTTCCAGAATTTTATTGGTTTATGTACACACGTTGGTCACCATATAATGGTGGAAACGAGTGGGATATTGATAGTGATGGAGATTCCCTAATTAACGGACTGGACACAGACCAAGATGCAGATGGATTACCAGACTGGTGGGACCAAGATGAATCAAATGATGGTGTACTTGACGTCAACGATATTAGAATGGGTGGATCATTCAATTTGACCAGTTGTGGTTGGACAGTCGGTAATCTCGGACAGGGATTCGTTTGCGGTTATGCTTACGCTCTTGCATACCATATGCCATTGAATGGAGTAAATGCTCAAATGGGCTCACCTTATTCCATTCGCCCAGATGCAAACTGGGACGAGGGTGCATTCGGAGGCGGCCCAACAACAGGTAACTGGAGTTGCACCCCAGGTGCGGCCGGTGGATGTTACCACTTCGAGTTCAATGGACAAAAGAGCGCTGCACTTTCAAATGTTGATATGACAAATAACAGAGATTCATTCATTACATGGTTTGGTCTAACAACTGGACTTTGGCAGTGGAACGTTGATGGAATGGGCCCAAAGCACTTGGACGAATTCCCCGATGAACTTGGTGCGGATTTCTTAAAGAATGATGTTGATGGAGATGTTGACGGAGATTTCACAAATTCCACTGTAGATTTAGATGATGATTATGATAATGTTTATGACTGGTTTGACGTCGATGATGATAACGATGGAATATGGGATTATTTTGAAATAGATAGCGACAATGATTTGGATAATGATGAAGGTCAAGAATATGGTGGTGCATTCTTCACCGGAAAGAATTGTGTAGACAATGACGATGACGGAAATGATGTTGACGTTGATGAAGATGGTTGGTTCCAAGCAGTTTGGGACCAAGGTGTAATGTCACAAGGTCTACGCTCGCCAAAGTATTACGATGTTGACAATGACAACGACGGAGTGCCTGATGCTGAAGATTGGGATGATGACAATAATGGAATCAGCGATATTGCACAAGAACAAATGCCAAATTGTTTCTGGGGAGAAGAACAAATGCCATGGGACAATGACAATGATGGAATTGTTGACTGGATGGATGATGATTGGGACGCAGATGGACTCTCCAACACGGTCGAACTCGCAATAAGTCTAACTCAAGCATTCGACCATGACAACGACGGAACTCGTGATGACATTGATTTGGATGATGACCAAGATGGAATGCACGATGTGGATGAAGTATTACTTTGGCCAACCCGCTTTGACCGTAATTCAACTAATCCTTGGGACCACGATGATTTTGGTAGTGGTGAAGGAATAGCTAACCCACTTGACCCTGGAACTGGTCCTGATGCAGTAGATAACGACGATGATAATGATACTCGTGAAGACCCAGACTTTGACCATTTGGAAAATACTTTCACTAGCGACTCATGTTATGGAGGAGCCGAATCAAGCGATTGGGATCACGACAATGATTGTGTTCTCGATGAGGATGATAAAGCTCCAACATTCATTACTATGAATGTTCCAAACAATCTGTGGATAGATGCTCGCTCTCCAGCCATTTTCAGTGGACACGTAGATTGGGTGAATCCAATCTCTGGACAAATGGAAGACGCTGTTAATTTGCCAGTACAAGTTACCATCAAATGGACTGCCAATGGTACAATAGCAGTTCAAACAACCGATGTTCTAACCAATGCAGGTGGAAACTTCAGCGTTGGACAATTCCTATACCCTGAAGATTTGACAGTCGGTGATAGTTCGACATATGTAGTATATGCTGAAGTAACTGAAATGTTCGCATTCAATGGAAACACCTCCCAATCCTACAATGTAGGAGTAGAAGCAAACCTAACCGTTGATTATTCTTCTTGGGAATACTTCCGCAGCGATGAGCAACCATTCTGGCTTGATTTCAAGGCACATTATGCAGCAGATTGGGAACGTGGACTATTCGACAACCGTATCAAGAATGCACCGATTACTTTCTCCATCTATGGGGGAATTTTCGGTAATCACACTCACGCAACAAACTTCACTGGATTTGGTGGAGAAGGATATCGAACCGACTCATCCGGATGGGCATCTTTGACCTTCATTCAAGATTTGGGTATTGCAGGAACTTGGAAGCAAGTTCGTTGGAACTCAACAATGGATAATGGAGTTGGACAAATTCCAGGTGGTTATGAAGAAATCGTATGGAACCCGACAACTAAAGAACACAACATAGTTGTAGATCATTTGGGAATTCCAGTAAGATATGATTATACCAATACAAGTTTACCTTCAGGAGATATTGAAATCATTGCAAGAGTTTCACCAGAATTAGCAAGTGAATGGCCATTCCCTTGGTTACATGGCGATGAGGCATCACCATTCCGAGTTCGTATTATGCATCGCATGAATATCGAAGGTCAGTTGATTGCAAACGGTGTTAACCCAGTATACTACTTTGACTCAACCATTAACAATGGTGATGGTACCTTTGGTAACTGGGCTACCCTATTCCATGCACAAGCTTTGACTGCTGCAGGAATTAACTACAATGATATTGCAAACTACAAGCCATACCCTACAAATTGGGATGGCGACCCAGCTACATTGTTAGGTGAAGCAGCAAGACTACGTAATTTCATAGCAGTGAACACAACACATTGGCAAATCAATCTAGTCAATGGCGGAGATTCTAACCTACCACCTTGTGGTGCTGTTGACCCAACAGATCCGCAAAGTCCAGTACGTTGTGAAATTGTTCCAGAAATGAATACTGGAGAAGGCTTCCAAGTTATTGGCACCATTACTAATAGGACCAATCACGCTTGGGATGCAGACCCAATCGCTTTACAAATTGACGTTGACCATAATGGCCAATTCATGGGTGCTCAAGAAACAGCATACGCACAACGACCAATCATGACGGACGGAGATGCAAAATACGATTACAACTGGTCTTGGTACAGTCAATACAGTGCAGGAACATATGGTGTAAGAGTTGATTTCACTAACTCAGCATACTACTTTACTGGAAACTCAACAACACTTGCTCACACAGGTGCATACATCAACGTAACAGTTGTTGGTACTACTGACTTCCAAACAACATCCCTACCTCGTCTATACCGCAATACTAACACTACAATTCAAGCAAAGTTGGTTGATAATTCACTTCAACCTGTACGCAATGCTCCAGTAAATTATACTTGGTCATTTGATGGAAGAACTGGTGTTAATTACACGGATGATAATGGATTCTTTGAAATTCCATTCAACATCTCAGCGCAAGATGAATTAGGTGATTTTACCTTACAATTTGAATACGCAGGAACTCCATTGATGAAGGGTAATACCGCAACTCAAGAAGTGTGGGTTGTTTCAAGGTCCTACTTGTCAGTGACAACATCAGACCCTAACCTACGCCAATCTGGTGACCGTTGGGATTTCACCGCACAAGTAGTTGATGACAATAAGACACAGGTACGAGATTCCGGAGGAGCCGCTCTTGATGGTGCGGAAGCACCTGATGGTGGATTGGTCGATGTTATCTTTGAAGGTAAGGCGTTTGATGGAGTAAATCACCGTCAAGTTGTTGCAACTATTGCACCGCAGGCTGGATTGATTTCATTACCAGAACCGCAACCAGATGGCTCTCATCTTTGCTTCTATGATGGCAATGGCGATGGCTTTGCAGACAGAGATGCAAATGCAGATGGTGACCTAGACCGTAATGAGACAATTGGATGTTTGAAATCTAATATCAGTCCATTGAATCCACAATTACTACGCGATGACCCAGAGTCATTCTTACCAGATGGATTTGGACCAGTCAATGTTATCCTCCGCTTTGAAGAAACTCTTCCAAACGAAGGTTGCGCTCCGCTAGAAGCATCTTACCTTGGAATACAAGGTGCATGGGATCCATGTGTGAGTACTCCTGGTAACGATCACTACCGCGTGATAATGACTCACAATGCAAATGGATTCAGCCTAATTGGCCGTACTAATTTGGATGTTGATGACCAAATCGTTTACACTAGCGAAATAGACCCTATGACTGGAGAAATCGTTCCTAAGCCAATGGTTGTCACAGGACAGTTATTAGATGAACTTGGAACTAGCTTAGCCAACAGAATAATCCGTGTCAATTACGAGATGGTCAATGGACAATCCGGCCCAGTAGCCTGTCCTACATCAACAACTGATGCAAATGGATTCTATGCGATTACTTGCCCTCTAAGCGATGTAATGGCTGGAAAGGCAAAAGTATCTGTCATCTATTCATCTTATGATAATAATGATGCATATCGCTATGAAAATAAGACAGTTCAATCTGAGTTCGATGTTTTCTCCAACTCTACACTTTCAGTAATGGAAGTCGGACCGTTCAAGTCTAGTGTTGAATCTTGGATGGCACCTAATGGTAGCACTTACCCAGTGCTATACCTAAAGGAATCATTCCACATAGATGCTAAACTAACACAATCAAATGGCCAATTCGTTGGCGGAAAGTGTTTGAACATCTATCTTGACCCTGAGCAAAACATTCGCCCAATCGCAACAATTCGTACCAACGAATTAGATGGTACAGTAGAATGGTTCAGTGGTGATCCGCTGCAAAATCCAAACCTGAAGGGTGTAGAAACGACCGGTGGTAAGTTAGAAGGATTTAGAACCCTAAGGGTTGCATTTGAACCAGATTTACGTATCGCTGGTGGCTGTGACAAAGATTCATCCAATGTATTGAATGGTTCAAGCATGGATATTCAAATCTTAGTTCGCTCCCGTGTTGACCTACAAGTCAAGCAAACATGGAGTCATTCCGGTGCAAATGGTGTTCCAGAAGGAACTCCAATCATCGGTGAAATAGCACTATTGCGCGACCGTCTTGATTTGGCTGTTGAAAATGAAGAAGTATGGTTTGTACGCCAATTCTTTTCAGAAGGTGAATGGGTTAAGGAAGGCGTTAACAAGACCAAGACCAATGAGCAAGGACATGCAAGCTTTGAATGGTCATTCGATGGAAAAACATGTAATGGTGTTGACTGTGAAGGAAGATGGAGAATAATCGCATATTACCCAGGTTCTACATATTTCTCAGAATCTCAAGATAATATTACCCACGAAATTAGTTGGGCAGAACCTTCTGACCTTGGTGCGGATTCTTCACTATTTACTCCTGAAAATATGATGGCATTTGCAATCGTCTTGATGGCTGCAATAATTGCTGGATTCATGTATTGGCAACGCGTACAAGAGCGCCGTCAAGTACATGCTCTGAAGGGTATTTTGACTGATACGATGATGCAATTAGAGGCGAGTAACGAGTATATCGCTGCGATTTTCGATTGTTATAAGAATTTGGTCAAGCACTTCAGAAAGCATGGATTTATGAAGAAGGTTTACGAAACAACTCGTGAATTTGAAACAGCAGTACGTGCGGCTTTCAGTATGGTGCCAAGTGAGCAACTTGATGGCTTCCTAACAATCTTTGAAGAAGCAAGATATTCAGACCACAACATCGGTGCAGAGCACCGTGATAAGGCCATGAATACGCTAGGCGCAATTTCAAGATCTCTAACCCTTGCACTAGGCGAAGAAGGAATGGTCGGAAGAAAGGACCTTGTCAATCTATACGATGTCCAAACTAAGGCTGGTGAATTCGTAGCAGCTGATGGAACAGTACGCCAAGCAGGATTAGATGACGGCGACGAAAACACCGGATTCTCAATTTGATCCCAACTAACCGTTGACATAGGTGCGGCGCAATGCGTTGCGCTCACCTAGTCATAGCATTGCACAATAGGTATAGCCGTGATTGGATATTGCTGGTTTGATAGATTGATTTGCCATTTTGTCGCCTTAACATTGAAGGGGCAGTTCCCTTGTGCTTGCCACATGGACGACTGGAAAGGGCTCATAGACCAAGCCATGCAACAAGAGATGAACGACACTATTGGTGCTCACGGAACCTACGGAAAAGCGGTTAGGGCGGCCTTAGCTCAATCACAACTACTACTCGGAGATTTAGAAGCAGCACAAATAATTGAATCGATATATGGGGCTTTGGTGGCATATTCACAACAAGTCATGCTTCGAATGAAAGCGGAAGACCCAGAAATTGGTGGTGTTGACCACGCATTTAGAGCCGGACAAGCGTATGGAGTTAGTTGCGTTTTGAACCATCTAATCGACCAATTAACCGATGTTGCAGGAATAACCGCACTCGGAGCATTGGATAGCTTTTCAGACGCATTACACGAAGAAATAATAATTCAAGGAAGGGCAGCAGGATTAACTGTAGAATTGCTTGACGCAAAAGGCGATATTCTATTGGAATGATTAGGTGCTATTGGCGCTAACCAATTAAAACAGGCCGGCGTTGCCAAACGCAGCACTGCGACGCGTAGTATAGCGTTCACGCGTCGGTGGCTTCTTAATGGGTAGGCGAGACGGCGGCCTGCTTCAACGCATCGAGGGAGTTAAATGAGCAATCCAACAAACAAGACAAATACTCAGTTGGTCGACATGATCGACCAATTGAAGGCACAGTCTCGTGAGACCGGATCCGCTGTTTGGCGAGATGTGGCCATGCGTCTTTCAAAGAGTCGCAAGAACTGGGCCCAACCTAACCTTAGCCGCATTAGTCGCTACGCCCCTGAGGGTGCAACAATCCTCATACCAGGCAAGCTTCTTGGCTCAGGTGAATTGGCCAGTAACCACAATATCGCAGCATACAGTGTGAGTAATGGCGCTCGGGAGAAAATAGAAGCCGCTGGAGGTCGAATAATGACCTACGGCGAGCTGATGAACGAAAACCCAACCGGAAAGGGGGTCGTAATACTTGGCTGAAACAACCTATGTATTCAACGCAGATGGTCTCATCATGGGACGATTAGCATCTACTGTTGCTGAACTCCTTCTAAAGGCTGCACGCGAAGATCGTGATGACAAAGTCGTCATAATCAATGCTGAGAAAGCAATCGTATCTGGACGCCCACGGTCGGTTCTAAGCACATACAAGGCAAAGTATGAGTTAAACCACTCTCGTAAGGGACCATTTTTCCCACGTATGCCGGACATGATTCTAAAGCGCACAGTGCGTGGAATGCTCCCGTATCAAAGCAAGAGCAGTGGCCGCCGAGCACTACGCAATCTACGTGTTGTAATCCAATGCCCATCTCATCTAGAATCTGACCTTCCTGAAGGCCATGAACATGGTGACGATAGCAAGATTAGAAGGGCACTACCTGAGCGTTTTATTCTCCTTGGAGATATTTCCGCTAACCTTGGTGCACCAACCCACCGCTGGAATGGAGGTGAACAATGATGGCAAGTAAGAAAAAGAAAAAGTCAGTTGAATCATCAGGAAAGCGCAAGACCGCAGTCGCCCGAGCAAGCGTTATCGCTGGCAAGGGTAGAGTACGTGTCAACAGCGAACCAATCGAAATTCTTTCACCATCTCTTGCACGACGCAAGGCAATGGAGCCGCTAATCATTGCTGATGCAATGAAGCGTTTGAGCAAGGTTGACATCAATATCACCACCGAAGGTGGCGGTATCATGGGTCAAAGTGATGCTATTCGTACTGCTATTGCACGTGGACTAGTCCACTACAATGGTGGAGCAGAAGGAATTGACGAAGAACTACGTGATGAATACTTGAGATTCGACCGTAGCTTATTGGTTAACGATCCTCGCCGCAAAGAGGCCAAGCATCAACTTGGTCGCGGTGCTCGTAGAAAGAAGCAGAAGTCCTATCGATGAGGTGAAAAAATATGATAATTCCAATCCGTTGTTTCAGTTGTGGTGG
>Ga0206686_1000480_pt1 | contig 11389 bp, 4 predicted proteins | sample M250012015metaG_FD_155447 | JGI IMG/M metagenome (GOLD analysis project Ga0206686, IMG submission 155447) | Ammonia-oxidizing marine archaeal communities from Monterey Bay, California, United States - M2 500m 12015 | ecosystem: Environmental > Aquatic > Marine > Intertidal zone | place: USA... | reverse complement strand
CAGCCCCTGGTAGGCACCTCATGCCCATTTTGGTAAGCCGCTCGACCATCATATTGCGCTTCTTGACGAATACCTCACGCAGAGCACCCGTCTCTTGGTCCGCGTAGGACGACTCGAGTGCCCTGAGTGCCATACGCTGGCTGACCCTACTTGGCCCACCGTCGATGGCGCTGGCGGCCCTGCCTAGAGTCTCGATTATCTCAGGTGGACCGAGTACCCAGCCCATTCTCCAGCCAGGATAGCGGAATGACTTGGTTAGGCCGTCGATGATGAGGATAGGATCTGTGTCTGGATTGTCTACGAACTGGGCACATGAGACTGGACCACAACCTGGTTGGTCACCCTCGTAGATGAAGTGCGAGTAGAATTCGTCCATAATCAGCGTACAGCCCTCGTTCCGGGCGGTCTCGCAGTATGATTCCAACTCGCTGCCCTGAATCACGTGACCGGTGGGGTTGCATGGATTGGAGATGAGAAAAGAGTCGAGTCCCTTGGCGGCCTCAACGAACTCCACTGCTGGAATCGAGAAGTTGTTCTCCTCCGAAGTAGCGATGAGAACCGGATCGAGCCTGCTTGAGGCATAGTCCATCATGTCCTGGTAGGCAGTGTAGTCTGGGATCTGATAACCCATCCTCCCCTGCACCGCTCCGAACACCCGGCTGAGCATCAGTCGACCACCCTGAGCGATGCCGACATTGGCAGCTGTGTAGGGCTTCCTGCCTCGCCGGTAGTAGCGGTTGTAGTGGTCTGCTACGGCTTGGCGCATCTCGTCGGTGCCGTTGATTGGACCGTAGGCCTGGTCCTCAGGCTCGATGACTACAGAGCGAAGTCGCTCTGGGGCACCCTCCATCTCACCGATCTCTGGCTGCCCTTGACCGAGGTTGCACCAGTCAGGGTTACCGTTCCAGAAGCCTCGCTTGTGGGCCTCGGCGACGACCCAGATGACTCCCATGTAAGGGACTTCGCGGAACGCGCCATCCCTCGCCATGAGGCTCCGTAACGCTGGGGACAAATGAGTTTGACTTCTCAGCGCATTCACCGTATTCCAAGGGTACTCGAACAATTGTTAAATCTCGGCAGATTAGTCAAGGTATGATGCGCCAGCCCGCCCGATCCTCAAACGCCCTCCCGATGCTCCTAGTTGTCCTGCTTCTGGGCATGTCAGCCTCAGCGACCCTGTACCACGATGACAGAGCCGAATTGGCCGACGACAGGCCCGCCCTTGAGACTCATCCGGGCTTGTACTCCCCCGGGTCCCAAGAAGGCTCGATTTATTCCGACTCGACACTAGCCGCATCCTCTTACTTCACGTGCGTGGTGTTGGACGAAACGAGTACCGCTACGCCAGCCCATCAGGATGGGACAATGAAATGTTGGGGGGACGGAGCCACCGGGAAACTAGGAAACGGCTCCTGGGACGACCAGCATGTGCCACACTACGTCAAACTGGGATACAATGGCGGGGCAACTCTAGCCGCCGAGTACTACTCTTACGGGCATTTCGGCCTGGCGCGTATGATTGACGGCTCGATCCAAGGATGGGGTGAGAACGGCCAGAACCAGATCGGGTGCGACACCCAAAACGACCCTAACTGCTGGTGGGGAGGGGGGCAAAATACTCCACTTCAAACGAATATGCCAAGCGCAAGAACAGCCATACAGGTCTCACCTGGCCTACACCACTCTTGCGCTATCATGGATGACCAATCGGTGTGGTGCTGGGGACAGAATGCACAGGGGCAGATAGGAAACGGAAACGCCCCTATTGATGCAACTCAAGGACCTGTGGGCGTTCTCTTGCCCGCAGGCCGCTCCGCCGTTGCGCTGGCAGGCGGCTCCCAATACTCCTGCGCCGTCCTCGACGACGGTAGTGCGGTGTGCTGGGGCAGCAACAACTTCGGCCAACTAGGCATTGGAAATTTCGTTGATGTGGACGAACCGACAGCAGTCACAGCCGTCCCTTCAAACCGTACTATAGCCGCGATCTCCGGATCACAGCAGACGACTTACGCAATACTGGATGACGGCAGCTTGGTCTCCTGGGGTCGGGGCCAAAACGGACAATTCGGAGATGGAACCTACACAGAAACCTCCCTCACCGCTAGGTATGCCTCCCTGCCAGCGGGCCGAACCGCGATTTCGATTGCAGGGGGACTGGAACACGTCTGTGCAATTCTGGATGACAACAGCGCTTGGTGCTGGGGGAACAACTCCTATGGCCAAATCGGCGATGGGACCACGGGTACAAGCCGACCCTTGCCAACCAGTGTCTCCATGCCAGGAGGTCAGGGCGTGCATGTCATCACTACAGGCAGTTATCACACCTGTGCGATTGTATCCAACGCCTCAGTGCACTGTTGGGGATCGCACGAACAAGGCGAACTCGGTTTGGGTTGGAATAGTCTCCTTATGCAGCCCATAGATAGTGACATTCCTGCGTGGGTCGACCTGTCCGGTCAAAATACTACATCCGGAGGCCATGCCTCCTTGGGTGAGAGGGACGCTGACCACGACGGCATCATCTCGATATTTGATCCGACCCCGTGGCCTGTCAGTTCGTGCCCTCCGGGCCAGTATCTGTTCGACCTCCATTGCGTTGACGCGTCTCCGGGCCACTACGTTCCTGAACACGGTATGACCGAGGAATTCCCTTGCCCCGAGGGGACCTACAACCCCGACACCGGACAGAGCTCGTGCTACGATACTACCCCCGGACACTACACAAATTCAACTGGCTCGATCACCGAGACCGACTGTCCGGCAGGTACCTACCAACCGGACTATGGACAAACCTCGTGTTTGGATGTCGATCGGGGCCATTACAGCGATCCAGGCTCAGTCTCCGGGACACCCTGTGCACCGGCAACCTACCAGCCCGACACCGGACAGCCATCCTGCCTGGATGCCGATCCGGGGTACTACGTCTCCGATTATCAGCAATTCGACCAGACCAAATGCTCGCCCGGCACCTACCAGCCTGTGGCTGGTCAGTCCAGCTGTTTCTCAGCATCAGAAGGGCATTACGCGCCAGGCTTCGGCTCTCCGGCTCAGTTAGCATGTGAGCCTGGGACCTACGCACCATCATCTGGCCTAGACTCGTGCCACCCTGCCGACCCCGGGTACTACGTCACTGGCAGTGGAGCCATAGATCAGATGGCCTGTCCGGCTGGTTCGCATCAACCGACTCCCGCATCGACTGGTTGCTCTCTGGTCGATCCAGGACACTACACACCTGAGTCTGGGACAGGATTCCAGATACCTTGCCCAGCGGGCAATTATCAACCCAACACGGGCTCAGAGGATTGCATCGAAGTCGATCCAGGGCACTACGCACCAGGCCCTGCCGCGACTTCACAAACCGAGTGTGATGCTGGCAGTTATGCACCCGATAGTGGGTTGGGAGGATGCCTGTTGGCTGACCCCGGCCACCACGTCTCTGATACAGGCTCAGATTCACAGTCTGCATGTTCTGTCGGATATCATCAGCCGAATTCAGGCGCCCCGGAGTGCTTGGCCAACGAGATAGGACATTACACGGATGAGAGTGGAACCGCAGAGCAGATACCTTGCCCTCTCGGAACCTACCAGTCGATGACAGGTGCAACATCCTGTTCGGAGGCCGACTACGGTTTCCACGTCCCCAACTTGGGTTCCGCGGGCCAGGAACCCTGTCTGATAGGCACCTATCAGTCATCCACTGGACAATCGGACTGCACCGACGCCGAGCCGGGACATTACGTTGACATCCGCGAGGCCCCAGTGTCCACCGCTTGCGGGATCGGATACTACCAGCCTGAGGAGGGGCAGTCTGAATGTATAGACGCAGACCCCGGCAACCATGTCCCGTCAACTGGTTCTCCATCTCAGATACCCTGCGAGCGAGGCACCTTCCAAGAAATGGGGGCACAGGCAGAGTGTAACGACTCTCAACCCGGATACTATGTATCAACCAGTGGGGCTGAGTTCCAAACGGCCTGCAATGCAGGCACGTATCAGGACGCTGTGGGTAAGATGAGTTGTAAGGAGGCAGACGTTGACCACTTCGTTGCTGCATCCGCAGCTACCAATCAGGAGATGTGTAAGGGCGACTCAACGCAGCCTGAGAGGGGGCAGTCGAGCTGCATTGAGATTGATACCTCCCCTGTTCTCGCGATGGGCGCAGCAGCAGCAGCAGCAGTAATCGTACTCATACTAGTCTACACTCAGTCACAGAAAAAGGAGACACCAAAGGGCCGTAAGAAAATAGACACCGAACTCGGCCATTTGGGCGACCAAAAGGGCAAGCGCAGAAAGCGACCCCCTGAGGGCAAGCGCAGAAAGCGACCCCCTGAGGGCAAGCGCAGAAAGCGTCCTCCTAGAGAGGATTGAAGGCCTAGCGCACTTGATATGAGAGAGGGGTCCTGAGAGGTTCTGTGAAGGACTATCCGAGCAAACGAGTCGACCTGCGCAGTGACACGGTCACACAGCCTACGCCCTCGATGCGCGAGGCGATGGCAGCAGCGGTAGTTGGGGACGATGTCCTGGGCGACGACCCCACAGTGATAGAGCTGCAGAACCGCATTGCAGAGATACTTGGGAAAGAGGCCGCGTTGTTCGTTCCCTCAGGGACTATGTCCAATGCAGTAGCAATCAAATCGCAGACCAAGCCAGGCGACGAGATTGTCACCCATTGCAAGAGCCACATCTACATGTACGAGGCAGGCGGTTACGCAGTGCTAGCAGGATGCTCAATCTCCTTGGTTGAAGGAGAGAGAGGGCAAATGTCTCCTGAGAATGTTCAGAGGGCTATTCGAAAGGTAGCCGGAAGCGATTCACATTATCCAGAATGCACTCTGATTTGCGTCGAGAACACAGCAAATGTAGGAGGCGGGTCAATCTACGACCAGGAGACTTTGGATGCAATCTGTGAAGTCGCACATAGAAACGACTGTCGCGCCCACATGGATGGTGCACGGATGTTCAATGCAGTTGTTGCCAGTGGTACCGATCCAGCAAGGATGGTTAGAGACTTCGATACTATCTCAATATGTTTGTCGAAGGGCCTTGGTGCACCCATCGGCTCCGTCCTTGTAGGGGATGCCGCTACCATTGCCGAGGCTCACAGATGGCGTAAGATGTTTGGTGGAGGGATGAGGCAGTCAGGGATACTTGCAGCTGCTGGATTGTATGCCTTGGAGAACAACATCGATAGGCTCGGAGAGGACCATGCCCGAGCCCGACACCTCGCCGAGGCGGTGGACGCCATGGAGGCGTATTCGATTGACCTCGGAGCAGTGCAGTCAAACATGGTATACATCAATTGTAAGAAGGACGGAGCGAAAACTCTGGTCAATAGCCTAGCCGAACGGGGCGTCGATGTTCTAGATCTAGAACAGGGTGTCGATTACGGCGATATATCGACTGTCAGGGCGGTAGTGCATCTGCACATCACCGATGAGGACATCGATCGTGTCATCGCTGCTTTCGATGCTGCTCAATGACCCGGAAGCATTCAATATCCCAATGTATAGGGACTAATGTGAGAGCAACACCGATTATCTTGGTTGTACTACTCCTAACGGCCTCGACCCAAGTCATTGCCACCAGTGAGCAAAGCTCGATGTGGAACGATGCAAGAATCGGAGTTACCGGAGGAGTCCTCGGTGCTCTAGAGATATCTCTGACCAACGAGACGACAGACAGTGAAATCGTACTCAACTACTCTGAGATGACCCCGGTCGTCGAGGTCTACACCGCCACCTGGTGTTTCAACTGCGTGACTACGGAACAGGCTCTCGATGAGACCATAGGAGATTCCGATGTCATGCGCATTCACTATCACAGGCACAGGTCTGAACCAGAGGATCCCTTTGGCAACAATGCCACAGAGTATCGTTGGGAGTCTACCTACGGCGACGCCTCGACTGTATTTGGGGGAGCGTCCAGACTTGCTCCGACCACGGTGTTCGATGGGGAGAGGATGCACATGGGGACAAGACCGAGTTCGAGCAGCCTCACGAACGACTACTCCACATCATTGGCCACCGGATCTTCTTGGAACTTCATAGGGACCGCTCGGATGTCTGTTTCTGCGACCGAATCAGGTGAGATGCAGTTCTCATGGAACATCACTGATCTGCGCGTCGACTACGATGATGACTACTGGACCTTCGCTCTGACACCATGGCTTCTTTTTGTCGAGGATAGTGCCAGTTTCCCGGACGGCTCGAATGGTGTCGGGGACTACCTACACGTGCTGCATGATGCCATTGAGTTGGATGGATTGGAAGGCTCCATGACTGTAGAAGCCCCACCTGCATGGGATGATGACGATGTCTCAGCTGTGCTGTTAATAGATTGGTCAAAGAGAGGACCTTTGGATTGTTGCAGCTCTCCTATTCTACCGGGACCGGGGTTGGTAGCCGTACTGCTGTGTTTTCTTGTGGCTTCTCTGCCGTCACGCAGAGAGCGCTGATATCTTAGATTAGGTATCCGACCCTGAGGTGGGTTGAATAACCCCACCCCACCATTGTGTATGCTCGGTGATGCTATGTCCTCGGAAACCCTCGTTCAAGTGACTTGTGAGGAGGTACCCAGGGGCAACATCCCGGTATGGCTCACAGAGCATATTTTGAGACAGTCTCTGGGTCCTACGGGATCCGAGTCAGACCTCTCGGGAAGAGTTCTGGTCGTCTACCCTACTGAGGAATCCAGAAAGCAGGCGCTTGCTGGAATGCCGAGCAGTCAGGCGATTGACAGCACACTCCACCATACCATCGACTCGCTGAAGTCCTCACTGGTAGCGGATCTGAGGATGCCGAGGGTTCTGAGTACTGAGGGCGGCTTTGAACTGGTGCTGCATGAGGCCTGCCGTCGCGAGGCGGCAAGGCTAGCATTCCCGATGATTAATCCACTGCCGGAGATGAGGTGGGGCAGGGGAAAGACCGCAGCTCTGGCCGAACTGCACTCGTACCTGTCGCGTGAGTCAGCCGCTTCTGCTTGGGACGGCCCGGGAATTACTTCCTTCAGGACCATCATCAAGCATCTCGAGAAGCGATTAGGAGGAACCCACCCAGATATGGTGGCTTCCCGCATTATCGATGGCCTGTACAAAGGAGGAAAGCCATTCTCTCTCCTCGATGTAGATGGCATAATCATGCTCGACCACCCTCCAGGGGTGCCCCGCTCGCACGTTGAAATCATGCTCGCAGTTTCGAGGCACTGCCCCATCCACCAATTGGCTCACCCCGGTAACTTTCGGCTCGGACACCACGGCATGCTCCTGCTCGACCAGCACCCAATAAAGTCCCAATCGAACCTTCCTCTATGGGTACCGCCGCACCAGCTAGAATCAACGCCCCCCGAGTCGTCTACCGAGCGCGTGCTGCTGCAGAGGGAGGAACACTCCTTTGAGGCAACAATTAGGTTAACGCGAGAGCGTCTTGAGTCAAGCCCCTCTTCCCATCTCATCATTGTGGACCCAGCTCTGGAGTCTAACCTACCGCGATGGGAGAGGGGCCTGAAGGCACTTGGGATACCGCTTCCTCCTTCACGCCAACCGGCACACACTCATTCTCTGGGTCACTGGCTGGTCGCTTTGGCGACCCTGCCCCACGGTCCCGATGCATTCTCTCTCGAGGCGTTGAGATCTTTCTCACTGCAAGTGACACTCAGGCCGTTCGAAAGCCCTGATACTCACCCCACGGAGGACAGAATCAGTCCGTGTGCTGACCCTGATATGTTGACGGTGCTGGCTCGGAGCGAGCATGTCCTAGGTGGCCCCGGGGCTCTTGCTAGATGGCTGCAGACGATAGCGAGGCCACCGATATCGGAGCGCGACCAGTTCAGAAAAGAGTCGACGCAGTGGTGGCTTCTTTGCGTCGCCGATTCTCTGAGGCCGCTGCTCAAGGGAGAGGACCGCGCAGCCCTCGATGAAGCCAGTAGAGTGGGCTGCCACACGGGACAAAAACTCCCGGCGATTGAGTCCTCAGCCAGCGGCGATGACTGGTTGCTCTCCATGCTTGGAATGATTGACCTAGAGTCCGCAATGGAAACGTGTGACGGCGAGGGACCCACTCCGTCAGCGGTGGCTCAAGCCGTAGTCAAGGACATTCAGACGCTAAGGTTGATGCAGTCCAGTATGGGTTACAGCGCACCTGAAATGGGCCCAAACTGGGTCGATGAGTTCACTCCTCTTGTTCGCTCCGCAAGCATTCAAAGTGGTTCTTCGCTAGCCTCTGGAAGGGTCAGGGTACTCACTCCCGCCGCCGCTCTCGGTTGCACCGCCGATACCATCGTCCTAGCCAACCTATCGAGTTCCTCATGGGATCTCAGAGCCCCGAAGATGGCCTTCCTCGGTGACGAGGAGCGACATTCTCTGGACCTGCTCCGACCAGACGCCCCAATCAGAGCAGCAAGGCACCAACTCGAACACCTTCTCGCCTCGGCTCCCGAGGTCCTAGTCCTCGACCCAAGCCTCGACGACGCGTCCCCGGCAGCCGCCCCCATTCGAGAGTGGGCAGCAGCCCACGACCCCGATGACGATGCCGAGGTGATGCGCACCGAACCCGAGCAACCGGTCAGCCCACGCGGCCTCAGGCAGTCCGACGGAATCTCCCTCAGGAACATGCTCCCACCAGTCCGAGCACCGCTCAACCCCAACGCCATATCGGTATCAATGGATTCGGAGTTGCAGCGCGATCGCGAGAGACGGCAACCGAGCCATGCCGATGACGATGGATACCTAGCCCAAGCTTCTGTCCAGCATCTGTTCTCCATTGACAGGGCAGATCTGACCCGTCGGACACCGCCCGGCATCAAACCCCCCCGTTCGCACAACAGGTGGCCAGTGGTTGGAGGCTTTGTCGCTGGAGGCAAGAGAACCCCCACCATCGACCCCCGCCCATTCGCCCCCCATGCGACCGGTACGGATGTCAGCGATTCGAGGCATGGTCATTCAGTGGGAGCCGAACAGGATGTCCCCATCTGGTCGCCGAGCAGACTGTATTACTGGCTCAAGTGCCCGAGAATGGGTTGGTTGTCGAACGGACTCAGGGCAGAGGAGGACGAGCTGCAGGCAGAGGATCTGGATCCACGTACTCACGGTGAGCTACTTCACAACGTCCATCACGACCTGATTTGTCAGACCCTTGGGTTCGAAATTGGTATTGAGAGGCCATTCGGAGAAGGCGACTCTGTCAGCAGCGTCGCCCAATCTGGCAGGAGCGAGGACGAACTGATGCGAATAGCACTCGAGTCTCTGGACAGCCGAGCCCCTTGGCTTGACAGGACTGACGCAGTCTCGACTCACAGGCTGATGATACTGACTGGGATGAGCAGAGACGAGTGGAACCGATGGCTAACTGATCCCTGCCCTGTATCACCATCGGGAAGGATTGGGACTATTGTAAGGGCCGAATCAACGGTCCGTCATGCCTCACCGGTATGCCTCGAATGGAGCATGGCAGACTTCGATGAAAAGGGAATCGAGATATCGATACCCACGGATCTCTCTGGAGGCGAGGAGCTCCCGCCGATTCGGGTTCGGGGCTATATAGACAGGGTCGACATCCTTCCAATGGATGAGTCCACTATAGAGTGGCTAGATCCAGATGGAGACGAGAGCGTCGCTCCACTCAGGGTCCACGGTTCAGGATGGCGGCCGCGCCGCTTGGTGGCAATTAGGGATCTCAAAACCTCTGAGAGCAAGGCTGCAAAGATACGACATTCCGATGGGTTGCTCGACGAACTCCAACTGGCGCTGTACGCGAGGGCGTGGGAGATTGCCCACCCAGGTGACTTGGTGGTCGCTGCCGGCATCTCTCTGTTCAGTCACCATACCGAGCACATGCTGGAACTATCTTCACAGTACTCTGCCTCTCACGGGGATCTTCTGCTTGGCACTCGTACGGACATCACCACATCACTGCACAGGTTCCCCGACGAAACGCCTTCTCCGCACAGCGACCACTTCAGAGCGTGGCTCACACAGCGCCTAACAGTGGCGTTACGCGTCGCAGCCGGGGCCGCTGCGGGAAGAGTCCACCCGACCCCATCACCGGGAGTGTGCGGTTACTGTCCGGCAAGGAATGTCTGCGAAGTCAGGATGGAGGCTGGTTTCTGATGCGTCTGAACACCGCCCAGCGTCTCGCGCTCAATTTGGATGCTCACATAGTCATCGACGCTGGGGCGGGCACTGGCAAGACCAGCACGATTGTTGATCGCGTCATCGAGCACTATCTGGCCGAGGATCAGAGAGCAACTCGACTACTCCCCAAGCCAGAGCGTCCATCCAAGTTGCAAGGAGGTATGATAGCCGCTCCAGCAGCAGAGCGCATAGACCTCAGGGAATGGGGTGGCCTACTTCCGGGCGAGGTAGTGCTGCTGACTTTCACCAACCGCGCAGCCGATGAGATGAGGGATCGACTGCGACGAAGCATCGCCCGGTTGCAGCCCGGCCCCATAGGAGATGACGGGACTTGGCGCAGCGACCCTAGAATCAGGCACAAGGGATTCAGTGAACAACTCCTGACCCTGCTCGAGGACGCACCAATAGGAACCATCGACGCGTTTCTCAATCAACTGGTCTCGCCGTACCGAGGTATCCTCGGAGACGCCCTAAGCCGAGACAACGTCTCGGACGCAGGCAGAATTCTACTGGTGGATTCCGCCCTAAACACCCTCTGGAGGTTGCCCGGCTCGGTCTCTCATATCGGAGAGGCGGTTGATGCGGGCATCCCGGCCGAGATCGCTCCAGATGTACTAGCAGCCAGAGACAGAATTGCGCGGCACTACTCAGGGCGATACTCTGCAGCTAGGGTATTACGCAGTCTGGTGGGAAGTTCTGTGTTCATCGAGGAGGCAACTCGCAGGATAATGGATGGCGACACCATCACCTCCGAGTTGCTGCACCAGCAAATCATGGCATCAGTCGATGCCGACGAGGTCGCCGAACACGCGACCGAGATCCATTCGATCACACAGCGTTTCTGCAATCTGGTAAAGGAGAATTCAGCTTCCATGGCACTCGCCGGCTGGCCGGCTGATTCCAGAATGGCCTGCTTGGACTCCCTAAGCAGCGAGGGACCGCCTGAAGACGCATGGGGACAACTGACGTGGCTGAGTCACACTCTAGTCTGTACACTCAACTCCTCAGCCTTGATGAAGAACAACCCCGCCTTCTTCCCTCATTCTCACCTCCCCTCTGATTCATGGGGGGCTGGCATAGAGAAGTACTCGAGGATTCCAGATGTGCGCTCCAAGGCACGTGTCAAGGATGAGATTAGGAGCATAGTAACCGATATCAAATCCGCGTGGTCCTCCGACCGCGGCAGACTGATGCTACACTTCACGCGGGTTGCCATGCTGCTCAGTGACACAACTCCACCTGCATCTCCTGCAGATTGGAAAC
>Ga0206686_1000476_pt1 | contig 11434 bp, 17 predicted proteins | sample M250012015metaG_FD_155447 | JGI IMG/M metagenome (GOLD analysis project Ga0206686, IMG submission 155447) | Ammonia-oxidizing marine archaeal communities from Monterey Bay, California, United States - M2 500m 12015 | ecosystem: Environmental > Aquatic > Marine > Intertidal zone | place: USA... | reverse complement strand
AATAATATGTCTAGTCCTACCGATGTATATCCAAATGGACCTGTAACAAATATCAAATCTCCTTTATTGGATCCTTTTCTAGTAACTATGGAGTTTGAATTTCCAAAAATACAAACGTTAAACACAATTTCTTTTCCTGCATTTGTATCTCCGCCAATTATTAAAATACCATATTCTTTACATGCTTTTTTAAATCCATTTGCAATACTTTCTATTTTTGTACGTGAAATTGATTTTGGTAAATTTATTGAAATAATTCCATATTCTGGTTTTATCCCCTTAGCTGCAAAATCACTTACACAAGCGATTACACTTTTTCTTGCTGCATCTGATAATTTCATTTTTTTTGGAATATCTGTACTTTCCACCATTGTATCTGTTTTTGCTACAATCTTGGTTTTGCCTAAAGTGAATACTTCAACATCTTCTGTAACAAATTTTTTATTTCCTAACTTTGTTTGAAATATTTTAATTATTTCATTTTCATCTAATTTTGTCATAACTTTCTTTTACCATTTGTTTTGTATTATTGATTATTATTTTACATTTCTCTTCATTATTTGATTCTGCTGAAATTCTTATGATATCTTCTGTATTTGATTTTCTAATTAAAATCCATGTGTCTTCATTTATGATTGTTTTAATGCCATCTTGTGTGTTTACTTTTGAATATTTTTTTGCTAAATTATTTTTTAGATCTTCAATTATTTTATCGTGATAATTTGAATTAATTTCTACTTTTTCTCTAATTTGAAAATAACTTTCCATATAGTTTAAAATTTCAGAAAACTCTGAACTTTCTAACATTGATGATATTAAACCACTTGTCAGAATGCCTTCTCTACAATAATTAAATTCAGGTAAAATGAATCCCCCACTACTTCCTTCTCCACCTGCTTGAGCATCATTTCTTAACATTTCATCTATTACATTTGCTTCTCCGACTTTTGATCTTACAACTGTCCCTCCCTTCTTTTTGATGAATTTTTCAATTGATACACTTGTATCTATACTTAAAACAAATTTTTTGTACCCTAATTCCAATGATTTTGCAATTCCTAAACCTAATGTTATGTCTGGACTTTGTTTTTCCCCTTTTCTAACAACTACTAAACGATCTCCATCCAAATCAAATGCAAATGCAATTTCTTTTTTATTTGAAATGCTTACTAACTCCGTTAATTTATCTGAAGTTGGATCTGGACCTCTTGAACATTCTGATAATTTTTCATTTATGACTTGAACATCACATCCTATATTTTTTAATAAATCTGATGCAAAATCTTTTGCAGCTCCTCCACCTATGTCTATTGCAATTTTAGGTGAATTATTTATTTTTCCTATGATTTTTTTTACATCTTCTATATATGATGACTTTATTTTTTTAATTTTGCCTATTTTTGATTTTAAAATTTCTTGATGATTTATTATTTGAGTAATTTCTTTCTCATTAACTCCTCTTCCATCTATGATGAATTTCATACCATTCCATTCTATTGGGTTATGTGAAGATGAAATAACAATACCTGCGCCGTATTTTCTTGCTTCTTTAAACACTACTGGAGTTGGAACTACGCCTAAATCAAAAACATCTATACCGTTTTTCATTAGAACTGCACTGACTACTTCTTGTATCATTATTCCTGAAGGTCTTGTATCTCTACCAATTACACATTTTTGTGACTTGATTAAAGATGAAAAGTTATTAGAAAATTCTATTATATCTTTTAGATTAAGATCTTTTCCAAATACCCCTCTAATCCCTGAAATTGTTTTTTTCAATTACCCCCATTCGGAAAGTCTTTTTATTAACTCTGATGAACTTATCCAATTGTGCCTTGGTAGCTCAGCCTGGTAGAGCACCTGATTCGTAATCAGTAGGTCGCGGGTTCAGATCCCGTTCAAGGCTTTCATATTTTGATATATTATTAAAATTATTTAGAAATTATTGTAGTTTATTCATCAAAGGTTTCAATGTCTATTTCTAATTCTTTACCTAGACCTTTCCACCATTGTTTTGTTTGTTCTAACATGTTCCATTATCCTTTTTAAAATTCTCCTTAATAGATCTGCCGGTTGATCCATAACTAATTATTTCATATTTTTTTAAAATATTTTTACTCTTTTCCTTCTTGTTTCCTTTTCCTTTTTCTGTATATTATTATCATCAGAGTTCCACCTGCACATCCCCAAAATAGTGGATTATTTACTCCCATTGGAATTCCAATTGATTGAAGTAATCCCATAAATCCTAAACTCATAATCGCTACAAGAACCAATCCTATCATTTCTAGTATTTTTGTCATTGTTGATCTATGCTTTTCTCTAGAATCAAAAAGATATATGGTTTTGTAAACTAGGATCTGTATGGATAATTATCTTACAGTTCTTTTGATTTTTATGGTTGTAGGAATTCCTATTGCTTTTGTTTCACCAACTACTGGAGAAATACGTGAACAACCTATTCTTCCATTGTTTTATGGTTCAATCGGAGGCATGATATTGATTCTTTTCTATGGTGGTTACAAAGACAAAAAGGAAAGACGAAAACTTAATGAAAAGCGAAAAAAATCTAAAAAATAGATTTTAAAGTTCTAATCCAAATGATTCTGCAATACTTGAAAAATTTACGTATGAATCCAAATATTGTCTTCCTTTAGTAGTAATTACAAAAGTATTTTTTCCATCATACTCAATTTTGTTAATTAGGCCTGCACCTGTTAAATTATTCAAAAATTTAGATAATCTTGAATGTGATAAATTTGCCTTTGTTAGAAGAGATGTTGTTTTAATGCCTTCTTGTCCTGATAATTGGGTAACTGTCAATAGATCTGCCACAATTTGCATACTAGTTCTATAAGTTACCATGTGCTCTGTATTTTAAAACTCAGATATAAGGGTATTACCGTAAATTCAGATCAGATAAATACACTCTATCTCCCCTTTGCTACAATGTCTACTCAATCTAGAATTCCTTGGTTTGATGACTTTGTAGGTGTTGCATATCGATATTATGATCTCAGAATGAATGTTGTTCCATTAATTACTGATCGAAAACAATCTGCCTCACTGTGGCATGATACTATTCACTGGTGGATAGATTCATCAATTAAAATTAGATTTGTAGAAATGGATAATGATTATTGGTTTATCATGGGATCTGATTCTCAAAAACCTGATAGTAATTTAGCTTTTTTTAAAATATTGCCAAAATCTGAACATTATGAGAGATTTAAAAAAGGTCATGGAGGTGAAGCATATCTAAGATTAGGTGTGTATACAAAAAAAACCCTAAGTGATGTGAAAAAAGGTGATTCATGCACTTGTGGTCATGAAGCTCAAGATCATGATGAAGGTGATGACGATATTTGTTTATTCAATGATTGTAATTGTAAAGAATTTTCTACTTTTCAAGTAAATCTTCTAAAAAGAAAAAAAATAATTACTGATATTAAATTCTTAGAAGAAAAAGATGTAAAAGATGATCCACTTGTTTGGAATTGTTTTAGTGTAAATAAATATTCAAAAACAGAATAAAGTTATTCTAAGTCTTTGTTTACTCTAACATGTTCTCCGGGATAATGTTCATGAAGTTTTTTTGAATAACATTTTCCACACATTGTTCCTTCAATTCCCCATTCTTCCATTGGACTGTAACGTTGTTGAATTTTTCCATTACAAATTGAACATTTTTCTTTTGACCCCAAAGTATTTTTCTTGTTTTTTATCGATATAAAAAACATACTGGATTAATACTTATTAAGAAAATCATGTTAAATAATACTTATTTCTAATCAAATCAGGTAGCTAGTTTAACTAATGTAAACCTCCTGCAAGATTTTTACTTGGTTAGACTACTGCCTTTTAAATTAAAATAAATTATTTGCTATTTTTTTAAGTGATATGATTTCTTCCTCTTCTTGTTTGATTTTTTTATCTATAACTCGAAGCATTGAATCCTTCCAAACATGTTGAGAGAAAAAATTGTGTTTTGTATTTGCTAATTCAATTTCATCATCAACAACAGTATCTTCTAAAAACTTAGTCACAATTACATCTGTAATTTTTAAAATTCTATTGTTGAGTTTAAAACTATGAAAAATTGGTTCTAATTTTCTTATATCTGATTTAAAATCTCCTTTGGATTCTAGAATTTTTTTATGCAGTATTCTGAAATAAACAGCTACAAAAAATAATGTTGCATATCTTTTTGTTTTATGTCCTCCTTGTTTTCCATATTTTAGTGATTTTTTTGCAAATTCTTTTACAAGATATGGATATAGTATAATTCTATAATCGTCTTTGAGATTATCATTAAAAATTTGTTCATATTTACTACCTCGTGGAAGAAATTGAGATGGTGAACTGTATGATTCAGTTGGTCTTTGTTCTATACCTGCTACAAATGATTGAATTGCATCCTTGGCAACAATGACTTTTTTATGATTATCTGGAAGATAATTATTGTATGCTGTATCTCCACTATACTCTAATTGTTTTGATTTTGATTTTGTATCAAATGACCCTGCTTGAATTTCATAAAAATATCCACAATTTTTTAATTGTGATTTAATTGATTTGTGAAAATCCATTAATGACACTAAATCTTTTCCTCTAACTGAATTTTGTGAATTTCTATATTTTGTAATGTTATTTTGTTCTTGTTCATCATCAGCTTTAATTATTGTAACTGTCATCGATCCATCCATATTTTTTGTTCTCTTTGAATGATCTAAAATTGAATTTGATGTTTGTGCACCATTTACGATTTGTGGAGCAAAAAGTTCAATCATATTTTCTCCTAAATCTGTAAAATCGCTAACTACTATTGTAATTCCGTTATTATAAAAAAAGAATTTTCCTGGATTTGTTTGTAATGTATCTCGTAATCCTTTGTTAACTGTAGTTTTAAATTGCATCCATTGTCTGATGTTTGATTCAAAAACATAATCTCTATTTTTACTTACAAATTCTGTTAATTCACGTAATTTTAAAATCCCTAATATTGTATTTTCATGTGTAAGCATTCTTTCAAGTTTAATGGATGATTTTTTCCCTGCTGCTGGTTTTTTAATCCTCTCCCATAATTTTTGAATTATTTTATTTTCATCTATAATTTCTACTAATTCATCTTGATATTCGACTTTTTGATCAGTAACGTAACAACATTTTATCTTCAAATTTTTTTCTTTAATTTTTGTAACCAGTTGAGCCAATTCTGGTCTCATTTTTGTAATGTCTTTTGAAAGCAATCTTTTTGCATCTTCTTTGAATTTAGTAATTGCTTCTAGTGAATGTGATGTACCATATTTTGATTGAAATAATCTAACTGTATTATCTGAAAAGTCTACTGGAAGATAGGCATCAATTCCTAAATCATTTGCTCCATCTACAATTGCATCTGCTGCATCATCTTCTGTAGCCTCAAAAACTCTTGTTAAAATCCATTGAAGGAAATTATGCCCTTTTTCAACCTCACTTTTTGAATCTTCTGCATATTCATGAATATTATCTCTGATATTTTCTGCAAAACCTTCTAGTGGTGGACTAGAATTTTTTTGTATTAATAGGGCATGTGATCCTGGTATGTATTCTAGTAATCCACTTGAATTTTGTGACATTTACTTTTGTAATATGTTATATATTTAGAGAATTAGGTAATTGTGTAATAACTCTCAAATGGATGTGACATGAAATAATAAAAAAAATAATTAGTTTGGCAATAATTCTGGGTATTTCTATTTTGATTATTGGTTTCTCTCTCTCTGTTACCACTTTGGAAGAAACTACCTCTGAAGAGAAGAATCTTGTAGTAGAAGAAATTATTCGAGCTGATGTAATAATGCCTACAAAAGTTTCGCGCCCTGGATGTGATATTGAAGACGTTTGTTATATCCCATCTAATATTGTTGTAAAAAAAGGAGGCTCTGTTACTTGGTTGAATGAAGATTCTTCTTTTCATACTGTAACATCGGGATTTTATGGAGAACCTACAGATCTTTTTGATAGTGGCTATTTAGATCCGTATGAGTATTACACATTATCTTTTGATGAAATTGGCACATACGATTACTTTTGTACATTACATCCTTGGATGATGGCTCAAGTAATTGTAGAATAAAGGTACCCGAGGGAGTCGAACCCCCTTGTATAAGCTTTGCAGGCTCACGCATAACCGTTCTGCCAGAGTACCGTTTTGAAAAACACGAAATGAACAATTAAACTCTTTAGATTAGAATTTGTAAAATGATTTTGAAGCCAATTTTACATCATCTCCTTTGATTGTTTTTCTACCTGCATGAGATGCCATCTCAATTGCACTTTTTGCAATACTATCTGCAATATCTTCTATCACTCTTCGTAATTCATCTGCTGATTCATCACTAACTCTTTCTGCACCTGCTTTTTTTAAAATTCTATACATTGCAGATAATCCTAATTCTGAAGACTTCATACATTTCGTTTTAGTTTTTTGTGAAAAACTTAATGAGTGAAAAAATATCACTAAGGAATCGATTTATACAGACAATGTTCAGAATTAATTAGAAAATGACGTGGTCTTTTGATTCTCATATTCATCTTTCTGATCCTGCCTACCGTCCAGAAATTAATTTTATTTTAAAACAAATGGAGTTTCTCAAAATTAAAGCATGTTGTGTTTCAACAAATGTTGCAAATTCTTTAGAGACTTTGTCCTTATCAAAACAAAGTAGTCTTGTTTTACCTTTTATTGGAATTCATCCTGAATTTGCAAATGATGATCTTGAAAAAATTACTAATTTAATAGAATTAAACCAAAATAATATTTCTGGAATAGGTGAAATCGGATTAGATCCTACATATGTCAAAAATAATGATGATACTAAAAAACAAATTCAAGTTTTTGAATCATTACTTTCATCTGCAGAAAAATTTCATAAACCTGTATCCATTCATTCTAGAAAAAGTCTTGATGATATTTTTGAAATCATGACATCGTATGATACTAAACATGCTTTACTTCATTGGTTTGATGGAAATAAAAAACAACTTCAAAAAGCTATGGATATGGATTTTTTTGTATCTTTTGGACCTGTGATGATTTATGCAAATGATAAACAGACTTTATTATCTAAAGCGTACGCATCAAAAATTCTTGTTGAAACTGATGGACCTGTTAGATTTTCTAGATGTTTTGAAATGAAGTCTGGGCAGATCAGTTTCATCCCTAGTGTCATATTTTGTGCCTCAAAAATCCTTGAAAAAACATTTGATGATATGTCCTCTTTACTAGAAGAAAATACGAAATGTTATCTGGGAATATAGGTATAAAATACCCCATTCGTTAATTTATGCGTGGATAGGATAAAGCGTCTTTCATTTGAAGTATTAGATGAACATAAATCTAAATTTGGTGAAGACTTTGCTGAAAATAAAGTTGCATTAAACCAAGTTTCTATCATTCGCTCTAAAGGCTTGAAAAATAAAGTTGCTGGCTACATAACAAGATTTATCAAAAAACAAATTCGTGAAGAAAAATTCAAACAAGATCGTGGTGTTTCAGATTCTACTGGTATTGAAGAACAAGAATCTTCATTAGAAATTACCGAATCTGAAGTTGAAGAAATTACCCTTACAAACGAAGAAGTTGAAGACATTACCCTTACAAACAAAAAAACTGAAACCACTACACCTACAGTTGAACCTGTAGAAGAAAAAACTGAAACCACTACACCTACAGTTGAACCTGTAGAAGAAAAAACTGAAACCACTACACCTACAGTTGAACCTGTAGAAGAAAAAACTGAATAATTAATTAAATATTAATTTCTAAATTTTATATTAAATGTAGATATGATATCTGTAAAACTAATTGGTGGCGCAAAAAAATCTTTTAATTCTAGTCAATTAGAAATTGCAGAATCTGAAATTTCTATTCAAGAATTACTTGATTTACTATTAAAATTAAAACCTCACAATACTTCTGATTTGGATGTTGAAAATATCTTAATTGCTATTAATGGTTCAGATTCTTCTGCGATGAATGGAAAATCTACTATTATACATGATAATGATATTGTTAGTATTATTCCTGTAATTCATGGTGGATCCCCAAAAAAATTAATTTTTGAAATTGAGAAAAAGCAAATTCAAATCATTGAAATTCATGGCCAAAAAACAATTGATATTCAATTTATTGATGATTTGAGAAAAAAATACCCAAAGATCAAATTTCAAGCTGTTTCTAGTTGTTTTATTCTTAATGCATCTCATCTAAAAAAAATTCTATCACTTTCAATTAATGCTGAAAAAAATAATATTTTACTCTCAAACAAACTTGAAACTGATATTTTAATGCGTTTTGCAGCAACATTACAAATTTCAAATGCAATATCTTCTGTTGGAATAAAGCCAACTACTAATTTTATTTTAATTTCTATTGGCAATAAAAATAATTTTAATTCATTTTATTCTGATATGTCTTCTATTTGTGTTAATTTATTTTTAAAAAATAATGATTTATTCATTAAAAAATATTTTAATATTTCAAAAAAACATGTTGATTCTGTCTATTCTAAAACTCCTTTGGAAGATATTTTAGTTGAAAAGGCTTCTATTTTATTCTGACATACTACGTTTTGTTTTTTCAAGACTTAGTATATCTGATTTTTCCAAAATAGATACTCCTGTTACAATTCCTAATATTTCAATTAAAATTATTTTATCTGGAAAATCTAATGAAACTTTATTTTTTATTTTATCTGCTATTTTTGTAATTATTTCTTTACTTGAAATATCTGAATTCCTTTTTTCAATTGATATTCTGTATGTATCTGTATCTTGAATTTGATTTAACATGCTAGAAATTGTTTTTTCAATTTCTTCTACATTTGTTTCAATAAATTTTTGAATTGGTATTACTCTGAGACAATATCTTATACTCCATGGTTCATCTAATAGAATTTCTTTCATTTTTTTAACAACTTCAATTGGATCCAGTGTTGTTTCTGCAGTTAAAATCCCTGACATACTACTTATTGATATTTTGACATCTGAATCCCCTAACTCATCTAAGATATCTCTTATTTCATCTTCAGTTTCTTCTTCTAAATGTCTGGCACAGGTAATAATCAGGTTCATGTTTTTATGATTTCCTCTTTTTTTAATACGCCTTCTCTAATAATTTCAATTTCTTCATTTTCTATTTCAATTATTGTGGATTCTCCTTTACTTGTAATTGTTCCCCCATTAAGAAAAACATCATAATTTTTAATATTTTTAATACATTCATCAGGATCCGTAAATGATGTATTTCCAGAAATGTTTGCACTAGTCCCTACTAACAAATTACATTTTTCTAATAATTTCAACGTGCATTCCGAATCTGGAATTCTTATTGCAATTTTATCATCTATTTTTAATGATTTTTTCAATTTTTCATCTGTTAATTTTAAAATTAATGTTAATGGGCCTGGCCAATATTTTTCTATAATTTTTTCAGTGAATGCATCAATACATGTTATTTTTTTTACAATCTCTAGTGAATATGCTAATACTGGCAATGATTTTATTTTTTCTCTTGATTTAATTTCATAAATTTTTTTCACTGCACTTGAATTGTATGGATTACAACCTAACCCATATACTGTATCTGTGGGGAATACTGCAACTCCTCCATTTTCAATAATCTGAAATGTTTTTTCAATACCTTCTATGTTACAATCCACTTTCAATAATATCTAAATAATTTTTGTGTAATTATTATTTACTTTTAACTAATTTTTTAACTTCATTATGTTTTCATTAATATTGCATGTCTTTTCCTAATTTTGATGACAATGGATTTGAAGATGATTTTGAAGATAATTTAGATGCATCTAATGATGTAGAAAATTAAATATTTAATCCAAAATTGTCCGCAAATTTTGTAAATGAATAATATGCTTGAAGAAATTCTCTTCCTGACTGACTAATTTTATATTTATTTGAACCTCGAGAATCTCTTTGTTCTAACAACCCTTGTGAAACTAGTGTTTTTAAAATTCTCGAAATTCTTGAATGAGGGATGTTTGCCTTTCTAATTAGATATGTTACTGTTGCCCCATCTTCATCTTGAAGATCATCTCTTGTAGTTGATAAAATATCTCCAATAATCTTCATTTGTGTTCTGTATTCTCCCATTTTCTTAATTTATACTTCTCAAATTTCTATGAGAGACCGTTGATATTTCCGTATATACTAAAAAGATAAAAGAATTTGACTAATTTTTATTTTTGAGCCTGATTTACAATTTATCAAAATCATCATCAAATTTTATCTTATTTAATGGGACTTTACTTACTGGAATGAATAATGCAATTAATCCTCCAATTTTGATAATCATTGATATTGAATATAGGATTGATTCTGGAAATACAAAAGAATACCATCCCAAAAATTCCCCTAATGCTAAAAGTGCTAATCCTACTGATACTGAAATTGCACCTTTGTTTTTATTTTCAAAATATGATAACATTGTTTCAATTGCACCATATGCTAATAAGATGAATGAAATTGATCTGAAAATATGTTCTAATTGAACAGTTGATACTAAAAATAATGGTATAATTCCTACTGATCTAAAATAATTAGATTTTGGGAAAAATGATTTTATGCTGTGAGAAAATGCAATAAAAAAATACCCTACAGTTTGAATTATAATTCCTACAGTTTGAATTCCTCTTTCTATGTTGCCTGATTTTATTACAAAGTCCTCTAACATGTATCCTGTCCAAATCACAAAAAATCCTATACTTATTGAAAGAAACGCAATTGTTAATCTAAATAATGTTGGACTACCCGTATTTCTAAATCCAATATATGCCATTATCCCTATGGCAAGTCCTATCAAAAATCCTACAAGATTAAGTATATTTTCTAATAAAAATTCCAATGATGCTTAGTAACTTATTGAAGTAATTATTTTAATCTGATGAATCATTTTACTATGTTGTTAATCCCATTCATCTAATGAACCTGCTGTGTGACCTTCTGTACTGCCACCAGCTGCATAATCTCCTAAAATATCTGAGTATTTAGGGTGATTGTGAGCTACAAATTTCACATATTCTCCATAACTCATATCCAAATCACATGAACCACATTTTACTAAAGAATAATCCATAGCCATTTCTGCATCTTCATTACATTTTGGACATTTGATCTTCATACTCTCTAATATTGTTCATGAATTATTATTACTTTACATCAAAAAAAGATAAAAGGAGTAATTTCTTGCTGATTTCTATGAGTCGTACTTGTAGTAAATGTAAAAACTCTATTCCAGACACTGAACAATTAGGACCTGTGAATGAAAAATATCCTACTTGTACTAAATGTTGGGCTGAATGGAAAGAATATCAAGTTATGGTAATGAATGAAATGAAATTAGATATGTCCATGGCTGATCATCGTA
>Ga0206686_1000474_pt1 | contig 11457 bp, 10 predicted proteins | sample M250012015metaG_FD_155447 | JGI IMG/M metagenome (GOLD analysis project Ga0206686, IMG submission 155447) | Ammonia-oxidizing marine archaeal communities from Monterey Bay, California, United States - M2 500m 12015 | ecosystem: Environmental > Aquatic > Marine > Intertidal zone | place: USA... | reverse complement strand
CCAGGGTAGCCGTCGAGAGCCGGCTCCGACCGGCCCCGCTCCGGGGCGCCGTACCGGCCCGCCGCCGGTGGGCCGTCGCCCACCGATGGGTGGAGGACCGCGTGAGTCGGTGCCCGGTGCCGGTGGTGGCCCCAGTGCCCGTCCCGGTGGTGGCCCCGGTGGCCGTCCCGGTGGTGGCCCCGGTGGCCGTCCCGGTGGTGGCCCCGGTGGCCGTCGTCCGCCGCGCCGCAAGGGGCGTCGCCGTCGTCGCCGCGAGGAACTCCAGCCGATGGACGTTCCCGCCTACACGCCCGACGATGCAGCCGTTCCCGATGGCGAGGTGGTGGTGGAGCGTTCATGCACCGCCCAGGACCTGGGTCCGAAGCTGAATCGCACGGCCGCCGACGTGGTCCGGTTCCTCATGCAGCAGGGCGAGATGGTCACGGCCACGCAGTCCCTCTCCGACGACATGATCGAGTTGTTCGCCGCAGAGCTGGGCGTCGAGATCCGCATGGTGGATCCTGGCGAGGAGCAGGAGGTCGAGCTGCTGAAGCTGCTCGACGTCGTGGACGACATGGAGGACGACGAGGCACCGATCCGGCCACCGATCGTCACCGTGATGGGACACGTCGACCACGGAAAGACCAAGCTGCTGGACCAGATCCGCAACGCCAACGTCGTGGACGACGAGGCGGGTGGCATCACCCAGCACATCGGCGCATACCAGGCTCAACACGATGGTCGGAGCCTCACGTTCATCGACACGCCCGGCCACGAGGCCTTCACCGCCATGCGTGCTCGTGGCGCTGACTCGACCGACATCGTCGTGCTGGTCGTGGCCGCCGACGACGGGGTCATGCCCCAGACCGTTGAGGCGCTGAACCACGCCCGTGCGGCCGAGGTGCCGATCATCGTGGCGATGAACAAGATCGATCGGGACAACGCCGACCCGGAGAAGGTCCTCAGCCAGCTCGCCGAGCATGCTCTCGTGCCGGAAGCCTGGGGTGGCGAGACCATCGTCGTGGAGGTCTCAGCCCTCAAGAACCTGGGCGTCGACGACCTCCTCGACAACCTGAACGTGGTCGCCGAGCTGGAGGACCTCCGGGCCGACCCGGACGGTCGTTCACAGGGCGTCGTCCTGGAGTCCTTCCTGGACGTGGGGCGGGGCCCCGTCGCAACGGTGCTGGTCCAGCGCGGCACGCTCAAGGTCGGGGACCCGCTGGTGGCGGGCGCCGCATGGGGTCGTGTGAGGGCGCTCGTCAATGCCGACGGTGAACAGGTCAAGTCGGCCGGACCCTCGATGCCGGTGCAGGTACTGGGCCTGTCCGACGTGGCAGATGCGGGCGAGGGCTTCGTCGTCGCCCCGAACGAGAAGATCGCAGGCCGGGTGGCCGACAAGCGTGGCCACTGGCGGCGTCAGGCCAACATCGGTCGGGACGCCCACGCCCTCTCGGGCGGGGCACGCCTGGAGGACATCTTCACCCAGATCCAGAAGGGCGAGACCGCGACGCTGAACCTGATCGTCAAGGCCGACGTGAACGGCTCACTGGAGGCGGTCACGGAAAGCCTCCGGAAGCTGGAACGCGAGGACGTCAAGCTGGCGTTCGTGCACCGGGCCGTTGGCCGGATCACCGAAAACGACATCCAGTTGGCTGCCACGTCGAATGCCACCATCATCGGCTTCAACGTCCGACCGGAGCGCAAGGCCCGTGAGCTGGCCGACGTCGAGAACGTCGAGATCCGGACCTACGAGATCATCTACAAGCTGATCGAGGACATAGAGGCGGCCATGCTCGGCATGCTCGCCCCGGAGTTCGAGGAGGTCGTGACCGGCGACGCCGAGGTCCGGGAGATCTTCTCGGTGCCACGGATCGGCAAGATCGCCGGCTGCTACGTCACCAATGGAACCATCACCCGTGGTTCGAAGGTCCGCTTCCTCCGGGAGGGAACCATCATCTGGAAGGGCGACGTCAGCTCGCTCCGGCGGTTCAAGGAGGACGTGCGGGAGGTCCAGTCGGGCTTCGAGTGCGGCATCGGCCTCTCGGACTACCAGGACCTGAAGGAAGGCGACGTCATCGAGACGTTCGAGGATCGGGAGATTCCCCGCACCTAGGGGCAGGCGATGGGACGTGGAGCGCCGCAGGGTCGCCGACCCGCCGGTGGTGCCCGTGGCTACGACCGGGCTGACCGGCTCAACGAGTTGCTCGTCCGGATCCTCGCCGAGGAGTTCGAGCGGATCGACGATGACCGCCTCGGATTCCTGACCGTTTCCGCCGTGGAGACCGACCGTGACCTGAGCATGGCTCGGGTGTACGTGACGTCGGACGCCGACGATGACGAACTCCTGGAGGCCCTGGGCGAGTTGAGGCCCCGCCTGCACCGTGCCATCGGCGACCAGGCGAGGCTCCGTCGGGTACCGCCGTTGGCCTTCGTGGTTGACGAGACCATCCGTTCGGCTGATCGCATCGAGGAGATCCTCCGCGGGCTGGGTCCTCTCGACGAGGAGGAATGACGTGGCCGCCCGTCCGCCCGGCCCCGACGGGATCGTCGTCATCGACAAGGAAGCCGGCTGGACGAGCCACGACGTGGTGGCAAAGGCACGTGGGGTGCTCGGTACCCGCAAGGTCGGCCACTCGGGAACGCTGGATCCGGACGCCACCGGTGTCCTGGTGCTCGGGGTGGGCAGGGCGACCCGCCTCCTGCGATTCCTGACCCTCCTGCCGAAGGGCTATGTGGGCCGGGTCGTCCTGGGCAGCGAGACCACCACGCTTGACGCCTCCGGTGAGGTGACGGCGGTCCACGACATGTCAGCGGTGACCCTGGACCAGGTACGGGAGGCTGCCCGGCACTTCGTGGGTGACATCGAACAGGTGCCGCCCATGGTCTCAGCAGTGAAGGTGGACGGCCGGCGACTCTACGAGATAGCGCGCGAGGGCGGCGAGGTGGAGCGCCGGGCGCGACCGGTCACGGTGGCCCGCTTCGACGTCACCCCTGCCGATCAGCCCGGTATGTACGACGCCATCGTGGAGTGCTCGTCGGGAACCTATGTGCGCACGCTGGCCGCCGACCTGGGTGCGGCACTCGGCGGCGGCGCCCACCTCCGCGACCTTCGCCGGACGGCCGTCGGGTCCTTCACCCTCGCCGACGCACATCCGCTCGAAGCCCCGGTGCTGCTGCCGATGTCCGAGGCCCTGAGGGACCTGTCGGGCGTCAACGTCGATGAGGCGACGGCGTTGGAGATCTCGTTCGGCCGCCCCCTGGGGTTGGACAGCCTCGGCCTCGCCGACGGGAACCTCGGGGAGGGTCCGTGGCCCGTCTACGGGCCTGACGGGAGCCTGCTGGCGGTCTACGAACCGCACGGGGAACGAGCCAGGCCGGTGATGGTGCTGGCCCCGGCCGGTTCCTGAACGTGTGTTCCGCTGACCGTGTCACACGTGGGCCCTCGCTAGCCTCGTCGCCGTGGAGATCCGCCGGGACCTGAGTCAGAGCGACCCTTCGGCGCCCCGTACCGCCGTCACGATCGGTGCATACGACGGCGTGCACACGGGTCACAGGAAGGTCATCGCCGAGGTTCGCCGCCTGGCAGTCGAACGGGGGTTCACCTCCGCGGTCCTGACGTTCGACCGGCATCCGGCCAGCGTGGTTCGTCCCAGCTCGGCCCCACTGCTCCTCGCCGACATCGACCAGAAGCTGGAGCAGTTGGCGACTACCGGTGTCGACCTGACGGTGGTCCTGCCGTTCGACGAGGAACGGGCCGGGGAGTCGGCCGGGTCGTTCATCCGCGACGTGCTGGTCGACGGCATGGGCGTCGGCCTGGTGGTCGTCGGGGAGGACTTCCACTTCGGGCACCAGCGGCTCGGCAACGTTGCGATGCTGCGTGAGGCCGGAGCTGCCCTGGGGTTCGAGGTGATCGGCCTGGACCTGGTCGGGTCCGACGGCATGCCTGCGAGGGACCACGAACAGGTCTCGTCCACCTTCATCCGCCGGGCTCTGGCGCGAGGTGACCTGGAGCGTGCCAACTCGATGCTGGGAAGGCCCTACGAGGTCCGCGGAGTGGTGGCCAGCGGGGACAGGCGTGGCCGGGAGCTCGGATTTCCGACGGCGAACGTACGGGTGGATCCGTCGATCCTGCTTCCGGAGGACGCCGTCTACGCCGGTTGGTACGAGCGTCCCGACGGGACGGTGTTCCCGGCGGCGATCTCTCTCGGAACCCGCCCGCAGTTCTACGAGGACGGCGCCGTTCTCCTGGAGGCCCATCTGCTGGACGTCGGAGGGCCCGACTCGGGAGGCCCCGACCTCTACGACGAGGTGGCACGGGTCCGCTTCGTCCGTCGCCTGCGGGGCCAGCTTCGCTTCGACGGCCTCGACTCCCTGGTCGACCAGCTCCACCGGGACGTGGTTGAGACCCGTGCCGCGCTGGCCTGACCCAGGACCTGCGCGTGGAACTCCTGGACGTGCTGCTCCTGGTGGGTGGTGGCCTCGTGGCCGGATGCGTCAACACGATGGCGGGCGGGGGGTCTCTCCTGACCGTTCCCCTCCTCGTCCTGGCTGGCCTGCCGGGCGACGTGGCCAACGGGTCCAACAGGGTCGGCATCCTGGCCTCGAACCTGAGTGCTTCGGCGACCTTCCGTCGTCTGGGCACGTCCGGGGTGTCGCGGGCCCTGCCGTTGCTGGTTCCGGTGGTAGCGGGCTCGCTCACCGGTTCGGTCCTCATCTCCCGGCTGCCTGCCGAGTCGTTCGAGCGGGTCTTCGGTTTCCTGATGGTTCCGCTTCTGGTGCTCTCCCTCCGACCACCGAAGCTGAAGGCGGTGGACCGCCCGTGGACCGGTCCGGTGGCGGCCCTCGTCTTCTTCGGTGTGGGTTGCTACGCGGGAGCCTTCCAGGCGGGGATCGGCCTGCTCCTGGTGGTGACCCTGTCGCGTTCCGGTCTCGACCTGGTTGTTGCCAACAGCATCAAGGTGGTTGTCATCCTGGTGGTGACCATCACCGCCCTCCCGGTGTTCATCCTGGGTGGCCTGGTCGACTGGGGTCCGGCGCTGGCCCTCGCCGTCGGCTTTGCCGGAGGTGGCGCGATCGGAGCCCGGCTCACGGTTTCCGGTGGTTCCCGGGTGGTCCGGCCGGTGCTGGCAGTGGCGGTGGTGGCGATGTCCGGACGCCTGCTGGGCCTGTACTGAGCCCCGGCTGGAGTGGCGCCTTCGGGTGCCGGTACGCTGGGTCCACAACAGAGTCCTCGGGGTTGGGTGAAAGTCCCGACCGGCGGTGAGTCGGAGGAATCCGACAAGCCCGCGAACCTCGGATGGTCGCCGTCAGGTGATTTTCGGGGCCGATCAGGTGCAAGTCCTGAGCCGACGGTCAGAGTCCGGATGGGAGAGGACGTCGGAAGTGGCAATCGTGCCACGGCCACCGACCCGTCGGGTCCCGGTGGCCGTGAACGCTGGTCGCGCTCCGTCGTGTCCCGTCGACCACGTAGCTCGGGGCAGGACATCGGGGAGCGCACGGGAAGCATGTTCACGGGAATAGTCGAGGAACTCGGCAGCATCCGTTCGATCGACGAGGTCGGCGACGGTCGGCGCCTCGTCGTGGATGCGGTGACCGTGCTCGCTGACGTCAGCCTCGGGGCCTCCATCTCGGTGAACGGCTGCTGCCTCACCGTCGTGGAGTGGGGGGATGCCTGGTTCGCCGTGGATGCGGTCCCGGAGACCCTCCATTGCACCACCCTGGGCGCCATGGGGCCCGGTGAGACCGTGAACCTGGAACGTCCGCTGGCGGCCGACGGCCGGTTCGGAGGTCATGTGGTCCAGGGGCATGTGGACACCGTCACCGAGGTGGTGGGTCTCGAGTCCCTGTCCGACGGGTCACGGCGCCTCACTTTCCGGCTGCCCGACGAGCTCGCCGGGCAGGTCGTGGAGAAGGGTTCGATAACCCTCGACGGGGCGAGCCTGACCGTGGCATCCGTCGGTCACCACACCTTCGACGTGGCGCTGATCCCACACACGCTGGACGTCACGACATTCGGCCGCCGGAGTCGAGGAGACCTGGTCAACGTCGAGGTGGACGTCCTGGCCCGGTACGTGGCGGGCCTGCTGGCCGCCGGCCGGGTCGGTTCCGATCACGAATGCCCGTCCGATGGTCGGACCACTGCCGACCAGCCCGTGAACCAGCCTGCAAACAATGAAGGAGGCGGCTGATGCCGTTGTCCACCATCGAAGACGCAATCGAGGCCTACGCCAGGGGCGAGTTCCTGATCGTGGTCGACGACGAGGATCGTGAGAACGAGGGTGACCTCATCATCGCCGCCGACGCTATGACGCCGGAGAAGATGGCCTTCATGATCCGCCACACCAGCGGTGTCATCTGTGCCCCGATGTCCGACGAGCGCGCCGACGCACTTGACCTGGCGCTCATGGTGCTGGACAACACCGAGTCGATGCGAACCGCCTTCACGGTGTCGGTCGACCTGCTCGAGGGCACCTCGACGGGAATCTCGGCCTCGGACCGGTCGGCCACAGTGGTTGCGTTGGCTGACGGCTCCCGACACCGGTCGGAGTTCGCCAGGCCGGGCCACATCTTTCCGCTGCGGGCCAGGGCAGGCGGCGTACTCAAGCGGGCCGGTCACACCGAGGCCGCCGTGGACCTCTGCGCCCTGGCCGACCGTCAGCCGGTCGGTGTCCTGTGCGAGATCGTGAACGACGACGGGACCATGGCAAGGGTGCCCGACCTGGAGGCCTTCGCCGTCCAGCACGACCTGCACTTCGTGTCCATCGCCGACCTGATCCGTCACCGTCGACGCCACGAGAAGCTGGTCGAGCACTTCGGTTCTGCGCGCATCCCGACCAGGTACGGCGAGTTCGTCGCACACGCCTACGTGTCGCTCCTCGACGATGAGGAGCACGTGGCCTACGTGCTCGGTGACCTGGCTTCCGTGGATTCCCCGCTGGTGAGGGTCCACTCCGAGTGCCTCACCGGCGACCTTCTGGGCTCGCTGCGGTGCGACTGCGGGTCGCAGCTTGATGCGGCGTTGGCCCAGATCGGCGCCGAGGGCGTCGGGGTCATCGCCTACCTGCGGGGTCACGAGGGTCGCGGCATCGGCATCGGCCACAAGCTGCGGGCCTACGGGTTGCAGGACGAGGGCCTGGACACCGTCGACGCGAACCTCCAGCAGGGCCTGCCCGTCGACTCCCGGGAGTACGGCGTGGGTGCCCAGATGTTGTCCGACCTGGGCCTCACCCACATGCGCCTGATGACCAACAATCCGGCCAAGTACGGCGGCCTCGAGGGCTACGGCCTGGAGATCACCGGCCGGGTTCCCCTGGACACGGCGCCCAACCCGGAGAACGTCCGGTACCTGGAGACCAAGAGGGATCGCCTCGGCCACTTGCTGCCCGACGACGAGGTTGCCGACGGGGGGGCCGCGTCATGAAGGTGATCGACGCACCGCTGGACGGTTCCGGGCTCCGAATCGGCGTCGTCGCAGGTCGTTTCAACGACTTCGTGTCCAACAGCCTGGTGTCGGGTGCGCAGTCCCGGTTGGTGGGCCTCGGCGTGGCGGATGCCGACATCCACCTGGCCTGGGTGGCCGGTGCGTTCGAGGTTCCGTTGGCGGCCCGGGCCATGGCCGAGTCGGGTCGCTACGACGCCGTGGTGTGCCTCGGCGCGGTGATCCGGGGCGAGACCCCGCACTTCGACTACGTGGCCGGGGAGGCTGCGGCAGGGATCATGCGGGCCGGCCACGACACGGGTGTGCCGGTGGTGTTCGGCGTGCTCACCACGGACACGGTCGAGCAGGCCATGGAGAGGGCCGACGTGGAGCGGGGCGACAAGGGCGCCGACTGCGCTGATGCCGCGGTCGAGATGGTTCGTCTTCTGGAAGCCATCAACGCCGGCTGAGGCCGGTTCCCGGCCAGCGGGCCATGGGGCACTCCCAGGCTTTCAGGCGGCGAAGGGCTACAGGCCCTGACCGTAGGAGAACTCCACCACGTTGCCGTCCGGGTCGGTGAGGGCACACAGGTAGCCCACCGGCGGCGGGTGGTTGGCGGGTTCCCAGTGGAGGCATCCCGATGCCCGTCCCAGCATGGCGGCCGCGTCCACCTCTGCCGGGTCGTCCACGTCGAAGCCCAGGTGGGCGAACGGCGTCAGGATGGGAATGGGCACGCCGGCCTCCCGGGCTTCGAACGTCTGGACCACGACCAGGCCGACCGGATTGTCTATGCCGGTAACCACTTCGGCCAGCCACGCCACCTCGGCGTCCACGTCGGTCCGGCGATGGAATGCCCGCATCGGGGTGTGGGGCCTCGTACCAGGCGATGGTGGCGTCCAGATTCCGGGATGGGAGGGCAAGGTGGGTGAACCGTGCGGCCATGGCGCCACACTACGGTGACGGGCCGGCACGGGTCCTGCGGTCTCCCTGGCGGCGGCCGCCGCGGTGGGCTCGGCGTGGGCCCGGGGTGGCCCCGAAGATGCCCGCTGGTACCCTTTGCCACCGAGGACGACCCGACCGGGTCGTTCAGGGTCGGAACCCAAGACGTCCGGCCCTCCGTTTGGCTTCCGGTGACGCATTGCGCACCATGAGGCTGGGTCCGATACCCGAGGTTCCGATGCCGACCAACCTGCCCCCCAAGGGCGCCACCATTGAGACGAGCCGGTTGCACGAGAGTGACACCGGTTCTCCCGAGGTGCAGATCGCGCTACTGAGCGACCGCATCACCCATCTCACCGACCACCTGAAGGTCCACAAGAAGGACCATCACAGTCGGCGGGGTCTGTTGATGCTGGTGGGTCGCCGCCGGCGGATGCTCGACTACGTCAAGAAGAACGACGTCGAGCGCTACCGGGCGATCATCTCCAAGCTGGGGCTGCGTCGATAGGTCGAATCAGACACCGGGCGGCCAGAGGGTCGTCCGTGTCGCGTCGGGGACCGGACCAACGGGACCGACAACCAGATCGATGAGTGGGGATGGGCGACACGCGCCCACATCCCCGATGTGTCGCAGATCGCGGCCATCGAACCGCCCGGAGTCGTTTCGGGCGGGCTACGAGAAGAGAGAAATATGACTGAAGCAACCACGGTCTCCTGCACCTTTGCCGGGACCGACAAGACAATGTCCTTTGAGACCGGCCGTATGGCCCCTCTGGCAGGCGGGTCCGTCCTGGCCCAGATCGGGCGTTCCACGGTCCTCGTGACCGCCACCGGCGCCAAGTCCCCCCGACCGGGTGCGGACTTCTTCCCGCTCACGGTCGACATCGAGGAGCGGATGTACGCCGCCGGCAAGATCCCCGGCTCGTTCTTCCGACGTGAGGGTCGGGCGCCGGAATCGGCGATCCTGACCTGTCGCCTCATCGACCGCCCGCTGCGGCCGATGTTCCCCGAGGGCTTCCGCAACGAGGTCCACATCGTGGGCACCGTCGTCGGTGCCGACATGGAGAACCCCCACGACGTGCTGGCGCTGAACGGCGCCTCGGCGGCCCTGATGCTGTCCGGCATCCCGTTCTCAGGCCCCGTCGGTGCGGTGCGCATCGCCTGGTCCGCAGCCGGCGAGTGGATTCCCCATCCGACCTACGAAGAGGGCAGCGAGTCGGCCTTCGAGATGGTCGTGGCCGGTCGCCTGCTGGACGACGGTGACGTCGCCGTGATGATGGTCGAGGCTGGCGGAACAGAAGCCACCTGCGACGTCTACGAGGCCGGCGCCCCGATGGTCGACGAGGCCGTCCTGGCCAGTGGCCTTGAGTTCTCCAAGCAGTTCATCAGCCAGGTCATCGAGCTCCAGAAGGAGCTCGTGGCGGCTGTGGGTGCCCCCGAGATCATGGCCTACGAGGTCACCAGCGACTACACCCCCGAGGTGTTCGCAGCAGTCGAGGCCGCTGGCGCCGAGCGCATCGCAGCGACCCAGACCATTGCCGACAAGGCCGAGCGGGGTGCCGCCGAGTCGGCCCTGAAGGCCGAGCTGGTCGCCGAGCTGCTTCCGCAGTTCGCCGACGTTGCCAATGCGGATCGCCACATCGCCGGCGCCATCCGCGGGGTCACCAAGGAGATCGTGCGTACCCGCATCGTCACCGAGGGCGTCCGCATCGACGGGCGTGGCACGGGCGACCTCCGGCCGGTCTCGTCGGAGGTGGCGGTCATCCCCACGGCGCACGGCTCGGGCCTGTTCCAGCGTGGCGAGACCCAGGTGCTGAACTTCACCACCCTGGGTACCGGTCGCATGGACCAGATGATCGACGGCATCGACCCGATCAGCCGCAAGCGGTTCATGCACCACTACAACTTCCCGCCCTTCTCGACCGGCGAGACCGGCTTCATGAGGGGCCCGAAGCGCCGTGAGATCGGCCACGGTGCGCTCGCAGAGCGGGCCCTGTTCCCGATCATCCCGAGCTTCGAGGACTTCCCGTACACGCTGCGCCTGGTATCCGAGGTGCTGGCGTCGAACGGCTCGAGCTCAATGGGCTCGGTCTGCTCGTCCAGCCTCTCCATGATGGACGCCGGTGTGCCGATCAAGGCCCCGGTGGCCGGCATCGCCATGGGCCTCATCTTCAAGGACGGCGAGTACGTCACCCTCACCGACATCCTCGGTGCGGAGGATGCCTTCGGCGACATGGACTTCAAGGTGGCCGGCACGGCTGAGTTCGTGACGGCGCTCCAGTTGGACACCAAGATCGACGGCATTCCCGCCGACGTCCTGGCCAACGCCCTGAACCAGGCCAAGGAAGCCCGTCTGGCGATCCTGGCCGTCATGGCCGAGGCGATTCCCGGACCGCGCGACGACGTCGGCGAGAACGCCCCGAAGATCGAGGCGTTCGAGATCCCGGTGGAGAAGATCGGTGAGGTCATCGGCCCGAAGGGCAAGATGATCAACACCATCCAGGCTGAGACCGGCGCCGACATCAGCGTCGACGACGACGGCATGGTCGGCATCGTGTCGATCGCCTCGCCGGACCGCGCCAAGGTGGCCGAGGCGAAGCGTCAGGTCATGCTGATCGTGGACCCGCCCACCGCCGAGGTGGGAGCCGTGTACGACGGCCGGGTGGTGAACATCACCAAGTTCGGTGCCTTCATCAGCATCCTCCCGGGACGAGACGGCCTGGTGCACATCTCGAAGCTGGGTGGCGGCAAGCGGATCGACCGGGTCGAGGATGTCCTCGAGCTGGGCCAGGAGATCCAGGTGATCGTCGAGGACGTGGATCCGAACGGCAAGATCTCCCTGAAGCCTGCCGGTGACGCCCCGTCCAAGCCGGCTCCGGCTGCTCCGACAGCCCCCGTGGTCGACTCCGAGGACGATGCCCCGGTGGCTGACTCCGATGACTCCGACGATGCTGCTTCTGACGAGGTTGCGTCCGACGGGGATGGCTACGACGAGTCCGGGTCTGACGAGGCCGACTATGACGATGACGATGACGACCCCGTGGTCGCATCCGACAGCCCGGTCCAGGCCAACTTCGAGGACGCCTTCAAGGCCGAGCTCGAGGCAGTGCACGGAGACCTGG
>Ga0206686_1000468_pt1 | contig 11516 bp, 8 predicted proteins | sample M250012015metaG_FD_155447 | JGI IMG/M metagenome (GOLD analysis project Ga0206686, IMG submission 155447) | Ammonia-oxidizing marine archaeal communities from Monterey Bay, California, United States - M2 500m 12015 | ecosystem: Environmental > Aquatic > Marine > Intertidal zone | place: USA... | reverse complement strand
AAAGTGATTTATAGTTGAGCTTTTTCCCAGAATCGGTTGCGACAATAGCACACGCTATATTCAGGGTCCCTTCCACAGTAGTGAAATAAGGCAGATTTCTCATAAGAGCGACTCTCCGGATGTGTTTTGCATCCACTGAGCGTTTCCGCGGACGGGTAGTGTTGACAATCAAGGCCACCTCTTTTCGGTCAATGTAATCGAAAATGTTATCCGGATTTTCCCGGTCCAGGCTCGTTTTTTCTATATTAGTGACACCTGCTTTATGAAGTACTTTATAAGTGCCTTCTGTAGCTAAAATTTTTCGTCCTGCTTTCTGAAATTCTAATGCCGCAGGAACCATTCCCTGCTTATCCTGATCGGTCACTCCAATAAAAATGTGTCCTTCCTTAATTTCTGATTGATAAGCAGCAACCTGGGCTTTCAAGAAGGCTTCTTCCAAGTTTTCTCCGCGTCCCATTACTTCACCTGTTGATTTCATTTCAGGACCCAGTTCAGTGTCTGCTCCAGAAAAACTGATGAAAGGAAATACTGTTTCCTTAACTGAAACAGATTCCGGTGTTTTATATGAAAATCCGATATCACTCAATTTTTGTCCCAGCATGAGCCAAGTTGCATATTTTGCCAAAGGATGTCCAATAGATTTACTGACAAACGGAACCGTCCTGGAAGCACGAGGATTAACTTCAATCAGAAAAATTTCATCATCTTTAACAGCAAATTGTATGTTCATCAATCCTTTCACACGGAGTTCTCTGGCCAGGATTTTTCCTTGTTCTTCCAATCTTCGCAACACATCCGAAGTCAGGTTTTGCGGTGGCAGAATACAAGCGCTGTCTCCAGAATGAATCCCAGCGCGTTCCACATGTTCCATGATCCCTCCCATTTCAGAGTCAGTTCCGTCACCCAGCAGGTCCATATCAACTTCGACTGCACCTTTAAGAAACTGATCGATCAAAACCGGATGATCCGGCGACACTTGAACAGCTTCTTTAAAATATTCTGCAAGCTGTGTTTTTGTTTCAGCAACCATCATTGCCCGACCGCCAATTACATAAGAGGGACGTACAAGAATCGGATATTCAATTTTTTCAGCAATATTTTCTGCTTCCTTTAGTGAGCGCGCCATTCCATTTATTGGCTGTTTCAATTTCAGTTTTTTCAACATTTCTGCAAACTGTTCCCTGTCTTCAGCACGGTCAATACTCTCGAAAGGTGTTCCAAGCAGTCTCACACCAGCATTATTGAGTTGTTTTGCGAGTTTAAGCGGAGTTTGTCCACCTAGCTGTACTATAACCCCAATCGGTCGTTCCAAATCGATTACGTGCATTACATCTTCAAACGTAATTGGTTCAAAATACAGACGATCCGAAGTGTCGTAATCGGTGCTCACCGTTTCAGGGTTGCAGTTGAGCATTATTGATTCATAACCAAGTTCTCTGACTGCCCAGGAGGCATGAACACAACAATAATCAAACTCAATGCCCTGACCGATACGATTGGGTCCTGAACCCAGTATGAGAACTTTTGCTGTTTCAGTTGGAAGCGACTCATTTTCTTCGCCATAGGTGGAATAATAATAAGGTGTTTCTGAGACAAATTCTGCAGCACAGGTATCAACCTGTTTAAACACCGGGAGTACATTCCATTCATAACGTAACTTATAAATTCGGCTTTCCGTTACTTTCAGTAATTCTGCAATGCGTTGATCTGAAAAACCATGTTGTTTCCAATTCTTCAACAATACAGGTGTTATTTCAGAAAATTTTGTTTTAACAATAATTTCCTCTTCTTCAACTAAACTCCTGATTTGCCACAAAAACCAGGGATCAATTCCGGTTTGTGTATAAAGTGCTTCATTGGCCCAACCTTGTCTCATGGCATCAGCAACATACCAAATACGTTTGCTGCTGACATGCTGGAGTTGTTCCTCCAAAACCTCTTGCGGAGTCATTTTTTCATCTGAATAATCCGGAGTATTGAGACCCGAATTTCCTGTTTCCAGTGAACGAAGGGCTTTTTGAAAAGATTCACGAAAAGTACCTCCAATGGCCATTACTTCACCTACAGACTGCATCTGGGTACCCAAAATGTCTTTCGACATGGGAAATTTTTCAAAGGCAAACCTGGGAATTTTAGTCACAACATAATCAATAGACGGTTCAAAGGAGGCAGGTGTTTTTTGTGTGATATCGTTTGGAATTTCGTCAAGTGTATAACCGACAGCCAATTTTGTAGCAATTTTTGCAATGGGAAAACCTGTAGCTTTTGAAGCAAGAGCAGAACTTCGGGAAACTCTGGGGTTCATTTCGATCACAAGGACTTCACCATCTTCCGGATTAACCGCAAACTGTACGTTTGAACCTCCGGTATCGACGCCGATTTCCCGCATAATTTTTATCGACATATCCCGCAGATTTTGATATTCCCGGTCAGACAGTGTTTGCGCAGGAGCAACGGTAATACTGTCACCGGTATGTACTCCCATCGGATCGAGATTTTCAATAGAACAAATAATGACTGCGTTATCTTTATGATCGCGCATAACTTCCAGCTCAAATTCTTTCCAGCCTATTATTGACTGCTCAACTAAAACCTCTTTAGAAGTAGAAACAGTCAAACCATGGGAGACAATACGGATTAATTCCTCCTCATTTCTGGCTATTCCACCTCCAGAGCCTCCTAAAGTAAAGGAGGGTCTGATGATTAATGGAAACGGACTTGTTTGAGAAAAAGCCAATGATTCCTCAATGGAACGTGCAATGATGCTGGATGGCATTCCAATTCCAATTTTACTCATTGCTTTCCGGAAAAGTCCTCTGTTTTCTGCTTTGTTAATTGCGTCAATGGAAGCGCCGATCAGCTCTACGCCACAGCTTTTTAGAACACCATGTTCATGAAGTTCAATTGCCATATTGAGTGCGGTTTGCCCCCCCATGGTGGGCAATATTGCATCAGGCTTCTCCTGCTTTATGACTGCTTCCAGAGTCTTGAGAGTAATTGGTTCAATATAAGTTGCATCGACCAGCCCTGGATCAGTCATGATGGTTGCAGGATTACTGTTGATCAAGACAACCCGGTAGCCCTCTTCTTTGAGGGCTTTGCAGGCTTGAGTGCCGCTGTAATCAAATTCACAGGCTTGTCCAATTACGATGGGACCTGACCCAATAAGTAATACAGTCTTAATATCAGTACGCCGGGGCATTATGTTTGTTCAGATTTGTGACTTATATCAAGCCTGAGAATTTGTAAGAGAGAAGCCCAAAATATTCGTGGAAAATAGTCTGGATGCGGTTAAAATTAGCCCAGTCAAAATACCGCCACCATGGAATCGAAGTTTTGGGATAGGACTGGTTTGCAGAAAATGCATAGGACTCGATCCCCAATTTTTTGAAGACAGAAACAAGACGAAATAAATGGTAATCATGAGAGACCAAAAGAACAGATTTCAACTCCAGACGATTCAAAATTTTGGAGGTCTCGACTCCATTCCTGTACGTATCCGCAGAACGATTTTCAATAATGATATCGTGCGAAGGGACTCCCATACCCTGGAGAATAATGGCCATACCTTTAATGTTGACAGGAGGAAAATATGGTTTAGTTACACCACCGGTAATAATCACGAGTGGTGCCAGTCCCTCCAGGTATAATTTTCCTGCTGTGTGTGCTCTTAAGGTAGAGCCAGGTGTTGGTGCTCCCGAACCGTGAACTCCGGCTGAAGCAACCACGATAGCATCGCTGGGTTTTTTTTCACTTTTTGGAGTCATACTTTTTAATGGATATGATATAGCACTAAAAAACAGTGTATTGCTTCCAAGCAGTAAAAACACACAGCTTCCTAAAAGAATACGGAATGAAAGTTTATTTTCTTTCCTCTGCCGGAACATCAAAAAAAGTGCACAGGATAATAAAATCAAAAGCAGCAGAGGGCCGAATAGAATGTCTTCAACAATTAACTTTAAAGGACGTTCCATTGATTATTTCTGAATCTAAAGGTATGGTGCTGATCAGGGTTCTTGAAGGGTAGTATTTCTCTTATTCACCTGGAACCATAAGAGTCCCCAACTTTAATGTATTAATATTTTTTACTGATCAGCAGAATTATTATTTAATGAATCTTCGGTAATTTGTTTGGAAGTTTCATTGTCCATGACCAAATTAAGCTGTTTAACTAACTCCAGTGAACCATCATATGATCTTTGAATTTTTTGCATTCTCCTTCCACTTTGTATTTCAAATTTTACCTTTTGCAGGCAGTCTCTCAACTCCTTGAGTTCTTCTGAAGAATTTGGATTACTAAGTTCCGGACACTTAAGTGTTTGTTTTTCTTGAGCCAGTACTCCATCATTCTCTACAAATTCTCCTAAAAACACAATACTCACTAAACAAATCAGGCAGAAGGAAAAAAATCTTACTCCAGAACATGTATTAATCGCAAAAGCCATAAAACGGTCACGTATAATGTTCGGCTTGAAAGTTGAGGGCATTTCTCTTATTTTTAGAGGTTATAATTTAGGATTGTTTCACGAAATATTTGAAGTATAAATGTTTTAAAAGTATTATCAAAGAATGTTAAAACTATTTATTGCAGCCATTTCTGTAGGTCTGATATATTGGGTTTGGCTCAAAAAAAAACAAATATTTTCCAATCGCAATAATAAGATTGACCCCTTTATCACTACAATTGAAGCGATTGAGATACAAACATTTTTAGATTGGAACACTCCGCAGTATTGCCTAGAATGTGATGGAATACGCTACGGCAAACAATTTAAGCAAAAAAAAGCGCCAGACTTACCACATGAGGCCGGATGTCGCTGTGAGGCCATCAAATTATTCTATACTTCTGATGACGTTTTTCAAGGTACTTCACCTGTTTTAACTCACAAATCTGCTTTGGGTGACCTTTCAACAAAAGATGCATTGCTGCTAAAAAACATCTTGCTCAAAATTAGAACCAGCCCAGGAAAGGGCAATTTTTCAGATTTCTTAGAACAATATGAGATAAACAATTTTTCAGAACATATTCGCTCCGGAGCTATTTCTCTAGTCGAACATGCGTTTGAGGCAAAGCAAAACGAGGAGTAAAATTATAAAGAAAATGACAAGAAAAGTCTGACTCCTGAATTTAAGAACCATCCTTATCTCTAAAATCTAAATCCGCAGTAAAAAAATACGAATAGTATTCAAGCATTATGAAAAGACTTGCCCAGTTTATTAAATGGTCATTCTGGATAGTAATAATTACAGGAATTATTTCCGGAGCTTCTCTTGGGGTTTTTCTGTTTGAACTCAGTAAAACTTTGCCACAAAATCTTGAAGATGAACTCCACAAAAGAAATGACGTATTACCTACTGTCCTCTATGACCGTGTGGGTAATCAGATTGAAGAGCTTTTCATTCAACGGCGCATAGTCATACCCTATGAACAGTTCCCTCCACACCTGATTCAGGCTCTGGTTGCCAGTGAGGATGCCCGTTTTTTCTCTCATCTTGGAATTGATCTACTGAGAATTCCCAAAGCCTTCCTTGCCAATCTACAAGCTGGCAGAATTGTTCAAGGTGCCAGCACTCTCACCCAGCAAACTGCCAGACTGTTTCTGTTAAGCAGGGAAAAACAGATTATTCGAAAACTCCGGGAAATGTTGCTTGCGTTCCGGATGGAAATACAATTTTCGAAACAGGACATTCTGTCCCTCTATCTTAATAAAGTTTATCTTGGAAATGCGGAAGGGGTTGAGGCGGCAGCGCAGGGTTATTTTGGCAAACATGCTTCAGAACTAAATCTAGCAGAAAGTGCTTTGCTGGTTGGAATACTTCCTGCGCCTTCTCGTTATGCACCTCACGTTAATCCTGATTTTGCCCTGCAGCGGAGAAATATGGTTTTGCAAAGAATGCATCAGGAAGGGTTCATCTCGGAGCAAGAATTGCAGAAAACAATTCATACGCCTATCAGCCTGATTCGTATTCATGATTCGACCACAGAGGCTACGTCCTACTATGTCGAACATGTACGGCGTTATTTGATCAAAAAATACGGTTCAAAAGTGCTTTATCAGGGTGGTCTTAGAGTCTATTTAGCTATGGACTTGAACTATCAGACACATGCTCATGAGGCCTTGAGGAAGGGGATTCTGGAGTTAACAAAACGGCAGGGATTTCGGGGTAAACTTAACGAGAATAGTCCTGATAACAGTAGCTTGACAGACAACTCCACAGATGAAAATACATTAAAAATTGATTCGCTGTTTCTCGGAAACATTGTCGCTGGCGTGGTCAAAGAAGTCAGTAAGGAAAATGTTTCAGTAGAACTGGGAGAATCATACGGAATTCTGGAATGGAGCAATATCAGCACATGGAAAAATGGTAACATTCTTAAAGATAAAACACCTATCAAGATTTCCAATCCGGCAGAAATATTTTCTGTTGGTGATGAAGTACAGGTAAGACTTGCCGATTATGATTCAAAAAACAATTTTTTTCGCCTGCAGCTCTATCAGGAACCCTTGGTAAACGGAGCCTTGTTGGCAATGAACCCAAAGAGCGGAGAGGTACTATCAATGACTGGTGGTTATCGTTACGGAGAGAGCGAGTTTAACCGGTCCATTCAAGCTTTGAGACAACCTGGATCATCGTTCAAACCAATCGTTTATTCTGCTGCCCTTGATGCCGGTTTTACACTCAGTAGTGCACTAATAGACAGTCCAAGAGCTTATGCAACCGGTGCAGAGACTGCTGGAGACGCGGAAATATGGACTCCGAAAAATTATGGCGATAAAGTCATGGGCAAGGTTTCATTGCGTACAGCTCTTGTCAAAAGTCTTAACTTACCAACTATCGGACTTTGTGAAGAATTGAAACCGAAGCTAGTCATTGCTTATAGCAGGCGTTTTGGTATCACTGCAGAAATGATGGAAAATTTAACCACATGTCTGGGATCGTTATCAGTCACTCTGCAGGAAATGATTAGTGCCTACGGTGTTTTCGCAAATCAGGGACGATTGGTTAAACCAATCTATATTCTCAGGGTGGAAGATCAGGATGGGAATATTTTGGAATCAAGTGTATCAGAGTTGAAACAAGTCACCTCTGAGGAAACTGCTTTCCTGGTGAGTAATGTTTTGCAGGATGTCGTTCAGCGTGGAACAGGACGGCGCGCCAGAGCAATTGGTCGTCCTTCTGCAGGAAAAACCGGAACCACAAATGACAGCATTGATGCTTGGTACATCGGCTACATTCCGCAATTGCTGACAGGTGTTTATGTAGGATTTGACAAGCCAAGAAGAATGGGGAAATCAGAAACTGGATCCCGGGCAGCAGCTCCAATCTGGATTGACTTTATGAAAAATGCAGTTGCAAATTTACCTACAGAACAATTTCGACAACCACCTGGAATCACAACCGTTAAAATTCATAAATCCGGAAGGCGTACAATACCGTGTGATAAAGCAAAAGATGTATACGAAGAACACTATAAATCCGGAACAGAGCCTGTCCTGGATCTTTCGCAATCCGGAATGTGTGTTAAAGCAAAGGAAACTGAGAAAACTGAAAAAGAGCCGGAGTTGTGAGGATAATAATATGAGGAAGTTCTAAAGGTTCAAGGTATTTACATTTTCAAAGCCTTGAACCTTTAACTGATATTCTTAGTTCAAAGATTTTTTGAGCTTGCTTCCGGCTTTAAATTTTGCACCTTTGGATGCCTTGATTTGTATTACCTGAGATGGATTTTGAGGATTTCGACCTACACGGGCTGCACGATGGGACACAGAAAATGTGCCGAATCCAATTAACGTTAGTGAGTCTCCGCGCTGGAGAGTTTTTTGAACTGTTGCTGTAAAGGACTTCAGAAAACGATCTGCATCGGCCTTTGTAAGGCCTGTATCTGCTGCTAGAGCATTAATAAGATCAGCTTTTGTCATTGTCATTCTCTCATAAAAAGATTTAGTTGGGATGTAATTGTATAACAAGCCTCCACCCATTAAACACATCCTATTAATACTATCCAATTCACACCATGCAAATTAGACTGTTTCGCAAACTATTTCAAACTAATTAGTTCTACGATAGTAAAAAAACTACAAGCTTTCAATAAACTTGTCAAGGATTTTTAAGGAAAAAGTGAATTTTTTTCAAAAATTATACAAATTTGTCGTTTTTCCGGGTATTTCAGCAGGAATTCGTACCTCTGCGAGAAATCTCAACGGCATGGAAAAATTCTTTATTTTCCACGATCAGGGAACTTTTTCCTTTATTTTCGCATCTTCAGTATTGCTTCACATAGTGCTGGTAATAATTACTATGGCAATTTCTGAGTTATGGGTACAGGAACTGCCACCCATTAGGGCGAAAATCGAGGTGCGTTTTGCAAAAATTACTTCTGAGCCAGCTTCAATTGAAAAACCTAAGCCGGTTCTAAAGAAAATAGAAAATGATTGGCAGCCAAAGTTGAGCAATCTTGTCCCAAAAAAGCCTGTGCTGGAAAAACCTGTTCTAAAAGATACACTCAAAAAATCAACACTATCAAAACCTGAAATAACTCAACCTGAGGCTCCACGTCTGAAAATGTCAAAACCGCAATTAGCTCCTTCAGTTCCTACCGCGAAACTAAACAAGATCTCGGCACCAAAGAAACCCTTATTACTTCCAGTGGACTCTCTGGAAAAATCTCCTCTAATTCCAAGTTTGCCAAAACTAAGCAAAGATCCTGTGCCTGTTTCTCCTCTGAGGTCAAAAAAATCAAAACTTAATCCGAGTCAGTTGGTTTTGCCAAAAATATCACTGGAAGACATTACACCTAAAAAAATAAATGCACCCAAGAATAATACGCCTAAAAAGTTAAATAAACCTAAAATCAAAAATTCACAAAAATTTTCAAAACCATTAAATCTTCCTGTTCGGGAATTGCCGGAAACAATGCAGTCTGCTTTGCAAAAAGTCCCCTCAATTCCTCAAGTTCAATCTTCAGACAAACTTGGGACCAACCTTAGGGAAATATTTCCTGACAAAATAAAGTTCGATGAACCTCTTCCGGATTTGGGTATTCCTGAGCAAGCTGACGAGACGAAATTAAAAGAAATACCTGATACCGTCAATTTGCAGCGTAAAAAATTAGCACAACTGGCTGGAGAGGAATATAATCTGCACATTCGTACAAGGATTATCCCTAAACTCGGCAGTTATTCTTCAGAGTTGTACGTTCGCATCCGGCTCAAAATTATACCAACAGGTAAAATTATTGACTATGAAATCATTAAAAAAAGCGGATTTGCTGCTTTCGATAAAGCTGCAGAACTTGCTGTACGGAACACGCTTCTGGATCCTCTACCCAATGCTCTTGCAGAAAATCCTCCCTACATCGTTACAATTCGGATTGTTCCCCAAAATTAAAAACAGAATGCAATCATAGCTCATGCACCCAGTAATTTATATTTTTACACTTCGAAAATTTCGAATTTACTTCACTATCTTCTTCCTCTGTTTCAGCACTTTAGTTCAAGCCCAAACTTATTCCAGCGAGGAGATAGTTATCAGTGGACTGGGGTTTGCCAGGTTTAGTGTAGCTTTAGTTCCGGAAAAGAGTTTTACAGATCATATGGATGCAAAACGCTGGCTGAGGATAATTGACCGAAACCTTTGCTGGAGTGGTGTGTTTCTGGTGACAGATTCACGATATAGGACTTGCCGGACTGCAGATGGGAATCAAGTTGATATGAAAATCATGCTCAAGCTGAAAGGTACAGTTACAGACAACGGTGATCTGGTTCCAAAACATTTAATGCTGACGGTTGCAGATAATGATGGAGCGCCGCTGTTTCCCCTAGAATTGCCAATACGAAAAAACCGATTTCGGGAAGCTGAATTAATGGAGTTGATTAACGAAATGTCGGTACAACTCACAGGACTTAAGGGTATTCTGGGAAGCACGATCGCATTTACACTTAAACAACCTAAACGTCGAAAAATTATTGCAAGAATTAATACACACGGGAAAAAGTTGGCGGCTGTTTCGAGGAACAAATTTATCAACTTATTGCCAAGTTGGAGTCCGAAAGGCGATGCCATTGTTTACACGACACTAAGTCGACGCGGCACTGCAATTATGTTTAACGATTGTTTAAAGGTTGTCGGCTGCAAATATCGTCCTGTAAAACTGCTGAGTTCAAATATTTCTGCTGCGGGTATTTCAAAAAATATTCTCAGTGTCAGCGGTGGGACATGGTTTTCAAATGGACATAAGCTGATTGTGACTCTCAGCCGTAAAGGCAATTCTGATTTGTACGAATTTGACAGGCTTAAGAGAAAAGTAATACGGATGACTACTCACAGGGCAATTGATACAGTACCAGATTTGTCGCCGGATAATCAGCACTTAATTTTCGTTTCAGATCGCTCTGGACACGAACAAATTTATTATTTGAAGTTGGGCACAAAAATCCCCTTTCAACTTACATTTGGTCGAGGCAGCAGCAGCGACCCGGTTTGGTCTCCGGATGGAACTCTTATCGCTTTTTCTAAAATCAGCTCAGGACACAGCCAAATTCATTTGATGGATCCATTTACAGGGGAAGATAACTTTCTAACAAGAGGCCGTTTCAATTCAGAGCAACCTTCCTGGTCTCCGGATGGACGGCAAATCGTTTTTGTTTCTTCTTCAACAGGAGTTGATAAATTATATATTATGTTTATTGATGGGACGGGCAGGCGACGTTTGACACGTACGCCGAGAGATTTTGAAGAGGGTGGTCCCAGTTGGACAGCAAGGAAGTTTTGATGCAATTTGAAGATTGGCAAACTGCACCAGATCCCAAAGTTATCCGGAAAGAAAAGCAGAAAGCCAGGGAACTTCGGAAATCGCAGTGGTGGAAAAACCGCAGAGCCTGCAACAGTTGTTATTACTGTGAAAGCCCTACGCCAGCAAAAAAATTAACCATGGATCATGTGGTGCCCTTGGCACGCGGCGGAAGCAGTATAAAATCTAATTTAGTGCCCTGTTGCAAGTCTTGTAATAATCAGAAAAAGAATTTGTTACCAATAGAGTGGAAAGAATATTTAGCAATTATTGGTAAAAAAAAGGAGTAATTTTTTTTGAAAAAAATATTTTATCTTAACACCTGTATTTCTTGCCTTTTTTGTTTTTCACCTCCCTTTTTGAATTTTTTCATTTATTTTTAACTTTACAAAAGCAGTTTTTTTTGTTAGCATTGCCTTCACATTGTGTTTGGTTATTCAGAGAGAATTGAAATCAAACAAAGATGTTAAGCAAACAAACGATGAACTTGTGAACAGACAATTTTTTAGTTTATTGACAAATAAATATCAGGATCAGGGTAAGATGAAAAATAAATTTAATCGACAGGGCAACCGATTTGGACCTCGTGAGAAGAGCAAGGGAAAAGGCAATGCAAACTCTTCCAAAGGGACTCCCACCAGCAAAGAAATTGAGCTTGCTACGCAGGCTTATCTCTCAGACGGAGGGAAAATTGATCGGGTCGCACTGAATCACGGTAAAGCGG
>Ga0206686_1000466_pt1 | contig 11534 bp, 7 predicted proteins | sample M250012015metaG_FD_155447 | JGI IMG/M metagenome (GOLD analysis project Ga0206686, IMG submission 155447) | Ammonia-oxidizing marine archaeal communities from Monterey Bay, California, United States - M2 500m 12015 | ecosystem: Environmental > Aquatic > Marine > Intertidal zone | place: USA... | reverse complement strand
CATGAAAGGAGTCCATCACGGATTCACTGAACCCCATGCAGTAGTAGCTCATTGGGACCCAAATGGGCGTTTACAATTGTACACGCCAACTCAAGTTCCTCACTATACACACCGTGCTCTTTCAACTGTCTTAGAGGTTCCAATGCACCAAATCAATGTCGTTAGAACTTTTGTCGGTGGCGGATTTGGTGGAAAATCTGACCCGTTTCCACATGAAATGTGTGCAGCAATATTATCGCGCAAATGTGGACGTCCAGTAAGAATTACATTTGATAGAGAAGAAGTCTATATGATAAATAGAGGGCGACATCCAAGCCATATTGAAGTTAAAATGTGCGCAGATGATGAAGCGAGAATTACTGGTTTTGATATTGATGCATTAATCGATGGCGGTGGATTCGCAAGTTTTGGCCACGTCACTTCATACTACAATGGAGTACTCGCAACTGCTCCATATGAATTGGGTTCATTCCATTATACCGGTGCAAGAGTTTGGACAAATAAACCAGCAAGCGGTGCAATGAGAGGGCATGGGGCAGTCAATACAAGATGTGCAGTAGAAGTCGGTCTTGACCAAATGGCTGAGGATTTATCAGTTGACCCAATTGATTTGAGGTTAGCAAATTTGTTACCACCACATAGCAAGACTATCAGTGGATTTAGAATTACCAGCAATGGCATGCGTGAAGCACTTGAAAGAGTAAGAGAACGTTCTGATTGGGATAACAAATTTAGACAATTACCTCTCGGCAAAGGAATTGGAATTGGTTGTGGGTTTTTCATTAGCGGCTCAGGCTTGCCGATTCATTGGGACCCTAACAAGTTCCCACATGCAACTGTTCACATCCAAGTAGACATGGATGGTGGAGTAACAGTTCATTCTGGTGCTGCAGAGATTGGTCAAGGTTCCACTACTGCAGTAGCGCAAGTGGTTGCTGAAGTATTAGCACTGCCAATCGAAATGATTCACGTTCGCTCACACGAAAGCGATACCAGTCCTGTTGACCTTGGCTCTTATTCTAGCCGTGTCACTTTCATGAATGCAAATGCTGCAATTCGCGCAGCCATAGAGATTAGAGATATGTTACTAAACGCTGCTTGGGAAATGATTGGATATCATCCTGACCTTTTGGTTCTTAACGATAGGAGAATCTACTACAAACATGACCCATCAATTGGTGTTTCATATCTCAAAGCATTGCACAAAGCGCAAGAGGACAAAGGGGCATTAATTTCCAGTGGAGCATATCGTTCACCTCCAATGGGCGGAGTTCACAAAGGAGCAGCAGCAGGATTAGCGCCTGCATATTCATTCTCCGCATATGTTGCAGAAACTGATGTTGATATCGAAACCGGCCAAATAAAATGTACAAATGTTTGGGCAGCCCATGATTGTGGTAAAGCATTGAATCCATTGGCTGTAAAAGGACAGATAATTGGTTCATGTCATATGGGTCTTGGACAAGTGATTTCAGAAGAAATGGTCTATGGGCGAACAGGACATTTGCAGAATGCCAATCTGTTAGAATACAAAATTCCATCAGTCCATGAAATGCCACACGTTGAGCCAATTATCGTAGAATCATGTGACCCCGAAGGCCCATTTGGTGCTAAAGAAGCGGGTGAAGGACCGCTATTGCCGATATTACCTGCAGTAGTTAATTCAGTCTACGATGCAATTGGAATTAGAATTAATGATTTACCATTGACTCCAGATACCGTATTTTTTGCAATTGAAAAGAAAATGAAGGCTCTATCAGTTGACGATCCGCTTGAATTGGATAGTCCTAGATTGACTCATTCTGCTATGCAACAAGTTGTAGTTGAGAGAGCAGTACAGCATAAGGTTAGAGATATTGCACGACAAAGAAGTGATGATACATCACCATATGTTAACGGAGTTTTGTTTGGCTTTGATCCAAATATCCCTCTAGAAGACCAAGTTGAGGGTTGGAGGGCAGCAACAGAACCTCTTCCAGAACAGTTAGCAGAACTTGGCTTTGCTGGAAAGGCATGGCTCAAAAAAGAACAACGACATATGGGAGGTGAGAATTGATGTTAATGCCTCCTTTTACACTACATCACCCAACTTCCGTTGAACAAGCATGTGAAATTGCACAGCAACTAATGGAAGATGACCAACAATTTGATTGGGTTGCTGGTGGTACAGATTTGATTCCAAATTACAAATGGCACATAAACACAAAACCTCATGTCATTTCTCTTGCTAAAATAGAAGGTGTAAATACTATTTCTGCTACAGAAATTGGTTGTATGGCACGATTATCAGATTTGACTGAAGCCAATGGAGCACATCCATTGATTGCTGAAGCATCCTCAAAAGTGGCCTCATCGTTAATCCGGAAGAATGCAACACTTGGCGGAAACCTTTGCCTCGACACTCGTTGTTTTTGGTATAATCAAGGAGAGGATTGGAGACGTAGTATTGATTGGTGTCATAAGGCAGACTGTGGAACAGGTGCTGATTGCAGGGTAATTCCTAATCAAAACACACTATGTGTTGCCACATACCAAGGAGACCTCGCTCCTAGTTTGATGGTCCTAGAAGGAATAATTCACATCGCTGGTCCTTCCGGAGAAAGGCAAGTTCCTATTCGTGATTTTTACCAGTTAGATGGTAAGAAAAAGAATATCCTTGAAGCAGGTGAGTTTTTGCTCAAGGTCACACTTCCTAAAGAGTCCAACCAAAGAATCGGTTGCTACCAAAAATTGCGTGTTCGTAATTCTTGGGATTTCCCAGAGGCTGGTATCGCCGCATCATGGATTGCAGGCGATGAAAAATCGCTGCTCATTGCATCCACCGCTTTAGAATCAATTCCTAAGATGCACGATGAGCAAGTCTCAGAAGCACTATTAGAGGGTTGGAATGGTGCTGAAAGCGTCAAATCTCTTTCTGTAGCGATTCAAAAATCAATAAAGCCAGTAAACAATACCACACTGACTCCAAGATATAGAAAAAAGATGGTTCGTGTATTAACAAAGCGGGCAATTGAAGGTTTTTTACAATGAGGTGGTTATTTGATTAATGCAAAGGGTAGAACAATTATAGCAATTTTCATATTGATGTTGATGCCGATTACAATTAATACATCAGCACAATTTTCTCAAAGTTGGGAATTAGGTTGGGTTACTGATGTTGATGGGAATTATGAAGTTGAGATGGAGGCTGATTGGGATATTAGTGGAGAACTAGTCATCTTTATTGAAAACTCTCGTCAAAGTGAGTTAAATGTTAATTTTGATTTAGAATGGGATTCAGATATACCTTTTATTGTTGATGGGCCAGAGACAGGTACAGTAGCAGGAGGGGAGAATCTTTCTTTCACCTTTACATTAACAGATAATAGCGCACTTGACATACGAAGTTTCAGTCCTTCAGATACATATGTTCTAACATTGACTGCCGAAGAAGTAGTATCCGACCAAACAGTATCAAGTCAAGACCTTGATGCAGGGGTTAAGTTGCCAAAGAACTTCAATCTACAACCTGATAGTATCGAAGATCAATCCATGTATTCAGACACCTGGATTGAGGTCGAAGTATTAGTTTCAAATTGGGGAAATTATAGAGATGCGGTAACAAGTGCCGATATTGAAATTAGAAGTTGCCCGAACCTCAAAGCAGAAGGTTTGGAACAATTTGACAATCTGGTTGTAGAACCTACTGACATAGATAATAATGTCGCAAAAGGATTTAATGTTAAATTCGTAGCTTCTGCTAGCCATCCAGACAGAACTTGTGAAGTCACATTCTCGGTGATATCTGAAGGTGATGAAAGAGTACGTTCAACAACATTTGACCTCACAGTCTCAGCAGTAGAAGTTGTTGTTGATGACCAGTCATCTGACGGGGGCTCATCGGGCGGCGACGGATTAAGTGAAAACACTAGCAATTTAGCGTGGTTTGGTCTCTATGAATTATTATTCATTATTCTATTTGCCACATACGCCTCTAAACGTTGAGCAGTGAGGCATTTTTAAAAATAATAATGCCGATATTATTATTCAAATATTATTCACCAATCTTATCACCGTAATTATCCGGCGTATTATTTCCACATTCCGGCATTATTTGCCAAAAACGAATAGAAAGAGGGGGGCGGCTCATCAATTGAAAATGCGCAGTGATGGACAACTATTATGAGTGGAGTGAAGTTCCGACGAATGCTTGTATTGAGTTATGCTTATGCAAACACCGATGGAGAGAATGAAATGGCAGAGAGCGAGGGTTCCCGTTTTAGTCTTGAGACATGGCTGATGGCTGGCTTAATTTCATCGTTATTACTGTCAACAGTAGTGATTGCTTTAGTTTCTTCAAACAAGGAAACAGTATTCTCTCCATATGACAATAGCCCAGAACATTCCGACCAACAGTTGACAGTTATGCGTTCAGATTTAGGTGACGGTGGCTTCGGCTACAATGTTGCTAATACCATGTCAACTCCAATGCTGGTTAATGATTGGAAAGAACCACACCGCACAATGTTGATTATTGCTGCGCCAGAGAAACCATTCGATTCTGCTGAAGCAACAGCACTGTATGATTTTGTTGTAAACAAAGGCGGTAAAGTAATTCTTGCAGCAAATAGTACCAATGCACAATTGGTTGCTGAAGAGTTTGGTGTCAAATATTTTGATGCGTCTGTCGTTGACCCTTACCAATATTATGAGGTTGCAGATGAAAAAGGTGAACGTCTGGAACCAGACCAAAGAAGGCTTTGGTCAGTTGCAAGTATTGATAGAGAAGTATCTGAGATGGGCGAAGAATCTAGAATTCCTTGTAGTGACACAATGATCACAAACCAACAAATCAGTAATTGTAGGATGCCAGTACTATTCCACCGCCCAACAGCAATCCAGGTATTGGATGAACAGGCTGACACTGGTCGTGAAATCAGTGTATTAGCGCACGCATCAACTCCGGCATTCATCGCTCGCCATGATATGGATGTCAACAATGAGAATAACCCTAGACTTGGTGAAGGAAAAACAGGACTAATCGTGCGTATTGACTATCCAATAGACAGTGGGTCTATTATTGATAAGAGGCCTAATAACGATGTTGGTGAAATCGCAGTAACAGGAAGTATTGTATTCGTTTCAGACCATTCAGTATTCGCCAATCATCTGTGGAATATTGACTTAGCAGGAGAAACTGGTAAGCAACAATGCACTTCACCACTATATGTTAACAATAATCACAAATGCTGGAGTACTTCAAGTAGTGGATTATCCGCTTCGCAAGGAGACACCCAATGGTATGGTAACTCGCAATATTTCTCTGCATTAATCTATGACATGATGGAATTTGACAACGAAGAAATGTCAACAACCATCACCAGCCATCCAGACCAATTCAATATGGTATTCGATGAAAGCAGACACGTTTCCAGCGCTTTGAGTATGCCGTTTACTGAAGCTATGGGTGCAATTGTATTACTTACCAGCGATGTGGTCTTGAAGTGGTTGATTATTCTCAATCTCTTCGCTCTTCTATCCATCGCAATCATGGTCGTACCGGAGAAGGAAAATTGGAGACATGTCTTTGATTTGACTCGTTTCCGCGAACGCCCTAGCAAAGTTGACGCTTCACAATACCACTTGCGCACAAGAGAAGCATTGCTCTCTAAAGTGCGCCAATTTAATGACTTGACGCACGATGAATTCGCGCTCAAGAGCCAAGCGGAAATAATGCAATTAGTCCGCGACCCACGATTGGTTGAATTAATCAGCAGTAATCGTGCCTACTCCAACGAAGAACTAAGGGAAGTAATCCCGCAAATTCGACGTTGGGGTAAATGAAATAGGAGGAAATTGACATGCAACCACCAGCACCACCAGCAGCCCCAGCAGTTCCTGCACCAGCGGCACCTGTGGCCCCTGCAGCGCCTATGCCTGCCCCTGCTCCTGCGGCACCAATGCCAGCAGTAGCACCAGCAGCGCCAGCGCCAGCAGCACCAGCCCCAATGCCAGCAGCTACTGCCCAACCAAGACATCAGAGCACACCTGAGGTCCGAGAACGCCTACAAGCAGTCGGAATGATCGCATCAGCGATTTCTGCGGAAATACAAAAGGTAATTATCGGAAAGGCCCACGTTATTGATAACGTGTTGGTCAACATCCTCGCCAACGGTAACCTTCTGTTCGAAGATTACCCAGGTTTGGCTAAGACTTTGATGACAAATACCTTTGCCGATGCACTCGGCTGTGACTTTAAGCGTGTACAATTTACACCGGATTTGTTACCAGCTGATATTACCGGTACTAACATCTATGATGCTAAGAAGGGAGAGTTTACTTTCAAGCCAGGACCTTTGTTCTGTAACCTTCTACTAGCGGACGAGATTAACCGTGCTCCACCAAAGACTCAAGCGGCTTTGCTTGAGGCTATGCAAGAGAAGCAAGTTACAATCGGAACAGTAACCCACAAGTTACCTGCACCATTTATTGTAATGGCAACTCAAAACCCTGTAGAGCAAGAAGGTACTTACCCTCTCCCAGAAGCACAACTTGACCGTTTCATGTTCAAGATGTCCGTAGGATATCCTGACCGTGCTGATGAAGACGAAATTCTATCCCGCCGTATTAGTCGTGGAAAGGATGCAGTTGATGTCGACGTAATTACTGACCCACAACGAGTTATTGCAATGCAACAAGCTTGTGAAGATGTATATGTTGACCCAGCACTTCGTATGTACATGGTAGAAATCGTAGCAAGAACCCGTGAGGACCCTCGTGTTCTCGTCGGTGCTTCCCCTCGTGGTAGCCAAGCGCTTCTGAAGACTTCCCGTGCATCAGCCGCTCTACGTGGCCGTGACTTCGTTACACCTGATGACATCAAGTCAGTTGCAGAAATTGCAGTTGCACACCGTCTCATCCTCAAGCCTGAACATCAAATTAAGGGTCTTGAACCGGGTGAAGTTATTCAATCAATTTTGCGCGAAGTACCAGTGCCAACTGTTTGAAACTAAACGCTGTAATTGATAAAGAGGTGTTTTAGATGTGGAGTCGTAAATCAGCAATGTTAGGAAGTTTGGCTGTGTCCATGTATTTACTTGGACTCACCCTACGTAATACCCAACTTGTTACTATTGCCGTAGTCATCTTTGTTTTCCTTACCTGGGCCGCCCTTTTCGGTGGCCATGCCGACGTCGCAAGTACCGGGCGTCGTGCAGATGAATGGAAGGGAGAAGAAGGAGTCTCATTAGGCAATGTCTCCGCAATGCGTAAATTATCGAGCGCTCGTATTTTCGAAGACGGGGAGTTAGATGTAACGTTGCGAATGCAAAACCACTCATCATTATCTAAGATATTGGAGGTTAGAGATAGAGTTCCAGAAGTTATGAGAATCAAACAAGGTTCTAATTACATTTTGATGGAACTAGGTCCTCGCCGTGAAACATTGATTGAATACACTGTTGAATGTCCACTACGTGGCTTCTATAGTCTGGGTCCTGTGGCTGTTAGGATTCAAGACGCTTTTGGGTTATTTCACAAGGAAAAAGAATTGCATGTCTACAATGATTTCCTTGTGTTCCCTAAGATGGAAGACCTTAGTGACACATTCGTCAAGTCTCGTGTTCCAAAGATTTTCACCGGTGCGGTAAATATCAGACAACCAGGTCCAGGTTCAGAATTCTATTCACTTCGTGAATATTTTGACGGCGATTCCTTTAGAGCAATAAATTGGTCAGCATATGCCCGTACTGGTAAATTGATGGTCAATGAGCGTGAACGTGATGCGGTATCCGATATCATCATCATCGTTGATTCAAGAGCAGTTTCTGAAACTGGTCCTGTTTCTAGAAATGCCTTGGTATATTCAACTAGAGCTGCAGCATCATTGGCTAAGTTTTTCTTAAGCCGTCGTGACTCTGTAGGCGTAATTACCTATGGAAATGAAGTTATTAGTGTGGATAGAGATACTGGAAAGAAGCAACTATACATTATTCTAACCAAGTTATCAGGTGCTGTTGCTGGTGGTAATATTCCATTGCAAGTAGTAGTAAACAGAATAATGCCTCACATCAATAGAGGTAGCCCGATAATATTCTTGTCAAATCTTGAAGATGATCCGACCATTATTAATGCATTGCGTGACTTTAGAGCAAGGAATTTCGATGTTACTGTTCTTTCACCTTCATCCCTAGAATTTGAGTTTGATGCTAAACGTCTTGATAGAACTGGATATGAAGTAATGAAGACTGAAAGAGACGTATTAATCAGCGAATTAAGAGGTCTAGGAGTCAATATTATGGATTGGGAGCCTGATATGCTACTATCTACAGCACTTGCAGGTGCAAGAGGATTCTGAGGTGAAATAATGACAATCAAGAAACCCCAAGGAGATACTTCACACTTGTATGACGGAAAGACTGTTCGTTCAGCAGCTCCATCAAGAAAGAAAATCGCAGGACAAATGAGTCTTGGTTCTGAAATCCCAAAGGACGCTATTCCATCAGTTGAAATCCCATCCTTCATCGAGAGTCTATTAGGTGGACCTCTCGTACCAAAGATGAAATTTTTGCCACCAGATAAGATGGTACAAAACCTTCAGATTGGAGTGTATGGAGTACTAATCGCTCTTGCACTTCTAACATTTATTGTCTCACCAGAAGAAGGATCAATCTGGTACATGATGACAGGAAGCCTTGGATTTGCATTCATTATGCAAATGCTGATAATCACTGCAGCAACAGTTGTTGGTTTCTGGGGAACATTCCAAAGAGATGCTCGTTTTTCCATTGCAAGCAATCTATTATTCATACTGGCAATTTTACGATTCGCATCATCAAAGGTAACTTTGTCAAATGATGTGTTTGGATTGTCGGATAGTCCGACAATGTTATCCATTTTGGTCGTTGTTTATTCAGTACTTCTTATAATGTATTTCGAGTTATCAAATGGAGTGATTAGATACTCAATGTTGGATACGAGTATTCGTACCAATGAAGTATACGTTATGAATCCAAAGAAGATTGTTGGAAAATACCACCGTTCGCTCATTCTGAATCCGATTCTTGCTACTATTCTAGCAATGATTGTACTAAATGCAAATAAAATATTACCATTAATTGTTAGTATCTTCTCTGAAGATGTTGCAATGCGCATGGAAGAATCAGTTGAATTGATTTCAGTTTATGGTGTTGCACTTGGCACTTTATTTGTATTCTTAGTTGTAGGCGGATTATTTGCATTGAATCTTCCAACCCACTTGCAGAATTACCGAGAGAATAAATCAGAGTGAATAATATCTCTTCATTGATGAAGAGTATTGCATAGATTGAATCTTTCACTCATCTCTACTAATATTGATTTTATGTCACTTTCTTTAACCAACATTCTCAAAGAGTGAGGAGATTGACTGAGTAATTCCAAATCCCACCTATTGTCGATTTCATCAAATAATGTTAGTTGCTCTTGTTCGGTTCCATTTCCTACCAGTGAAATCATCGCTGAATATGTTTCAACACTTGGGCTTTGGAAATGCTTTGTTACAATTTGTTGAGATTTGATAAGGTCGTGCTGAGAAATAATCAGTTTTAATTCACCAGGTTGAGAGTGCAAATGCCAACAAGTAATTTCCTCGTTTGAGAAATCCACCAACAATTGGCCCAAATTCTTGCTTTGTTCTTCAAGAGAGAGTATCTCTATGGACAAATATGCCACACTTGCAAGGCAGCCAACCCCCTTAATTCTGTATTCATCATAGACATCCGGTCCAATGACTGTTTGTGCAAATTCCTTTTCTCGGTAGAGATGCATTATTTCTAAAGGAATTCCTACAGATGCTAGAGGTTCTACTGTTGCAGGATGGAGAACAGGAGTGTCCAATCTAGAAAGTTCCATCGCTTCTCCATATCCAAGGTAATGGATAGCAGTTGTTTCTATTCCCCAACGTGGATTTATTGGCAATACTCCAGCAACATCTTTCCATAGAATTACCTTTTCCGCATCAACAAGATTTGCAATTGCAGTAGCCGTATGGTCGCTACCACCACGTCCTAGTAAAGCCAATTCTCCATCAACACCCTGCCCAAACCAGCCAGTGATAACCGGTGTTCCTTGCAAAGCCGAAAGGTCAAGATGATTTTTTGATGATTCTAAATCAACAGTAGGCGCTTTACCACTTCCATTTAATCTCAAACCTATATCCTCTGCTCCTACAGGGTGTGAATCAATTCCTTTCGTGCTTAGAAAATGAGATACTACCAATGCACTCAATCTTTCTCCAGCAGCCAGTAGTCGATTCTTTGCCACATGATCTTCTGGTTTAACTGCAAGTTCAACCAATGAAGTTTCAATTCCTTTTAGAACAGCATCGAATAAATCACCTAGAGTTGACTCGGCCAATCCAGGAGAAAAACGAAGATGCTGTTCTTCTAAATCATGCACTAAGCGGCCAGCATAGCGAGGTTCATGCGATGCTCTAAGCAATCTATCAGTAGTCCCCCATAATGCAGAAACAACAAGGATTGCTTGCCCATTGGTTTGTTGAATCACCTGTGAAATCCGTTCAAGATCTGAAGAATCACGTAGACAAGAACCTCCAAATTTGTGAACTGTAATCAATTCCTTAGTCATCAAAATAGCCACCTCTCAATGCTAAATCAGTCAAAATAAAAGTTGCCATCGCTTCAACAACTGCTACAGCGCGCGGACCAATTACCGGGTCATGTCTTCCTTTGACGACAAGATTTTCCTCAATTCCGCTTTCCAAATTCAAAGTCAATTGTGGTCTTGCTATACTTGAAGGTGGTTTGAAAGCAATATTAATTTTCAATGGCGCCCCACTGGCTAATCCAGCGATTGCTCCATCGGGTGATTTACCCTTCAATACAGGTTTAGAAACAGGGCCACTCCATGCATCATTATGCTGTGAACCGCGCATTTGTACAGCATTAAACCCTCTTCCAAATTCAATACCTCTCGCAGCAGGAATAGCCATCATCGCCCTTGCAAGAGCCGGTTCAATACCATCAAACCAAGGTTCTCCCAAACCGAGAGGTAAGCCAGAAATGCATAGTTCTACTTTGCTACCAACAGAATCTAATTCACTCCTAAGAGTTGTTAGATATTCTGCCATTAATTTAGCTGCAACTGGGTCTTTACATCTCAAATTAATACAATCTTCACTTTGCCAATCATCTGGGCATGATTGGAGATCTTGAGCATTAATAGTACCAATAGATGATACATGGGCTTCAATTTCCACTCCAATTTTGTTGAATAGTGGCGCTAGTATCGCTGCAACTGCAACTATTGGTGCAGTCAATCTAGCGCTTGAGGTGCCGCCGCCTCTGAAATCAGCCTTTCCTTCAGTTTTTATGTGCATTAACAAATCACCATGACCTGGCCGAGGGTGATGTGGGAGAAATGAATAATCGCTTGATTTTACATCGTTATTTGCAATCCTTATTTTGCATAGTTTACCATTCGTCATCCCATTTTCCACGCCGCTCAAAATTTCAACATTGTCGCTTTCATTTCTCTTGCTGGAATACTTTCCACCA
>Ga0206686_1000464_pt1 | contig 11559 bp, 9 predicted proteins | sample M250012015metaG_FD_155447 | JGI IMG/M metagenome (GOLD analysis project Ga0206686, IMG submission 155447) | Ammonia-oxidizing marine archaeal communities from Monterey Bay, California, United States - M2 500m 12015 | ecosystem: Environmental > Aquatic > Marine > Intertidal zone | place: USA... | reverse complement strand
AACAAATTGATCAATAAAGGACATTTGAGGATAAGTCTCATTATTTTCATTAATAAAAATAGGGTGAAAGTGTTTGTATCCAACATTTTTACTTGCTGGAGAGCCCCATTGAAGTTTTTCCTTAGCTAAAGGATGATCATAAAATTTATCTAAATCTTGCCAATCATCAACATGAAGTAGAAGTGAATCACCCCCTTCTACGTCTACTTCAAGCACTTTTTGCATGATTACCCAATCAGTTGTTTCATTAACATAGGTGCCATCATTATGAAGTTCCATTCTTCGATGAGCTTGACGAAGGTAACTATCACTTTTGTCTTCATTTGTAACACTAAATCTAGCATAAAACTTACCTGACATTGAGTCAAGGTTTGGAACACCTATAAGGTGAGAAATTGCTGTTGAAAGTAAGATATTAAAATCAATAAAATCAACCCCATTAAGAGTTGAGTTATCTAATAACTCGCATTCAAGTAATACAGCACCTGTAGGGCGATTCTTGAGAGTTTTTAATAGAAAATTACCTAGAGTATCATCTGTTAGTTTATTAAGACAATCTGCTAGATAAAACCTTAAAAAAGGTTTATATTCGATTGATTGTACATTGTGATTTACTATTTTCTCAGAAAAATTTTCTATAATTTCTTTAGATAGTGTAATAACCTGAAGCCTTGAATTATTTTTATGTTGACTGATCTTGAAACCAACATTGAAGATTTTTTTTGAGTTCATAGTAGTTTTATGTTTTTATAAATAATGTCGACATTTTTGAATTATAACTACATTTATAAATAATTCAAGTTATAATAATGGTTATTTGCTGAATTTTCTAATTTAATAATAAATATAAAAGTAGTTAATGGACACTTCTAGGCAAAATACAGCTTCACAAATTCTTGACAAACTAACTAATGACATTCTTCAAGGTGTCTATTTACCCAACGATAAATTACAAATTAAAATGCTTAAAGATCGCTACAATGTTGGCACAAGTCCACTAAGAGAAGCACTTTCTCAACTAATTGCCAAAGATTTAGTTGTATCTGAAAATCAACGAGGTTTTTATGTCAGTGATATATCTATCAATGATTTAACTGACATATATCAAGCTAGAGCAAAAATAGAAGGACTATGTCTTGAAATGGCCATTCAACAAGGTGATGATTTTTGGGAGTCAAATATAATTGCAGCCTCTCATCGATTGGCTAAATATACTAAATCTGAAAACATTGATATGGATGAATGGCAAAATCGTCATTTTTCATTTCATGAGGCATTGGTGTCAGGATGTAATTCCCCAAGACTTTTCCAGATACGGCAATCACTATATGAAAAATCTACTCGATATCGAAATCTTTGGCTAAAAGAAAATGTTACTAACTCCGAGACTCTCCAAATAAATCAGAACGAGCATGTTACACTGATGGTGTTAGCACTTGAACGAGATACGAAAGCTGCTCAGAAGCTTATTGAAGCACACATTATGACGCCAGTAGAGATTATAAAGAAAAGCTTATCTTATTAAAGTTTGATTGCACTAAACTGAAAAGGTCGAGAAAGTTTCGTTGGAATGCAGTGTTCATTTTCGAAAAGAATAGGTGCTAATGCTTTAAGCATATCTTCATAGACATCTCTTTTAAAATTTATCACCTCGTCAACAGGCCTCCAGTAGTCAACCCACTTCCAGTCATCAAACTCAACTTTATGGTGAGAGTCAAGTGAGATATCATTATCACTTGAATCAAGCTTTAACAGAAACCAAACTTGTTTCTGACCAATGCAGGTTGGTTTTTGGCGTCGCCTAATGTGTTCCATGGGTAAATCATATCGAAGCCATTTTGGAGTTTTAGCCAGCAGAGTCACCTGAGTTGGGTCAAGGCCCACCTCTTCCTCCAGCTCTCTGTAAAGGGCCTCTAACTCAGTTTCGTCTTGATCAATTCCGCCCTGAGGTAGTTGCCATGCATCTTGTTTAAAGCGCTTTGCTAGAAGTATTTGCTTCTTTTCATTAGTAATTACAATTCCAACATTAGCGCGATATCCATCGCTATCGATCACTAGTCATTGCCTGAAAAAATACCTAATAGGTGAAGCAGGCTTAGGAAAAGGTTATAAATAGAAATGTATAGGGTAACCGTTGCCATAATGTAGTTTGTTTCACCACCATGAATGATACTGCTTGTTTCATACAAGATCAAACCACTCATTAATAAAATGAATGCAGCTGAAACAGTTAACGACAGAGTTGGTATCTGGAAAAAATATGCAGCGATACCTGCTAAAAATGCAACTACAATTCCAGCCGTTAAGAAGCCAGCCAAAAAGCTAAAGTCTTTTTGTGAAACGAGCGCATAAAAAGAAAGTGATAAAAAGATAGCTGCAGTCCCTGTCATTGCCATTGCAACAAGCTCTGTACCATTAGAAAAAGCAGTCGTATAAGCTCCAACAATAGGTCCCAGAGTTAGCCCCATGAAACCAGTGAGTGCAAAAACAGCAAGAATTCCAGCGCCTGAGTTTCTAAGCTTTGTCACTAAAAATAACAAACCAAAGTAGCCACCTAAGGTTATTAATAGACCGAAGTATGGCAACTTAAGATACATCGATAAGTATGCCATCAAGCCACTAAAAAGAAGCGTTGCTGATAGAAGTTGATAGGTATTTCTTAATGTACGATTTATAACAATCGAACTTGAGGTTGTTTGAACATTTGTAGGCATAATATTAAAGTAAAGTAAAAGTGTAAAATATAGTCAATTTTGATCGAAAACACAAGGTTTTCATGAAACTTATTTTAGGTTTAGGGATTACCGGCTTGTCAGTAGCCCGTTTTTTTTCGTTACATAAGATTCCTTATCGTATTGCTGATTCCCGCTTATCTCCACCTATGCTTGACTTAAGTGAGCAAGAGAATTTACTCTCAGATTGCCATCTAGGTGATTGGAATAGGTCACTCTTGAAAGATGTTACAGAAATTATAATTAGTCCTGGAATTGCAGAAAATGAGGCGATTGTTGCCTGGTCTCGTTTGCAAAACATTCCTATTATTAGTGATATCGAGCTTTTTGGGCGCTATGCAAAGGCGCCAATTGTTGGTATTACTGGCTCTAATGGAAAATCTACCGTTACCCAACTATTAGGAGAGATGGCTCTTAGTGATGGGCAGCATGCTGTTATCTGCGGTAATATTGGTAAACCAGTTATGGAAAGCCTAATCGATGATGCAGATCTATATATTGTTGAGCTTTCAAGCTACCAGTTAGATTATACAAATAATCTTAATTTATTAACTGGAGTGGTTACAAATATATCTCCAGATCATCTGGATCGATATCCTGATTTTGATACCTATAAAAAATCTAAATTATCACTATATTCCTATTGTGCGATTAATATTGTTAATTTAAATGAACCTCTTGTTAATAAAATTAAATCTGATAGTTGTTATGTTATAGATGAGTCTGAATTTAATTGTGAATTTGGTGCTAAAAAGGATGGAGATTCTTATAATTTTTTTCATAAAAAAAATGTTCTAATGTCATCTGATGAATTGATGATCGTTGGTCGACATAATGTTGAAAATATTCTCGCAGCTTTATCTCTTGGGCATCAAATAGGGTTATCGCTTAAGTCTATGGTGAGAGCTTCAAAAGATTTTAAGGGCTTGAAACATAGATTGGAGTGGGTCGTAAATCTTAAAGGAGTAGATTATTTTAATGACTCAAAATCAACTAATTCAATTTCAACTATAACAGCCATCAATGCGCTTTCTGAGAAATACAAATCTCTTATTCTAATTGCGGGTGGCATTGCAAAAAATGAAGACTACTCTGAAATGTTTCAGTTAATAAGTGAAAAGATTGATGCTGTCATTTTGATTGGAGAGTCTGCGACATTGTTTTCTCAGCGGATTAATGGTTGTCCTGTAAGTATTGTTGAATCAATAGAACAAGCAGTCATCTCTTCAAAATCTATTGCCAAGGAAGGTGCAATATTGCTTTCACCTGGCTGTGCAAGTTTTGATATGTTTGTTGATTTTAATGAACGCGGTGAAGTTTTTAAGCGTCACGTTCTTGAAGACAATAAGGATTTTATATAAATAGAGACGAACGATATATTGTAGTTATTACAGCGAATCATTAGACACAGCAAGATTAGTGCAAAGTGCAACAATTTCTTTTTCTATATGAGCTGTATTTTTAGGACGTTTTTTTCCATAACCCAGAAATAACATCATTCCTTCAATTAATGCTGCAATCATCACGGCACGCTGTTTTCTCATATGATTACCCATATCTGGATTAATTGCTTTTATTAAGTTTTCGATACTATCGGTGTGGCCTTGATAGATTTTTTCCATTATATTATTGGTATTTTTATCAACATGTGCCATTGCCCAGAGTTGGTAGAAAAATCCAGCTGTCTCAATAGTTTTGATGTCTTTAACTAGATAATTCATATAGTTTTTAAAGTTTTTTTCAGGGTCAGTCGAATGCGATGAGATCTCCTCAATTTTTTTCTCATACAAAGAAAGCACATATTCCAGTGTTGCTTTTATTAAGATCTCTTTGGTAGGAAAGTAGTGTTGAAGAGTCTTTAAGTGGATTCCTGTGATGGCTGCTATCTTTCGCAAACTAAGCTTATCATAACCCTGTTCAGAAAGCAGTAGCCTTGTCGCCTCAAGTATCTCCAAGCTGCGTTTTAAAGAACTTTTTCGTTTTAAGTTCCTTGGCGAAATATTTTCCGACGAGTCGTATTGTTGTTTAGCCATAAGTTTAAATTCTTCAAATTACAAAAATGTTATTGTACGTTGCATTAAATATTTTTTGACTTTTGTTTTAATAAGTAGTATATTACTCTAAAACCGTCAGTTGACGGTCAAATTACTTTAAAAAATAAATTTAGGAGATATAGCATGGCTAGAGAGAAACGGCACGATATTCTTTTTGAACCAATCAAACTTGGTCCGAAAGTTCTTAAAAACCGATTCTGGCAAGTGCCCCACTGTAATGGAGCTGGATCAGATAAGCCAGGAATGCAGGCATCTTTTCGAGGAATGAAAGCTGAAGGAGGCTGGGGAGCAGTTTTTACAGAAGTTTGCTTTATAACACATGATAGTGATATTCATCCATGGGTTGGAAGTAAAATTATTGATGAAGGAGACGTTAAGAATTTATCTCTGATGTGCGATAGCATCCACGAACATGGCGGACTTGCAGGTGTGGAACTAACCCATGCCACTGGCTTTAGTTTAAACGCTGAAACTCGCGAGCCAGCGCGAGCACCTTCACAAATACCACATGAATTTGAAGCTATGGCAAGTGCCAGGGCAATGACAATTAAAGAGATTAAAGAAATTCAACGTGAACATGTAGATGGAGCTTTAAGAGCAAGGGCAGCAGGCTTTGATTTGCTCACTGTTTATGTTGGTCTCTCAACAATAGCTCAGAATTTCTTGTACCCTTATCACAACAAACGTACTGACGAATATGGTGGTTCCTTTGAAAACAGATGTCGTTTTACTCGAGAATTATTAGAGATGATGAGAGAGGAAATTGATGACTGTGCAATTGGAATACGTTTTCCAATTGATTCGTTGGAAGAGCCTTTTGGTTATGGAGATTTAGGTATAAAAGCTGAAGATGAGGGTGTCGCTTTTATCAAAGCAATGGACGATCTGGTTGATTATTGGGATATAAATATTGGCACACTAAACTGGGGAGAAGATGCTGGATCTTCTCGATTCTTTGATTCAAACCATCAAGCTCAATATACCAAACATGCAAAAAAAGCTTCTAAAAAACCGGTCATAAATGTTGGTCGCTTTACAGATCCGGATATTATGATTAAAGCAATAAATTCTGGTCAGTGCGATATTATTGGGGCAGCTCGTCCATCAATTGCTGATCCATTTTTACCAAAAAAAATAGAGGAAGGTCGATACAATGATATTCGAGAATGTATTGGTTGCAATATGTGTGTTTCTCGATGGGAAAAAGGTGGACCGCCGATTTGGTGCACTCAAAATCCAACCTCAGGTGAAGAATATCGTAGAGGTTGGCATCCTGAAAACTATGTTCCAACAAAAAACCCTGATCATCCAATCGTTGTTGTTGGGGCAGGTCCTGCAGGACTTGAGTGTGCGATGACTCTCGGACTTCGTGGTTATAATACTGTTCACCTAATTGAAGCTGAAGCTGAAATAGGTGGTCATTTACGTTGGGTTTCTAAACTGCCAAATTTTGGAGCTTGGAAGCGAGTTGTTGATTGGAGGGAAACTCAAATTAAAACAAAAACCAATGTACAAATTATCTTAAATAATCGGCTTAATTATCAAGATGCTCTTGAATGTGGGGCCGAGAGCATTATTTTCGCAACTGGTTCTAGCTGGAACGAAACGGGTATGTCTGCACCACTTCATGATTATATAGCTGGAGCTGACGCTTCAAAACCTGAAATTTGTACTCCAGAGCAGTATTGTGTACATGGGAAAAAACTCGGAAAACGAGTATTAGTAATCGACAATGATCCTTATTATATGGGTTCTGCTATGGCGGAACTTATTGCAGAAAAAGGCCATGAAGTAACATACGTCACCTGGGGAGAAACCGTTGGCGTTTACCTTCGTCTGGTTTTAGAAGAGCAACGAATGTTAATGCGACTTATGGAGCTCGGTGTTACTACGATTAATCAACATGTTGCAGTAGCTGTTGAAGATGGTAATGCTGTCCTTGTAAATATTTATAAAGGTGAGGAGATGACTGTCGAATACGATAGTGTTATGTTAGTTTCACACAGAACTTCAAATTGTGATTTATATGATCAATTACAAGGATCGCCTGATGAAATGGCCAATGCTGGAATTAAGTCTATACATTTAATCGGTGATGCACATACACCAAGCGTAATTGCACAGGCAACTTTTTCTGGAACACGTCTCGCAAGAGAATTTGATTCAGATAATCCTGACCAACATAAGCCTTTCATTCGTGAACGTCGTCTCATAGATGCGACGGAAAAGGATTATCAGCTTGATGCTGAAACGCTATTAATTAAACCATATCATTAAAAGGAATTAACTATGTCAGATGAACTCAAACAAACCCCATTTTCAGCTTCTTTTCCTGATGGAGTTGTCGAATGGATTGATATCTTTGGTTACGCTGTACCATTAACTTGGGGTGATCCAGGCGTTGAATATGCAGCAGTTCGGAATCAAGCTGCAGCAACGGATTACTCAATGCTTCTTAAATGGGACGTAGAAGGTGAGGGAGCAATACAAACCGTAAACAGTATATTTTCGCGCGATATAAGTGGAATGAATCCAGGAACTATCGCCTATGGCGTCGTTGTCAGTGAAACAGGCACAATGGTTGATGATTGCACCGTTTTTGTATACAGTCCAGAACATGTTCGCATTTTTGGAGCAAACCCAATGGTTGGCGATTTCCTGAATAATTATCGTCCGAATAATGTCACAGTTAGTCAGCGTCGTGAAGAGCTTGCACAGCTCTCAGTACAAGGTCCATTAAGTCGAGAAATATTACAAAAACTAACAAGCACTGATATAAGTAATGATGAACTGCGTTGGTATCATTTCCTGACTGATGTTGATATGGCAGGCATGAAAGTTCAAATTAGCCGAATTGGCTACACTGGTGAACTTGGCTATGAAATCATGCTACCTGTCGACAGTGCACAAGCATTCTGGGATGCTCTCTTTGAAGTAGGAGAACCACTTGGCTTGATACCTGCTGGAGCTGCTTGTGTAATGATGTGTCGTATCGAGGCCGGCTTGATTATGGGTGAAGTCGAATATGATCATACAATGACTCCTTACGAATGCCGAATGGCTTGGTCAGTAGATCTCAACAAGGATAACTTTCAGGGTAAGGAAGCGCTAATCGAAGCACAGAAAAACCCTTCATTAGATATCGTTAGTGTTATATTGCCGGGAGAAGGGGAATACGATGGCGTCGAATTAATGGACAATAACAAGAAGGTAGGTCTAGTTACAATGGCAATTCCTTCACCTTACCTAGACGGAAAATTTATTGGATTAGCTCGAATCAATCGAGCAAACGCGACAGTCGGTAACAAACTAGACCTGAGTTTGGAAGGAAATGGCCAGGTGGAAATCGTAGCGACTCCAGTTTATGATCCTGAGAGGATTAAGTCACGTTCTTGATTATTGATAAATATTGTTTTTTATTTAAATTAAATAACTTGATAATTGAAAAGTATTATGTTATATTATTAATTGTTCGTATACGAACGTCTTTTAATTTAACTTAATTAAGTGAGAGGGATAATCGATGGATTATTTGTGAGACGTTTTTTAGAATGAAATTAACTTAAAAAAAGGAGATAAGTAATGAAGAAAATTTTAATTGGAGTGCTATTTGCTCTCTCAACTGTTTTAGTAGGTATGCCAATTGCACAGGCTGACTATCCTGATAAACCTGTGACTTTTATTGTGCCATGGCCCCCCGGTGATCTTGAAGATGTTTTAACTAGGATTATTGCGGAAGACTTTCAAGCTGAATATGGTATTGCTGCAGCGGTTGTCAACAAACCAGGCGGTGGCGGTGGTCCATTTCCAGGTGCTATGGAAGTAGCAGCAGCAGATCCTGATGGTTCCATGATAGGTTCATTTGTAATCGGTGTGCCGGTTGTAGGACCAGACCTTGGAATAGAAGGTTTGACTGAAGATACATTCGAGTCACTAGGAATTTTCCTAACCTATCCATTTGTTTTAGCTGCCGCAGGTGATGCACCATATAGTTCTATGGATGAGTTAGCTGCTTATGCTAAAAGTAACAAAGTATCGCTAGGCCACTTTGGTGACCCACTTACGCCAACCGCGGTAAGTAAGGCTGCAGCTAAGATATTGGGCTTCGAATGGGGTTCAGACGCTGCCTTTGATATGCTAGACTGTAACTCATTGGCTTCAGGTGATGCAGACGTTATTAATACAACGATTCAGCTAATCCTGCCATGCCTAGATGATGTTAACGTTTTAGTTTCTGTAACAAATGAGCGTATTTCAAAAGCACCAAACACACCAGCAATTGGTGAATTGATACCTGATTTGGATATATTTTTATGGAACGGCTTATTTGTCCCAGCAGGTACACCACAGGATGTTAAGGATAAGATTACTGCTGTTGCCAAGAAAGCAATGCTAAGTGATAAGGCTCAAGAAGTCGCGACCAACAGTGGTGCCTTAGTCTACTGGATGGATGCTGATGCTTCAGATGCACAAATCCAGAAAGATAAAAATACCATGGCTACTATTGCCGGTCTTTTAGAATAAAGGTAAAACTATAAAGAAAAAGGGAAGGTTCATTTACCTTCCCTTTTTTTATTTAAAATATACTGATCACCATTAATATATAGATATTATGGGTAAAGAAGAATACCAAGCCGGAAATTTAGCCTTCGCTGTGCTGATGCTACTTATTGTATTGGTTTTACTAGTATCAATTCCCTTTGAAACAAAGTGGTTTGATGGCGTTCCATTAGTTAAACAGCCAAGACTTTGGCCCACTTTTTGTATAGTCGGAATGGCTCTTTTTGGGGCGCCTTATTGTATTCAGATTTGGCGAAACTATAAATTTCAACTAGGCCAACTTCAGGGTGAATTAAATGAGTTGTCATCTTGGCTAAAACCTTTAGAGTTTGTTTTTTATTTTATATTGTATGTTTTGCTTGTTCCTTGGATAGGCTATTTACTTTCAACCTTATTGTTTTTCTCGCTACTAACTATTAGGACAGGTTATAGAACTCTATTCATGTTCTGGGTTAGTTTGGCAACAGGTTTTGGAATTGTGGTTCTATTTAAATCCTTATTAAAAGTCAGGATTACAAGTGGTGCAATTTATGACTATCTTCCAGATGGCTGGGCAACATTTTTTATGATTTATTTTTGATTAATTTATGGACTTAATCCTTTCTAGTTTAGATATATTCCTTCGATGGGATGTCTGGGCAGCTATATTAGTTGGCTCAATTGGTGGAGTGATTATTGGTGCGATTCCAGGCGTTGGACCTCCTGTAGCGATTGCTATTTTGCTTCCTGCAACCTACAGTATGGATCCTCTTATTGGTATTACTATGCTGTTGGGCATTTATGGTTCTGCAATGTATGGTGGTGCGATTCCAGCAATTTTGATTAATACTCCTGGCACTGCTGTCAATGCATTGACTACTTATGATGGTTACAGCATGACAAAAAACAATAAAGCAAGGCGAGCAATCAAACTTGCTTATTGGGCTTCATTTACTGGCGGTATTTTCTCAGTCATAGCTCTCATTTTTATGACATCTTTAATAGCCAAGGTGGCTCCATTATTTGGCTCTAGGGATATACTGATGGCAGCCTTGTTGGGATTGGTATTAGTGGTTATTTCACATCGAAATAAAACCCTAATAGCTGGAATGTTAGTTTTCTTTGGGATGTTTATAAGTACTATTGGAATGGAAAGTGTCAAGTATTCAATGCGATTTACTTTTGATCAAAAGTGGCTCTTATCAGGCTTTGATTTAATAACCGTATTGCTTGGTTTATTTGCAGTTTCTCAAGCTTTTGTACTAATTCTTGGCAGTGATAAGCGAGTTTCAATGCCTAGTTTGAAAAAAGGTAAAAACCGTGAAGGTATATTCGATTTAATTAAATATAAAACTGTTGCACTAATTTCTGCAGGAATGGGAGTGATAATGGGAATTATTCCTGGTGTAGGTGAGTTCTTAGCACAATTTTTTTCTTACAATATAGCCAGAGGTATTTCTGATAAACCTGAGAGATTTGGTAAAGGAGCTCCAGAAGGCATTATTGCAGCTGAAGCTGCGAACAATGCCGTTCCAGCTGCAGCCATGATTCCACTCTTAGCACTTGGTATTCCTGGCGAAGCTTTAACAGCAATGATGCTGTCAGTTTTTTATGTTCACAACATCATTCCAGGCCCAGATTTGTTTGTAGAGAATCTGGATTTTGTTTATGGGCTATATGCAAGTTTAATTGTAATTAATATTATTGTGATTGTTTTCTTGCTTGTAGCTACAAAACATCTACTCAAAATAATTCAGATACCGCAGCGTTTTTTAGGTGTCTCAATTTTAGGCCTCTCTTTTGTTGGTGTTTATACGCTACGAAATTCTATAATTGATTGCATAATGTGTGTAGTTTTTGGTGTATTTGGTTATGCTTTAAAACGACTTAATCTACCTATTGTACCAATCGTCCTTGGAATGATATTAGGCACTATTATGGAACAAAGGTTTCGTGCCAGTCAGGCAAAAATCGATACCTTATTTGACTATATAAATAGACCCATTTCAGGAACAATTTTTGTGATAATTGTGATTTCACTATTAATTCATTTTTGGGTAATATGGAGCCAATACAGAAAGGAAAACTAACTAAGCTACATTAATAAAATGACTAAAAATATCTTATTTATTATGTGTGATCAGCTAAGGCATGACTATCTTGGTTGTACCGGCCATCCAAGTATAAAAACACCAAATATTGATATACTTGCTAGTCGAGGTATGTTGTTTGAG
>Ga0206686_1000459_pt1 | contig 11617 bp, 10 predicted proteins | sample M250012015metaG_FD_155447 | JGI IMG/M metagenome (GOLD analysis project Ga0206686, IMG submission 155447) | Ammonia-oxidizing marine archaeal communities from Monterey Bay, California, United States - M2 500m 12015 | ecosystem: Environmental > Aquatic > Marine > Intertidal zone | place: USA... | reverse complement strand
AATCCCTCTTTCTTTTGTTGGCCCATTTATGGCACCTTGAGCTGCTATGTATACTATATCTGGATTTTCAGGATGAACAACAATCCTAGAAATTTGCTGAGTTTTTTCTAGACCTAGATGTTTCCAAGTTTTTCCAGCATCAGTTGATTTATAAACACCATCACCATAAGAAGTTGTAACTCCTCTTGGAGCATGCTCTCCCATTCCAACATATATTATTTTACTATTACTCTCAGCAACTGCAATTGCTCCAACAGATGAAGTTTTAAAGTAATCATCAGATATATTAAACCACTCACTACCAGCATTTATGGTTTTCCATAATCCTCCACCTACTGTTCCCATATAATAAGTTTGAGGGTTGTCTAAAACTCCAACAGAAGATACTGATCTTCCTCCTCTAAATGGTCCTATGTTTCTGTATTTTACATCTTCAAAATCAGATGATAAATCTTGAGTAAAAGAAAAAGAGCTAGATAGAATGGCTAAAAGTAATATTAGTTTTTTCATAATTGTATTTGTTTTTGTATCCCTCAATTTATAAAATTTCAGATATCTTTACAAAATGAGATCAAGCTATATTGATATTATAAATGAAGATATTGTTTTTGGTTTAATGAACAATAACAAAAAATTAAAATCTTTTATTTCTGATTTTCCATCTTATGACAACATTATTAATCATTCAGAAAAGAAAAAATTAGAATTTTCGAAAGAAAAGAGAAAAATATTAGTTGCTGAGATAAAACAACAATATAAAGAGATAAAGATTTCAAAAACATTGAATAATAACATAAACTCATTATTAGACGAAAAAACATTCTCTGTTACTTCTGGTCATCAGTTGAGTTTGTTCTCCGGGCCAATCTATTTTATTTATAAAATTATCTCAACAATCAAAATAGTTTCTGAACTCAATAATAGATCAAAAAAACAAAAATTTGTTCCAATTTTTTGGCTTGCTAGTGAAGATCATGATTTTGATGAAATATCTCAAGTAAATATTTCTGGAAAATCATTAAAATGGGAAAAGGAAACATTAAACCAACCTGTTGGTAAGATTAACTCTGATAAAATAGAAAATGTTATAAAAAAATATAAAAATGAGATTATTGACTCAAAATATTCGAATAAATTAATAAAATTAATTGATGATCATTATACTAGTTTTACAAGTCTATCAAAAGCAACAAGATCATTTATAAACTCATTATTTTCTGAATATGGAATAATAGTCATTGATGCAGACAGTAAGAATTTTAAAGAGACTTTTGCGAATAATATGAAGAATGAAGTTTTAAGTGGACTTTGTAAGATGACTGTTAGTAAACAAATTCAAGATATTAAGAAAAGTTTCAAAGACTATAAACCACAGGTAAATCCATCCGATATTAATTTTTTTAAAATTGGAGATTCTGGAAGAGTTAGAATTAGAAAGCAGGGTTCTGGGTTTAAAATTGATAAGGATAGTAAAAATATTACTAAGGACCACTTAATGAATGAAATTGCTGATAATCCAGAAAAATTTTCTCCAAATGTTATAATGAGACCTCTTTATCAAGAAATGATTCTTCCTAATGTATGTTTTATAGGAGGTTCAAGTGAAATCAAATATTGGATACAATTAAAGTCCTATTTTGATAAAAGTAAAGTTGTTTTCCCAATCTTAACTATAAGGAATTCTGCATTTTTTGTTAATTCTAAGATTTCAAAAAACATTGAAAAATCAGGATTAAAAATGCAAAACTTTTTTGTTTCAAAAGAAAAATTATTAAAAGATAAGCTAAGTCAATTAAGTAAAACAAATTTAAATTTTGATGATTTAAGAAAAACTCTCTCAAATCAATTTGAGTATTTTAAGAAAATATCTAGAGAAACTGATAAATCTTTTATAGGTGCTATTTCAGCTCAAGAAAAAAAACAGTTAAATGGTATAGACAATCTTGAGAAAAAATTCTATAAATCTCAAAAAATAAAACATCAACAAGAACTTGAAAGGATAGAGCAAATATATAATTTTCTATATCCAGATAATATTCCTCAAGAGAGGGTAATTAACTTTGGGAATATATACGCAGAATTAGGTGATAATTTATTTAAAATTTTAATAAAGAATTTCAAGCCTTTTGAAAATAAAATTTTAGTCTTAGAACTTGAAGATTAATATATAGTTGTATTTTTGCTCATGGAAAATAAAGTCCTAATTGTTGATTTTGGATCACAATATACTCAACTAATAGCCAGAAGGATTCGTGAACTATTTATTTTCTGCGAGATACATCCATATAATAATTTACCTGAAAAACTTCTAGACTATAAGGCAGTTGTTTTTTCTGGTTCTCCATATTCAGTTTATCAAGAAGAATCACCAAACATTGATTTAGAAAAATTTTTAGGAAAAATACCAATTTTAGCAATTTGTTATGGAGCTCAATTTATTGCAAATAATCTACATGGAAAAGTTGAGAATTCTAATTCAAGAGAATATGGTAGAGCTAGATTGACATTTATAGAAAATGATTCAATTCTGTTTAATGGAATTTCTAAAGAAAATCGAGTTTGGATGAGTCATGGAGATACAATTGTTGAATTACCTAAAGATGCTAAATTAATAGCAAGTACTGAATCAGTTAAAAATGCAGCTTATTCATTAAGCAAAATAAAAGTATTTGGTCTTCAATTTCATCCAGAAGTTTTTCATACTGATAATGGACTGAAAATTTTTGAAAATTTCTTGTTAAATATTTTGAAATTTAATCAAGATTGGACTCCAAAATCATTTATCCAAGACTCTGTAGATGAAATAAAGACTAAAGTAACTAATGATAAAGTAATATTAGGGATTTCAGGCGGAGTAGATTCTACTGTTGCAGCTGTTCTTCTTAATAAAGCTATTGGAACTAACCTTTATTGTGTATTTGTAAATAATGGTTTATTAAGAAAAGATGAATTTAATGAAGTTCTTAACCAATATAAAGACATGGGTTTAAATGTAACTGGAGTTGATGCATCAAATTTATTTATAGATGGTCTTAAAGGTATCACAGATCCAGAACAAAAAAGAAAAGTTATTGGCTCAATTTTTATAGATGTTTTTGAAAAAGAATCAAAAAAAATTCATGATGCAAAGTGGTTAGCCCAGGGCACAATTTATCCAGATGTAATAGAATCAATATCTGTAAAGGGTCCTTCTTCAACAATTAAATCCCATCATAATGTTGGAGGGATTCCAGATAAAATGAATTTAAAAATTATTGAGCCCTTAAAAATGTTATTCAAAGATGAAGTTAGAAGAATTGGAGAATCTTTAAATATTGATCAAACTATATTAAATAGACATCCATTTCCAGGTCCAGGATTAGGTATAAGAATACTTGGAGAAGTTGATGAAGAAAGTATAAGATTAGTCCAAGAAGCGGATAAGATTTATATTGACTCTTTAAAAAAATGGGATTTGTATGATAAAATATGGCAGGCAGGTTCAATTCTTCTTCCTGTTAGGAGTGTAGGTGTTATGGGAGATGAAAGAACTTATGAAAGATGCGTTGCTCTAAGAGCAGTAATATCTACAGATGGGATGACTGCAGATTGGTTTGAGTTTCCAAGTAATTTTTTAAAGGAGGTTTCAAATAACATAATAAATAAAGTTTCAGGTATAAATAGAGTGGTTTATGATATAAGCTCAAAACCTCCTGCAACAATTGAGTGGGAATAAAGTTAATAACGGGGATTATGAAAAATGGAAATTAGATAAGGAAAAAAAGAATATGAAAAAATCATTGCTAATATTTTTAATGTCAATTACTTTTTGTTTCTCACAGGTACAAATAACTGATACAATATTGCACAGAGTGAAGAAAAAGGAGACTCTCTACTCAATTTCAAAAAAGTATTCAGTAAATATTAGTGAAATTATTTTATTAAACCCAAGTCTTAAAGATAATGGCCTTAAAAGGAGATCTAGAATTATGATTCCTGTTTTCTCAGAAGTAATATCAACAGACATAGTAATTTCAGACTCTTTAAATATTAATAATGAACAAAAAGTTATTTCAGATTTAAAAACCTTGGTTTTAGAATCTAAGAATTTAAATAATGATTTAATACTTTCTTTGTTACTTCCATTTAATGCAGCTTCTATCGAACTTGATTCTATTGAAAAAGTTGAGCAATTATTTGAAACTAGAAATTTATACACTATTTCAATTGATTTCTACTCAGGTGTTTTATATGCCTTAAATGAGCTTCAAAAAATAGGTATTAATGTCAAGCTTAATGTTTATGATACAGAGAATAGTTTTTCAAAACTTGAGAGCATTGTTAAAGATGTTGCTGCAGTTAAAAGTGATGCTATAATAGGCCCTATCATACCACATAATTTTGATTTCTTTTCAAGATTAAAAGTCATAAGTAAAATCCCTAAAATATTTCCATTATCAACAAATCCAATAAGTTTATTTAGTGGAGTAATTCAGGCCATAACTCCTAAAAAAATTTTAAGAAATAAAATGATTGAATACTTAAAGAAAAATTTATCTCCAGAAGATAATATAGTTATAGTTGCCGATTCTTTAAATAGAGATATTGAAGCTGATTTAAAAAATATGTTTCCTAATTCTATTACATTAAGACCTGAATCAGAAGGTGGATACATACTTCCAGAATTAGTTGATTCGCTACTAGTTGATAGTTTGCCTAATAAAGTAATTGTTGAAACAGAAATTTTTACTTTTGTTTCAAGTATTATTTCACAAATGAATTCTCAAATTTCTGATGAAAGAAAAGTCCAATTATTTACTACATATAGAGGAAATATTTATGATGATCCAAATATATATATTAAAGATCTTGGGAATTTAAATTTTACTTATTCATCAATGACAAAACCTACAACAATAGATACATTGAATTCATTTACCTCTGGATATATTGATCTTTTCGGTAATTTCCCAAATAAAGATGTTATTAAGGCATTTGATATTACTAGATATTTTACTTAGACTGGCATTACACAAGAAGATAGAAAAATCTTTTAAATACGGAGATCAAAAATATATTCAAAACAGATATAACTATGTAAAAGATTCATTAGGAAGTTATATTAATAATGGATTTTATATTTTAAGGCATTCTGAATATAACGTAGATGAGATTATTAATTAAAAGAATCAATTTTACTTTAATATTTTGTAAATTTGAGCCCGGAACATTTTATTGAAATCCGGATGACTAAACCAAAGTATATATTTGTAACAGGAGGTGTTACTTCTTCCCTAGGTAAGGGGATAATTTCAGCATCATTAGCAAAACTTCTTCAGTCTCAAGGATATAATTCTGCAATTCAAAAACTTGATCCATATATTAATGTAGATCCTGGAACTTTGAATCCATATGAGCATGGTGAATGTTATGTCACGGATGATGGTGCAGAGACTGATCTAGACCTTGGTCATTATGAGAGGTTTCTAGGAACAAATACGTCTCAAAAAAATAATATTACTACTGGAAGGATTTATCAAAATGTTATTAATAAAGAAAGAAAAGGAGAATTTCTTGGAAAAACAGTCCAAGTTGTTCCTCATATAACAAATGAAATAAAAGAAAATATAAGAAATCTAGCAGAAGATAAGTCTTTAGATATTGTAATAACTGAGATTGGAGGTACAGTTGGAGATATAGAATCACTGCCATATATAGAAGCTGTAAGACAAATAATTTATGAAGAAGGCTCTGAAAATGCTATTGTAATTCATCTTACCTTAATACCCTACTTAAGGGCTACTGGAGAGCTTAAAACAAAGCCTACCCAACATTCTGTTAAAACTTTAATGGAATTAGGATTAAAAGCTGATATATTGGTTTGCAGATCTGAAAAGACAGTTAATCTAGATTTAAGAAAAAAAATTGCTCTTTTTTGTAATGTTAAGATAGATTCTGTCATTGAATCAATTGATGTTGATACAATCTATGATGTTCCTTTAAAAATGATGGAAGAAGGATTAGATACTATAACTATAAAAAAATTAGGTTTAAAATCTAAAGAACCAAATTTAGATAAATGGAAAAATTTTCTTCATAAATTAAGAAATCCTAAAAATGAAATTAAAATTGGTTTGATTGGAAAATATATTGAGTTAAAGGATTCTTATAAATCTATTCTAGAATCATTAATTCATGCAGGTACTGAAAATGATGTTAAAGTAAATGTCAAATCAATCCATTCAGAATATATTAATGAAGAGAATATTAATGACAAGTTAGATGGTTTAAATGGATTGATAGTTGCTCCAGGATTTGGTCAGAGAGGTATTGATGGTAAAATTCTAACTATTGAGTTTGCAAGAGTTAATAATATCCCTTTTTTTGGAATCTGTTTAGGAATGCAAATGGCAGTTATAGAGTATGCAAAAAATGTTAAAAAAATAAATGATGCTAATTCAACTGAAATTTCAGAAAAATGTAAGAACCCTATTATTGACCTTATGACTAATCAAAAAGAAATAATTAATAAAGGTGGAACAATGAGGTTGGGAGCTTGGGATTGTGAGATAATAAAAAATACAAAATCATATTCCATATATAATAAAAAACTAATATCAGAAAGACATAGGCATAGATATGAGTTTAATAATGATTATAATGATAAAATTTTTGATGAGAATTTTGTGAAAGCAGGAATAAATCCAAATACAGATTTAGTTGAAATTATTGAGAATAATAGCCATCCATGGTTTATTGGTGTGCAGTTTCACCCTGAGTATAAAAGTAGTGTTTCAAATCCACACCCTCTGTTTGTTGATTTTGTTGGAGCTAGTTTAAAAAATTTTTTAAAAAATAATTAAGAAATGGAAGAAAAAAGAAATGATCCTTTTCAGTTTATAGGTTTTCTTTTGATATCAATAATATTGATGTTTTGGTTCTATAGTTCTCGAAATATCCCTGAAATAGTTGAAAATGATATCGAAGTAATTGAAAAAACTATATCTGAAGATGAAATATTGATTGATAACAATAGTGAAGAAATTAATGAAGATGGTGAATTTAATTTTGAGCAGAAAAAACTTATTCTTGAGAATGATAAGATATACATGGAGATAGACTCTAAGGGAGCAAATATTACTCTGCTTCATCTTAAAGAATTCACAAATTATAATAAAGACTCATTAATGTTAGTGGATTCCAATAATTCGAGTTTTAATATTTCAATTCCAAATAATTTTAATAGAATAATAAATTCTAAGGATATAATATTTGACTCTGATATTATAGAAAGAAATAAAAAAATTAAACTTACCGGATATATTTCTGATAATGATTTTATTGAGATTACTTATAATTTAGATAGTGATTCCTATATGCTGGATTATCAGTTAAAATTAAATGGATTCGAGACTTATTCTAATCAAAATGACTTTTTTATTTCTTGGGCTAAAGATTCATTTAGAAATTCTAAAAGTCTTGATTATGAGAATAGGTATACAGCTTTGAGCTATGGTTTTGAAGATGAAAAGGACTCATATCTTTCAATCTCAGGTTCTTCAGATAAAGTTATTGATAACGTAAATTGGATTTCTTATAGAGAACATTTCTTTAGCTCTATTCTGATGTTTGACAATAAGTTAGATCAAATACAGATTTTTTCAGAGAACTTAGCTAGTATTGAAGAGCTTGAGAAAAAATATACTAAAAGATTTTCTACTATAATTCCTATTGATATAAATAATTCTAGTTCAGATTTTAGATTTTATTTTGGTCCAACTGATTATCACACTCTAAAAGAATATGACCTTGGTATTGAGAATTCAGTTCCTGTTGGATGGGGTATTTTTGGATGGATTAATACATTTATTTTTTTTCCATTATTTTCTTTTCTAACTAAATACTTTTCCTATGGAATTTCAATAATAGTATTAACTATTATAGTTAAGATTATAATTGCGCCTATTACATATAAACAATACTTATCTCAAGCAAAAATGAAAGTTTTAAAACCAGAGATCGAGGAGATAAATAAAAAATATAAAGATGACCCTATGAAAAGACAGCAGGAAACTATGAGTCTTTACACTAGATCTGGCGCTAATCCTATGGCTGGGTGTTTACCTGCTTTTGCACAAATGCCAATATTTTTTGCACTTTTTGTTTTCTTTCCTGCTGCATTTAGTTTAAGGCAAAAAAGTTTTTTATGGGCAGATGATTTATCTTCTTTTGATTCAATACTTGATTTAGGCTTTTATATTCCTTTATATGGTGACCATATAAGTCTTTTCCCAATTTTAGCATCTGTAGCAATATTCTTCTATACAAAAATGACTACTGGAGGACAGATGATGCCTTCTTCTCAAACTGGCGGCGTTAATATGAAATTAATTATGTATATGATGCCTCTAATGATGCTATTCTTTTTTAATAACTACGCAAGTGGACTAAGTCTATATTATTTTGTATCAAATCTTTTAACAATTATCTTAATGCTCTTAATCAAGAGATTTTATATTGATGACAAAAAAATATTAACTCAAATTGAGAAAAATAAGGAAAAACCGGCGAAAGTTGGAGGATTTAGATCAAGACTTCAAAAAGCAATGGAGGAAGCTGAAAAGCAGAAAAGAAATAACGAAAAGAGAAGATAGTTAGCTATGAAAAGTAAAAAAGTTGTAATTGCACTATCAGGAGGTGTAGATTCAAGCGTAGCAGCATATTTATTAAAAAAACAAGGGTATAATTTAATTGGACTTTTTATGAAGAATTGGCATGACGAGAATGCCACAATTTCAGATGAATGTCCCTGGCTTGAGGATAGTAATGATGCAATGTTAGTTGCAGAGAAATTAAAAATACCTTTTAAAACTGTTGATTTAAGTAAAGAATATAAAAAGAGAATAATTGATTATATGTTTAAAGAATATTCAAATGGAAGAACGCCAAATCCTGATATACTTTGTAATAAGGAGATAAAATTTGATGTGTTTATGAAATTAGCACTTTCTTTAGATGCGGATTATGTTGCAACTGGACATTATAGTCAAATAGAATTGACTAATAATTCAGAATATAGACTTTTGCAAGGAGTTGATAAAATTAAAGACCAGTCTTATTTTTTATGCCAACTAAATCAAAAACAATTAAGTAAAATATTATTTCCAATAGGACATTTAAAAAAGTCTGAGGTAAGAGATATTGCTAAGAAAAATTATTTAATAACCGCTGATAAAAAAGATTCCCAGGGACTTTGTTTTGTTGGTAAGATTAGGTTGCCTGAATTTTTACAACAAAAATTAAAAAGAAAGAAAGGAGATATAATTGAAATTCCTAGTAATTAAAAGTGAGGGTAATCAATCTAGGTTAAATGATTTATCAAAAAAATATGAATTTTCAAAAAATGATGGTAAAATCATTGGTGAACATAATGGAGCTTATTATTATACAATTGGTCAAAGAAAAGGTCTTGCAGTAGGAGGTTATGATGAGCCAATATTTGTGATTGGAATTAATACTAAATCAAATGAAATTTTTGTTGGAAAAGGGAAGAATCACCCAGGATTAATAAAAAAAGCCATTCAGATAGACATAGGAACAATTAATTGGGTAAATGATTCCTATAATATTGATCTTATAAAGACTTTAAAACTTAAAGCAAGAATTAGGTATAGACAGCCTTTACAGGATATAACAATTCATATTTATAGGAAAAATCTTTTTATTGAATTTAATAAATATCAAACTGCAATAACCTCTGGGCAATTCCTAGCTTTATATCATAAAAATGAGTTAATCGCTTCCTCTGTAATTCCTTAGATAAAAAAACCTGTTTTTTTGTTAAAAAAAACATAGGGAAATCAGTGTTATAACCAAAAAAATATTTTAAATTTGCACGCTTAAAAGTGGAATTTAATTTAATGGTATGCCAACAATATCGCAATTAGTAAGAAAAGGAAGATCTACTCAATCTAAAAAGAGTAAATCTGCTTCGCTTGAATCATCACCTCAAAAAAGAGGTGTATGTACAAGAGTTTATACTACAACTCCAAAAAAGCCTAACTCTGCAATGAGAAAAGTCGCAAGAGTTAGATTAACAAATGGTAAGGAGGTTAATGCATACATTCCAGGTGAAGGACATAATCTACAGGAACACTCAATAGTTTTGGTAAGAGGTGGAAGAGTAAAGGATTTGCCTGGTGTTAGATATCACATTGTTAGAGGAGCGCTTGATACTGCAGGTGTTGAGGGGAGATTGCAAAGGAGGTCCAAATATGGTGGAAAAAAACCTAAAAAATAATCCTCATCATGAGAAAAAAACAATCAAAAAAGAGACCCCTAATCCCTGATCCTAAGTTCAATGACCAACTTGTAACAAGATTTGTTAATAACCTTATGTTACAGGGTAAAAAATCAAAAGCTTATAAGATTTTCTATGATGCAATGGAAATCGTAGATCAAAAAAATGAAGATAAAGAAAAAACTTCTCTTGATCTTTGGAAGGATGCTTTATCGAATGTAATGCCTCATGTAGAAGTTAGGAGTAGGAGAGTTGGGGGAGCTACTTTTCAAATTCCTCAGCCAATAAGACCTGATAGAAAAATTTCTATTGCAATAAAGTGGTTAATTGATTCCTCAAAAAAGAGAAATGAAAAATCAATGGCACTTAAGTTAGCACAAGAAGTAATAGCAGCTGCAAAAGAAGAAGGCGCAGCTGTTAAGAAAAGAGTTGATACTCATAAAATGGCAGAAGCAAACAAAGCCTTTTCTCACTTTAGATTTTAATTTATTCAAATGGCAAGAGATTTAAAATATACAAGGAATATTGGTATTGCAGCTCACATTGATGCTGGTAAGACAACAACTACTGAAAGAATACTTTTTTATACTGGTGTAAGTCACAAAATTGGAGAGGTTCATGATGGCGCTGCAACTATGGATTGGATGGAACAAGAACAAGAACGAGGTATAACAATTACTTCAGCTGCTACTACTTGTAATTGGGATTTCCCAACAGATCAAGGTGAAAGTATTGACACAACAAAATCTTATCATTTTAATATTATTGATACTCCTGGACATGTTGATTTTACAGTTGAAGTAAATCGTTCGCTAAGAGTTTTAGATGGACTTGTTTTTCTTTTCTCAGCTGTTGATGGAGTAGAACCTCAGTCTGAGACAAACTGGAGATTGGCTGACAATTATAAGGTTCCAAGAATTGGATTTGTTAATAAAATGGATCGTCAGGGATCTAATTTTTTAGGAGTTTGTAAACAGGTTAAGGAAAAACTACAATCTTTGGCTGTACCAATTGTTTTGAATATTGGAGATGAAGAGGATTTTAAAGGTATAGTTGACTTAGTAAAGAATGTTGCAATTGTTTGGCATGAAGAGAATTATGGATCTACATGGGATGTCATTGATATTCCTGAAAATTTAAAAGCTGAAACTAAAAAGCTTAGAGGAGAGCTTATTGAGGCTATTGCTGATTATGATGATAAAATATTAGAAAAATATTTTGATGATCCAGATTCTATTTCTGAAGATGAAATTCATACTGCCTTAAGGGCAGCCACTCAGGAAATTAGTATCATTCCTATGGTATGTGGTTCTGCATTTAAAAATAAAGGTGTTCAAT
>Ga0206686_1000453_pt1 | contig 11662 bp, 23 predicted proteins | sample M250012015metaG_FD_155447 | JGI IMG/M metagenome (GOLD analysis project Ga0206686, IMG submission 155447) | Ammonia-oxidizing marine archaeal communities from Monterey Bay, California, United States - M2 500m 12015 | ecosystem: Environmental > Aquatic > Marine > Intertidal zone | place: USA... | reverse complement strand
GTGGTAGACACCCTGTTTCTCCTTGGGGTACACCAACTAAAGGTTATAAAACACGTAGTAATAAACGTACTGATAAGCTTATCGTGCGTCGAAGGAATAAGGGTTAATTATGGCTAGATCATTAAGGAAGGGTCCGTTTGTTGATGAACATTTAATCAATAAAGTATTGAAGGCTCAAGAAAACAAAGACAGAAAACCAATTAAAACCTGGTCTCGTCGTTCGGTTATTGTGCCAGAAATGATTGGTTTAACAATTGCGATTCATAACGGTAGAGCTCATGTTCCAGTGTCAATCAATGAAAATATGATTGGTCATAAATTGGGAGAATTTGCTGTTACTAGAACTTTTAAAAGCCATTCGGGTGACCGCAAAGCGTAACTATATAGGTAAAGTAAAATGAAAGAAGTTAAAGCAGTACATAAATATGCAAAAACCTCGGCCTTCAAGGTGAGACTAGTGGCGGATCAGATTCGTCAAAAGCCAGTTGAAGATGCTTTGAATATCTTGTCTTTTAGCAATAAAAAAGCTGCAGTATTAGTTAAGAAAGTACTAAATTCAGCTATCTCAAATGCCGAGCATAATGATGGACTGGATATCGATGAATTAAAGGTCAGTAGTATTTGTGTTGATGAGGGCTCTACAATGAAAAGGATACGTCCTAGGGCGAAAGGTAGAGCAAATAGAATTTTAAAAAGAACAAGCCACATTACTGTTGGCGTAAGCACGTAGGTAAAGTATATGGGTCAAAAAGTAAATCCAAAAGGTATTAGATTAGGCATAGTTAAGGATTGGGATTCTAAGTGGTATGCCAATAGCAAAGATTATTCTAGGTACTTGCTGTCTGATATTGAAGTTAGAGATTTCTTATTCGAGAAATTAAAATCTGCTTCAGTAAGTCGTGTAACGATTGATCGCCTAGCTGATAGTGCAAAAGTGACAATTCATACAGCACGTCCAGGAATAGTTATTGGTAAGAAGGGCGCCGACATTGAACAGTTGAAAGCCGTAATCTCTAAAATGATGAATATCCCTGTCCACATAAGTATTGAGGAAATTAAAAAGCCAGAGCTTGATGCTCGCTTAGTTGCTGAAAATATAGCTCAACAGTTAGAAAAACGTGTCATGTATCGTCGTGCCGTTAAGCGTGTTCTAGGGAACGCTACTCGTCTAGGAGCTCAAGGAATTAAGGTAATGGTTAGTGGTCGTTTGAATGGAGCAGAGATTGCACGTTCTGAATGGTATCGTGAAGGGCGTGTCCCATTGCATACTTTCAGAGCAGATGTAGATTACTCTTCTTACGGTGCAAAAACACAATACGGTGTCATTGGTATTAAGGTATGGATATTTAAAGGTGAAATCCTTGACCATAATAAAGGCACATTGGATGAAGTTGCTCGTCGTGGCGCAACCGCTCAAATAGGCAAGAAGTAAAGGACACTCAAATGTTACAACCTAAACGTACAAAATTTAGAAAAATAATGAAGGGCCGTAATCGCGGTTTGGCTAATGGACATAAAGTCAGTTTCGGTGAAATTGGCTTGCAAGCGACAGGAAGGTGTCGAATGACAGCTAGACAAATTGAGTCTGCTCGTCGTGCAATGACTCGTCATGTTAAACGCCAGGGAAAGATATGGATTCGTGTATTCCCAGACAAACCTATTACTAAAAAGCCATTAGAAGTACGTATGGGTAAAGGTAAGGGTAGTGTTGAGTATTGGGTGGCACAAATTAAGCCTGGTCAAATGTTATTTGAAATGCAGGGAGTTGATGAACAGGTTGCTAGAGAGGCCTTTATACTTGCAGCAGCAAAATTACCTGTACAGACAACAATAATTAAACGGACGGTGATGTGATGGATGTAAAAGAATTAAGAGAGCAAGATGTTGATGCACTCAATGAGAACTTAATGACTCTTCTAAAGGAGCATTTTGAGTTACGCATGCAGCACAAAAGTGCACAGTTAGCCGATAACAGTAAGCTCGGCAAAACTAAAAAATCAATTGCACAAGTTAAAACTATTATTAGGCAGAAACAAGCATGAGTGATTCAAGAGTAGAGCGCGTTTTGACGGGCACAGTAGTTAGTGATAGTAGAGATAAGACTGTAGCTGTTTTGATAGAGCGCAAGGTAAGACATCCGATTTATAAAAAATACATAAAGCGTAGCACCAAAGTTCATGCTCATGATGAAAATAACGAGTGCTCTTTGGGCGATACAGTTAGAGTAGTGGAGACAAAGCCATTCTCTAAGACTAAACACTGGGCATTATTAGAAGTGGTTGAAAAATCAGTTTCTATTGATTAATTTGAAGTTATAAAAGAGAGTATGTAATGATTCAAATGCAAACAAAAGTTAAGGTTGCAGATAACAGCGGTGGTGTTAAAGCTATGTGTATTAAAGTACTAGGCGGGTCTAAGCGTCGCTATGCAAATATTGGAGATGTAATAAAGGTCAGCATAAAGGAGGCTTCTCCTAGAGGAAAAGTAAAGAAGGGTGATGTTTATGACGCAGTTGTTGTGCGTACTGCACAAGGTGTTAGACGTGCTGATGGTTCACGCATTCGTTTTGATTCTAATGCTGTTGTCCTATTAAACACAAAACTTGAGCCTGTTGGTACGCGCATATTTGGACCGGTAACTCGTGAACTAAGAAGTGCACAGTTTATGAAGATTGTGTCACTTGCTCCAGAGGTATTGTAATGCAAAAGATTAAACAAAATGATGAGGTAATAATTTTGGCAGGCAAGGACAAAGGTTCTACTGGCACTATTACTAAAGTTCTATCTTCTAAGGTAGTTGTTGAGGGATTAAATATTGCTAAGAAGCATGTCAGACCTAACCCAAATGCTGGTGTTGCTGGTGGTATTGTTAGCACTGAAATGCCGATAGCTGTCTCTAATGTCGCTATTTACAATCCTGCAACCAAGAAGGCCGATAGGGTTGGTATAAGAACTGATAAAGAAGGCAATAAAGAGAGATTTTTTAAATCAAACGGAGAATCAATCGTTTGATTGAGTATAAGGAAATATAAGCGTGTCTAGACTACAAGAACAATATAAAACTCAGATTCAGCCAGCACTTAAGAAGGAGCTAGGCTTAACTAATACTATGTCTGTCCCTAAGGTTGAAAAAATTACAATCAATATGGGCCTTGGAAGTGCTTTAGGTGATAAGAAGATTCTACAAAGCGCATTAGAAGAGATGGGCCTGATTGCTGGCCAAAAACCGATGACTTGTAATGCAAGAAAATCTGTTGCTAGTTTCAAATTAAGGGAAGGCAATCCTATAGGTTGCAAAGTTACTCTTCGTAAGCAGAAGATGTATGAATTCCTTGATCGCTTGGTAAGTATTGCAATTCCACGTATTCGTGATTTTCGTGGATTGAACCCTAATTCATTTGATGGAAGGGGCAACTACAATATGGGTATAGCTGAACAAATAGTTTTCCCTGAGATTGACTTTGAGAAAGTGACTAAGGTTAGAGGTATGGATATTGCTATCACTACGACAGCACAAAATGATGATGAAGCTAAGAAACTATTAGCGATGTTTAATTTTCCATTTAAAAGCTAATAATAATAAAGGATAGATAATGGCTAAAAAATCCATGATTAATAGAGATCTAAAGCGCGCAAAGCTGGTTGAAAAATACAAAACTAAGCGCCTTGAATTAAAAAATATTATAAAAAGTGTGGGCGCCTCGGATGAGGAACGATTTCAGGCAACTATAAAGTTGCAGTCTTTGCCTAGAGATGCGTCACCAACACGTCAACGTAATCGTTGTGGATTGTCTGGCCGTCCTCATGGTTTTTATCGTAAATTCGGCCTAGCAAAGACCAAATTAAGGGAGCGCACCATGAATGGTGAGGTTCCTGGTTTATCAAAAGCAAGTTGGTAGGAGGATAATATGAGTATGTCTGACCCTATAGCTGATATGTTGACTCGAATTCGTAATGCACATGCAGTCGAGAAGAAAGAAGTAAACATTCCAGCATCAAATTTAAAATCTGCAGTCGTAAGTGTAATGCAACAAGAAGGTTATATTGATTCATTTAGTATTAATGGTGAAGCTGCAAGTAAAACAATAACAATTAAATTGAAATACTACGATGATAAGCCGGTAATTGAATCGTTAAAGAGAATTTCAAAGCCAAGTTTGAGAGTTTATGTATCAAGTACTGAAATGCCAAGTGTCATGAATGGCTTGGGCATAGTAATAGTGTCTACTCCAAATGGTGTAATGACTGGACAATCTGCTGCCACACAAAATGTTGGTGGTGAAGTGTTGTGTAGCGTTTATTAAATAGTGGAGTTATAAGATGTCAAGAATAGCAAAAGCACCTATCACAATTCCTGCCGGAGTTGAAGTATCAGTTAATGATGCTTCCATGTTAGTTAAGGGTAAGTTGGGACAGTTGAATATGAATCTACACCCTTCAGTGGCAATGGAAAATATAGACAATGTGCTAACTTTTTCTATTATCAAGGTGGACAAGAAAGACGAAAAAAAGGCGTGGGCTCAGGCTGGTACAGCTAGAGCTAATACTGCGAATTTAATACAAGGTGTTTCTGAAGGCTGGGAAAAGAAACTGACACTTATTGGTGTTGGTTATAGAGCTAAAGCAATGGGTAAGAAGTTGGACTTAACGTTAGGGTTTTCTCATCCAATTAATTATCAGCTTCCTGATGATATTACAGTTGAAACTCCATCGCAAACTGAGATCGTAGTTAAAGGAATTGACAAACAAAAGGTTGGTCAAGTAGCAGCAGAGATAAGATCTTACCGTCCGCCAGAGCCATACAAAGGCAAAGGCGTGAGATATACTGACGAGTATGTTGTTCGTAAAGACGCTAAGAAGAAATAATTGATTTAAGGGATATACACAATGAAACTTTCTAAAAAACAAGCTCGATTGAGAAGAGCAACTAAGTTTAGAGCAAAAAATAGAGAAAATGCTGTTGAGCGTTTGTGTGTTCACAAAACCTCTCAACACATCTACGCTCAGATTATTAGTACTTGCGGAACAAAGATATTGGCTTCGGCATCTTCACTTCAAGAAAAAATTCAGAACGGTGGAAATAAAGATGCAGCAACTAAGGTAGGCTTAGCCATAGCTAAGGCAGCAAAAAAAGCCAACATAACCAGAGTAGCTTTCGATAGATCTGGGTTTAAATTTCATGGTCGTGTAAAGTCACTAGCTGATTCTGCGAGAGATGGCGGACTAGAATTTTAATGATTAACTTATAAATTTAATTGAGAGATTACAACAAGGTTTAAATAATGGCTGAATACAAAAAAAATAATAATAACGAAGATAGCGAATATATCGAGAAACTGGTTAATATTCGTCGTGTTGTCAAGGTAGTTAAGGGTGGCCGTATTTTTGGCTTCTCGGCCTTGGTCGTTGTTGGAGATGGCAGAGGTAAAGTGGGCTATGGTACTGGAAAAGCCCGTGAGGTTCCTATAGCTATTCAAAAGGCTATGGATAAAGCCAAGAAAGCAATGAAGAGCGTACCTCTAGTTGATGGAACGCTTCATTATCCGATTACTTCTAATGTTGGCGCAGCTAAGGTTTATTTGCAGCCAGCTTCTGAAGGTACAGGTGTAATTGCTGGTGGTCCTATGCGTAGTGTTCTTGAAGCTGTTGGTGTTCATAATATTCTAGCCAAATGTAACGGTACACGTAATCCTATCAGTGTAGTTCGTGCTACAGTCGAAGGTTTAACCTCTATGTCTTCGCCACAGATGGTTGCTTCAAAGCGCGGCAAAACATTAGACCAGATTCTTGGAGAACAATAATGGCTGAAGAAACAAAAACAGTTAAAAAGACACCTGTTAAAAAGGTCGTCCCTAAGAAGGAAGCTGTTAAAAAGGTCGTCCCTAAGAAGGAAGCTGTTAAAAAGGTCGCCCCTAAGAAGGAAGCTGTTAAAAAGGTCGCCCCTAAGAAGGAAGTAGCTAAAAAAACTGTAACTGTTACATTGTTGAAAAGTTTTAATGGTCGCTTACCATCTCACCGTGCAACAATAACAGGCCTTGGTTTGAAAAGAATAAACCATACTGTTGAATTAATAGATACACCAGAGGTCCGTGGCATGATTAATAAGGTGTCTTATTTACTTAAGGTTGAAGGTTAAGAATTATGAGTACTATGCAATTAAACACATTAAGCCCTGTAGAGGGTGAAAAAACAACAAAAAAACGCGTAGGTCGAGGCATTGGAAGTGGCTTTGGAAAAACCTGTGGCCGTGGTCACAAAGGCCAAAAGTCTCGTTCAGGAGGGTTTGCTAAGATCGGTTTCGAGGGTGGACAGATGCCATTACAGCGTCGCCTACCAAAGGTAGGTTTCTCTTCGAGAGTTTCAATAATTACTTCGCAGGTAACCCTATCTGAAATAAACAAAATCGAAGAAACTGATATTAATATCGAGGTTCTGAAAAAGCACAACCTTGTGACTAAAAATATATTAAGAGTTAAGGTGATACTTTCGGGTGAAATAACTAGAGCAGTTAATTTGACGGGAATTAAAGCCACTAAAGGCGCAAAGGAAGCTATAGAGGCCGCTAAGGGATCTGTAACCGAGTAAATTATGAGTCAAACATTAGGCCTCTCTCAAGATTTAACCAGACGCATCCTCTTTTTATTGGGTGCGTTGGTCATTTTTCGCCTAGGAACTCATATAACCATACCATTTATTTCTCCGATAGCGTTGGCATCTCTTGTGCAAGATCAGCAAGGAACCATATTAGATATGTTTAACATGTTCTCAGGCGGAGCTTTGGAAAGGTTGTCTATTTTTACTTTGGGCATTATGCCGTATATTTCATCTTCAATCATTATTCAGCTAATGACCTCTGTTGTGCCAAAGCTGGAACAGTTGAAAAAGGAAGGCGAAACTGGAAGAAGAAAAATTACTCAGTACACCCGTATGGGAACTGTCCTATTGGCAGTATTTCAATCTTACGGTATTTCAATTGCACTTCAATCTCAAAATGCCGGAGGAGTTTCTTTAGTTACTCAGGGCGGCTTTACATTTGTACTAGTTACAGTTGTTACCCTTACTACTGGTACTTTATTTTTAATGTGGCTAGGTGAGCAGATAACAGAAAAAGGTATTGGAAATGGTATTTCAATGATTATATTTGCAGGTATTGTTTCTGGCCTACCTTCTGCACTGGGATCAACCTTATCACTTGTTAGTACTGGAGAGTTAACAGTAATTCTGGTGGTATTGATCTTAGCAATGGCACTATTGGTAACAGCTTTTGTAGTGTTTATGGAGCGTGGACAAAGACGCATAACTGTTAACTACGCTAAACGTCAGCAAGGAAGAAAAATGGTTGGAGGGCAGAGCTCTTATCTACCATTGAAGATTAACATGGCAGGCGTTATACCACCTATTTTTGCATCAAGTATTATCTTATTCCCTGCCACTATGGGTGGTTGGTTTTCACAGAGCGAAGGAATGGGATGGCTTGCCGATTTGACGGCAAGTATTTCACCAGGACAGCCACTCTACGTAATGTTTTATGGATTAGCAATAGTGTTTTTTACATTTTTTTATACTGCACTTACATTTGACTCTAAGGATACAGCAGACAATCTCAGAAAGTCTGGCGGCTTTATTCCAGGAATTCGTCCAGGACAGCACTCTGCAGACTACATAGATTCTGTCATGTCACGCTTAACAGCTTCAGGCGCTATATATATAACTGCGGTATGTTTGCTGCCAGAATTTTTAATTTTATATTGGAACGTGCCATTTTATTTTGGCGGCACCTCATTATTAATCATCGTCGTTGTGGTGATGGATTTTATCTCACAAGCTCAGTCACACCTAATGTCTAGTCAGTATGACTCATTAATGAAGAAGGCTGGTTTAAACTAGAAGGTAACAGTTATGAAAGTAAGAGCATCAGTAAAAAAAATATGTAACAATTGTAAAGTTATTAAGCGCCATGGCGTTGTTCGGGTGATCTGTAAGGAGCCCCGACACAAGCAAAGGCAGGGCTAATAATATTGACATTGAGGGGTCTGCGGAGTAAAATTGCGGGTTTTTCAAATTTTATTTTTTTAGAAATTTTTATTGAAAAAATAGCTAGAAAAATTATATAAAAAGAAGGATATAAGGAAAATTTATGGCAAGAATAGCGGGAATCAATATTCCAACAAATAAGCACATTGTAATTGGTCTGCAGTCAATCTTTGGTATAGGTGAAACTCGAGCAAAGTTGATATGTAAAGAGCTTAAGATAGATCCAGCTACCAAGGTAATGGATTTAGCTGAAGATCAGGTGGAATTGATTAGAAATGCAGTTTCAAAATTTGAAGTCGAGGGCGATCTTAGACGTCAAGTTGCGATTGACATTAAGCGACTAAAAGATTTAGGTTGTTATCGTGGTATTCGCCATAGAAAATCATTACCACTACGTGGTCAAAGAACTAAAACTAACGCAAGAACTCGTAAGGGTCCTCGTCGTTTAATTAAATAAATATAGGTGGCATAGTAATGGCGGATGTAAAAACAGTTAAGAAAAAGTCAAAGAAAATTATTTCTGACGGGGTTGCACATATTCACGCAACATTCAATAACACAATTGTGATGATTACTGATCGTCACGGTAATGCAGTTTGTTGGGCGACGTCGGGTGGAGCTGGCTTCAGAGGGTCAAGAAAATCAACGCCATTTGCTGCACAAGTAGCTGCCAGCAATTGTGGTGAAAAGGCATTAACTTTCGGAATGAAAAATCTTGAGGTTCGGGTTAAAGGTCCCGGTCCTGGTAGAGATTCAGCGATCCGTGGACTGAATGCACAGGGTTTAAAAATTCAATCAATCACTGATGTGACGCCAATCCCACATAACGGTTGCCGTCCTTCTAAGAAACGTAGAGTATAAGGATAAATTATGGCTAGATATACTGGACCTACTTGTAAATTAGCGCGCCGTGAGGGCACTGACTTATTTTTAAAGAGTGGAATTAGATCGTTAGATTCAAAATGCAAGGTTACTCAACTTCCAGGCATGCACGGAGCAACAGCTCGACGCCAAAAAGGAACGGAGTACGGGCTGCAGTTACGTGAAAAGCAAAAGGTTAGACGTATTTATGGAATTTTAGAGAAACAATTCCATCTCTACTATAAAAAGGCGAGCGCCAAGAAGGGCTCAACCGGAGAGAACTTATTATCACTTCTCGAGTGTCGATTAGATAATGTTGTTTATCGTATGGGATTTGCATCTACACGTGCTGAAGCTAGGCAATTGGTTGCACATAAGTCAATCCTTGTAAATAACTCTATCGTTAACATTCCTTCTTACCAGGTAAGTGCTGAGGATGAAATCGCTATTAGAGAAAAGTCTAAAAAACAAAACCGCATTCAGTTAGCAATTGAGTTGGCTGAGCAGTCAGGTCAAGTTGACTGGGTTGATGTTGATAATAAAGCACTCAAGGGTGTATTTAAAAATGTTCCTGCTCGTGATGAACTTTCATCAGATATTGAAGAACATTTAATCGTTGAATTGTATTCAAAATAAGGAATTAATTATGCAAGGTAGTGCTAAGAATTTTTTAAAACCAAAGCTAGTTGAATCGACTGAAATTTCAAAAAATGAATTCAGAGTTATGTTGGAGCCTTTAGAGAGAGGCTTTGGTCATACACTAGGTAATGCTCTAAGAAGAACTCTGCTCTCATCAATGGTTGGCTCTGCCGTCACTGAAGTAGCGATAGATGGTGTAATGCACGAGTTTTCAACTATTGAAGGAGTTCAAGAGGACGTATTAGATATTTTGTTGAACCTTAAAGAGGTTTCTATTGTTTTGAACACTGCTGAAAATGTAGAGGTTGTTATAGACAAAAAAGGACCATATGAAATTACGGTAGCAGATATTGAAGCAAGTGCTAACGATATTAGTGTGTTCAATCCCGAGAAAGTTATCGCCACAGTCAATGATGGCGGGCATATGCGCATGACCCTTAAGATTGGAACAGGAGTTGGATATGACACCGCTGTAGGACGCGATGAAGAAGCATCAACTATTGGTGGTATGCAGCTTGATGCAAGTTTTTCGCCAATAAAAAGGGTTAGCTTTACTGTAGATGCGGCACGTGTTGACCAACGAGTTAATCTAGATAAATTAAATATTATTATTGAAACAAATGGCTCAATAGAAGCTGAAGCTGCAGTTAAACGTGCAGCATCAATTTTGCAAGACCAGTTATCTTCATTCGTTGAGCTAGAGCTGGTCGAAGAGGTAGAAGCTCTACCTACTTCCGATGACTTTGATCCTCAGCTATTGGCTGCGGTAGATGAGCTTGAACTAACCGTTCGCTCCGCTAACTGCCTTAAGGCAGAGCAAATATACTATATTGGAGATTTGATTCAGAAAACTGAGCAAGATTTACTAAGAACCCCTAACCTTGGGCGTAAATCGTTGAATGAAATTAAAGAGGTTTTAACTGATAAGGGCTTGGAATTAGGTACTGCGATTGCAAATTGGCCTCCAGTAGACTTAATGAGCGAATAGGACAAAGACATGAGACATAGAAAGTCAGGCAGACAACTAAACCGTAACTCATCGCACCGAAAAGCGATGTTCAAGAATATGGCTAACTCATTATTCTTACACGAAACTATAAAGACAACCTTACCTAAAGCTAAAGAGCTTAGACGTGTTGTTGAGCCTTTGATAACTAAAGCAAAAACTGATAGCGTTGCAAATCGTCGTCTTGCATTCTCTAAATTACGCGATGACGAGTCTGTAGCAAAACTATTTACTCAGTTAGGGCCGTTCTATAAAGATAGACCTGGTGGTTATATTAGAATTTTAAAGGCTGGATTCAGAACCGGTGACAAGGCGCCAATGGCTATAGTTCAATTGGTTGACTTTGATAGTTCTGAAGACGCAATGACTGCTGACACAGACAAAACAGAATCATAAAGGAATAAAATACATGCCATCAATTAAAGTAAGAGAGAACGAACCATTTGATATAGCACTACGTCGTTTCCGTCGTTCATGCGACAGAGCAGGCGTTATTACTGACGTAAGAAAGAAAGAATTCTACGAGAAACCTACTTGGGTTAATAAACGTAAGAAAGCTGCTGCAGTCAAGAGAACACACAAAGAGATGGCCAAAAATCGTGTTCGTCGTAAACGCATGTACTAAATAAAGGCTATATTAATACTGAAACAATCCGTTATAAATAAATTTACTATTTATATAACCTTCTGAAATAATCAAAATAATATGTCTAAGCTAAAGAATCGCATTACTGAAGATATGAAGTCAGCAATGAAAGCTAAAGACAAAGAGTTCCTGCGTGCAACGCGTATGATAATTGAGGCAATAAAACAAAAAGAAGTTGATGAGCGTATTGAGTTAGATGATTCTCAAGTGTTAACTGTAATTAATAAAATGGTTAAGCAGCGTAAAGATTCTATCTCTCAGTTTGCTGGAGCTGGACGAACTGACCTTGTTGAAATCGAAGAGTCAGAGTTAGAAATTATTAATAAATATATGCCCGAACAGCTAAGCGATGAAGAGGTAGCGATATTTGTAGATAAGGCAATTAACGATTGTGGCGCCGATTCCATGAAAGACATGGGTAAGCTGATGGGTACGCTTAAGGGTCAACTAGACGGCAAAGCAGATATGGGGGCTGTT
>Ga0206686_1000452_pt1 | contig 11667 bp, 10 predicted proteins | sample M250012015metaG_FD_155447 | JGI IMG/M metagenome (GOLD analysis project Ga0206686, IMG submission 155447) | Ammonia-oxidizing marine archaeal communities from Monterey Bay, California, United States - M2 500m 12015 | ecosystem: Environmental > Aquatic > Marine > Intertidal zone | place: USA... | reverse complement strand
TGCAGAACCTGCTTCTGTGTTCATTAATTGATTATCTCGAATTTCTCTAAGCAATTGAACTTGTGGTGCCATTTCAGAACCATAAGCTGCAGTAGCAATTAGACAACCACCACCATTTTCTTCAGATTTATTTTCAGAAATTTTTTGCTCATCAGTTAATACTTCAATTTCAGATCCAGGTACAACAACTAAAGCAAATTCAGTTTCTTGTCCAGTATTTCTAATGTTTTCAAATTTTATTATTGTTGGACCAGTCTGATCTTTAGCAAATGTAAATTTCTCAAAATCTCCACCAACTGCAGCATTACCAGATGTACGATAAATTTCATTATTGTTTTGAATAATTACAAATGTATAATCAGAAAGTCTCATAGGGGAATCAGTATAACTATCTCGAATAGTAAAAACAAAATTAGTAGCAACTCCAGATTCAATATCCTTAGGATCCCATGCAAGATTTACTTTAAAATCTTCACTTATAGTATAAGCAATTAAAGGAAATTTGGCTTTTTGACTTGCAGATAAAGTAAATTGAATATTATCAGGTAGTGGTTGATCTGAATCTCTCATTTCATTTTTTAAATATCTCAAATGATCTTGTAATAAAACAAAATGAACAGTACGTTCATCATCATAGGTATAATCATCAACTGTTACTGAAGATTTGAACAGTTTAATTCCATTTACAGAACCAGAATAACTAGGACTCAGAAATTCAGCAAAGTCTTTTGGAAAGTGTGTTTCTACATGTACAACAGATACGTGAGACATTTGACTTTCTTTCCAATCAAATGGCATTTCAAATGTTACTTCTTTAGTCTCAGAATCATAGTGGAAATTTGATACGGTATCAAAATATGATTTTGTACTAAATGGTACATCTACATTATTTTCATCTTTTTCTAAATGGGATACTGAATCAACTATACTCAAATCAGCAGTATAGACACCAGAATTTTCTAAAATATTAGTTGGTTCATCAATTGTTCGTATTTCAATCTCAAAGTTATACAATCCACCTGAATTAAACAAAGGACCTGTAATTTCTACAGGATTTGATTCAATACCGTGCCATGCTCCAAGCAGTGAATCTTGCTCTCCATGAATTACAATATCATCATCATTTGTAGGCGTTATTACAATAGGTAAAACTCCATCTTCTGCAAAAAAGTAATTTCGTAAAATTAGTTCGTTATTATTAAAAATACCAATTACAAATGTGACATTCTTTACAGTTTCATCAGTTTTTTTGTCTGTTGCAGTAATTGTAATTTGTTCTTGATCATTTTCAAAATACATTGGCATTTCTACTGAAATTGATATTTGTTTTTCTTGAATAGTAATTGAAGGAATGGTATCAATCCCTAAACCATGTCCATAAACACTACTTGCTGGAAAAAGCAGACAAAAAATTAGTGAAAAAATTATTATTTTCTTTGATGACAATACCATTTTCAAGATATAACCCTATTTTATAGTCAGTAATTCTTGAGTTTTTTCAATAAGATCATCTAATGCATGTGCCTCTAAAAGAGGTTGAAGTTCATTTGGATCTTTGGCACCAAGTGCAGCAAGTGAGTAAATGTAATCAATTGTAGGTGTATCACTTGTGAGGTAATATTGTTCTAAAACATGATCAAGTGCATGAGATTCAACAATTTGAGGTAATGCTTGATTAATAATTTTCTTTTTCCATAATTCAATTAGTGTCTTCCACTGAGTCAAAGAAATATTTTCATCAATTTCGGGAATCATTTCAACTTCAGCTTGTATGTACATTTTTTCTTGAGTTCCAATTTGTTCATGTATCTTAGAAACTTCTTCATGTCCCTCAACTGAAAGTGGATCATAGTTTGTAGGTTGAGAAATAATAGGTGGAATAATTTTTTTTATTCTAAATGAGTTTCTACCCATTGTTTCAATATGGAGTTGTAATCCATCAAGTTCAACATCTTCACACTTGTTAATTTTAGCAATAGTTCCTACCAAATTTGGGGAATTCCATCCTTTTACAGAATTATGCTCATCAATCAAACATACACCAAATTGACCATCACCAAGCATACAATCATCTACTAGTTGTTTGTAACGTGGTTCAAAAATTCGAAGTGGGAGTTCTTGTCTTGGAAATAAAACTAAGTCTAAAGGAAAAATTGGAATAATTTTTGTTTCAATCATCAGATTATTCTTCAATATTTCTCAATATATGGAATACGGGAATTATGAAAATTAAAATCCATTTTCATTAAGTGTCAACCCCAATAAAGCTGCACGAGTATGTTTTCCATATTCAGCCTGTTGAAAATATTTAGCATTTTTTGTTTTATCAATATCAGTAGAAATTTCATCAATTCTAGGTAATGGATGTAAAATAATTGAATCATCTTTCATTTGTTTCAGTAAATCCAACCCCACAACATAACTACCTTTGACTTTGAGATATTCTTCCTCATCAGGAAATCGTTCTTTTTGTATTCTTGTTACATAAAGAACATCAAGATCATCAATATGATCTTCAATAGAAGTAGATTCAGTAAAGTCTAATTGTTTTTTAATTTCATAAGTAGAATCAGATCTAATTCTTAATGATTCTGGAGAAATCAGACGAACATCAACATCATAATTTCCAAGTCCATACAACAATGAGTAAACAGTTCTACCATATTTCAGATCACCTACAATTCCAATTTTTAGACCATCAATCTTTTTCTTTTCTTTTTTTATTGTAAACAAATCTTGAATTGCTTGAGTTGGATGTTCCTCAGTACCACTACCTGCATTAATTACAGGTTTATCTGAAATTTCAGATGCAAATCTACTTGAACCATCTAAAGTATGTCTTAAAACAAGAACATCTGAATAGATAGACATTATTTTTACAGTATCAGCAAGACTCTCACCTTTTTGAGTTGAGGAGGATGAAATATTTGAGATTCCTAAAGAATTACCTCCAATAGATGCCATTGCCGAATCAAAGCTTAAACGAGTTCTAGTACTTGGTTCATAAAACAGATAACCCAAAGTTTTACCTTTACAAATCTCCTGTCTCTGAAAAGGATCTAGTTGCATAATCTTATCAGTAGATGTGAAGATTTTTTCTAGTTGTTCTTTGGTGTAATCCTTAATTGAGATAATATCTTTTTGATAAAACTCATTCATTCTTTCAATAATATATACAGGTGACTATACAAAGTATTCTGATGGAACAGTCTGAACTTATGGTTCGACGAATAAAAGAAGGTACTGTAATTGATCATATTGATGAAGGTAAAGGTCTACAGGTACTTGATGCGTTAAGAATTGATGGTCATGATGGAAGTTTAATTACCATAGCTTTGAATGTGCCAAGTGGAAAATCAAAGAAAAAAGACATTATCAAAGTAGAAAATAAATTTCTAAAAGATGATGATACAAACAAGATTGCAGTAATAGCTCCAAAAGCAACAATCAACATTATTAAAAATTACAAATTAATTGAAAAAAGACGAGTTGCACTTCCAAATGAAATAGATAGAATATTTCGATGTTCCAATCCAGATTGCATTACAAACAGTACAGAGCACATTGATTCCATAATGGATGTAATTGATAAAGAAGGAATGGTACTCAAATGCAGATATTGTGCAAGAGTATTGGATGTAAATAAAATAAAATATAATTAAATAATAAAATTAAAAATTTGAAAAGTTTGTAGTAAGGACTATTGTCCTAAGATGATAAACATCATGACTATACCGTAGATTGCGATTGATTCGACCATACCTACGAAGATGAATACCTTTGATTGCAAAGCTGGGTTCTCACTGATTACTGCAAGACCGGCTGCACCTACTTGACCAAGACCTATTCCTGCTCCGCCTGCTGCAATACCAAATGCTAAACCAGCACCGAGGAGTTTCATAGAGTCGCCACTAGATGCACCACCTTCTTCAGCAAAAGCGATACCAGTTGAACCGGTAATTGAAATTGCTGCGGCTGCTAAAAGTAACAAGACTATAGTTTTCATTGTAATTTCGACTCGAATAAATCCATATTTAAATCATGATAAGAATTTAAAAAAAAATTAAATTTTATCTAATGTTTTCTTTTTGAAAGTTTGTAGATCATCTTGAATAGATTTTACAAATCCATCGTAATTTCCACCTAGTTCTTTCTTGGAATTTTCAAGTAATTTTTTTATTTCTTCTTTTGCCATATTATTTCCTACTTTCCATCTTAGCTTTCACTTTTTTTAACTTTGCGAATTCTTCTCTTTCTCTTTCTTCAAGAGTAGAAAGGATAAATCTAATTTTTTGTTTATATTGAGGAATAATTACATTTTCTAGTGCATTTAGGAGTTTTTGTGTTTTTTCTAATGCTTTTGCAAGACTAAAAATAGAATTTTCATATTCTGCTGCTTTACAAATTTTAGGCATCAATTCTTTGATTTGTTTTGCTGCTCTATCAATTGAAGAATTTGTGTCAGCAAATCCATAAGGCATAGATTTTGTATCTTTTTCAGTTACTGAAAGTGCAGGAATCTTAACATCAACTACTCTTCGTACATGTACATCAACTTCCATTACTGGAGGTGTAGATTCTGCAACTGAATCAACAGTACTAGCACCTAATGCCAAATATGCTTCATTAACTGAATTATAGATATCTTGTAAAGGATCCCAAATTCCACCTCTTGCTTTTGAAGCTTCTTCTATCATTTCTTCAATATTTTTTAACAAGACTTTACGTTTATCATCTAAAATTCCTTGAACCATTGTAGCAACTTGGCTGGATTTTTTATATTTGAAAAGTTCAATTTTTGTAGCAGCAACATTTTGTCCAAATGACATTTTTGTTACTCTCCCTGATAGTATTGGTCTACGTACTTATCTTTGATTTTAGTAATTTCGTTCTTTGGTAATTTAGAAACAATCTTCCACAATATAGCAAGTGTTTCTTCAATAGTTCTACTTTCATCAGTTGCTTGTGAAAGGAATTCTTTTTCAAAGACATCACCAACTTCCATGTATTTCAAATCAATCTCAGTTAATCCGGCTTTACCAACAATTCCTGCTAATGCTCTAACTTCTTGTGCTCGAGAATATGCATCATAAACTTGGTTAGCAACTTCACTGTGATCTGCTCTAGTACTTCCTTCACCAATTCCGTCTTTCATTAATCTACTAAGACTCATCAAAATATTGATTGGTGGATAGACTCCTTGTCGGAATAAATCTCTACCAACTACAACTTGTCCTTCTGTAATGTAACCAGTAAGATCAGGTATTGGGTGAGTAATATCATCAGATGGCATTGATAAGATTGGAATTTGTGTAACACTTCCTTTTCTTCCATTAAGTTTTCCTGCTCTTTCATAAATTGTTGAAAGGTCAGTGTAAAGATAACCAGGATATCCTTTTCTTCCAGGAACTTCCTCTCTTGCTGCACTAATTTCTCTTAATGCTTCAGCATAGTTTGTCATGTCAGTAAGAATTACTAAAACGTGCATTCCTAATTCAAATGCCAAATATTCAGCAACAGTTAATGCTACACGAGGAGTGATAATTCTTTCAATTGCAGGATCATCTGCTGTATTCAAAAATAGAACACTTCTTTTTAGTGCACCAGATTCTTCAAGACTTTTTTTGAAGTATTCTGCTTCACTGTATTGCACACCAATTGCTGCAAAGACTACAGCAAAATCATCATTAGTACCGACTACTGATGCTTGTCTTGCAATTTGTGCTGCTAAAAGATTGTGAGACATACCAGAACCAGAAAAGATTGGAAGTTTTTGTCCTCTTACAAGAGTAATCAATCCATCAATTACAGATACACCAGTTTGAATGAAATCTTTTGGATATTCACGTTGTTCTGGATTCATTGGTTCACCGTTAATATCAATAAATTTATCAGCAATTGGATCAGGTAATCCATCTTTTGGTCTTCCTAATCCATCAAATACTCTACCAAGTACTTCTTTAGATACTGGCATTTCCATAACTTTACCAACAAATTTAGCATTAGTTCCAGAGATAGATAATCCAGTAGTTCCTTCAAAGACTTGTACGATTGCTTTACCATTACCTACTTCGAGAACTTTACCTAATCTTCTCTCACCTTCATTAGTTTCAATTTCTACAAGTTCATCAAATGCTGCATTTTCAACATCATCAACAACAACTAGAGGTCCTTTAATTTCAGCAATTTTGCTGTATTGAACTCCGCCTTCAGTGGTCAATTTGTTACCTTTACTCCCGAAATATTTTTGAATTGTTCTTGCATATCGTTTTCTAATTTATCAAGTTTAGGCATTTCATCATCTTTGACATCCATTCTTGCTTTAAGTAATAAGGTTACAACAGGTAATTCACGAATTGCAGATAATGGTGAACCTTCTTTAAGTGATTGTTGACCTAGTTTATAGAAATCTACAATTAATTTCAATAATTTGAATTGTTTTTCTGGACTACAGTATGTATCAACATCATCAAATGAGTTTTGTTGAAGTAGACCAATTTTTACCATTCTTGCAACTTCTAAGATGAGTTTTTCTTCATCAGGTAATGCATCAGGACCTAAGAGTTTTACAATTTCTTTAAGAGTGTCTTCTCTTTGTAAAATTCCATAAGCTTCATTTCTAATATCAAACCAGTCTTCACTAATATTTTCACCCCACCATTTTGCAATATCACCAAGGTAACCAGAATAACTATTCATCCAGTTGATTGATGGGTAGTGTCTAGAGTATGCAAGTTTTGCATCTAATGCCCAGAAAGTTTTGATAAATCTCATTGTATGTGTTGTGACTGGTTCTGTAAAGTCACCACCAGATGGAGATACAGCACCAATCAAAGTAACTGAACCATCACGGTCTGGACTTCCAGCTGCTCTAACACGACCTGCTCTTTCATAAAATTCTGCTAATCTTGATGCAAGATATGATGGATAACCTTCTTCTGCTGGCATTTCTTCTAATCTACCACTCATTTCTCTTAATGCCTCAGCCCATCTACTAGTAGAATCTGCTACAAGAACAACGTCTTTACCCATATCTCTATAATATTCTGCAATTGTTACTCCAGTGTAGATACTTGCCTCTCTTGCTGCTACTGGCATGTTACTTGTATTTGCAACAAGTACAGTTCTATCCATAAGTGGTTTTCCACTACGTGGATCTTTAAGATGTGGAAATTCAACTAATACTTCTGTCATTTCATTTCCTCTTTCACCACAACCAATGTAAACAACAACTTGTGAATTAGCCCATTTTGCAATTTGGTGTAATGTAACAGTTTTTCCTGTTCCAAATGCTCCAGGAATTGAACCAGTTCCACCTTTAGCAATTGGGAAAAATGTGTCAATTACACGCTGTCCAGTTAATAGAGGAATAGTAGCATCATATCGTTTAAGATATGGACGTGGTTTTCGTACTGGCCATTTATGATACATTTTAAGTGGTACATTTTGACCATCTTTTTCAGCAGATGCTAATTCAGTTTCTAAATTATAATCTCCTTCTGAAACAATATTTGAAATTTTTCCACCTGGATGGTTTGGTGGGACCATAATAGAGTGCTCAATAAGATCTGTTTCTTGAACAGTTCCAATTACATTACCTGGTAAAACTTCATCGCCATTACTTGCAGTTGGAATAAAGTGGTATGTCTTTACCATATCAACTGGAGTAGTGGTAATACCTTTACCAATAAATGAACCAGATGCTTTTGATAATTCTTTTAGTGGTCTCTGAATTCCATCATAAAGTTGTCCAATAATTCCTGGACCTAATAATACACTAAGTGGATTTCCAGTTCCAACTACAGGTTCACCTGGTTTTAGTCCACTTGTTGACTCATAAACTTGAATAAATGCTACATCTCCAGTTAATCTAATTACTTCACCTACTAATTTTGAATTACCAACAGTTACAGTTTCATACATTTTTGCATCGGCCATACCGTCTGCTCTAACTGCAGGACCGCTTACCCATACAATTCTACCTTGTGCTGTCATCTTATTCTTTCACTCCGAATTTTGATGCAATTTCTTTCCTAATTAAAGGCTTTAACCGCTCAATTCTAGCATCAATAGTATTATCAAATTTCATAGATCCGTCTTTTGATTGAATTTTAACACCACCAAGACAATCAATAGTTTCAGAAGATAACTCAGAACCAGGGAAACTAGATAGTGTTGATTGAACTATATCTCTATCTTTAGAATTTGTAAATACTGTTACTTCAGAAGTTCCTAAAACTCGTGTAGATTCATCTAATAATGATTTAATGAGATTTGTATAATCACCTGTACGATCAGAATTTGAAATTTGGTCTAATGCAGTTGTAAATACTCGATTAACAGATGATTCTAAGGCTAAAAGTTGTTTATTTCTAGCTTCAATATCAGAACCGCCGACAATTTGTTTTTCAATTTTATCGGCCTCTTTTTTACCATCTGAAACGATTTTGTCATATTCACTTTCTAACTTAGTAATAGAATCATCAAGACTTTGTTGTGAATCATCAAGTGCAGACTTAAGGCTAGATAAAACGTCATTTTCAGTATTTTTTAAGATTTTATCAATTGTACCTTCTAATGCTAAATTAGTCGTCAATATGTCTCGTCTACCCATAATACATTTGAATGTTTTCGAAAAAAACCTATCAGAAAGATATTAAACTAAATGGAAATATGCAAAAATTGTCTTGGGAATAGCTGATCTTAAACTTGGAACCGTAATTCTACCAAGAACCGAATCACCCAAAGTAATTTCAAGATTAACTGAATTCGAATGGTATCACAAGATTGATTCAAATAATGACTTAGTTACGCCTGAAATCGATGATCTTTTACTAAAAGCACAACAAACTTTCCAATCAATTGATGATGTTTTGAAAGGAATGGGAATTCCACAAACTGTAGGAATTATGGAAATATTGTTCAAAGGAACGATCATCAAGAAAAAAGATTATGAAATTGATGAAATTGAAGATTTGGTTGAAGGGATTAGTAAAGAAGCTCCATCTATAATTGATAAACCTGCAAAATTATTAGAAGAACAAGCAAATACCAGATTATCAATTGAAGAATATAATTCGCTAAAAGATACATTAGAAGTAATTAAAAAAATGAAAATAGATCTTTCAGGATTTGGATTAATGAAATATTTTTTCACAAATCTTTTTGTAATAAATTCTGCAGATTATCCTGAGATCAGTAGATCTCTTGAAGATATTACAATCTACAAGTATGATTTAGAAAATAAAGAAAAATCAGCAATTTTAGTAATTTCAGATAATGTGAATTATGAGAAAGTGCTCAAAATACTTAGAAGTTTTAATTCAAATTCATTTAAAATTCCAGAAGGATTTCCTCAAATTCCTAGTGAAGCATATGCTTTAGCAGAATCAAAAATTAAAGAACTTACAGCAAAACAATCTTCAATTAAAAAAGAATTAGGCGGATTAACAAAGAAAATTAGACGAGATATTCTTTCAATTCATGAAAAAGCACAAGTTGCAAAAGATGTTCTTGAAACTTTAAGAAAACCTGGTGGAACAAAGAATTTTGCAGTAATCCAAGGATTTATTCCAAAAAAAATGGAATCAAAATTTACAAATTCAACAAAACAATGGATGTCAGTTGTAGAAGATATTACAGATCCTAAATTAAAAGAAGAAATTCCAACATTATTTGATAATCCAAGATTTGTTAAAACATTTGAAGTAATTACAAAGAGTCAAGGTATTCCAAAAGCAGGAGAACCAGATCCAACTCCAATGATTGCACTCATGTGGCCAATTTTCTATGGACTAATGTTTGCAGATATGGGTCACGGATTATTACTCATGGCATTAGGTTTGTTATTCAAGTTTAAGGGACAAGGAGAGCTATCTAGATGGGGAATGTTAATTGCAATTTCTGGTGCATCAGCAGCTATAGCGGGTGTAGGAGCAGGAGAAGCATTTGGATTCCATCTGGATCATATGGGGCCATTAGCAGGACTATTAGATGCAGGCGGAGCATTACATTCAGTTAGTTGGATAGTTGGAATTCTCAGTGTTGCTGAATTAACATTTGATCAAGTAATTGATATTTTGAAAGTGTCATTATTCATCGGAATTGTACATTTGGTTTGGGCTATGGTTCTACGTGTAATTAGATTAGTAAAAGAAGGACACAAAATGGTAGTCTTTACTGAAGCAATTCCAAACATTGCACTTTATGGCGGAATTGTAGTCATCATGATGTGTGCAATAGGCTCACAATATGATGTGATGAATATGTACTCTAAAGTGCATACTGAAGCAGTTCCTTGGGTTACAATGTTCCTCGGAGATTGGGCCCAAGTTTGGATTATTACAAGAATTTCAGTTATTATCGTAATTGCATCAATGGTAATCATGATGGTTGGTGGTGTAATGCATGCAAAGAAACATCCCGAAGATGGAGCAGATCCGGCTAGCGTAATCATGGAAGTTCTGTTAGGAAAGACAGTAGAAAGTTTAGCTCACACAATTAGTTATGCAAGACTTGGAATCATGTTACTGGTCCATGCAGCGTTACTGATGACAGTAAATAATGCATTTACGTCTCTAGGTGGCATGGATTCAGGTGCTGCAATGGTTATGATTATTGGCGGTAACTTGGGAATAATGATGATTGAGGGATTAATTGTATACATTCAGTCTCTCAGATTGCACTTGTATGAATTCTTTACAAAATGGTACGTAGGTGGTGCAGAACCATTTAAACAAATTAGACCAGAGTTGATTTACAATCAATTCATTTGGAAGAAAAAGTAGATTTAGAAATTATTTTTTTATTTTAATTACCAAATTTGTAATCTTACTATCATTAATTTTCTTACCATTCTTAGTTTAATTCACTCTATAGGAAGTATAGGATTATTCCCCCATTCACCCCAAGATCCCAAATAGACCTTTACATTTTTGAATCCTAATTTTTTTAAAACTAAAAAAGAATTGGCTGCCCTATATGCTCCTTGACAATAAGTAACAATTTCAGAATCTTTTGGAATGTCATACATTTCAGATAATTTTTCATCACTTTTGAAAGTACCATCTTCATGAAGATTTTGATTCCAATCTATATTGATAGAATTAGGAATATGACCAATTTGAGCAGCTCTAACGATACTTCCATCATATTCACCAGTAGAACGAGCATCAATGATTTTCAAATTATCTAAATTATCTCGTATATGTTCAAATCCAGATATAATTTCAGGATTAACTTTGCCTAGAAATTCTGATGGTTTGAAATTATTTGGTTTTATTTCAAGTGAAAGATTTTCTTTTCTCCATTTTGTGATCCCACCATTTAACATGAAGACATTTTGATGTGAAAAATACATCAACATCCAAACACCTCTTGCTGCAAGCATTCCAGATACAGAGTCATAAAAGATGACTTTTTTTTCGGGAGTAACACCAAGAAATGAGAGTAATTTTCTTGCTTGGTCATTAAAATTTTCAATTCCTTGCTTTGTTGTATCAATCCAATGAAATGCAAATAAATCTAAATGAACAGATCCTGGAATATGATTTTCAGAATATTCTTTGAAAGAACGAGTATCAGCTACAATGATATCAGGATCATCAAGAATTGAATTAAGTTCTGATGTAGAGATTAACATGAATTTTATAAAAAGTACAAAGGTAA
>Ga0206686_1000450_pt1 | contig 11690 bp, 6 predicted proteins | sample M250012015metaG_FD_155447 | JGI IMG/M metagenome (GOLD analysis project Ga0206686, IMG submission 155447) | Ammonia-oxidizing marine archaeal communities from Monterey Bay, California, United States - M2 500m 12015 | ecosystem: Environmental > Aquatic > Marine > Intertidal zone | place: USA... | reverse complement strand
GTGTACATAAATGATGAGTCATGTTTTTAAAGAAAACCACTTCACTGGGATTCTCATGTAGCATTTGTTTGATTACTTTTTCTCCAGAGCATTCCATTTGGTTCATCACTAGGTCCGCATCAGGATGATATTCTTTTGCTCTTGTTTTTGTCAGATAATAAGCATAAAGGGGTTCGTCAAATACCGTAGTGTCCGGTCTTTGAGCAAATGAATACATTAGGGTTGTTGAAATATTTCGAGGTCCTGACCATAAAAAAATACGAGTAGTATTATCCTTCAATGTCGTTAAGAATTAGGTTTTCATACAAATCGCTTAAATTTTTCGATACAGGTCCATATTTTCCTTCGCCGATTTGTTTGCCGTCAATATGAGTTACAGGAGTAATCCCCCCAAAAGTTCCTGTAACAAATGCTTCATCCGCACTATAGGTGTCGTAAAGTGAAAAATTCTTTTGATGACAGACAATAGTGTTTATTTCACACGCTTCAATGACCTTTGAACGGGTAATTCCATTCATACAATAATCCCCTGTGGAGGTCCATACTTCATTGTTTTTAATCATAAAAAAATTAGTAGCATTACACGTACTTACAAATCCATGAATATCTAACATCAGAGCTTCATCTGCTCCGGCTTCAAGAGCCTGCATGAGTGCCTGAACTTCGTGAAGCTTGCTGTGGCAATTCAGCTTGGGGTCTAGGTAATCTGGTGAGCCTCTTCGGAAAGTACTGGTAAATAGTCTAATCCCCTTGCTTTTTGTTTCCATCGAAGCTTTTTTATGCTCCGCTATAATGACCAGGTTGGGCCCGGATATCGTTAATCTCGGATCCTGTGAAGGCGTTTTTTTGATTCCCCTGGTGAGCATAATTCGAATGTGCACATCATCCGTCATCTTATTTATTTTCAGGGTTTGATCTATATTTTTCACAAGCTCGTCACGTGAAAATGGAATTTCAATTCCAGTTGTTTTTGCTGCGCTAAACAATCGTTCAAGATGTACTTGCAGAAATACCAGCTTGCCTTTGTGCACTCTCATGCCTTCCCACACGCCATCTCCTACAAGATAGCCACTGTCGAAAACTGAAATTTTGGCATCAACACGAGAAAAAAACTCGCCATTAATAAAGATTTTGATGTCCTTATTACGTTCATCAGTCTCGGCATGATGTGTTCCATGTGTCATAGTGCTAAATTAGCAATCTGAACATTTAAACAAGAAATTAATTGGAAATAAATCAACGAATCAATGGACTTAGTCGTTTACAATAACAGCCTTTCCATTAATAATATTTCTGGTCTTCATATTCTCCAATGAAAAATAATACAGTCCTGAAGAAAAAGTAGTGCTGTCTAGAATAAATTTATTTGAAATAGTTTGATTTTTGTAAATCACATCTCCAAAATCATCAAAAACCTTTAAAACAATCTCATTTTGATTGTCATTTTCAAAATAAAGGTCGGATGCTCCGGTTACAGGATTCGGCCTTAATAGAAAACTGTTTGTCAATACATTAATCACTTCTATACCTAAAACGGGAGATTGCTCCAGACCTCCAAAATCAATTTTATAGTAATTCACTGTATTAAGAATAGGTGTGTGGTCCGTGAACGTATAAGAAACCGAGCTGGAAAGACTGCCGCAAACCCCCTGAATATCCTCAATTAAAATGAAATTCATCGAGTCTTTACTTCTAAAAACCTGCATTCCGTTACATGTGCTTCCTGATTTAATAGTCCATGCCAGTAATACGTTTCCCTGACTTATATCAATTTCAAAACTGGACAAAATACTTTGACTTCTGACAGTAAAGCCAAAAGAGATAAGCAAAAATAAAAGAACCAATTTTCTCATATGGAAATAAGAAGTGTTTAACAATTTCTATGCCCAATTTACGGAAAAACACAAGATTTAGGAAACTTACCTGAGCTGATTGTCAAAATATCATCTATTCTATTTGAGTTAACAGGATTTTGAATATGGATTTTCAAAACACAATATGCACAGTCTTGAATGACACAAGAAGATTTTTTTCTACCTTTCGTTCTCATTAAATTATTATGAACAGACGAGATTTTGTGGGGAGCACATCCCTTTTAACAGCTGGAGCCCTTATTCTACCTCATTCTTTATTTTCATATGGAGATTCGTCCATGAAAAAAGTAAGACTCGGTTTTATTGCAACAGGTTTTCGCGGGCAGTCGCATATTATGGAAATGCTAAAAAGGAAGGATATAGAAATCATTGCGTTGGCAGATCCTGATCATTCCATGATGGAGGATGCTCAGCAGCTAATTGAAAAGACTATAGGTAAAAGGGTAGAGGAATATAGTGATGGAGAGTATGATTATCGAAATATGCTGGCAAGAAACGATATTGACGCGGTATTTGTAAGCTCTCCATGGGAATGGCATTTAAGGCACGGGACAGAAGCCATGCGAGCAGGTAAAATCGTAGCCATGGAGGTATGTGGTGCAATGAAATTAGAGGATTGCTGGGAATACGTTAAAACGTATGAAGAAACGCACGTACCCATAATGATGATGGAAAATGTCTGCTATCGAAGAGATGTTATGGCAATTCTGAATATGGTGAAACTTGGAATGTTTGGTGAGCTTATTCATGGACAGGGAGGATATGAACATGATTTAAGAGGAGTGCTGTTCAATGATGGTAAATCAGCATACAATTCCGGTGTTGAATTCGGTAAAAAAGGGTATAGCGAAGCAAAATGGAGAACCAATCATTACATTAATAGAAATGGTGAGCTGTATCCAACTCATGGACTGGGGCCATTATCAACCATGTTTGATATAAACAGGGGGAACAGAATGCTCAGATTACAATCTATGTCTAGCAAAGCCAGGGGTATTAATAAATATGTAGCTGAACACAAAGCAGGAGGGAAGGACCATCCTAATGCACAATTAAAGGTGAAGCAGGGTGACATAGTCACTACTCAGATTCAATGTGCCAATGGAGAGACTCTGTTATTAACTCATGATACCACCTTACAGAGACCTTACAATTTGGGTTTCAGAGTACAGGGAACTGATGGGATATGGCAGGATTTCGGTTGGGGCGGTCCAGATCAGGGCTTCATTTATTTCGAAAAATTGATGGAGCATTCCCATCGCTGGGATAATACAGAGGAATGGCTATCCGAATACGATCACCCTTTATGGCAGAAGCACTCTCGTGCAGCAAAAAATTCTGGCCATGGAGGAATGGATTTCTTTGTGGATAATGCATTTATAGAATGTATTAAAAAGAATATTGAGTTTCCTTTAGATGTATATGATCTAGCTTCCTGGTATGCTATTACTCCTCTAAGTGAGCTTTCTATTGAAGAGAATGGTGCACCACAGGAAATTCCGGATTTCACAAAAGGAAAATGGAAAATCAGACCACCCGTTTTTGGTCAATCAAGCAAATTTTAAATGAACTGTACCTTACTCATATTGGCAGGTGGACTTGGAAGTCGTTTTCAGGGAAATAAGCAATTATCAGGGCTTGGCCCTCACGATGAACTCCTTATGGAATATGCAATATGGGATGCCATAAATACTGGATTCAATAAAGTCGTCATTCTCACAAATCACGATTGCATTCCTGCTTTACAGAAAAAACTTACGTATTTAAATTCAAAAATTGAATTGCACTTTGTGAATCAATTCGAATTTGACCCTGCTTACCCAGAGTATAGATTAAAACCTTGGGGTACTGCTCATGCTGTATTGTCCTGTGAATCTGTCATTGATGAACCGTTTATGGTCGTTAATGCGGATGATTTTTACGGTCCAGAAGTGTATACCAAGCTAAAGCCCTTTGCAGAAAGCAGTTCAAAGGAGAATATGTTTGGGCTTGTAGTATTCCAGTTAGGAAACACATTAAGTACTGAAGGAGGAGTATCGAGAGGAATATGTACAGTGAAAAATGGAAATCTCGTTTCTATTTCGGAGCATACAAATGTCGAAAAGAGTGGTGGAGGAGCAGTTTCTGATCAGAGTCCAGAATTGATGCCCTTAAATGAGATAGTTTCCATGAATTGTTGGATTTTCAACCCCTCTTTTTTTAAATTTCTAAAAGAATCATTTAATGAGTTTTATACTGAAAATAATTCTTCCAGTAAGCCGGAATTGTATTTGCCCGATGTTATTGATCGCTATCTTGTGTCCGATCAAATTTCTGTACATATACTACAATCGGATAGTTCCTGGTTTGGAATGACCTTTCCAAAAGACAAAGAGAACTGCAAGAAAGAAATAAGTGCATTAATTGCAAATGGTCGGTACCCAGAAAAACTCAATCAATCAGATGAATAATCTACTGATTGAAGTTGCCCAGAAATTCGTACGGGAATTGGACAGGGAGTCTGTTGTGATCAAAGAAATCAATATTGGTCTTATCAACAAGACCTATAAAATAGAAGATGGAGCAAATTCTTATATTTTACAAAAAATAAATACGGAAGTTTTTCATAATCCAGAGCTAATACAGAATAATTTTCAACTGGTAAGGGCACATTTAAAGACCACGGATTATCAAAAGGAGGTATTGGAGTTTTTAATCCTGAAAAACGGTTCTCAGCTATTATTCTCAGAAGATTATACCTGGAGAATGTCAAAATTTATTGATGCGGAGAATTTTAGATCTTTGAATTCGAGTCAACAGGCAAAGTCTGCAGCTAATTCTTTGGCTGAGTTTCATTTATATCTAAAAGATGTTGAAATCAAAGGATTTCAAAACCCCATTCCGGAATTTTGTAATTTTTTATTCAGAATTAGTGAATTTGAAAAGTCAATTCAGAATGGAGATGCTCATCGAATCATGAATTCGACTAATCTTATACAAGGAATAAAATCGAATCTGCCATTTGTGACTAAGTATATTGATATGGAATTGACCTTGCCCAAGAGAATTATACATGGAGACCCGAAGATTAGTAATTTTTTATTCCATACCAACTCCGTAGAAGTTCATGCAATTATTGATATGGATACCCTTATGACAGGCTCTGTTCTATACGACTTTGGCGATATGGTTCGGTCTTTTACCAACTCTAAAGCGGAAGACGACAGTGCACAGACCAATTTATTTAGTTCAGCTATTTATACCGAATTGTACAATGGATACATTGAAAAAGGAAAAGAGTTTTTAACAAAAACCGAAATGGAGCACTTACCTCATGCATCTGTCTGTGTTCCTTTAATTCAATCTATGCGGTTTCTTACGGATTATCTGAATATGGATGTTTATTACCAGGTCAATCACTCAGAGCAAAATTTCAAGAGAGCCATGAATCAGTTTTGTTTATTTGAGGAAATAAATGAGTATTTAAGTCTATAATATTATGTGAAACTTGATGAAAATCGAGCAATTTGACAAACTATTTAAGAAGGTGTAATTGAAATTTAGACTTGATAATTACATTGTAAAAACCTAAATATAAAGCACAAAAAAACCTCCCAAAGGGAGGTTTTTACACTTTAATAGAATATTTTATTTATTCTGCTGCTGGAGCTTCATCTTCACCTTCTCCTTCACCTTCTCCTTCACCTTCTCCTTCACCTTCTCCTTCACCTTCTCCTTCACCTTCACCTTCTCCTTCACCTTCTCCTTCACCTTCTCCTTCTCCACCATCACCATCACCATCACCACCATCAGCTTCTGTAGTATCACCTGATGCATCATCACCACAAGCAGTGAACACAGTTCCCATAGCAAACAAAATTGCCATACTTAAAAATAACTTTTTCATAACATGTTTTTTTTATAATTCGAGACAAATATAAGGTATGTGAAACAAAAAAAACACAGATACCGGTTTTTTTTTTAAATATTAACAAAAAATACATTTTACAATTTCCTGCTTTTTTTTTGAAATCAGCCAAATAAAATAATTCTCTCTTTGTTTGTTCAAAGTACTATTCAGCTTAATAGAGAATCGCATTTTGAATAATTGACTGTATATAGTTCATGGCATTTTACTTCAATTAAATGAAAGGAAATAAATAGATTGACAACTACCCCTAATAGACCCGAGCAATTAGATCCTTATTTCTTTAAAGCTCCTTCTAAAAATATACCTGCTTTATAATTAGGCGATTCCAAGATGTTTTTCTAAATTTAAAATGATATTTATGAAAAGGCTAAAAAAGAAAAAATCATCTCTTTATATCATTCTGTTTTGCTTGTTAATTTGTTCATTAGGTAATTATGGACACTCTCAGGTTTTAATTAATGCAGATGTAGAAATCAATGGATTCCGACATAATTGGGATTGTGGAAATGATGCAGGCGGATGGAACAGTCAGCCAGATCCAAGATACAAAGTTTGGGTAGGATATAATGCGGGGAATTTTCAGAGTACCACTAGTGGACCTGGACTTTATGGAGGATGCTCAGGGACTTATGGAGGTGATGCGGTATTCTGTTCGACTTGGAATCCAGGAATCATTAATGCAGCTTCGTTCAATGCTCAACCTATCACAGAGATTAATATTGACATGGAAAGCTGGGAAGATGACGGCTGCGGAAGTAATTGCAATGCCAATACCTGCTTTTTTAATAGTGACGATACACGATGTGGTCGATTGAGGATCGGAGATGTTACCTTCTGGAATGAACCACCTTGTCAAAGTAATTCCTATATAGGAGATTTTACATCGGGATCATTTCTTTCGATGCACAATAGATGCTCTGATCACAATGGTGCCGGATATGGAATAGACCAGCTCATTATCAACTGGAGCTTTGCAACGTCACCTACAATAATAACCCAGCCATTTCCTTATGATCGGGTTTTGTGTCCGGGGAATACGACTTCACTTGATGTTACTGTAGATAGCTGGAACGGTTGGAGCCTTGGACAGCTTGTGCAATGGCAGATAAGTACAAATACAGATTGCAACAGTCCAGCAATATGGACTGACATTGCTGGTGCCAACTCCCTTTCATATATTCCTTTGGAAATTCCAGGCACTAGATTATATAGATGTGTCATTTCAAGTAGTTGTTCAGATATAAACACACAACAGGTTATTTCAGAATGTGTTAGAGTTACATATCATCCGTATGCGGCTCCTATACTAAGTATGTCATGCGGTACCACAATTGTTCCTGATGTTCCCATTCAGTTTTGTACTACTCTACCGCCAGATCCAGGTGCAAGTGTGGCCATTACAGGGTACACTTGGTCAGTTACCCCTTCGGCAGGTGTGACTATTTCTAATACTACCTCAACCTGTACGGATATCACATTTACAGATCAAGGAGGTTATACGGTTTCACTTACCTATACAGATGTGTGTCCGGAAGTAGATGCTGTAGCCACTTGCATAACTACAATTACTCCACCAGCCTGTGATATGATTTATGTGGACGCTGTTAATGGAGACAACGGTTATCTTGGGTTTACCAATGAACCTGTGGCAAATGTGTGGAGAGCAATGCAATTGGTAGGAGGGGCACGAACGAATATTCGGGTTACTGGAGGCAACTATATTGAGCCAAATATTATCTATCTTCAAGATAATGTCTTTATTGATGGTTCTTGGGAAAACAATGGGGGTATTTGGACCAAAACGAATGCCCAGATTACGAATTTGACTTTTTCCGGTGAGGAAACGTTGAATAATGCCGTTACACATAAAGTAGGCTTCAAATCAAGTAATATATCCGGTTGGACACTTCAGGATTTAACTTTTATCACCACAAATTGTTCTGGAAATGCAGTGGATGGAAGGGGTAAATCAAATTATGGAATCCTTATAGATAATTCTTCAGATTATGAAATCAATCGATGTGCCTTAACCATTGGTTCAGGAACAGATGGGGCCATCGGTGGAATTGCTGCAGATGGTATAAATGGAGGGATGGGAGCAACGGGATTAACAGGACACTGTGATAATAACACGACAAATAGAGTAGGAGGGGCTGGATCGGGAACTGTTGGAGTAGGAATTAGGCAAGGTGGTGCAGGAGGAAATGGAGGAATGGGATCTGATTACAATTCTAATAACAATGCGAATGGAGTGGATGGATTAGCTGGTGGTGGTGGTGCTCCTGGTGGATTTAATTCAGGAGGGCAGGGATCTAATGGAGGGTGCGGCACAGACTCTAACAGAGACGGACGAAAGGGACAGGATGGTGGAAATGGAACCAATGGAGGAAATGCATCTGCTACCCCGGAAGCCACAAACTCAACTTTTTTAGACTATTGGACACCTAATGGAAATGCAGCTTCTGGAGGAGATGGCGCTGGAGGTGGTGGTGGCGAAGGCGGTGGAGGCGGTGGTCGTCAAAGTGGCTTTTGGTGTGATGATGGGGGTGGATCTGGAGGTGGAGGAGGTGCTTCAGGTGGAGAAGGTGGTCAAAGTGGTCAAGGTGGATCTGGAGGCGGAGGAGCCTTTGGTATTTACCGATTCAATTCCAATACAGGGGTGCTCATTCAGGATATGACCATTAATATACCAGGTATAGTTAATGGTGGCGGAGCTCCGGGAACAGGAGGAATAGGGGGAAGTGGTGGACCTGGTGGCTGTGGAGGCGGAGGAAATAATACAAGTACCACTTCAGGTGGTTCAGCAGGATCAAATGGTGGATTATGTTCAACTGCACGAGCTTGTGGCAATACAGAAGTTGGAGCCGGGGGCCAAGGAGGACAGGGAGGCGATGGTGGAAATGGCGGTACCGGCCAACCTGGTGCATCAGGATATTCTGTTCATATGGTAGTGGATGGTGCTTTTTCGAATCCTTCAACAAGTATTCCAAATAATACAACCATTGTTATGGATTATCCTGTAAATGGAAAAGGTTGTGTGAATTCCGAAGTCTTCTTTTCGAATAGTATAAATGATCCATGGACATTGACAGGCTCAGTTCTTTTGGATGATTTAAATCCGGGAGTATCCAGCTATACATATAATTCTAATCCTGTATATACGTATTACACCTCTAATGGTATTTATGATATTAATGCCAGTGGTTCAACTTATCAGGACTGGGTTCATATAATTGATGACACAAGACCTGCTAATGTATTGTTCAATGGACCAACTTCAGTCTGTTCGGGAGGTGTACTTGATATAAGCGCAGTTACCTGGGGGACTGAATTAGAGTGGGATTGGGTACTATATGAAATTGATGCAGCGACCCCTTTACAAACAAGTACTAATCAAACTGCCAATTTCACTATGCCTGTAGTCTCAACTGCTACTACCTATAATATACGCTATCGAGTACGTGAATCATGCTGCGGTTGGAGTAAACCATACTATACGACAATTACTGTGAATCCGAGCTTTATTCCGGTAATCACTGCCATAGGGTCATCTACAATTTGTTCTGGTGATTCTGTTGAATTAACAACAGATTTAGGCAACTGGTATCAATGGTCCACAGGTGAAACTACTCAGTCTATCGTTGTTTATACTCCAGGTATGTATACAGTAACCGTGGAAGATTTAAATGGCTGTGTAGGTGAATCAGCACCAATAGAGGTTTTTGTCAATCCAATACCGAATCCAGTAATCAGTCCTATTGGGGACAGCATAATATGTGCAGGTACTACTGTTACTATTGAGGCACCTGTCGGCTTGTCTTACTTATGGAATACAGGAGAAGTCACACAGTCTATCTCAGTTGACACAGCAGGTGTTTATGAAGTGTTATATACGGATTTAAATGGCTGTACAGCATCTTCGGCGCCTTTTACCATATATGAAACTTCAGACTCTCTTATTGTCGACGGTAATTCTGTTATTTGTCCTGGAGACAGCGTGCTGATTACAAGTTTTTCTCAGTATCCCAACCCTCTTAATGTGTATCAGTGGTTATTTAATGGTTCTCCTATTCCTGGTGCTGATCAGAATTCAATTTACGCCAATCAAACAGGTCTTTATTCTATAAGTATTGTTGCTGGAACCTGTGCTCTCACCTCAAATCAGATTCAGATTACTGAATTTGAAGCTTCGATATCTTCTTTATCTCTGGATTCCACATTATGCCCTGGAGGCACCTTAGATTTAGTATCAAGTCCAGGAGATTCATATCAATGGTTTTTAAACGGTACTCCTGTAGCAGGTGGTAGTAATCAGATCTTGACTATTTCAGCTGATGGAACTTATACTGTTGAAGTCACGGATGGATCTTGTGTCGACACATCCGGAACTTATATTGTAAACTATATTATTCCAACCATTACAACAGCTAATGGATCAACAAGTTTTTGTTCTGGCTCAAGTATAGATTTAATTTCAAGCTCAGCCGACTCCTATCAATGGGCTCTTAATGGTGTTGATATTTCTGGAGCAACTGGACAGACGTATACCGCAACTCAGGAAGGAACGTACACGGTAACAGCTGTAATTGGTTCATGCTCGTCAGTTTCGGCAGGTTTTGTTCTCACAGAAATTATTCCGCTCATTACAAGCGGAGGTGGAGTAAGTACATTATGCCCGGGAAGCACCTTGGATCTTACTTCGAGTTTAGCTGATTCTTATCAATGGGCTTTGGATGGCACTCCTATTCCCGGAGCAATTAATCAGGTATACACGGCAAGTTCAGAAGGAACTTATACCGTGACCGTTTCATTAGGAAGCTGTGCAAGTATTACATCACTGGATTTTGTAATCACAGAAATAATACCAACAATTACTGGTGCTGGAGGAGCCACTACCTTATGTCCCGGAAGTACTCTGGATTTAACATCCAGCCCTGCGGATTCATATATCTGGCTCTTAAATGGCGTAGTCATTGCAGGAGCAACAAATCAAGTGTATACCGCTACTCAAGAAGGAACGTATACTGTCACAACGGTTCTTGGGTCATGTACCTCAAGTTCCGCAGATTTTGTATTAACTTATTTAACAGCATCAATTTCAAGTGCTGGAGGAGCCACTACCTTATGTCCTGGTTCTGGACTTGACTTAACTGCATCGCTTGGAACATCCTATCAATGGCAATTAGACGGAGTGAATATTCCAGGTGCGACGAATCAAATACATACAGCGACAGTAGGAGGGACGTATACAGTTATCGTAATGGATGGAACCTGTTCATTAAGCTCTTCTGATTTCATATTGACAGAAATAATTCCGGTAATATCAAGCAATACGGGAGCGAATGCATTATGCCCTGGTGCAAATTTGATTCTTACTTCAAGTCCTTCTGATTCTTATCAGTGGATTCTTAATGGGGTTGACATTCCAGGTGCAACGAATCAAGCCTATATTGCTACTCAGGGAGGAGTTTATTCGGTGACTGCAGTAATAGGAACGTGTACATCCACCTCACTAGATTTCGTTATCACTGAAATCATTCCTACCATCACAAGTGCTGGTAGTGTAATTACAATTTGTCCTGGGAACATTGTGGATTTAACATCAAGTATAGCTGATTCATACCAGTGGGCTCTTAATGGAGTTGATATACCGGGCGCAACAAGTCAAGTTTATTCAGCTTCACAGGAAGGTACTTATACCGTTACCACTGTACTTGGTACATGTACTTCTACATCTGCCGATTTCGTTCTTACTGCGATAATACCAACGATTACAGGTGCTGGTGGAGCCACTTCATTATGTCCTGGAGGGACTTTGGATCTAAGCTCCAGTCCGGCAGATTCCTATCAATGGGCTTTAAATGGAGTCGATATTCCTGGAGCAACTAATCAAGTATATACAGCTA
>Ga0206686_1000443_pt1 | contig 11812 bp, 8 predicted proteins | sample M250012015metaG_FD_155447 | JGI IMG/M metagenome (GOLD analysis project Ga0206686, IMG submission 155447) | Ammonia-oxidizing marine archaeal communities from Monterey Bay, California, United States - M2 500m 12015 | ecosystem: Environmental > Aquatic > Marine > Intertidal zone | place: USA... | reverse complement strand
TAACGATATGCTTTTTGGTGACTCTTCTTGTGTTTCATGTGGGGCATGTGCTCAAACCTGCCCAACATCAGCAATTTCAGATGTTTTTCAATCAAAATCTGTTGAAGCCGACAAGAAAGTTAGAACTATATGCTCATATTGTGGTGTAGGCTGTAACCTTGAGGTGGCAGTTAAAAATAACGAGGTATTATCTATTCGTGCCCCTCAAGATGCAGTAAATTCAGGGCATACATGTTTGAAAGGACGATATGCATTTAAATTTTACAATCATAAGGACCGCTTAACATCGCCACTGATTAGAAGAAATGGTGATCTTGTCCCATGCTCATGGGAAGAGGCTTTTGATTTTATTAAGGACAAGTTTCAATCAATCAAAGCTGAGCATGGACCTGATGCGATTGCTGGTATTTCTTCAGCTCGATGCACGAATGAAGAAAACTTTATATTCCAAAAAATGATTCGTCAATTGGTTGGTACTAACAATATAGATTGCTGCGCTCGTGTTTGCCACTCTCCTACTGCTTGGGGTATGCAGCAAAGCTTCGGAACGGGCGCTGGCACAAACCCTGCAACCGACATTCCTTTGACTGACTTAATGATTGTTATTGGCGCTAACCCAACTTCTGCACATCCAGTTACTGGGGCAAAAATTAAACAGCAAGCCCTTTCTGGTGCGACATTGATTGTCATAGATCCAGTAAAAACCGAACTCGCTCGTTTAGCTGATTACCATTTACAGTTAAAACCTGGCACAAACGTTGCCGTTCTTAACATGATGCAGTACTTCATTGTAGAGGCCGGCCTTGTTGATTATAAATTTATTGAAGAGCGTTGCGAAGGTGGTCTTGAGTTTATAGAGCAAATTAAGGAATTAGATGTTGACCAAATGGCACTTGTTTCTGGACTTGATAAAGGCTATGTTAAAGATGCAGCTATAGCTTACGCAAGTGCAAATAATGCGATGGAATTTCACGGCCTAGGAGTCACAGAGCACTCTCAAGGCTCACAAACCGTGATGTTGATTGCTAACTTGGCTATGATGACTGGAAATATAGGTAGACCAGGCGTTGGGGTCAACCCTTTACGTGGCCAGAACAACGTGCAAGGGGCTGCCGATATGGGCTGCCAACCACACCATGGCCCGGGGTATATGTGGATGGATAAGAAAGAAGTTCAGGACTATTATCAAACAAAATTCGACCTGCCAACACCGACCACTGCTGGTAAAAAAATTCCTGAAATGTTTGATGGTGCTATTGATGGTTCTCTTAAAGCTCTTTGGATTTTTGCTGAGGACGTTGTACAGACCGACCCCAATACTCATCATGTTATAAAAAGTATGAATGCTCTTGATTTGCTTGTAGTACAAGAAATTTTCATGAGTGAGACTGCAAAAATGGCTGACGTAGTCTTGCCTGGAACTACTTTTTTAGAGAAAAGTGGCACATTTACTAATGCAGAAAGAAGGGTCCAGCAGGTTAATGCTGCAGTTAATCCTTTAGAAGGCTGTAAAACCGACGGGCAAATTATTGTCGAGATGATGCGTAAGTTAGGTTATGACCAGCCAGACTATGATGCAGCTGAAGTTCTTAAGGAAGTCGCAAACGTTGTTCCTTTCTTTGAGGGTATAACCTGGGAGGCTTTGTCTTCTAACCCTATGGGACTTCAGTGGCCAGTTAACAAGAAAGGAGAAGACACTCAGATTTTACATATTGGTGAGTTTAAGCGGGGTAAAGGTAAATTCCATTACTACGACTGGAGAGAAAGTGAGGAGCTTGTTAAGCACAAAAATAAATACCCTTTCATTCTTACAACAGGTCGTGAACTGCAGCACTATAACTGTGCAACTATGACAAGGCGGACCGCTAATGTCGAAATATTGCCTAAGGATGTAATCATGATAAACCCGAAGGACGCTAAGGCAAAAAAACTATCCACCGGTGACAGTGCAAAATTACGGTCTGATCGTGGTGAAATAACACTAGATGTGGAAGTAACTGACAGAGTAAAGAGGGGCGTCGTTCGTACAACCTTCCATTTCCCTGAAGTTCTAATTAATGAAGTTACCAGCTCTGTGACTGATGAAGAAACAAAGTGCCCAGAATATAAAGTTGTTGCTGTCGAGGTTGAAAAAGTATAAACATTACTAACTTTCTTATAAAAAAGATTTTTTTTGTTTTTCTTAGTACAGGAGTTTTTATATTATCATGTCAAGTATTGACTGAATAGTCAATATTATGTATTATTGTCTATTTGACCATTTGGTCAGTTATTTTAGTTAGGGAATACAATGAATAAAGAAGGGACTCTATACAAGAAATTAATTGATGCAACATTAAGTGAAATATCAGAAAATGGTATAGAGATGCTTACTGCAAAAAAAATTAGTGAGCGTGCAAACACTTCTACAGGAATTATATATCATCACTTCGGCACAAAGGAAGAGCTAGTATTAGCAACCTATACAGAGCTAACTAGTGATTTAAAAAACAGAATAGATAAGGTTAGAAAAAAATACCCAAAAGACCCTGTCAAAAGGCTAAAAGAAACCATGCTGGTTAGTTTTGATAAAGACCTTATTAATAATGACAACAAGAGTGGATGGACGCAACTGTGGGCAAGCTCCGTGTGCGATGAAAAGATTAACAAACTAGTTGAAAGCTACTACGAATCGTTATATTCTGTGATTAAGTCTGACTTGTTAGAGTTCTGTGATGAAACAAGCGCTAGGGAATATTCTCTATCATTGATGTCCATGATTCATGGATACTGGATAGAGATAATGATAGCAAAAAATGCTACCGTTGAAGAAGCCATTAATGCATCTAATAAGTGCATAGACAATGCGAGCAAGGTTCAGTACCTCAAATCAATAATATAACTTCTTTAATTAGCCATACACATACATGAAGTACTCAATATTTTCTTTATTGAAACAAGGCCTTAAAGACAACAAGGAGTGGCCAGAAGCTTGGAGTTCTCCGATAATTAAATCTAGATATGACGTTATTATTATTGGCGGAGGTGGTCATGGCCTTGCGACCGCTTATTACTTAGCTAAAGAGCATGGCGTTAAAAATATTGCTGTTTTAGAAAAAGGCTATATTGGTGGTGGAAACACTGCCAGAAACACTACAATTGTTAGATCGAATTATCTTTGGGACGAGTCGGCAATGCTTTACCAGCACTCCCTTGATTTATGGAATGGTCTATCTCAAGACCTTAATTACAACGTAATGTTTAGTGCTAGGGGAGTATACAACCTTGGGCATACGCTGCAAGAAATGCGTGATATTGAAAGAAGAGTTAATGCTAATGTAATTAATGGCATAACTGCCGAGGTTGTTCTTGCTGACGAAATAAAAAAACGCATACCCCTTATTAATATTTCAAAAAATGTGCGATACCCAATTATGGGGGCATCCTATCAATCAACTGGCGGTGTAGCAAGGCATGATGCTGTAGCCTGGGGTTTTGCACGAGCAGCTGCAGCTCTGGGCGTTGACATTGTTGAGCAATGCGAAGTGACAGCAATGGATATTGATAACTCAAAGATTGTTGGTTTAAACACAACGAAAGGTTATGTTGCGACTAATCAGGTAGGTTGTGTTGCTGCTGGACACTCTTCTGTTCTAGCCGAAATGGCCAATGTCAGACTTCCAATTGAAAGCCATCCTTTGCAAGCTTTTGTTTCTGAACCGATGAAAGCGGTTCTCGATACGGTTGTTATGTCGAATGCAGTGCACGGATACATTAGTCAGTCAGATAAAGGTGACCTAGTAATTGGAGCTGGAATAGACAGCTATAATTCATATTCTCAGAGAGGTAGCCCACATGTAATTGAGCACACTGCTGCTGCAATTCTTGAGCTGTTTCCTGCTTTTAGTAGAGCCAGAATGAACCGTCAATGGGGTGGAATTGTTGACACTACACCTGATGCATGTCCTATTATTAGTAAAACAAATGTAGAGGGCCTGTACTTTAACTGTGGATGGGGAACTGGCGGATTTAAAGCAACCCCAGGTTCTGGGCATGTTTTTGCATCAACACTGGCAAACGACTCCCCTCACCCTTTAGCTGTCCCATTTGCTATCGAAAGATTTTATAACGGACACCTAATTGATGAGCACGGAGCTGCAGGTGTTGCGCATTAACCTTATCAAATAAAAAATATGTTAAAAATATATTGTCCGCACTGTCAAATGCACCTAGAAGAGGAAGACTTTAGTTATTCTGGTGAAGCTCTAATTGCCAGACCAAACAACCCTAGTTCGATTAGCGATGATGAGTGGGGTGACTATTTATTTATGAGAAAAAACCCAAAGGGGAGGCATGTAGAGCAATGGCAACACAGCTCTGGTTGTAGAAAATTTTTTGTAATCGAAAGAAACACTATGGATAACACTATCTATTCCAGTTACACAATGATACAGGCATCAAAAGAGATCAAACATGAAACGAATTAATCCAGTTTTGCCTAGCGCCATTATAAACAATGCAATAGAGATAGATTTTATCTTTGAAGGCCAGCAATTTAAAGGTTTTGATGGCGATACTTTAGCTTCTGCATTGAGCGCAAATGATGTAAAGGTTTTCGGTTATAGCTATAAATACTCCCGCCCACGCGGGATTATCGCCCCATACGCTGAAGAGCCAAACGCTCTCGTTAGTCTAGAACAGGGAGGACTATATACTCCAAATGCAAAAGCAACACAGGTGGAGCTTTACCAAGACTTGATAGCTTCTGCTCCCACACTTAACCCTAACTCTATAGAAAAAATCAAGCCACTATTCAAAGCATTTCATAGATTCATGGCGGCTGGATTCTATTACAAAACTTTTATGCGCCCACAAAAACTATGGATGCTTTATGAAAAAGTTTTGAGGAGCTTCGCTGGAATATCAAAAGCCCCTGTTGATTTTGACTCTGAGCACTATGACCATATGCACCATAATTGTGATGTTTTAGTTATTGGAGGTGGATTATCTGGGTTAACAGCAGCTATTGAAATTGCGAAAACCGAAAAATCAGTAATACTATTGGATGAACGTCCTAGCCTTGGGGGAACAACTTACGATTACCCAGATGAGGCAGTTGGAAGCACTAACCAGTTAGAATATATGAATAATATTATCTCCCAATTAGATACTTACCCTAATGTCGAGATTCTTTCTAGAACCACCGCCTTTGCTTTCCATGATGAAAACAATGTAATCGCTAATGAAATGCGCCAAGATCATAAGCCATTATCTGAACGAAATGCAAATCTAAGCAGACAGAGGCTTCACAAAATTAAAGCCGGTCACGTTCTTTTGGCTACAGGTGCAAGTGAGAGGCCTATTGCTTTTGATAACAATGACTTGCCCGGTATTATGCTGTCAACTGCTGGATTATCTTTACTAAATAGATTCTCAGTACTGGCGGGAGAACAGGTAGTTATTTTTACAAATAACGACTCTGGCCATACGGCAGCTAATTATTTTGCAAAGTATTCACAAAAAGTAACTCTGATAGATACTAGGTCAAATAGCCCTGATGTCGCATTAAATGGTAATGTTAGGTTAATTAATAGTAGCGTTATTATTAAAGCTAACGGTAAAAATAGTGTCAGTTCAGTAACTATCGGCGAAAGAGATCAAAAAAATAATAAGAATGTAATAACTGAAACAATTGATGCAGACTTAGTTCTAGTAGCTGGTGGCTTTAATCCAGTGGTTCACTTAGATTGCCATACCGGATCTAACCCAATATGGGATGACAATTTGGTAGCTTTTGCCCCAAATCTAAGCAAACAAAAGCGCAGCGGCACCGGAGCGTTAACAGGCTACATCTATGCTACAGATGTCATAAAGAATGCTAAAGAGCAAGCTAACAACATTATAAACAACTCAATAACGGCAACAACAGCACAAAAAAACTTCTTAAATACAGATAAATTTTTTAATGTTGAGTCTTTTGGTGGAAAGCAATTCATTGATATGCAAAACGACGTCACTACTTCTGACATCCAATTAGCTATTAGAGAAAACTATAAATCCATTGAACACATTAAACGATACACAGCACTAGGATTTGGCACTGACCAAGGCAAAACTTCCAACGTACTGGGTGTTGCAATAGCCGCTCAGAGTCAAAATTTAAAAATGAGTGAAGTAGGCACTACTACGTTTAGGCCGGCATATACACCTGTAACATTTGGAGCTCTGGCTGGGCAACATATAAATGATTTATTCGACCCAGAAAGATACACCCCTATGCAGCCTTCACACATTAATAATGGCGCAATATTTGAAACTGTGGGCCAGTGGATGAGACCATGGTATTTCCCTAATAATGGAGACGGATTAGATGGGGCTGTGTTCAATGAGTGTTTAAAAACTCGTGAGTCTCTCGGGGTTATAGATGCTTCAACTCTAGGAAAAATTGAAATTCACGGGCCTGACTCTAGAGAATTTCTAAATAGAGTTTATACCAACTCATGGACTAAATTGGCAGTTGGATCTTGCAGGTACGGACTAATGCTTGACGAGAATGGAATGATAATGGATGACGGTGTAACTGCATGTCTGTCTGATGACCATTTTATAATGACAACTACAACTGGTGGCGCAGCTAAAGTTTATCAATGGCTCGAGAACTGGTTACAAACTGAGTGGCCCGAACTAGATGTGTACCTTAGCTCAGTTACTGATCATTTTTCAACTACCGCTGTGGTTGGACCAAATAGCAGGGAACTGATGCTATCAATATGCTCAGATATTGACTTTTCAAAGGAGGCATTTCCATTTATGACTTGGAGAGCCGGCACTGTATGTGGAGTGAGTGCGCGTGTAATGAGGATTAGCTTTAGTGGTGAACTTGCTTACGAGATTAATGTGCAGTCTAACTACGGGAGGTTTATTTGGGACTCTGTTCTCGAGAAAGGTAATAAATGGGGCATTGTTCAATATGGAACAGAATCTATGCACGTTCTAAGGGCTGAAAAAGGCTATATTATTGCTGGCCAAGACACTGATGGGTCAGTATCTCCAATTGATGCCGACTTGTCCTGGGTAGTGTCCAAATCTAAACAGTTCTCATTTCTGGGGGAGCGCTCTCTTTCAAGATCAGACACTTCAAGAGTAGACAGGAAGCAACTAGTTGGCATTCTCACCGAAGATCCAAGTGAAGTACTATCAGAAGGTGCTCAAATATTAAATAGCAATACAAACAGCAATATGCTAGGCCATGTAACGTCAAGCTACTTCAGTCCCACTCTTAACAGGTCAATAGCTATGGGGCTAGTACGCGACGGGCTAAGAAGAAAAGGTGAAAAAATTATTGTTGCTACTGCTAAAGGTAAGCGCAGCCCATCAACAATAGAGTCGTACGTATTTTTTGACCCTGATGGATTAAAAATGAATGGAAATGAAAGTGAGAATGTTGATGGATAATTTGGCAAAAAGTACAGTTCCAGTTTATGAGTCGGCTCTGGAGAAATACAATACAACAGTTGTTGGTGATCTCTGGAGGGTTAAAGAAACAAAAAAACTATCTTATTTAATAATTCGTGGAAAAACAAGTGACGATGATTTTGTTAAAGCGATAGAATCTCTGGGCTTGACATTGCCTAGCCCAATGAAATTCATAGAAACTGCTGAAAGGAAATTAATCTGGATAAGCCCCGATGAGTTTCTATTGGTGCTTGGTGATGTACCTTTATCTGATTTTATTGAAAGTGCTGAAAAGGCATTCAAAGATATTTTTGCATACATAATAGATAACTCAGGAAGTTTTACTAATATAGAAATTTCTGGTAGCCGCCATCTCGATGTGATCGCTAAACTATCGCCTTATGACTATCACAAACTTACAATAGGCTCTGTAATCTCAACTAATCTAGCTAAAGCTCCATCAATCATATACCGACCAAACGAGAACTCGTTAACAATATTGGTTCGATTCTCATTCGCAGATTATCTATGGCGTACAATTGAAAAGGCAAGCCTAGAATATACAAAATAATATTTTAACTATTGTCAAAATAATTTTGTAGAAACTCATCGAAGCTAATCTCATCTGAAAGTTCTATTTCTCTCACTTTCTGGCACGAAATATTTGCCTGCTCGTCTAGAAAACTGAAATGATTATCATCAATCTTACGCTTTAAATAAATATCTTTGCATTTCGTCGAAATTGTATCAGTGTATTCCCAGAAACCCTGATTATTCTCTCTCATATTTTCCAATATAGTTTCTGATGGGGTAAGGCTGGCGTCACTAAACCTTTTTCCAATATTTATTACGTCGTCAGAGTGTCTTTTACTTAATAGTGTAGAGCAGTGTGAAATTTTTTCAAGTATCTCCTTTCCCCACTCTTGTATCGTAATATGTTCCCCCTTTTTTATAATTTTTAACCCTGGCTTTCTGCCCTCATGGGCAACTGACTTGTCATTAATATCAATCTCATTCTGTTCTGAAGTACTAATTAATGGAGAATCTTCAAGCAAACAATAAAGTAGTAATGATTCCAAAAAATTTATCTGTTCTCTATCAATTCCTAATGGCGATAGTGGGTTTATATCTATCGACCTAAGCTCAATATAGGCGACCCCATCTTCTTTATCTATATCTGCTGAAGGTTTTGGCCTAACTGAAGAGTAATACTCATTCTCGATTTGAAGAATATTGGTGTTTAATTGTTGGTATTCACCGTTCACCTTGAGACCAATTTTCTCGTACTCAGAGCTAATATTTTGCATACCTGCTTTTAGGCTATGTATGTAATGACCTAAACTATTATAACTCGCTTTAACACCTGCCTCGTCTTCGCATAAATTTTGATACCCAATGTCCCCCATCCTGAGAGAGGTTGCATATGGCTCAAATAATGTGCTGATATTGAACTCTTGTAGTGAATGATCATGGTACCCTTTAAGAAATGATTTACAAACTGCAGGGGACGCCCCGAAAAGATAAGGTATTACCCATCCATAGCGTAGAGCATTACGAGCCATGCTCATATATGAATCATCAATGAACTCTCGTAGTGTTTGGCTTGTTGAAGATAAGGAATAATATTTTTTCCAAAAATCTTGTGAGAATGAATAATTGAAATGAATCCCGGCTATTGTTTGCATTACACTGCCGTACCGATTAGCTAACCCTCTTCTGTAAATCGTTTTCATCTTAGCTCTATTTGACTTACCGTATTCAGCTATCGGAATATAGGTCTCACCTCTTATTACGCATGGCATAGAGCCGTGCCAGAAGCTTTGATCGGATGGCAACTTATGATAAAGATAGCTCTGTGTGTTTGCTAAAAATGTAAGCACCGAATCACAGCCATTCAATGGCGGAGTAATGAGTTCAATTAGAGACTCGGAAAAATCAGTTGTTATATAGGGGTGCGTTAATGGGCAACCCAGAATGTCAGGGTGGGGCTTTTGACTAATGCCGCCATTCTCTGAAACCCTTAAACCTTCTTTTTCAAGGCCCATCTTACTGGACTCAAAAATCTTTGAGTGGGGTTTTAATAAGCTTATTCTATCGCTAATATCCATTTCCATTGCAGATGCTAAAATAGAATTATTTTACCATCAGGAAATTCAATGAAAACAGTCAAAGCTGTGGTCGGCATTTTGAAAAATGATAACAATGAATTTCTGATATCTAAAAGGCATCAAAAAAAATTTATGGGCGATTACTGGGAAATTCCAGGTGGCAAAATTGATGGAACAGAGTCCCACTCTGATGCAATCAAAAGAGAACTCAAGGAGGAACTTGGAATTGTCGTAACAGGTTTAAGCTTTATTCGATTTATCAACCACAATTATATTGATAGAACTGTATGTTTGGGTTACTTTCTAATCAATAGCTATAAGGGGAACCCTTATGGGGCAGAGGGGCAACAAATTGAATGGATAAATATTAACAGTCTAAATAAATATAAGTTGCTTCCAAGCGTACATGAGATGCTACTGTCAATAACATTGCCAGAGACTTATTGGATTACTCCATCCGAGGGCCACTACAGCGGGTTATGGATGAAAAAATTTGATGAAAATATTTCTCGAGGAATAAAACTAATACAATTACGAGCTAAGGTTCAGCTTGATGATAATTTTGTGAACAGTCTGTATATTAAATGCAAATCAAGCGAAACTAAATTGCTTCTAAATACAATAAATAAAACTTACAATGAGAGCTGTGCAGATGGTTGGCATATTACAACTAGAGAGCTTTTGTCTCTTGAATCCAGGCCTTGTTCTAAGGATAAAATTTTAGGCGCATCTGTCCATAATCTAGACGAAGCAATGAAGGCCGTAGAGTTAGGAGTTGACTTTATTGCTCTTTCCCCTGTTCTGTCAACAAAGACTCACCCAGGCACAACCCCATTAGGATGGAAGGTAGCTAAAACGGTGTCAGAAAGAATTCACATTCCTATTTATTTTTTAGGCGGCATGAAGCCTAAGCATCTAAATAAAGCTATCGAGTTTGGAGCAAAAGGAATTGCTGGGGTTAGTTCACTATAATAAACTTAAATGACTGTAAAACATATATCTAATAATCTAGTTAATTAAATCTCGAGTAAACTCCCAGTTTGAGTCATCAGATAGTTCATCCCTAAACCTGTACCCTTCTATATCAAAACCTTTTAAACCTTCTGGAATCAATATCCTATTGTCGATCATGTATTTAGCCATTAACCCTCTAGCCCTTTTGGCGTAAATTCCAATTATTCTATACTTATTATCCTTATTCTCTTTGAAGGCTATATTAATAACCTTGGCTTTTAGAGATTTTTTTTGTATCGCTTTAAAGTATTCATTTGATGCAAGATTAATGATAACTTCACTCTCATCTTCGTTTAGAGCGTTAGATATTTTATCCCCCCAAAACTGATACAAGTTATCGCCAATACTATTTTTTAACTTCGTACTCATCTCTAACCGGTATGGAGAAATCAAATCTAACGGCCTAAGAACACCATACAGCCCTGAAATCATTCTAATCTTTGTTTGCGCAAAATCTAAATCGTCTTGCGTTAAAGAATCTACATCAATTCCACTATACACATCTCCCTTGAATGACAATATAGCCTGCTTTGCATTTTCTAGAGTAAGAGGAGTGGAAAATGATTTGAACCTATCGTAGTTTAATTTTGACAGTTTGTCGCTGATAGACATTAGGCTTGCAATTTGATTCTGTGACTTATTTTTGAGTATCTGCATTAATTCTTCAGATTCTAAAATTTGTCTTGGATTTGAGTACGACAACATATCTGTGGAAGAAAAATCTTGGGTCTTAGATGGCGATATTACGAGTATCATTTATCAAATAATTATGTTATGAAACGCTTCATTCTACACTAATCTATTCCTTCTTATCCCTCTAACAGCGGGTATTTTGGCTACATTAGAATGCCTACTATGATAAAATCTACAGATTTTGTTTCGTGATATTTATTGTCGATAAATATATTTATGAATAAGAAACTATTACACCTCCCAAAAGCTCACGGACTTTACAATCCAAAAAACGAAAGGGAAAATTGCGGTATTGGCTTTATTGCAAACATGAAAGGGAAGAGCTCCTATCAAATTACTTTTGACGCCATGGAAATGCTTTCACGTATGGACCATCGTGGTGGTTGCGGTTGTGAGCCTAATACTGGTGATGGTGCAGGAATTCTGACAAACATTCCTCAGCAGTTTTTTATTGGTGAGGTCGGCTCGCTATTTAATGCCAGTGTTGAATCTGGAAATTATGCTGTAGGTAATGTTTTTTTACCTCAGGATGACAAACAGAGGTCTCATTGCATGGAATTGGT
>Ga0206686_1000437_pt1 | contig 11890 bp, 13 predicted proteins | sample M250012015metaG_FD_155447 | JGI IMG/M metagenome (GOLD analysis project Ga0206686, IMG submission 155447) | Ammonia-oxidizing marine archaeal communities from Monterey Bay, California, United States - M2 500m 12015 | ecosystem: Environmental > Aquatic > Marine > Intertidal zone | place: USA... | reverse complement strand
AAAGACCTGACCATATCTTAATAGAACCATCTTTGCTAGACGAAGCATAAATATCATCTGCAAAGAGAATAATTGAATACACTGTATAATAATGTGCAGGAATTGATTTAATTGGTTCTCCCTGGAAACTCCAGATTCGAATATGACCGTCATTTCCTCCAGAGATCAGAACATTTTCCTTTTCACAGTACAATAAGGAAGAAACACCTCCAGCATGAGCATGAAAAGTACGGGTTTCATTGTAATACCCGGTTTCAAATAGACTTATTTCACCGTTTTGTTTGCCCACAAACAAGGTCTTTTTATCCGAAGAATACAGCATTGATCTTATTTTGCCACCATTTAATGGAATAATCATTTCCAGCTCCCAGGAGTTACTATTCCATATCGAGAGATATCCTTCCATATCACCTATATATACATGATTTCGATCCATATTATCCTCAATTGAGAAAATGGCATGACGATGCTGTGTAAAGCACTTGATTTCTTCTCTTTTTTCGATATCAATCACATGAACCTTCCCATCGGATAAACCAATAATTAAACAACTCTGTTCCGATAAATATCGAATCACATAGGGTACAGAATCCAGTTTTATTGCAAATTTATCCTGTTTTCCATAGCTCTTATCCCACCTGGTTACGAATCGATCTCCAGACGCGGAATAAATGAAGTTTTCACAAGATGTTAACGAATAAACGGCTGAAGCATGACCTTCGATTGTAAATAAATGTTCAAAATGAGAGCTTTGAAATTTCTCAGATACTTTGTTCGACATCCTCGTCATCATTTACCTGTTTAAGGCGTTCTTCAACCTTTTTAGGTAAAAACTCAAAAAAAGTATCACCTCTTAACCCCAATCGAAGGCATTCAAGAGGAATCATATCATATGGGGCAATATTACCAAGATTTACTTCTGCACCAAAAAGTTTGATAAACCACACCTGCTGATTTTTCTGAGGAGCTTCCCATAAGATATCCTGAGGAGCTATTTTCGAAATGATCCTATTTATAAGCAAGGTATGCGCAGTCCCGTTCGGTCTGAATACACCCACATTTCCAGCCTCTCTTCCTTCAGCTATAACCTTCCAGCTTCCGGCTTCCAATTCAGCTTGCATCATTCGTATCCATTTTGCAGGAGAAATCAGAATACCCGAATCTTTTGAACCAACCTCAGACATAACAGTCCTGTCCTTTTTCATTTGTTGAATTAGCTCACATTTTTTATCGTGCGGAATAATGATTGATCCATCAGAAATTTCTGCCAAATCGAGATCATAATGATTTAACAATTTTATGTACTCATCAAACTTGCCTCTGGCATAAAATGCTTCAAAAAGAGTCCCTCCGAAGTAAGGTCGAATTCCTGCACTTTTATATAGCTTAATTTTATCTTTCAGATTTCTGGTCACATAAGAAGTGCCAAAACCAAATTTCACAATATCCGTAAGTTCGCCCGAGGATTCAATAAAATCTTCAATTTCTCTAAGACTAAGACCTTTGTCCATCATCATAGTAACGCCTTGATTACGAGGCTTTTCAGACCTTTTCGGAATATAAGACAATTTAAAATTCATCCTTTTATTAATCTTGTGATATGTTTATGAAATCTTGATCATCCAATAAATTTGGATTGATATCAAAAATAGATTTTGCTTTGGAGCAATTATCCTTAATGCACTTAGAAAATAAGTGCAGCGCCTCCTCCTTTTGACCTATTAACCAAAATAAATTTACTTCAAGAATAGAAGAAATCTTATTGGTATGGTGCTCATCCATAAATTCTTTGAGCACTTTAAAGGCATGATGAGGAGAAGAATCAGTTAAGAGCTCGATGTAATCTGAAAGGCATTCTTCATCGTCTGGATTATGTTCAAGAGATTTCTTATAATAACTTATAGCCATGTCAATTTCCTCTATCTTCTCGTATGCTCCAGCAAGAACGTGCATAATTCCAGGATTAGTAGGGTCGAATTCCAATGCTTTTTCAATAAGGACTATTCCTTCTCTTGTTCTGTCCTCAAGGTCTTCAATAATTCCCAGTCCAAGCCATGCTTCTGAAAGCATTGGGGCAAGCTCAAGACTTCTTTTATAATTATGTTTAGACAATTCCAGTTCATTTAGCTGCTCATAACACTCCCCTATGTAGCAGTATGCCGTTGCATCATCTCCATCAATTCGCATACATTCATTAAAATGGTCTATTGCCTTGTAAAACTTTTCTTGTGCCAAATACGCATTGGCCAGATTAAAATGAGCTGGTCCAAAATTTGAATTAATCAAAATGGAATAATCATATGCCCATAATGCTTTAATGTAATTCTCGATTTTACTATATGCATTTCCCAAATTATACCACGCAGTAAAAGAATATGGATTTTCATCAATGAATTGAGTATAACACTCAATAGCCAAATTATAATCTCCAAGCTGGTCGTAACAGAAGGCAATCTCATACAGGGCACCTTCATTTTCCGAATTAACAGCTAATGCCGTCTTAAGAATTGAAATAGCTTCCTTAAAATCACCTAAGTTTTGATACTCCATGGCAATATCAAGATAAATATCATCAATGTCCTCTTCCACTGCAGCATCTATAGCTAGATTGTAATTCTTAATTGCATTTTTTGAGTCGCGAAGCTGACTGAAGAGCGAGGCTTTTGTTAAAAAGTACTCAAACGAAAGCATGCCGAAATTTTCAATCGTATCAGTTATTTCCAGTGCTTCATTTAATTTACCTAAACCACTCAAAGCCTGTGCTTTTCTTAAATGAAATAAATGATTATACGAAAAATGAACTAATGCCAATTCAGTAGCTGCCTTTGCTTTAGAATAATTTCCATTGATTAAGAAATGGTCAATTATGGCCTCTATACGATCACTATCCATAAACCCAATCTCCTTTCCTTTAAGATGAGATTCAAATTCCTCAAGATCCTCCTTCAAATACTTCTCTCCGTCGTCGTCGTCGTCGTCAAACATATGATGTTTTTCTTAAAGTTAAATTTATTTTTTTTCCAATCGTCATTACTCGATATAATATTATTAACATATAACTTGTTTATTACTCATTATTATTTGAGTGAAAACTGCTTTTCTGCCTCAATAGACACATAATTACCTATTGCCAATGATGCTGTAGCGGCAGGAGATGGTGCATTTAAAACATGGATTGAATTCCCATGGTACTCCACTCTGAAATCGTCACGGGTATCACCATCTTGAGAAAGAAGTAAAGCCCTGACTCCCGCCCTGCCCTTTTTAATATCACTATGCTCCAATGAAGGAATCAAGCGTTGCAATGTTTTTAGGAATAGTCTTTTTGAAAAGGCCCTTCTGTACTCATTCATTCCAAAAGACATATTGTTAAAAAATAATTTCCAGGTTCCTTTATAGCTTAATGCATCAGCAGTATCTCTAAACGAAAAATCAGTTTTATTATATCCCTCTCTTTTAAATGTAAAAACGGCATTTGGTCCGCATTCAATTTCTCCATTAGTCATTCTCGTAAAATGTACACCCAAAAAAGGGAAATCAGGATTGGGAACCGGATAAATTAAATTTTTGACTTTCTCTTTTGCTTTTTCGGTTAGCTCATAATAATCACCCCTGAATCCTACCACTTTTTCTTTTAATTTCACTCCATCCTTTTTTGCCAGTCGATCTGCCTGAAGTCCAGCACAAAAAATCAGATAATCCGCAGTATAATTTCCTTTTGAAGAATGAAGAGTTGAATTCGAGTTTCCTTTTGTGATGCTTTTAATTTCGCTTCCCATAAATACTTGACTACCAGAATTAAAGGAAAGAGCCAATTCAACCATCTTCTTAGTGGCACTTACAAAATCAATTATTCCAGTACAAGGAACCCAAATTCCACCTATGGATTCTACATGTGGTTCAATCTCCTTCACCTGCTCTGCATTGATTTTTTCAATACCCTCTATCCTATTCTCCAATCCAATATCAAATATCTTATCCATATGAGGCAATTCCTTTTCATCAGTTGCCACAACTACCTTTCCACACACATCATGGTCAATTCCATATTTCTTCGCAAAATCAACGAGTTCATGCCTTCCTTCAATACAGTTTCTGGCTTTCAAGGATCCAGGCTTGTAATAAAGTCCTGAATGAATAACTCCCGAATTATGACCAGTTTGATGTGATGCAAGCTCTTCCTCTTTTTCAAAAAGAGCAATTTTGAGATTTGGGTTTCGCTCCTGGATTTTATAAAAAGTAGCAGCCCCAACAATGCCTCCTCCAATTATAGCAATATCAAAATGCATTGAGTCTATTATTTTTCGCAAAGCTAAGGAATATCCATAGTTTGTTGGCTATATTCCTTAATATCTTCCTAAAGTTTTTTGATTAAGTTCTTTGAACTCTTAAATTTGCACTCACGAATTATGATTCCATTTAAAAAAGTTGCATTCCACACATTGGGGTGCAAGCTAAATTTTTCTGAAACCTCCACTATATCAAGATTATTTGAGGATGCTGGTATTGCCAAAGTACCCTTTGACCAGAATCCTGATATTTATGTGATTAATACCTGTTCAGTTACGGAGAATGCAGATAAGAAATGTAAGCAGCTTGTCAGAAAGGCCAAGCGTATGAATGCAGAGTGTTTTGTTGTAATCATTGGATGCTTTGCTCAGCTTAAACCCTTAGAAATAGGAGAAATTGAGGGAGTAGACATGGTCTTGGGAGCAAATGAAAAATTTAATATTATTGAGCACCTCGAAAAACTCAGCTTAAATCCTTTAAATAAAACTCATGTCGTTTATGAGAGCATCAAAAACACTAAAGAGTTCATTCCGTCTTTCTCCATTGGGGACAGAACGAGATCGTTTTTAAAAATACAGGATGGTTGCGATTACTTCTGTACATTTTGTACCATTCCTCTTGCAAGAGGTAAAAGTCGAAATGCAACAATCAAAGAAACTATTTCCCATTAAAGAAGTGGTGCTAACCGGTGTGAATATAGGTGATTTCGGACAGGGTAATGATGAGGACTTTTATCAGCTAATTAAAGAACTGGACAAAGTGGATGGCATCGATAGATTCAGAATCTCATCCATAGAACCGAATCTTCTTTCGAATGAAATAATACAATACTGTCTTCAAAAATCCACTAAGTTTGTTCCTCATTTTCATATTCCTTTGCAATCCGGAAGCAATGAAATGCTCAAATCCATGCGAAGAAAATACGATACCAAATTATTCACTGACAGGATTCAATACATAAAAAGCTTAAGGTCAGATGCGTGTATTGGTGTGGATGTCATTGTGGGATTTCCAGGAGAAACTGAAGGTTATTTCAAGCAAACGCTTGATTTCCTTAAGTCCTTAGATATTTCATATCTTCACGTATTCACGTATTCAGAAAGAGCAAATACGACTGCAAAAAAAATGTCTGAAGTAATCCCAATGCATATAAGAAAAGAGCGTAGTCAGATACTTCATTTGCTTTCTGATCGTAAAAAAAGAGCTTTTTATGAGGGGAATAAAAACTCTTATCGAAAAGTGCTTTTGGAAAATGAAGAAAACAACGGAATGATGTACGGGTTTACCGAGAATTATATAAAGATAAAAACAGCATATAAACCAGAACTGGCTAATACAGTACAAGAAATACAGCTTAATAACTTAGACCGTGATGGAATTTACAAATCAGAAATAGCGTCTATTTCAGAAAATATATTGAGTTGAATCCTATCTATATAACCCGAAGAGAGACCTTTAACGCAGCGCATAAATTACGCAGGGATGACTGGTCTGAAGAAAAAAATCAGGAGGTTTTTGGTAAATGCTGTAATCCAAACTGGCACGGCCACAATTTTGAGTTATTTGTCACTGTTAAGGGAACTCCGAACAAAGACACGGGATTTGTGTTAAATTTAAAATTACTGGGTGACCTTATTAAGGAACATGTAATTGAAAAAATCGACCATAAAAACATTAATTTGGATGTTGATTTTATGAACGGTAAAATGGCATCGACAGAAAATTTGGCCATTGGAATTTGGGAACAGCTTGAAGAGTATGTTAATAACGAAGGAGGCGAATTGGTAAAAATAAAGCTGGTTGAAACAGAGAATAACTTTGTGGAATATTTTGGAGGTAAAGAACCAATTTAGCAATTAAGTGTTTTAAATTGTACAAAATTGAACTATGGAAAGTAATTATAGAGATATTATCGAAAGTATAGGTGAAGATCCAGAAAGAGAAGGATTGGTAAAGACTCCTGAGCGCGTAGCCAAAGCTATGAAGTTTCTCACTAAGGGATATAATGAAGACCCAGATGCAATAGTACAGCAGGCCATATTCCATGAAGAATACTCTGAAATGGTATTGGTTAAAGATATTGAAGTCTATTCGCTTTGCGAACACCATATTCTGCCCTTCTTCGGCAAGGCTCATATTGCCTATGTTCCGAATGGAAAAATTGTGGGATTAAGTAAAATCCCCAGAGTTGTGGACACTTTTGCCCGAAGATTGCAGGTCCAGGAACGGCTCACTATTGAAATCAGAGACTGTCTGGAAAGAACCCTCCAACCGAAAGGAGTAGCTGTGGTACTTGAATGTTCTCATATGTGTATGCAAATGAGAGGTGTTCAAAAGCAAAATTCGGCTACAACTACGAGTGCGTTTACGGGTATATTTTTAACTAATGATGCGACAAGAAAAGAGTTTATCAATCTAATTTAAATTAGTGCATTAAATCATTATTTTGTCGAAGGGATTGTCCTTTTAATTATTTTTGTTTCGAATTTAATTTTTTCTCAAAATGTCCGATAATTTTTTTGAAGAGTCAACAGCAGCTTTAGGCACGATATTCACCATTATAGCATTAGGTATAATTGTGAGTATACTAATCTGGGGCTAATCATATTGTATTAATTTCTTTCTATGCCATTTAATGCGGTTTTCTCGCATATTATCAAACGACGTCTGCCGCGAATTCAAAGATTTTCAGAGGACTCATTGCTATGCCAAAACGAATCTCTTAAATTTCTTGTTGACAATGCGAAAGAGACCATATTCGGACAAGCAAATAAGTTCAATTCAATTCGTTCAATTAAGAGCTTTCAGGATCGAGTCCCTCTTTCAAATTATGACTCATTAAAACCATATATTGATCGCGAGCTAAAAGGAGAAGAGAGCGTGCTCTGGCCTGGAAAAACAAATTGGTTTGCAAAAAGTTCCGGAACAACCTCCTCAAGACAAAAACTTCTGCCTATCACCGTAGATTCTCTTTATGAAAATCATTATGCAGGAGGTAAGGACCTACTTGCCATGTATTATCAGAATTTTCAGAATAGAAAACTGTACAACGCTAAACATCTCATTGTAGGTGGTAGCACACAAATTAATTCATTGTCCAACGACACAAGTATTGGAGATCTGTCTGCTTTTATTGTGGAGAACTTACCCTGGTGGACTGAAATAAGACGCGCTCCAAAACGAGAAATTGCTTTAATGAACGACTGGGAGGAAAAGCTAGATAAAATGGCTAAAGCCACAATGAAAGAGAATATATGTATAGTTGCTGGCTTACCGAGCTGGACTCTCATACTCATGCATAAAATCCTGGATATAAGCGGCAAGAAAAACATTCATGAAGTTTGGCCTAATTTAGAGCTTTATATTCATGGCGGAATGAATATGGAACCATATCGCAAGGCCTTTGAACAAATTTTTCCTAATCCTCAAATGAATTATGTGGAAGCATATAACGCTTCAGAGGGCTATTTTGGTTTTCAGGACCAAATTGATTCTAAAGATCTTCTTCTACTTTGTGATTCCCATATCTTTTTTGAATTCATTCCTATGAATGAATTCGATGAAATTAACAGTAAAACGGTATTGTCTTTAAAGGATGTGGAGATAGATCAGGAATATGCAATTGTTATTTCAACCTCTGCAGGTTTATGGAGATATATTATTGGCGATACCATAAAATTTGTAGAAAAATCACCATTTCGATTTAATATCACGGGAAGAACAAGTCAATACATCAACGCTTTCGGTGAAAAATTAATTGTATCTCATGCCGAAAATGCAGTTGCCGAGGCGAGTAATCTAAATCAGGTAAAAATCATTGATTACACCGTTGCTCCGTTCTTTTCAGACCAATCAGGGATTGGAGGTCACGAATGGGCTATCGCATTTAAAGACCCTCCACAAGATCTTGAAAAATTTAAGCTGGACTTAGACCATTTCCTTAAAATACAGAACGGAGATTATCAAGGGAAAAGAGATGCTTCAATAAATATGGCTTTACCGATAGTCAATAGTGTACATCCTTCTACATTTGAAAATTGGTTAAAGCAAAAAAACAAATTGGGTGGTCAGCATAAAATACCCAGACTTAATCAGGACAGATTATTTTTGGAGGAAATTCATGAAATAAGTAATAAAATGGCAATAAATTCATACATTTATTAATGTTTCAGAAGTTGCTCTTATTGATTTTCCTGTGGGGATTTCAACATATTGCTACTACCCAAAACCTCATTCCCAAATACACATATTCAAAAGATATTTCTATTAATTATTGGGTACCCGATAATGTGGGAAACATATACGTTTATGGAAACGACATTCTTGAAAAAATGTCAAATGGGCAGCTACCAAGTTTCTCTCAGAGTATTAAATCAGTAGGTGAAATTGAGCAGATTCTTCCTATAAATGCCCTTAAAACTCTCCTTTTTTCTGAAACCCAGCAGCAGCTTTGTTTTATCGATAATACACTAAGTATTAATGGCAGCTGTATTGACCTGGAAAAATTCAATATTCAGAATGCACTCCTTTGTGCCACTTCCAGCAGACCTAATTTGATTTATGTATACGATCAGATTAACTCTTCTCTTTTTTTAATTGACATCAACTCAAAATCGATTGTGCAAACTATACCAAATCTGGAAGGAGTAATTGGCATTCCATTAGAAATCTCAGAACTTCTTGAGCACAACAACAATCTGTTCATAAAAACAAAAGACAACCACGTATATGAGCTGGACATGTTCTTGAATTTTAAACAAGAATTGGCATTACTCCATAAACACTTACTTTTTTGGAAGGACTACATTGTTGATTTTCAAAACGACGAAATTATTTTAAATCATCTGCTTTCTGACAAAATAAAAACAATCCCTCTTGAGGATATTAGTGCTGAAGTTCTTAAAATAAACGGGGATTCTTTTTATTTTAGTACTGCAAAAAAGATTATGGTTTATGAATTAATTCCTCTTTAATCTTAATGCGCTTTAATCAATTATCGTAACTTAGCAACTTGTAAATTTTTGAACTATGCACATTGCTGTAGCAGGAAATATCGGATCGGGAAAAACAACACTAACAAATCTGCTTTCTAAGCATTACGGCTGGGAAACACATTTCGAAGATGTAGACCATAACCCTTATCTAAATGACTTTTATCACGATATGCAACGCTGGTCATTTAATCTGCAGATTTATTATTTAAACAGTCGATTTACGCAAGTTCAAGAAATTAAAAAAACAGAGCATACGGTTATTCAGGATAGAACCATTTATGAGGATGCATTTATTTTTGCTCCAAATCTTCATTCTATGGGCCTCATGACAACCCGAGATTTCGAAAATTATTTCTCCCTATTCAATTTGATGGACTCTTTTGTTTCACCCCCTGACCTACTCATCTATCTAAGAGCAAGTGTTCCTACTTTGGTCAATCAAATTCAGCAAAGAGGTAGAGAATATGAAGAAAGTATACGACTGGATTATTTGAAAAGACTGAATGAAAGGTATGAAGCCTGGATCTCAACCTATGACAAAGGCAAAATGCTGATTATTGATATTGACAATAATCGTTTTCCGGAAAACCAGGAAGATTTAGGAAAAATAATTCATTCCATAGATGCCGAAATCCACGGCTTATTCTAATTAAATATCATGATTGCAATCACTGGTGCAGCAGGATTTATAGCGAGTTTTCTGGCCCAAGAATTAAATCAAATAGGTCACAGGGATTTGATTCTTGTGGATGACTTTACATTTGAGAAGAAAAATGACAATCATAAAAACATCATCTGTTCTCATAAAATTCAAAGAGATGATTTTATAGATTGGCACAATACAAACACTCCTGAAATTGAAGCTGTTTTCCATTTAGGTGCAAGAACTGACACTACTGAAATGGACCATAAAGTTCACGAACGACTTAATCTGGAGTATAGTAAATCCATTTGGGAACTTTGCGTCAAGACACAAACCCCACTAATCTATGCAAGTAGTGCTGCAACCTACGGCCTTGGAGAGCTCGGGTATTCAGACAATCATGAATTGGTGCATAATCTAAAACCACTGAACCCCTATGGAGAATCCAAAAATGAATTTGACAAATGGGCATTAAAACAAAACTCACAACCGCCCTTTTGGGCAGGATTAAAGTTTTTCAATGTATATGGTCCAAATGAGTCCCATAAAGGCCGAATGGCAAGTGTGGTATATCATGCTTTTCATCAAATAAAAGCCACTGGAGAAATGAAATTATTTCGTTCTCATAATCCCAATTTCAAAGACGGTGAACAGTTAAGAGACTTTCTTTATGAGAATCAAAAACAATCAGGCCTTTATAATGTAGGAACGGGTACGGCAAGATCCTTTATCGATCTCGTCAGCAGTACATTTAAGGCCCTTCACCTAGAACCAAATATTTCCTTTATTGATACACCTGAAGATATACGTGATAAGTATCAGTATTTCACCGAAGCGGATATGAATAAGCTCAAATCGGACGGTTACACAAAACCGTTCTATTCTCTGGAAGACGGTATTGAAGATTATGTTCAGAATTATCTCAATAGTTAGTTTTGTTCATTATATGTTCATAAATATTCGATTAAGCTTTTATTTTTACTCTAATTCGAGTAATTTTGTTACTCAATGTTAGATGCGTTAATTACATCAAAGACAAGAGTACGGCTGCTGGTTAAGTTTTTTTTAAACCCAACCATGAAAGCATACTTGCGAGAATTAGCAAGTGAATTCGATGAAAGCACCAATTCGGTTAGACTCGAACTTAACCGCTTAAAAGAAGCTGGACTTTTGGAAAGCGAGGCTAAAGGAAATCTTGTCATGTATAATGCGAAGATCTCTCACCCCTTATATCCTGAAATAAGAAGTATCGTAAATAAAATTACTGGTATTGATTCCATCATAGAATCTGTAATTGAACGTTTAGGCTCAGTTGATGAAGCCTATTTAATTGGTGACTACGCGAGAGGTCAGGATACCGGAATTATCGATGTGATATTGATAGGTGACGTAGATAAAGCGTACTTGCATGAATTAATTGAGAAAGCTGAAGTTTTGGTTCAAAGAAAGGTCAGAGCACTTGTGATGACTTCCGATGAGCTAAATGAATATTTGAATAAACAAAACGGACATTCTTTACTTCTTTGGAGTAAAGAATGAATAAACAATAGACTAAAAAATTCTACTTAGCACATCAAGTATATGTGACTGAGAATAGCGAAGCCATAACATGATTATAGACTTAATAGCCTTAAAAGACCCCTCGGTAAAGCGCCATATTGCTAAAACAATTACCTGGCGTATCATTGGAACACTGGATACTATGCTTATTGGCTGGTTAATTACTGGCGACTTTATTATGGGCTTAAAAATAGGTGGTGTTGAAATCGTTACAAAAATGATATTATACTTTTTACACGAAAGAGCATGGTATCGAATTAATTTAGGGCTTCCACACAGAAAATCTGATAAAAATGAATAATCTGAAATACCAAAGCTATGAAGTAGCTCGAAAAGATTATCAAGACAGAAACAAACACCGATCTTTTGTAATCTGGTTTACGGGATTATCGGGTTCCGGTAA